>Ga0210017_1003972_pt1 | contig 12279 bp, 13 predicted proteins | sample CryGeyCG2014_020_FD_183966 | JGI IMG/M metagenome (GOLD analysis project Ga0210017, IMG submission 183966) | Groundwater microbial communities from aquifer - Crystal Geyser CG08_land_8/20/14_0.20 (SPAdes) (version 2) | ecosystem: Environmental > Aquatic > Deep subsurface > Groundwater | place... | reverse complement strand
ATTGTGAGCGGGACGCTCACGCAAGCTACGCTTAATTGTGAGCGGGACGCTCACGCAAGCTACGCTTAATGACGCCCTAATAGCAAATCATTGTCGGTAGTAATTGTTTTTAATTCCGGAAATCGTTTTTTAATTCTTTTAAATGCCAAGTGAACGTTCGCAATGGTAACGACAGTAATTTGTTCAAGAAAGGGCGCTCGTGATTTTCTGTCGGTAATATTTAAGATGATTCCCTTGCCGCTTCTGCCCGAAACAAGGAAGTCCGCCTCCGCGTCACCAATCCTCTTTCTTTTGTTGATAAATTCAGGTCTTTTGTCGATAAATGTCCGGTCCTGAAGCTTTGCGCTTCTTTTAGCCCGTCGCCGCCAGCGGCGGCTTTTTTGTTTGTTTTGATGATGTTCGATTCGTCTGCCGTAGGGACTCTTGATGAATCTGTAAATACTGTCTTTGGAAACGGGAGGAAGGTGTCTTTCGCGCTTTTTTATCCTTCCAGAAATATTCGGCGGCGATTGATCGTCATAAAGATTCTTTTCGACAAAATCTCGTAGGCCGGGATTATGCACGATTTTCATTCCTTGATACTTGCTGTATTTTCTTCGGACATACGCTTTGTGGTGAGCCTTGAGTGGATCATATTTGCCCCCCGTCTTATTGCGGGCGAGCTCATCGTGAATTGTAGAAACGCTACGTTCTATGGTTTTTGCTATATCCTCAAGGCGATATTTCTTTTTTCTTTAAATTGCTATTTCGTGGCGCTCGCTTTTGGAAAGATGCGAGAACTTTTTAGTTTTTTTTCATACTGCCATTCTATCAAATTTTCGGATTCAAATGCGAAATCGCGTATCTTTAAAAACCCATTTGGGATTAAGGGGGGGTAATCATGTCATGTTTTATTTGTGGGCGACCAGCCTACGTTAATATCGGCGAGGTGGCGGTGTGCGAAACACATTGCCGCCTGATTGAAAAATACCTCGAACCGCAAACGTGCCACATCTGCGAACAGGTAGCCCCCATGGTTCGTATTGCTATAGACCGCGACGGTTCGGAAATGGCGGTTTGTAGGAAGTGCTGCGACCAGATAGACCTCGACAAGCACCTCGTGCTTAAGTGTCGGGGATGCGGCCACGCCACGGCACACCTCAAAAGCCTTTTTGTCATCGGGTGGCTGGAAACCGCTGAGCGAATGAGTGGATGGCCAGCTGTTGATTACATAGGATTAGCCATGAAAGGTGAGCCGATTTTGAGAGACATCACGGCGTGCCCGCGGTGCGGCTATCCGGGACAATATCTTTTCCCGCGCTTCAAAAACGGTGGCCGGCCGCAACGGTTCTTAAGCTGGCCAGAGTTTGATCGCAGGGAACCATGTACTCTTGAGCGAGATTTCCCGAAAATCGTAAAGTTCTTTACCCAAGGAGAACGTGGGCAACATCCCCACGCCTCCAAAAAACCACAAGAGTAATAGCATAAAAGGGTGCCAAAGGCCATAATGGCCCAAACAGCACACTTCTATTTTCCCCCTCATGACTGAGTGTAAGAGATATTATACTCAGTTATTTGATGGAAGAAGCTTAGCAAAGAGGCTGCTGGGAGAATAGCGGGACCGGCCACTCTCTTGCCGTTCAGAATAATCGGCTTTTTTATTCTAAATAATTCAAGGGGTTGATCGAACCACCAGCAGGAAGTAATCCATACCAGCGCGACTCGATCCGAAAAGTATTGGTTGCGTAAACCGTAAAATGAAGATGGGGCCCTGTCGTAAAACCCGTATTGCCAGAATATCCTATTATCTCTCCCCTCTTGACCTGCTTTCCAACAGACACCTTTTGGACCGAAAAATGACCATAGAGCGTCGTAAGACCATTTTGGTGATTGATCGTTATCCACTTGCCATAAGCATATTTCCCGTCATCGCCAACCCCGCTAATGATACCGTCGGCAGCCGCCCTAATTGGAGTGCCAATGGCAGCCCGCAAATCGATACCGTTGTGAAAGCTATAAACATCATTAACAAAACCAGTTTGAGATGTTGGACCGTAAGTTTGAGTTATGACGTTATTAACAGGCCAGTTCAAAATTCCTTTCTGCGCCGGCGGGATAGAATTCGGGTCAATAGTCATCCGAAGCCTATCTTCCAATGTGTATATTTCTTTTTCTATCTCTTTCTGTTGTTGTTGTACTGTCTGAAGTTGCGATTGATATTTTCGCTCCTGATTTTTGGTGGTTACCAGAAGATCTTGTTTGTCCTCCTCCTGAGAATTAAGAGCCAAGTTTTTGCCGGTTAGCTGCTCGTTCAGCAATTCGAGATTATTTTTATAGGCCTGTTGTTGCTCTGCGGCATCAGATAACTGAATCTTCAGCGTTTTTATACCAGCCAATTTTTCCTGAATGGACCCTTGAAGATTTTCGACATATTCGAGCTGATTAAGTAGGTCCGAAAAACTATCGTTTTCGAGAATTATTTCTACGGGCGCCTTTTGATCATATTCATTAATAACCCTCACGGCATTAGTTAAATAATTTTTATTCACAACTATCTCATCCTCTTTGGTTTGTATTTCGTTATTAAGACTCTCTATTTCCAAATTAGCTTTGGATATTTGCGCCCTAGTCAGTTTTATTTCAAATTCGAGTTGATTTATTTGCGAATCCAAAAGAGTTATCTGTTTTTTAAGGGTCGACTGCTGACCTTGATTATTTTTAATAGCACCCTGCAACTTAGCAACCTGTTCTTCGAGCTGTTTTATTTGCGCCTGCCTGTTCTGGATTTGCGTCTGCATGTCCTCGATAAGTCCGGCTTGTCCGCTTCCGGCGAATAATACCGAAATCAACGTAAATATGGAAAAAATTATGGCAATCTGGAACAAATGGTTTCTCATTGATAGAACCCCGACCGACTGAACCTCTACGGGGCGTTTTTAATACGTTTGAGTGCCAGCGCTTTATAACGGAACCATATCCGGCTGTTATAAACGCATTTGGGCGTCTTTAATGCGTTTTAAGGCCCTCTCTTTGCCCAAGACAGACAAAACCTCGAATGGCCCCGGTGAAGCCTTTAAACCAGTTATAGAAACCCTGAGGGGCCACAATAGTCGCCCCCTGTCTTTCATTTTTTCTGCCTCCGGCATTAAAATTGCCGATAATTTATCCGTAACAAAATCCCGAGAGTTTACGTTCGACAATATATTATAGAGTTTGTCAATAGAGCTTTTAAGCTCTTGCTTTGTCATGTCTTTCCATCGTAGAAGTTCTAATTCGTATGTCAGTTCATCCCGGAAAAAAAATCCGGTCAACTCCCCTATCTCGGATAATTTCTTCATACGTTCCTGTTCAAGCCGAACCACCTTTTCCAGCCAACTAAGGCTAATTGATTCGTTAGTGCTTAAAATCTTAAATTTTTTACATTTTTCGTTTTTTTCTTTTTGTATTAGCTTTGCATTTTCTAAATAAGGAATGCACCTTTTTGTTAACTCTCTGAGAGACAATTGTCTTATATGACACCCGTTAAACCAATCGAGTTTTTCAATGTTAAAAATGGCCGCCGATCTTTGCATCTGCTCAATGGTAAATTCTCCAACCAGTTCTTCCAGCGTAAAAATTTCTTTTTCGCCGCCTGGATTCCACCCCAAAAATGACATAAAATTAATTAGCGCCTCCGGCAAATAACCAATTTCCTTATACTCTTGAATAGCGGTTGCCCCATGCCTTTTGCTCAGCTTTGTTTTATCGGGCGCTAAGGTTAGCGGAATATGCGCATATTGAGGCCTGGCCAAAGCTAGAGACTCTAATATTATAATCTGCTTCGGAGTATTTGAAATATGATCGTCGCCCCTAATAACATGCGAAACTTTTGTTTCATAATCGTCTATTACTACCGCCAAATTATACAACGGGTTTTGCGCATCCTTAGCAATCACAAAATCCCCTATTTGGCTTGTCTGAAACTCTATCTCCCCACGAATTAAATCATGAAATTTTATATTATTCGCTGGACATTTTAATCTGATAACGCCTTTCGCTGCGCCGAGGACAGACCTCGGCGAGTTCGCCGAGGTCTGTCCTCGGCGGGAATCGTGCTTATGTTCGCAAAAATGCACTTGAGCCTCTCCCCTGCCGGCCTGCCCTTGTTTTTCTTCTTCCAATTCTTCTTTTGTATGGTAACACCAAAACGCTCGCCCCGAGTCTAAAAGCTTTTTGATATACTTCGCATAGACTTTTCGGCGCTGGCTTTGTCTCAAAATTCTCCCACTCCATTTCAAGCCTAACCATCTAAGATTTTCAATAATATCTTTTTCGAACTCCGGCTTTGACCGCTCAATATCGGTGTCTTCAATTCTTAAATAAAATCTTCCTTCGTTGTGTTTGGCGAATAAAAAGTTAAAAAGCGCTGTACGAGCCGTACCGATATGAAGCGTGCCAGTCGGGCTAGGCGCGATTCGGACAATTACCGGTTGATTATTTCTGTTTTTTATGTTATTTTCTGGATAATGAATGTTTTTTGACATATCCTATCAGGGGGGGGTATTACAAAATGGTTATTATTTCTTTTTGTTTGACTTTGGTTTTGGGCGTGTTGGCTTTTATGTGTTTCTATTGCAAATTTTTACCGCATTTCGTCAGCCAAGACCTGGCTTTTTGGCTAACTCCAGGTTTTTTCTCTTTCGGAGCGTTTCTGGTATCTCTTAATAAGCTTGTGCGTTTTTTTGGCTATTATTTAGATACTATTCGCTTTGAGGAAAAAAAGAATAGAGAAAAAGAACTAAATCCATAACCATGCGGCCGCTTGCGGCCGCTTTTTTGTCAGCGCGATACCAAACTTATTAACTCGTCAGCAACCTGGCGCGCCGCATCGGGCCGAGAAAAAACCTTAGCGTTGGCCGACATCTTTTGGGCCAATGCGGGATTGTCAATAATTTGATTTATCTCGTTTATCAAAAGGCTGGGGGTTAAATTTTCCTGGTTTAAAAAGATGGCTGCACCGCTACCGGCGTACTCTAAAGCGTTTTCTCTTTGATGTTCGTAGGCGGCAGACGGCAATGGAATGATAATGCTCGGCTTGCCGCAGGCGGCAATCTCAAAGATGCTGGTCGCGCCGGCCCGAGACACAACAAGCGACGAAATCGCCAACGCCTCTGCCAACTGTTTTTCGTCAAGAAAAGACAAAATATGGCAACTATCCGGAATTTTGCCAAAACTTTCTAATATTTCACCAGAGACGGAATCAAAATTTTTCTCGCCCACCTGCCAGATAATTTCATATTTCGACAAAAGACGCTGGAGCGCCAAGAAAATGAGCTGATTGATAAGCTTGGCACCCTGACTACCGCTTATAATAGAAATAACTGGCTTACCAGCCACTAGCTCAAAAGTTGTCTCTGCTTCCTCGGTAAAACCCGTTGTCAATTCGCTTCTGATCGGAATCCCAAGAAGTTTAGTTTTTTTAGAAGAAAAAAATTTAGCGGCCGCCGCAAACGAAATGATGATATATTTGGCAAAGGCCGCCAATCGGCGATTCGCCAAACCGGGCACGGCGTCGGACTCATGAATTATAACTGGGACCCGATAAAACCAACTGGCCACTACGGCCGGGAAGCTACCATAACCACCTTTACTAAAAGTAACATCCGGCATCCAAAGCAGAAGATACCAAAACGCCTGAATTAGGCCGATAGGCAGCTTGAATAAATCGATAATCGTTGCCAAGGAAGCGTATCTCCGCAATTTGCCGGCCACAATAATCTTGATTTTTATCCCCTCGTTTTCAAGAAACCGTTTTGAAAACCCGTTTGGACCAATATAGATCAATTCCATGTCAACGATCTGCCGTTCTCGCTGAATTTTTTTTAGCTCTCGAGCCACGGCAACTAGCGGGGAGAGATGCCCGCCGGTACCGCCGCCGGTAAGTAGAATTCTCATTAACGATTTAAGAATTATGATTTAAGATTTTCCGCCCGAGGCGGATCCGCCTTTGGCGGAAAGAATTAGAAGGTCTATTCGTAATTCATAAATCCTAAATCCTAAATCATGTTTTCGAATATTTCGAGATATTTAGCAAAATTCCCACGCCAGACAAAGAAACAAGAAAAGCGGTCCCCCCATAAGAAACTAGGGGTAACGGTACTCCGGTTAGCGGCATCAACCCGGAAATTGCGGCAATATTTACAAAAGCTTGAATCACCAGCCAAGAAGTAATACCAACCGCCAAAAGTTTAGCGTAATTGTCAGGAGCTTCTTTTGCGATACGAAAGCCGCGAATAGCTAAGGTGACAAAAAGAGCTATGATAATTGCGACACCGATAAAACCAAGCTCCTCGGCAATAATCGCGAAAATAGAATCACCCATCGGTTCGGGAAGATAATTATATTTTTGAATACTTTGGTTTAATCCTAGTCCGAAAACCCGACCGGAGCCTACGGCCAAAAGCGCTTGATTAATCTGGTATCCAGCGCCTTGGGGGTCAAGCTCAGGATGGATAAAAATGAGAAAACGATTCGTGGCATGCGGGAAGATTTTCACATACGCGAAAAGAGCCGTTATTCCCATTAAGAGAATAGACCCGACTTGCCAAAATCGAGCGCCCGCCGCGAAAAAAATAGCAATAGCCGTCAATCCCATAACTCCTGCGGTCCCAATATTTGGCTGCAAAATGATTGGCCCAACAACAAGAGATAATATTATTAGAAATGGAACAAAGACATTTTTAAAGCTGTTAATAAGTTTTGTTTTATCGTCCAACCACGAAGCTAAATAAATAATAAGCGCCAATTTCGCGATTTCCGAAGGCTGGAAAGAGTATTCGCCGAAAGAAATCCAGCGAGTTGATCCTCCCGTCCGAAACCCAAGACCCGGCAAAAGCGTCAGAAGAAGGAGGGCTACGGCCACCAAGAAAATAAAAAATGAGAGTTTTTTTAAGACGCGGTAGTTAATTTTGTACGCAATCGAGGCACACAGAACGCCAATTAAAAGCCCGTAAAGCAGTTGATGTTTAAGATAATAATAGGGCTGGCCAAATTGGTCCAGGCTTTTGACGTTGCTGGCGGAAGACAGCATAACTAGCCCCAAAACAATTAAAATAGTTACGGCGCCAAGCAAGATGTAATCTGGATGATGGGATTTCATGACAGTATATTTTTCCTACCTCATTATTTTAACGCGCGCGCCGCCTTTTTGAATTCGTCTCCCCTCTCAAACTCATGCCGGAATAGACCAAAGCTAGCACACGCCGGAGAAAGCAACACTGCATCCCCTCTTTTGGCATACGCCGTGGCCGCCCGCACCGCTTTCTTCATGTTGTCAGCACGCTGTATTTTTAATTTTTTGTTCCTAATTTCTGCCCTTATTGTCTTCTCCAATTTTTCTGTGGCAGTTCCCGGCAAGAGAATAACCGCGCGTACCTTTTTGGCGACCAGCCGAGCTAATCCTTTAAAATCAAGTTTTTTATCCGCCCCCCCCGCAATCAAAAACAAATTGCCGCCCCTCGCCAACTGGTTAGTGATAGTGATAATAGCAGCAATCGCAGCGTCTGGAGTCGTGGCGCAGGTATCATTGATATATTTTACACCATTGGCTTCTAAGACAAACTCCATTCTTCCCCCTAATCCAGAAAATTTCCGAAGGGTTTTTTGAATATTAATCTCTGGAACATCAAAATGTCTGGCAACTTTAACCGCCGCAGCAATATTGGCTAAATTATGCTTTCCCGGCAAATTCGTCTGATATTTTCGCGCATCTCCGCTTCTGAAAAAAACAGTTTTTGAAACTGCCTCACCAGCAAATCCACTTACTATTTTATCATTTTTATTCAAAAATAAGTAGTCATCCGGAGTCTGGTATTTAAAAATGATTTTCTTCGCGTTTATATAGCCGCGCATGTTTTTGTAGCGATTGAGATGGTCGGGCAAAATAGTTGTTACAACCGCGATATGCGGGCTTTTTTTATGTTTTTGAAGACCCTCTAATTGCCAAGAAGACAATTCTAAAACTACGATTGATTTTTTGGTAAGACGCGGCAGTTCTAATAAAACAGACTTGCGGATGTTTCCCGCCAAAATCACGTTTTTGTATCTGGTTTTTAATAACTCGTAAATCAGCGTCGCGGTCGTTGATTTGCCACGCGTACCAGTTACCCCGATTACCTGCGCCGGACATAATTCCGCCCGAAGGGTGGCCGCCCGAAGGGTGGCAAAAAAAATACCCACGTCGGTGTCAATGGGAACATTGTGCTTGCGAGCTATTTTAAGATACGGCGAGTCGTCGGGTACGGCTGGATTTCGGATGATCAGATCGGCTCTCGCGAAATCTTTGCCCTGGTGTTTGCCTAAAACATACTTAATCGGCAAACCCTTGAGTTTTCCAAAAGACTTCCCTAGCTGTTTTTTTGTCCGTAAATCTGTAACAGTTACCCTTGCTCCAACGCTAACAAAAAACTTAGCGGCTCCCACTCCCCCTCCATGAAGGCCAAGCCCCATAATAAGCACTTTTTTATTTTGGAATTTTTTTGTTGTCAGAATATCCACGAGCGATTGACGCATATTTTTAGATGTGTTTCAATAGAAAGAAACTGGAGGTGCTGTTGATGCCGTCGATACAGAGATTTTTACTTGCTATGCTGGTTGGGCTAGTGGTGGCAACTGTTTGCAAAATAGCGGGCGCGCCGCTCCTAATAGGCCTAGTGCTTTCATTCTGCGCCTACACAATCGTTTTCTTTAAGATAGAAAAGTGGCTGTGGACGAAAATCAAAAAAAATTTTAAGCGCAGTCACGCCGGAAGTTAAAACTTCGTTCCGTGAGCCTAATATGGTCACGGATTTTTTATTGCTTCCGAACTTAATTTTTGCCGAATGTGTAGTTATTTTATAATCTGATCTAAGAATGCCAATATCACCCCCAGAGAAGCAAAAATACCCGAGAGAATCCAAAAGCGCATGGTAACTTTGGTTTCCGGCCAGCCGATAGCCTCAAAATGATGATGGATTGGGGTAGACAGAAAGATTTTTTTGCCACGGATTTTTTTAGACAAAACCTGGATTATGACCGATGCGGATTCAACAACGGGAATAAAAGCGATAAGCGGCAAAAGCAAAAACTGATTAGTCAACATGGCTATAACGCCGAGGGTAACGCCTAGCCCCATGGCACCGGTGTCGCCCATAATGAATCTTGCCGGATAAATATTAAACCATAAAAAAGCTATCAGGGCGCCGATGATAACGCCGCAGAAAGCTGCTAAATTATAATGGCCCTGGGAAAAAGCAATCGTTCCGTAGGCGCCATAAGCCACCAAAAGAATACCACCCGCCAAACCATCTAACCCATCAGTTTCATTAACGGAAAAAGTGGTGGCCACGATGATAAAAACAAAAACAAGAATATACCATAACCCGATGTTAAAATTTCCGATGAAAGGAATATGTATTAGGTCCCACTCCAATTTCACATAAAACCACCAGGCCCCGATAAACGCAATGGTTGCGTACAATAACAGACGTTGCCGCATCTTCAGTCCCCCACCCTTGGGACCAACATGAAAAATACCCAGCAAATCATCGGCCATTCCAACAAGCGCTGAAGCAACCAAAACACCTAGGGGTAAAAACGTTTCATTGCGGCTTAGAAAATTAATCTGGTCAAAAAACCCATCAATGCCAATTTTTGAAACTAGCCAGGAAATGACGACTAAAAGTAGGGTTGTACCCCAAATTAAAATCCCGCCCATAGTAGGCGTTCCCTCTTTTTTCTGATGCAAACTGTTAAAAATTGGCGCACCATCAAACCTAATTTGCTTGCCAAGCCGGTATTTATATAAAAAATGCGTCAGAGCCGGAGTCCAAGCCATGGCGACCATAAAAGATATCGCGGTTAAGCCTAAAAGGCGCGCGACCTGAAAAATATCAGACAAGTTTCGTACAACATTTAGCGTATAACGTATAACAATTTTGATGCAGTACTGGTTGTTATAAGCTGCGTGCTATATGTTTTGTAATTTTTACCATCCGTAATGTTGTCGTGTCCACTCGACAATTTTATCCGTTTCTATAAATCGCGTTCCGACGTTAGAGCCAAGCAACGCAACGATAAAATAGTCAGCTTCCTGCGGAGCTTCCGCAATTAATATCATGCACTCCCCCGCTTCTTCAGTATAACCGGTTTTCCCTCCGACAACACCCTGAGTTCTATTCAATAGTTTATTTGTATTTTTAAGATTGTGCTTAATTCGCTTATCTGCTGAAAAAACGTCCGTTTCGTTGGTGCCGAGTATTTTTTTTATCAGGGAATTACCAAGATTGGCGGCGGTTAGCTTGATTAAGTCTGAAGCGGTAGAAACATTGTTGGGATTCAGGCCGGCGGGATCGGAAAAGCGCGAATTAGCCATACCGATTTTTCGCGCCATGGCACTCATCAACTCCGGAAACGCTGCGCTGTTTGAAAAACGGCTTTCAACCGTTTCGGCCAGAGCCGTCGCCGCATCATTGCTGGAATCCATCAGCATTATATACAAAAGATTTTCTACGGAAATTTCTTCATTGACAACCAATCCGCCCATTTCTCCATAAGTACTGACAGCGGTTTTGCTTATTTTCACTTTTTCAGAAAGAGGTAATTTATCAATCACAACCAGAGCAGTCAATAGTTTCGTCAAACTGGCGATTGACAAAGGCCGGTCAATGTTTTTTTGAAATAGAATACGGCCGTTTTTGGTCGCCGCGATAGCTGCCTTGGCGGTTATGTCCGGCGACGGCGCATCCTCGCTTTCGGGCAGCCGCTGAAAAGGAACCGCCTCTAATTGCGAATTTTTATCCTCCTTTCCAAAGAAAGATAAGATACCCCGCATATCACCGGGGGCTTCGTTGCTTAGTTTTGAGTCAAGAGTAGCGGCTGTTTGGACGCTGGCGCTGTTAGGCTCCAAAGAAAAATCGGGGTATTTGTGGCTCATTTGCGCGCCTAAAAATACGCTGAAAGTAATTAAAAAACTCGCAAGAAGCTTGGAAAACATAAGACAATTTTGCGGCCATCTACTTCTTCGCAACGGAGAAACCGCCCCTTAAAAACTCTTTGTTTAATTTTATCAAACTTGCCGGAGAAATTTTAAACGAAAATTCGTATTTTCCGGCATTTATGAAAATCTTTACCTGTTTCACCAAAGAATTATCAATAAAAAATGGCAAACCATAAAATGCGCCAAAAGGCGGAGTCGCCCCGATATCAATTCCTTCAAAAGTTTTTTTCATCCACACCTCTTTAGCAAAGTCAATTTTTTTGTATCCTTTCTCCCCCGCTTTTTTGCGCTGCGCGTTGAAAGACGCCAGAACCTTTTTCTTGTCTAGATTTTTATTCGCCGGAATCAATCCCAGCGCGTAATTTTTCCCATCGAGCACGATTGCCACAGTTTTCCCCACTATTTGCGGCTTAACGCGCAAAGTCGCGGCTTTATCGTGCGCCGTAAAAACTGTTTTATGCTCAACGACCTCGTATTTGACTTTATTTTTCTCCAAGAAATTTTGGAGAGATTTAGAAATCGGCATGAATTTTTTTGATTATTTTCGTCGCAAAGGATAAATATCGACCTTTGATTTTCGGTTGACCATCGTGGACAATGCTAAAATCATTATCCGGCGGCAAAATGAGTATATCTGCGTCCCAGATTTAAGAGAACGCGCTAACGCATAAACTCAGCCTATGGCACGGTTCTAACCCCAAAGAAAGTAGTCAAGAAAAAAGGAGTATCAAGCACACGAAAACAAACATAAGTAGAGCTCCAAGAAACGCTCCGATCCGTCGCCCCTCACGATAAGATGCCCGAAGTTCCCGTTCAAGCTGGGATTTTAAATGTCCCTCGCGGTAAGCCGTAAGTTGTTCTTCTGAAAGTTCCTCTGTTATTTTTTTCCTTGGAAGGTCAAATTGCTCATCGGGGAGGTCAAATTGTTCCTTTTTCTCCATACGAATAATTAAATTATCAAATTTTTTACCTTACCGCACTACTCACTATTTCTTAATACTCTTAATCGCCTTATAATTATCAGCTCGCCCGCCTAAATTTTGGATGTGGGCATGCCTGGATTCGAACCAGGGACCTCGTCATTATCAGCTTGCCCGCCTAAATTTTGGATGTGGGCATGCCTGGATTCGAACCAGGGACCTCGTCATTATCAGTGACGCGCTCTAACCAACTGAGCTACATGCCCAAAATTTTTGGCGGGTGAACGCTCTAACCAACTGAGCTACACGCCCACTAAGAAACTTTTATGCGCAGTGACGCGCTCTAACCAGCTGAGCTATACGCCC
>Ga0210017_1003971_pt1 | contig 12280 bp, 12 predicted proteins | sample CryGeyCG2014_020_FD_183966 | JGI IMG/M metagenome (GOLD analysis project Ga0210017, IMG submission 183966) | Groundwater microbial communities from aquifer - Crystal Geyser CG08_land_8/20/14_0.20 (SPAdes) (version 2) | ecosystem: Environmental > Aquatic > Deep subsurface > Groundwater | place... | reverse complement strand
ATCGGGGCTTTCCCCGTGACTTGACAGACGCGTGCCATGACTAACTCCAGACCAGTTGCAAAAATGAGGCGCGGATTCTACCCAAACGCCCCCGAATACACAACCCTAGTTTTCTTGGCGGAAAAGGGCCGACCGGGCGTGCGCCTGCAATCCCTCGCCAAACGCCAGGGTAGAGGCGATATCGCCCAGTTTTTGCGCGCCCGCCCTGGATACCTGGATCAGGCTGCTGCGCTTTTGAAAGTCATAAACCCCCAGCGGCGAGGAAAAGCGCGCGGTGCCCGAGGTCGGCAACACATGGTTCGGCCCGGCGCAGTAGTCGCCCAGCGACTCGGAGGTGTAGCGCCCCATGAAAATCGCGCCCGCATGCTTGATCTGCGGCAACAGTATCTGCGCGTCGGCCACCGACAGCTCCAGGTGTTCCGGCGCGATGCGGTTGCTGATGCGGCAGGCCTCGCCCAGATCGGCGACGCGGATCAGCGCGCCGCGATTCTCCAGCGCGGTGCGGATGATGTCGCGGCGCGGCATCTGCGCCAGCAGCTTGTCGGCGCTGGCCGCCACGGCGTCGATGAAGGCGGCATCCGGCGACAACAGGATGGCCTGCGCCAGTTCGTCATGCTCGGCCTGCGAAAACAGATCCATCGCCACCCAGTCCGGATCGGTCTGGCCGTCGCAGATGACCAGAATCTCGGACGGCCCGGCGATCATGTCGATGCCGCAGGCGCCGAACACACGCCGCTTGGCCGAAGCCACATAGGCATTGCCGGGGCCGACGATCTTGTCCACCTTGGGAATGGTTCCCGTACCGTAGGCCAATGCCGCCACCGCCTGTGCGCCGCCGATGGTGAACACGCGATCCACGCCGGCGAGATGCGCGGCCGCCAGCACCAGTTGATTCTTCACGCCATCGGGCGTGGGCACCACCATGATCAGCTCAAGCACCCCGGCCACCTTGGCCGGCAAAGCGTTCATCAGCACCGATGAAGGATAGGCCGCCTTGCCACCGGGCACATACAGACCGACGCGATCCAGCGGCGTGACCTGCTGACCGAGCAGGGTGCCGTCTTCGTCGAGGTAGTTCCAGGAAGCCTGCACCTGCTTCCGGTGATAGTCGGTGACGCGCTGCGCCGCCTGCTCCAGCGCTTTCTTCTGGTCGGCGGGCAAACCATCGAACGCCGCCTTCAGTTCGGACTTGGGCAGCTCCATCGCGGCGGAATCTGCCAAGGGCAGACGATCGAACTTGCGCGTGTATTCCAGCACGGCGTCATCGCCGCGTTTTTTCACATCGGCGAGGATGGCCGCGACGGTGGCTTCCAGTTTCTCGTCGGCAGTCTCTTCGAAAGCCAGCAGCTTGTTCAGTCTGGCGTCGAAATCAGCTTGTTTGGTCGATAGTCTCGTGATGTTCATTTCACGGCTCCGGCAAACGCATCCAGCATGGGTTGTATCGTATCGCGCTTGAGTTTGAGCGAGGCCTGGTTCACTACCAGACGCGACGAGATATGCGCGATCTCCTCCACCGCCACGAGGTTGTTGGCTTTCAGCGTCGCGCCGCTACTGACCAGATCGACGATGGCGTCGGACAGACCGACCAGCGGTGCCAGCTCCATCGAGCCGTACAGCTTGATCAGATCGACATGCACGCCCTTGGCGGCGAAGTGTTCACGCGCGGTCTTCACGTATTTGGTTGCCACGCGCAGACGCGCGCCCTGCTTTACCGCCGACGCGTAATCAAATCCGTCCGGCACCGCCACCATCATGCGGCACCTGGCGATATTCAGATCAAGTGGCTGGTACAGGCCGTCGCCGCCGTGCTCGTTCAGCACATCCTTGCCCGCCACGCCCAGGTCGGCCGCGCCGTATTGCACATAGGTCGGCACGTCGGAAGCGCGCACGATGATCAGCCGCACATCGGCGCGGTTGGTCGGCAGAATGAGTTTGCGCGAAGACTCCGGGTCTTCCAGCGGCGTGATGCCGGCCGCGGCAAGCAACGGCAAAGTTTCTTCGAAGATGCGGCCTTTGGATAAGGCGATGGTGATGCCGGTCATAGTGATTTGTGCGTCTTAAAGGACGCGCATTTTAGCCTGAAACGCGGGGCGGGTTGAAATTTGCACCCGGCTCAATCGGTCGCGGCCACGGTTTGCCAGTGCAATCCTGTCTCGTCGGCGCGCAATATCCGTGCGCTACCGTCATCCCAGTCGCCCAGCACCCAGCGCTCGCAGGTCAGCCCGTCCACCTGATGCAGATGCTTTGCCGGGCGGTGGGTGTGGCCGTGGATCAGACACGGATAGTGATGCCGGCGAAACAGCGCATGCACCGCTTCCCCGGTTACATCCATGATGTCGCTTGGCTTGCCGCGTTTCGATTGTTCACTCCGCGCGCGCATCTCCTCGATCTGCGCCTTGCGCGCGGGCAGCGGCTGCGCGAGAAAATCCTCGCGCCAGTGCCCGCCGCGCACCGTGGCGCGAAACTGCTGGTAGGCGGCATCGCCTGTGCACAGCGCGTCGCCGTGCGTCAACAAGGCGGGGATGCCGTACAGGTCGAGCAGCACGGGATCGGGCAACAACGAGGCGGCGCACGCCGCAGCCAGCTTCTCACCCATCAGAAAATCACGGTTGCCGTGGAGGATAAAGATGCGTGTGCCGCGCGCCGCGAGCCGGCTCAGGGCATCGCCGACTCCCGCATGAAAGGGATCGGCGAGATCATCGTCGCCGGCCCAATACTCGAACAGGTCGCCCAGAATATAGAGCGCCTCGGCGCGCGGCGCGATGTCGCGCACGAAGTGCCGGAATAGTTCCGCAGCCGGCGAGTGTTCGTCACTCAGGTGCAAATCGGAGATGAGAAGCGAATGGGGCATGAATAAAAACGGCGCCGCAGCGCCGTTTGGGTTATTGCACGATTTCGGCTTTGGTGATGACGACGTCTTCTTTCGGCACATCCTGATGGAAGCCGCTGCTGCCGGTGCTCACCTTGCCAATGACATCAACCACATCCATGCCCTCGACCACCCTGCCGAACACGCAGTAGCCCCAGCCGTCCTGGCCGGGATAGTCGAGAAAGCTGTTGCCCTTGGTGTTGATGAAGAACTGCGCGGTGGCGGAATGCGGGTCGCCGGTGCGCGCCATGGCGATGGTGTACTTGTCGTTCTTCAACCCGTTCGCCGCTTCATTCTTCACCGGGGCGTTGACCGCTTTCTGTTTCATACCCGGTTCAAAGCCGCCGCCCTGGATCATGAAATTGGGGATCACGCGATGGAAGACCGTATTGCTGTAAAAACCGCTGTTCACATAATCAAGAAAGTTCTGCACCGTGAGGGGCGCTTTCTCGGCGTCAAGTTGCAGGGTGATGATGCCGTGGCTGGTGTGGAGTTTGACCATTTTCATTTTTCCATGGGTTGAAGAAGCGGCGTGTGCGGGCAGCAGACAAAGTGCGCCCAGCAAAATCGATAGAACGAAATACGAAAATTTTTTCATGATGCGGAGCCCTCATAAACGATCTGCCAGCGCCCGTCGCGTTTTTGCCAGTACTGGCGTTTGTGCATGCGATTGACCAGGTTGTTGCTGGCGTAGTCCTGGTCGAAGTTGACCACAACCAGATCGGGCTGGGTCGGATACGGAAAGAGGCTCAGGTTATCGAGTTTGACCTTGATCCAGGTTTTGCCGGCGTTGACCCGCTGTTTTTGCCGGGCGAACGCTTCGCGCCCGGTCTGGCCGGCGGCAAAGTCCGGCGCGTAATGGGTTAAATAAATTTCGGTTTTGCGGCTTTCCCAGTCATTGCGCCATTGCTCGATCGCGGCCAACAGCGCATCCCGCTCGGCGCGGTCGCTATCCTGCAGCCAGTCGATTTGATCGGTGATAATGACCGGTGTCGCGCCGACCGTGATGTCTTTGCCCAGACGGAGCAAATCGTCGTTGGCCAGCACCACACAGCCGTTGCTGGCGCGCGGCGCGCGGCTGTAGGTGTTGCTCGGCGTGCCGTGCAGCCAGATACCGTGCCCGCTGCGCCCTTGCCGCCGATCCCACTCGTTGGGGTAACTGATCGGATAGGCACCGGCACCGTACAGGTCGGCCAGCTTGTGGCGCGGGATATAGCCGTCGACAAAATACACGCCGAGCGGCGTTTTTTGGTCACCCTCGACCAGCTTGTCCGCCCCTTTTTTGCCCATGCTGATGTAGTAATCGGCAACGTAGCGCGGTTCGCCGTTGACGCTCTCATACACATAAAGCGTGGACTTGCTGGTGTCCACCACCACCGCGTAGCGTTGCCGCGCATCCAGTTGCCACAGATAACGCGGCACCGCGATCGGCTGCTGCTGCTGAACACGCTGCAGGCGCACCTGCGCCTCTTCGCGCAAGTCTTGCAGCGACTCGCGCGACGCGCCCGGCACATTGCCAAAATCGCGCAACGGCCGCGACCGCGCCAGCAACAGGTCGCCACGAACCAGTTGTGCCAGCTTAAAATCCGGATTGCGTTCGAGCAGAGAATCGACCTCGTTCAGCGCGACATCAAGACGATTGTCCCCGACCGCCTGCAGACTGCGCGCCAGCGATTTCTCCACTTCGCGCGAATCCGTCTCGGCCACGGCATTCATGGCCAGCAAAACGAACAGGGCGAGCAGGAAGCGCATGTCTTATTTTCCGCCCCGCTCTTCGGTGATTTGCCAGCGCCCGTCGCGTTTGACCCATTGCAGAGTCTTGCGGTCGGTACTTTTGTAATGGCTGGCCCGGTAGTTCTGGGTAAATGTCGCCAGCGCGTGTTGCGCGTCAACCGGCGTCACCTTCAAATTGCTGATACCGACGCGAATCGACTTGGGCCGGGTCAGGCGGTCTTCGCGCAACGCCTCCCACGCGCCCCGCGCTTGCCCGTTGGGAGTGTTGAAATCGTCGGCATAAAAAGCCAGGTATTGTTTGACGTTTTTGTCCGACCACGCCTTGGCCCAGTCGCGCGTCGCGCTTGCGATCTCCGCGTTGGTATCAGGCGCGGGGTTGACCTTGGCAGGTGCGACCACTTCCCTGGCGGGCTGAGCGACCGGCTCATTCGCGGCCGGCACAACGGATGCCGGCAACAGCTCAACCCTTATCGGCGGAACCGGCGCCGCCTGCACGACCGGTGCGACGGCAACCACCGTGGTTTCCGCCGCAACCGGGGCGGGCGGGAGCACGGCTGTCGCGGCGGGTTGAACAGTTGCCGGGGATGCCGCCTCCGCCAACACCACACCGGGTGTTTTGGCAGCACGCGCCCCCTGGTCGAACAAATCGCGAATCAGCGCCAGCTTGGTCCGGGTGTCGGCGTTGCTCTTGTCGAGTTGCAGCGCGCGGTCATAGGCCTGACTCGCCATCTTGGCGTAGATGTCGCCCAGATTTTCGTGCGCGGTGGCGTAGCTGGGATGGGTGCGGATCGCCATTTCCAGGGCGACCTTGGCTTTCTCATACTGTCCCTGCCCGGCATACAGCACGGCCAGATTGTTGTACGGTTCCGGCAGTTCGGGATAATCGTTGGTCAGCGCGGTGAAGATGCTGACGGCCTCCATCGGCTTGCCCTGCTCGTTAACGATCAACCCCCTCAAAAAACGCGCCTGCGCGTCTTTCGGCTTGTTCGCCAGATAGGCATCGACCTTGCTCAAGGCCTGGTCCAGCTGGCCCTGCTTGAACAGCTTGTTCGCGTCCTGAATCTCGTCCGCCATCCCGTTCAGGCTGAACGACAGCAGCAAACACAGCGTGACGGCGGATACGATTTTTTTCAACATTTCCATTTTGGCTTTATTTTTGTGGTTGATTTCGGGAGCGGCGGCTTGCGCCAATCGCCCGCGATTCTACCAAAGAAGCGGCCTTCTCATACCCCCTTTCCGCCGACCCGGTTCTGTCATCCCGCGCAGCGCGGTTTTTCGAAGTCGCGCCGGTTTCGGGTAGAATCGCGCATCTTGTTCAACCCGAGTCAATCCCAGCGCCATGAGCAGTAGCCCAGCCGTCTCCAATTTCATCCGCACCATCATTGACGCCGACTTGTCCAGCGGCAAGCACCGCAGCATCGTTACCCGCTTCCCGCCGGAGCCGAATGGCTACCTGCATGTCGGCCACGCCAAATCCATTTGCCTCAACTTCGGCCTGGCGCAGGATTACCACGGCCGGTGCAATCTGCGTTTCGACGACACCAACCCGGAGAAGGAAAACGCGGAGTACGCACAGTCCATCCAGGACGACGTGCGCTGGCTGGGTTTCCAGTGGTCCGGCTCCGTGCACTGGGCTTCTGATTATTTCGATGCGCTGTACGATTTTGCGGCCGAACTGATCAACAGGGGACTGGCCTATGTGGACGATCTCACCCCGGAGCAGATGCGCGAATATCGCGGCTCGCTGACCCAGCCCGGCAAGAACAGTCCCAACCGCGACCGCGCGGTGGCAGAGAACCTCGACCTGTTCACACGCATGAAGAACGGCGAATTCGCCGACGGCGCGATGGTACTGCGCGCCAAGATCGACATGGCTTCGCCCAACATCAACCTGCGCGATCCGGTCATCTACCGCATCAAGCGCGCGCACCACATCCGCACCGGCGACACGTGGTGCATCTACCCGATGTACGACTACACCCATTGCATCTCCGACGCGCTGGAGGGCATCACGCACTCCATCTGCACGCTGGAATTCGAGGATCATCGCCCGCTGTATGACTGGGTGCTGGACAACATCACCATCCCCTGCCACCCGCGCCAGTACGAATTCTCGCGTCTGGAACTGCACTACACCATCACCAGCAAACGCAAACTGCTGCAACTGGTCAACGAAAAGAAAGTCAGCGGCTGGGATGACCCGCGCATGCCCACGATTCAAGGCATGCGCCGCCGTGGTTACACCCCGCAAGGCATTCGCGAATTCGCCAAGCGCATCGGCGTATCCAAGAGCGAAAACAGCGTGGACATGGCGATCATGGAATCTGCGATCCGCGAAGACTTGGAGCTGCGCGCGCCGCGCGTGATGGCAGTCATCCATCCGCTCAAGGTCAGCATCACCAATGCCGATGGCGCGCAAACACGCGAAGCGGACTTCCATCCCAACGTGCCGGAACTGGGCAAGCGCGTCGTGCCGTTCAGCAAAGAGTTGCTCATCGAAGCCGACGACTTCGCCGAAGTGCCGCCGCCGGGATGGAAGCGTCTGACGCCGGGCGGCGAGATCCGCCTGCGCCACAGCTACGTGATGCGCTGCGACGAAGCGGTGAAGGATGCGGAGGGAAAGGTCATCGAACTCAAGTGCAGCATCGACCATGACACGCTGGGCAAAAATCCGGAAGGTCGCAAGGTCAAAGGCGTGATCCACTTCCTGTCGCGCGAGCACGCGTTGCCTGCCGAGATCCGTTTGTACGACCGTTTGTTCACCGTGCCGGAACCTGACGGCGACAAAGACCGGGACTTCCTCGAATTCCTCAACCCGCATTCACTGGAAGTGGTGCAAGGCTGGGTGGAAAGTGCCGTCAAAGACGCCGCTCCGGAAACCCATTATCAGTTTGAGCGCCTCGGCTATTTCGTCACCGACCGCCGCGACCATCAACCGGGCGGCAAGCCGGTGTTCAACCGAACCGTGACGCTGCGGGATTCCTGGAGCAAGGAGGGAAAATGAACGGAATGATCGTGGAATTGAATGAAGAAAAAAACCGGGCGATGAAAAATCTGGCCCAGATCGTTTATGTCCTGTACGCGCTGTCTTACTTCGCCGGACTGACTGCCATCGTCGGCATCATCATCAACTATGTAAAACTGGAGGACGTTTCTGGCACTTGGCTGGAAAGCCATTTTCGCTGGCAGATCCGCACCTTCTGGTTCGGTTTGCTGTGGGCCGTGATCGGCATTGCCACTACTTTCCTGCTGATCGGTTTCGCCATCCTGTTCGCCAACTTCTTCTGGATCATCTATCGCATCGTAAAAGGCTGGCTCAACCTGAACGACAACAAACCGATGATGTTTAATTAGCCGTCATATCGGCGCAGGCCGGTATCCGCGGTTTCATCAAACATGCAGTTGGTTTTGTCCGTGCGTTGCACGGGCTATTTTATTGACTGGATACCGGCCTGCGCCGGTATGACGGAGTGGTCGAGATGAGCAAGCTGCCTTGTGTTTATCTACTCGCCAGCAAACGCAACGGCACTTTGTACATCGGGGTTACTTCGGATTTGGTGAAACGAGTGTGGGAACACAAGAATCACGTGGTCGATGGTTTCACCAAGCAGTATGGCGTGGATCAACTGGTTTGGTATGAGGTACATGAAACGATGGAATCGGCCATTCAGCGCGAAAAAGCACTCAAAGAATGGCAGCGTGCATGGAAGCTGAAGTTGATCGAAGAGAATAATCCAGACTGGAATGATTTGTACGACTCGGTGTGTTAGGCCGTCATACCGGCGCAGGCCGGTATCCAGTGAAAAACAGCAGCCCGCGCGAAGCGCGGACAAAACAAAAGCATTTTGAATAACCCCGCTGGATACCGGCCTGCGCCGGCATGACGGCAAAAGCAAGAAGTGGACATGCTGAAAATCTACAACACCCTCGCCCGTGACAAGCAGGACTTCAAGCCCATCGAGGCGAACACCGTTCGCATGTATGTATGCGGCATGACCGTGTACGACTACTGCCACCTCGGCCATGCGCGCGTGATGGTGGTGTTCGACATGGTCTATCGCTGGCTGAAGGCTTCCGGCTACGAAGTCACCTACGTGCGCAATATCACCGACATCGACGACAAGATCATCAAGCGCGCGGCCGAGAACCACGAATCCATCCACGCGCTGACGCAACGTTTCATCGACGCGATGCACGCGGATGCCGATGCACTCGGCGTGCAACGACCCGACTTTGAGCCGCGCGCCACGCAATATATTCCGCAGATGCTGGCGATGATCGCGCAGCTCGAACAAAACGGCCTCGCCTATCAGGCGGCAGACGGCGACGTGAACTACGCGGTACGCAAGTTTGAAGGCTACGGCAAGCTCTCCGGCAAATCGCTGGAAGACCTGCGTGCCGGCGAGCGCGTGGATGTCGCAACCGACAAGAACGATCCGCTCGATTTTGTGCTGTGGAAATCCGCCAAAGAGAATGAAGCGGACGAAGTGAAGTGGGATTCGAAATGGGGCAAGGGCCGCCCCGGCTGGCACCTTGAATGCTCGGCGATGGGTTCCGAATTACTGGGCAACCATTTCGATATCCACGGCGGCGGCGCTGATTTGCAGTTCCCACACCACGAGAACGAGATCGCGCAAAGCGAGGGCGCGCACCGGTGCCAGTACGTGAACTACTGGATGCACAACGGCTTCGTGCGCGTGGATAACGAGAAGATGTCGAAGAGTCTGGGCAACTTCTTCACCATCCGCGAAGTGCTGAAAAAATACGATGCGGAAGTTGTACGCTTCTTCATCCTGCGCGCGCATTACCGCAGCCCGCTGAACTATTCCGACCAGCATCTGGACGACGCCAAGGGCGCGCTGACGCGGCTTTATACGGCACTGAACGGGGTTGCACTTGTGGGTCGGACTTCAGTCCGACAGGAGGCTGTCGGACTGAAGTCCGACCCACAAAAACAAGGGGACGTTAACTGGAACACTCCCTATGCCGCCCGTTTCAAAGCCGCCATGGACGACGACTTCAACACCCCCGAAGCCGTCGCCGTGCTGTTCGATCTCGCCAACGAAGTGAACCGTGCCCAATCGCCGGAAGCCGCCGCGCAACTCAAGGCGCTGGGTGGTGTGCTCGGTCTGCTGCAAAGGGATGCTCAAGCATTCCTGCAAGGCAGCACGACGGCTGGCGGATTGGACGATGCCGCAATCAACGCACAGATCGCAGCACGCATCGCCGCCAAGAAAGCGAAAGACTTCGCCGAGGCGGACCGTATCCGCAAGGAATTGCTGGAAGCCGGCATCGTGCTGGAAGATACCGCGCAGGGGACGAGCTGGCGCAGGGCTTAGGGGAGTTTGCCTGCGGCGACCATGCGGCTCATCAATGTATTAGATGATAGCCAAACTACAAAATCGTCAAACCCGTTCTGTACAGCGTCGTGACTGACAAAATGGTTGTTATTGTCTGTCGCAACATTATCCAGCTCATCCCCGGTCGCTGTCGTAGGCGGCGTTCCGCCAGCAGGCGTATAGGCACCCAATCCATTGACACCATGCGACACAACGATAGCGGGCACATCTCCTGCGACGCTTTTATCCGAGGATGAATCGGTTAGACCAACGTCCAGATTCGGGGAGGCGCTCAAATTAAAAGGGTTGGCAGTGTCTGCAAAAGCTGGGGTTACACGATAGGAAAAACGCCTCCCCCACGCGTCTGTTTCGCTCACGCCCAAAGTTACCCATGGCAACACTCCGCCATTGGCCGAGGTGCCGCAACTGCTTTTCATTACTCCTGCATTGGGTTGACCGGTCGCAATACTGCCGTCAGCCGGACAAGGCAAATGACCATTTATAACGGCATATCCTATCAGCGCTTCCTTGATTTCGTTGAGTTGGCGCCTCGTTTCACTGTTGCGCTGCGTTTCCATTTGCGCCGAGATGGTCGGTACCAAGCCGCCCAGCAACAGGCCGACAATCATCAGCACCATGGCCATTTCGACCAGTGTGAAGCCACTGGATTTTCGAGGTGTTATAAACATTACGGCAGGATATCCATTCATGGTGCGACGATAATCACCTGATCGTTAAAAGTGCCGGAGCGGCTTTTGTTTTCATAAATAAAATCCGCCGGTGTCACATTTTCCAGTTCCAGATAATCAGTAAGATTACCCGTAGGGTGGGCAGCTTGGCTGGCAAGCGCACCGCTCGTCATGATGATAACCGCACGTTTGTCATTTCCGCCGCCGCTGCCGTTTACCGTCAAGCATGAGAGCGTCCCCGGCAAAGGGGTGCAGGCATTACCCCCACCGGGAGCGTATCCGGGCGAAATGGCGTAATACATGACCCGGTTCCACTGATTGCGGGTGAACCAGGCATAAGCGGGATCCACCGGATCGACCGAAGGATCCACCACCACATCCCTCAAACTGATGCGTTCCACGCCGGGAACCAAAGTGCCGGTGAAGGTCAACGCCACACTTCCATCCACGTTCAGAACAGGGCTGATGGTGGCGTTCATCCCCGCGACCGCGCTGGCGCTAAAATCAACACCGCTGACCCCCACTCGCACCTGATTGACATCACTCAAATCATGAAGCCGCCACAATCTCAAGCCTTTGAGCGTCCCGCTGATGCTGATAGTCGGTGTGCCGGTAATGCCGCCGATATCGCAGTATGCGAGTGCATCTGCCAGACCGTTATACCCAGGGTTCAATGTGCATGCTACAACGGCACTACCGCCCGCCAGCACATAGCCTGGAACTCCCGTCCACACCGCACCCATCGGCAACAGGCCGCTATCAGTATTGGCGGCGCCAATGAAAGGTTTGGAAGCATCGGTAAAAGGCAAAGACGGGTCAACAAAAGGTGCGGCAAATGGAAATGCGCCCCATGCGGTGTAATAAGTATTCAGCAGCGGTAATTCCCTGAATCTTTTACCGACGACTTTCTCCACCGACGGCCACAAGTCGCCACCGGAGATCGTTATCAGATGATCGTTGAAGGTGTCCGTCACCAAGCCGGTGATATAAGTCGGATCGCCATTGGCGTTATCGCCTTCGAGATAATTCGTCACCGTATTGGCGTTTGCATTGCCTCTCACCTGCCCCCCCAAGGTCGCCCCCGGCGCAAGAATGACGGCGATGATGTTGCTTGCAATACTGTTGCCTGACGGGTCATCGAGACTGAGCATTCCCAAGGTGTCGCTGTTGAGTGGCCGAACCGAATCGTCGTCGCGAAAATTGGGTGACAGTGCATACCACAACCGCTCGCCGCTACCGTCGCGCAGATCCGGCAACCTGAGGGTGCGCCAAGGCAATCTCCCAATATAACTGGGGCAGGCATTGCCACTTAATAGCTCGGCAGAGCCGTTATTATCGGTATCCGGGCACGGCAGACTGCCTGGCAGATTATCATCGTTTAGCGCTCGTCCGATCAACGCTTCCTTGGCCTGCGCCAGCGCTTCGGCGGTGGAGAGGTTGCGCTGGTTGCTGATGGCTGCGCTGCTCAAGGAGGTGACGAAGGCGGTGGTGATGCCGATCACCAGGATGACCAGCATCACCAGCAGCGCGCCGCCGCGCTGGCCGTTTTTGCTTGAACCAAGTGTGTGATAGGTCGGCATCGTGCGGGCGATCATCGCAAATGGATAAGATTCAACGTTGAAATGTCAGCCTGTATCACGGCTAGACCA
>Ga0210017_1003969_pt1 | contig 12284 bp, 11 predicted proteins | sample CryGeyCG2014_020_FD_183966 | JGI IMG/M metagenome (GOLD analysis project Ga0210017, IMG submission 183966) | Groundwater microbial communities from aquifer - Crystal Geyser CG08_land_8/20/14_0.20 (SPAdes) (version 2) | ecosystem: Environmental > Aquatic > Deep subsurface > Groundwater | place... | reverse complement strand
AAATTCGTATAATTATCGCCCGAGCGTCTTATTGTTTCGGCAACATCCTCCGGACCGTAGTCGGGCCTTATGGAAAAAATAATTGAAGCAAGCCCCGCGACAAACGGACAGGCCATTGAAGTGCCGCTTTCGGGTAAATATCCTGAGATGTCCCATATATCATAATTGTCATTTGACGCTCCGCCCGGGTTAGTGTTGGGAACTGTGCTCATAATATCGTTGCCCGGAGCCAATACATCAAGCTGAGGTCCATAATTACTTCCATGACCCGTCCCCCAGTCGCTCGGCGAACATCTGTCTCCGCTCTCGTTTACCGCTCCCACGGCAAAAGTCGTTGAAAGAGCCGCCGGATAACTGACTGCTGGAAAGTTGTCATTTCCCGAAGCCGCCGCTATAAAAACTCCTTTTTCAAAAGCGTATGAGCAGGCCTCCGATTCGGCAGGATCGTAGGAATTGGAACCAAAACTCATATTTATCACTCTTGCTCCATTCCTTACCGCCCACATTATTGCTTCAACTTCGTCGCACTCATGGCCTGAGCCCTCAGAATCAAGAACTTTCAGAGCCATAATCCTCGGATTTACGGCAACTCCTGCGATACCTTCGGCGTTGTTTGTTTCCGCGGCGGCGATTCCTGAAACGTGTGTCCCATGACCGTTGTCGTCGGCCGGGTCATTGTCGTTTCCGACAAAATCCCAGCCGTAATATCCTTTCGGCGATTTCCACATTTTATTTTTCAGGTCGGGATGATTGTAATCCACGCCCGTGTCTATCACGGCGATTATAACCGATGACAGGCCGAAACTTGTATTCCAGGCGTTTTCCATATTAATGCCGTTTGACGAAGTAAGCCCCCACTGCGAACCGTAATTCGTGTCGTTCGGCGTAAAAAAGGCGTGTCTTTGGCGGCTCTTGTAGCAGTATTTTACTTCCGGCCGACTTTTGAAAAAATTGATTATATCATCTTCGCTTTTTCCGTCGGGCGACTGCAATTTCCACAGTTTTATTTCTTCAATGTATCCGGAAACAATGGCTGAGGATCTGGCGATGAGTTCGTTTTGAAGAGGTCTTTCCGCGGAGTCGTAAAATTTAAGCAGTATTGGAGAAGCGTATGAAAAACCGCAAAGAATAATAGAGAAAATCGCGATGTGTATTATTTTGTTAATGTTCAAGCTTGTTTCTTATAAAAAATACCGCCAGCGCAATAAATACGATATTTGCCGCCCACGCGCCGACGAACGGCGGAATCATAGCGTTTTCCGCGAAAGATATTCCCAGCGAGAAGCATCCCCAATAGACGAAACTTATGAATACGCTGAGCACCACAGCCGTCATCCTGCCTACGGAGCTAAAATAAATACCCACGGGCAAACCTATTGTTATTACCACAAGAGCTGACAGAGCCGATGAAATCCTCGCGTGAAAATTCACTCTTTCTCTGTATGAATCAACTCTGCCTTCCTTGAGCTCATCTATGTGCTTTTTAAGTTGAAAAATATTCATTTCCTCGTATGAGGCCTGGCTGATAAGAAAGTCCCCCGGCTTCTGCGGGAAATCGTATTTTTTGACTGCTAAATGTTTTTCCTCCGTAAGTTCGTTTTTTTTATTCCAGTTTCTTTCCGTTACATCTTTAAGAATCCAGATGTCTTTCCATATAAAACTTTTTGCGTAAACATTTCTGATGCCTTTGGCGTTTTCAATGTCCGCGCTGAAATTTCCTCCGGCGTTTTTCTCCGAATCAAAAAAACCTATAAAAAACAAAGCGTCGTCGTCGTTCTTCGTCCTTCCTCTCATAACAATGTTGAAATATTTCCCCGAGTATGACGGTTTTTTTTCTCCTTTTATAATGACATTGTAATATTCATACGCTTTCTTTGTGGTCTTTATGGCCGCAAATTCATCTGCCGAAAATATGAGCAGACAAAAAAGAATTCCGGATAAAAAGAACGGTTTTATAATCCGTATGATTGAAACTCCGGAGGTCTCAATTGCAATCAGTTCGTTTTTTCTTTTAAGTTCCGTAACCGTTATAACTTGCGCAAGCAGTATGGAAATGGGGAAAACCTGCAGAAACCATTGGGGGCTTTTATATGCGAGAAAGGTGAGAATCTGACCGGCTGTCGCATGATATTGTGAAAATTCGTCAAGCCGTTTTATGAGGCCGGCAAGAATAAATACCGACATAAAGCCGGTTGTAGATATAATAAGGGTACTATAAAATTTTCCGAGTATATATTTTGAAAATTTCCTCATCTGATAATAACGAGCGCCGCCGCGCAAAGTGTGTTGGGTATCCAGCACGCCGCCGTGGGATTTAGCCACCCGGTTTCCGCTGCATGAACGCCTATCATAAAAACGAGATAATACGCGCCTATCATAAGAACCGCAAGACCCATGCCGACCACTTTTTTAGGCGATTTAACTCTAATGCCGAAAGAAGCCCCTGCCAATGCCAGAAAAAAAGCGCTGAACGCCAGAGCAATCCGCATATTGTATTCCACATCCAGGTTTTTTGCCGGAAGGCCTCTGGCTTTAAAATCTTTTATCCTGTCTTTGAGCACAGAAGAGGTAAGCTGGACAATTCTTTTTGAACTTTTAAGAACTGCTTCGGAATTGAGTGTAAACGAATACCTCATAAAATTTATGGAAGTCAGAAGCGAAACGTCTTTTGATTCCGCGAGAAACATTTTGCCGTTATTTAATTCAAGACCGATCAAACCGTTTTTATTTTTTTTCAAACGCCCGGAAGAAGCGAAAATTCTCGCTGACGGGAAATTGTTGTTTATTCTGTATATTTTTATGCCCGACATTTCATCGTTGGTTATTTTATCGGCGAAAAAAATGTAGTCGGCAAACCTTGTGAAAGTTTTTTCACTGATTCTCAGGATTTTCTTTGAAAGCATTCGCCGTATTTCCTCTTCCATCTTTAGATTGCTTTCAGGCGAAAGAGTTGAATTTGAATAAAGCAAAAAAAGCGTCACAAAAATGCCGCTTGCTGCCGTCGTCTTTAAAATTCTCCTCGGATTTATTCCCGAGGACTGCACTGCGAGTATTTCAAGGTCCCCGGCCATCCTGCTTACGGCGACAACCCAGCCCATCACAAAGGAAATCGGTATGACGAATATAAAAGTGGAAGGAATGCCGAGCGAGAAAACCTTTATAAGGTCAATGATTCCCGCACCTTTCACCAAAAGGGAAGCAATAAATCCCGCCGCTTCATTTATCATAAAAATTCCTACAAGCACGAGCATGGAAGCGAGAAAAACAGAGGCAAATTCCCTGATGAGATACCTTGCAAAAATTTTCATTTTACTAATTTAGCATATTTTTGCTTACTCACAAAGCAAAAAATTTTTTTTCCAGCATTCGTTTTCTCTTTGTTTATTGTTTGCTATAATTACACATACGGTTTTAAGAGGAGATATTTATTATGACTATTATTTTATCGGTTGTTTGCGGCGCTCTTTTTGTAAAATATCTTGGTTTGAACATCTTTCTCGGAATCATTATCGGTCTTCTTTTTGGTATGGGGCTGGCCGCAAAATATTTTCTGAAAGGAAAAGCGCTTGTGTGGTTATTTCATACTGTTTACATTTTTTCGTATCTTGCGATGATATTTCTTCTCGCCGAATATGTGTCGGGGGAAATTGTAAGCGTTTGTGCCTTATGGGCGGCGGCATCAGCCCTCTTTTCCTATCGCGAAAGGCGTTTGACTATTCTATCAAGTTCTTCAAGCGAGAAGAAGTGAATTTTTATAACGCCACGGTTTTGTTTATCGGCTCTCACATCAACTTTTGTTGAAAGAGCACCTTCTAACTTTTCTTCAAGTTCCTTTAACTCTGCGGAGATGCTTCTTTTTTGCGTTTTCGGCGAAGCCCCCGCCGTAGCCGCAAGAAGTTCGGTTTCCCTGACCGAAATGTGCTCTTTCCTTATTTTGCTTATGATATAATTTCTGCGTCTTTCATCTTTAAGAGAGCCGAGAGCCCTCGCGTGACCTTCTGAAATTATTCCCGCGGAAAGAGCGTTCACAATATCTTTCGGGAACTTGAGAAGCCGAAGCGTGTTTGCCACCGCAGACCTGCTTTTTCCTATCCTTGAGGCCGCCTGCTCCTGAGTGAGCGAGAATTTTTTCATAAGTTCGGATATGCCGGATGCTTCCTCAAGAGGGTTTAAATCTTCTCTCTGGAGGTTTTCTATGAGGGACATAAATGCCATATCATTGGCGCTACCGTCCCGGATTATTGCCGGCACTTTGGAAAGCCCCGCAATAAATGCGGCCCGCAATCTTCTTTCCCCTGCTACGAGTCTCCACCCTTCTCCCGATGTTAGAGGCGCCACGACAAGCGGCTGGATAATGCCGTCCGTTTTTATGGTATCGGCGAGCGATTTGATTGTCTCGTCGGTAAAGGTCTTTCTTGCCTGAAATTTCGCCGACTTTATTGATTTTATATCAATAAGATGTATTTTATCTTCAACCTCTTCGGGAATGAGAGCCCTCAAACCCCGTCCTAAAACTTCTCTCTTCATTAAATTCTCCTTTTTTATGCTTTAGACCTTTCCCGTTTTAAAAATTCTCTGCCGAGTTCTATATAAGCAACGCTTCCGCTTGAAGTTTTATCATATTCATATATGTCTTTTCCAAAACTCGGCGCCTCCGCCAGCCGCACATTCCTCGGTATTGCCGTTTCAAAAAGTTTTTCACCAAAAAAATCCCTGATTTCTTCCGCCACACGGTTGCTCAGATTTAGCCGCCCGTCAAACATTGTGAGCATCACGCCCTTGATGTGCAATTTCTCGTTGAAGGCATCGCGCACGTATTTAAGAGTATTCAGCAATTTGCCGAGACCCTCAAGAGCGTAAAACTCGCACTGCAGCGGAATCAGAACGCTGTCTGATGCGGCGAGAGCGTTTACCGTCAAAAGACCCAGCGAAGGCGGACAGTCAATAAAAATATAATCGTAAGCCGTTCTTATGCCGACAAGAGCGTTTTTAAGGCGGAATTCTCTGTTTTCTATGCCCACAAGCTCTATTTCGGCACCTGTAAGGTCACTGGTTGAGGCGATAAAGTCAGGAGCGTTGTCCCTTTTCATTATTGAGCCGTTAAGTGAGGAAGTAACCAGCACATCATAAATAGTTTTTGCCGTGATTTTAAAACCCATGCCCGATGTGCAGTTTGCCTGCGGGTCAATATCCACCAACAGCACTTTTTTGCCGCGCACCACAAGGGCCTTTGAGAGATTAATAGAGGTCGTCGTTTTCCCGACGCCGCCTTTTTGATTTACTATTGATATTATTTCAGACATTATTCCACAAAAGTATAAAGCCGTCCGGATATTTTAAGACCTCATCAGGTTTTTTTCTGAATTCGCTTCCGCTAACTTCTTTTTTAAAATAAAGAATAATTCCTCCCGGGGCCGCGAGTTTTTCAGCACACTTCAAAAATCTTCCTCCAAAAGCTCTGCCCGTGACTGCATTATATCTTTTTTTGACTTTATCGGCAATTTCTCTTGCGTCGCGATTTAAGATGTTGAGACCTTTTAATTTTAGCATCTCACTCACATTCTCAAGAAAACCGGCTTTTTTGCCGTTTGACTCTATGAGGTCAACCTCGGCTTCTTCCAAAACAATTTTTAATATGATGCCCGGTATGCCGGCACCGGAGCCAACATCACAAATTTTGACATCCTGTTTTTTTTTTCTTTTTATGATTGCGTCGGCGAAAATAAGGGAGTTTTCAACAACTTCCTGCCACAACGATTCTTTGCTGAACGAACAGAGGTTGAAAGAGTCCGAACATTTTTTTAGTTCATCAAGATATAATTTCAACTTATTTTTAACGGAGGGTTTTAATTCCATATCTAAATTATTCCTGAGGCGGCCGGCGGCATTTGCCTGACAGTAATCTGCGGGGGAAACTTGATATTTTTCTTTGAAGCAGCCGCTTTTTAAGTTTGGGTAGCGCCTTTTCGCAGGCCTCGGCGCCTTTACTAATGCTCTCGGATGTTCTTTTGAAGTTTGCCCAGTGAATGCCCCCTACTTTCGGCTTGATTACAAAATCCGCCTCCTGGATCTGAATGTCGGATAATTTGTAGGAAGAAATGGCATCCGTTCGGGAAAGCACTTCAAGACCCCTTTTGAACGACGGAATTATCCGTCTTTCCGGACGGACGTCGCAGGCGATTATAAAATCGCAGTAATTTGAGAGTGGCGATATGGGAACGGAGTTTACGGTAGCGCCGTCAAGGTAATAACTCCCTTCTATTTCAACCGGCGGAAAGATGCCGGCTATGGATGATGAAGCGGCCACCGCTTCCTGAAGATTTCCACCCCAAAACGTTTTTTCTTCGCCGTGCCCTATATCGGTGGCGACCGCGCAGAAAGGTATCTTTAAATCGGAAAAAAATTCCGGAAGGCCGCATCCGGCAAAGAGTTTTTTGGCATACGATGCGGAGAAAATAGCAGGGCTGACGACGGCTCTGTTCAGAATAAAGAACTGTTTTGCCAGAGAGAGCACCCGTCCGAACGGTCTTTTTGGAACCGCTTTGGAAAATTGAGAGCCGATTTCGTCAATTATTCCGCTTTTGAGAATGCCGATCACTTTTTCCTCAAGACCCGCGGCATCGGGTTTCCACGCATAAAGGGCTCCAACCACGGCGCCCATGCTTGTGCCGGCTATGATATCCGGAACAATACCGTTTTTCTCCAAAATTCTGAAAATGCCGATGTGAGCGAGACCCCTCACACCGCCTCCGCCGAGAGCAATGCCGATTTTAAACTTTCTCATTAAATAAAATGTTTCCCGTGAAACATTCCAATGGGTTTCATTCATCGTTTTCATTATTCCATTCGTTATTTTTGCCTCTCGTCAGGGCTATATAAAAATATGTGCGAAGCATAGGGGGCAAGTTGCAATTGGTTTCCCGCACGGTTAAAGCGGTTAACCGGCGGGCTTTTTATGATTGTTTCATCATTTAACAAATCCTTCCAGATACCATCCCGCGGAAATTTCAAGTTGAGCATCTGAAAACTCGGTGAAAAATTTATCACGACCGCGGCCAACTGATTTCTATATTCTTTCTCAAATGCATAAACATTTTCATCGCAATCCGTGGGGATTTTTTTGATGTCCCCGAGGTATAAAACCGGATTTTCCTTTCTAATTCTTATGAGTTTTTTGTAAAAATCCCGCAGCCCGCCTTTACGGTCGCCTGTCCGCAGGACATCCCGTGGGTCTGCCTCCCAGTTGATTTTAAACGGTTCAAAATGCGACGGTCTCACCGTCTCGCCGATTTCCTGACCGTTATATATAAGCGGCACGCCATCAAGCGTAAAAATGACGGTTGCATACGCGCGGCTTGCATCTTTGCCGAATAGCTCCTGCGCGCGAAGTTCATCGTGATTTTCAATAAACCGCATCCGCAGAGCGCCTCCGGGAAACTCCTTTTTCTGTGCATCTAACAGTTCCTGAATAAAACCCGCTCCTCTTATGGTAGTGTTTATTTGATAGTTCTTTTCCGTCCACGGAATCTTAACGCTTTCAAGAGAGGTTAAATCGCGCAAGTTTTTTTCGTTGGTTTTGATTTTTCTTAAGGTGTGATACAGCGCCCATGAATATGTCAAATCAAAAGCGTTTGTGTGGAATTGCGGGTCTTCCCATTCGGCAAGAAGCAGTATTTCCGGTTTGATTGTTCTTAATCGTTTTATTGCGCGCTCCCAAAAAACTATTGGTTTGAAGCCATAGATATTTCCCGCCGTGTCGCAACGCAATCCGTCAATATCAAATTTTTCTATCCATCGGGACATCGTTTTAATCATTTCATCCTGCAATTCACAACTGGCATAATTCAAATGCGCCACATCAGACCAATCGGAATTCGGAGAAACAATCTCGCCCGCTTCATTTTTTCTATACCAATCGGGATGTTGGCCTATCCAGTTGTGGTCCCATGCGGTATAGACGGCGACCCAGTCAATAATCAGCCGTAAATCTTTTTTGTGTGTCTCATCAACCAGTTTTTTAAAGTCATTTTCATCGCCCAAATCAGGGTGGATGCTGAAGTGGTCGTAGACGGCATAAGGGGAGCCGAGCGTTCCCTTGCGTTTTTTCATGCCGATTTTGTGAATTGGCATAAGCCAGAGAGTATTTACACCGAGGTCTTTAATGTCCTGCAAGCGATTGATAATTCCCTGAAAATTTCCTTCTTCAGAAAACACGCGAGGGTAAATTTCATAAATTATCGCTTCTTTTATCCAGTTGTTTTGCATCTTTTTATTATAACCAATTTGATTTTTTAATGCAAAAGCGGGAAAAAGCGGAATGCGAGAGGTAGCATTTTATCTCACTGTGGAAATTTCCACAGTGAGAATTCTCAATGAATCGGCGACTATTTCGCAGGCATCGGAAATGTTTTCAATCGCTTCAACTAAATCATGCGCTACAATGACCTGCGAGATTGATAAATTAGATTGGAGTATAATCTTCAAAATATCACGATGCTGGTCGTCAGCGGTTTCCTCGACGCTTTCAACAGCCGTGCAGAGTTCTAAGATTTTTTCCTCGCTTTCCTTTCCGACAGCATCAACCGCTTTTTTAAGTTTTTCTACGGCCTCCACAGATGTTTCTACAAATATTTTTAGTTCCTTGCCAAAATTTTCGGGGACTGCTCCGTCCCACAGCGCAAGAAATCTGCCGGCTGTGTGCGCCCAATCGGCGACAGAGTCAACTCTTGTTACAAAATTCATTAAGTCGCCTCTGTCCTCAGGGAGTATTGTGCCCGAGGCCATATCAATTATAAGTTCTCGTCGTATAATGTCGGCTTTGTGTTCCAAACCGGCGACATTATGAATAAAATTTTTCACGTTCGCCGCATCGTCCGAGACGAATGCCCCGACCGCTTTTTCAAGTTCTTTTACCGTCTGAAGGACTTTGTCGAAATGTTCCTGAGAATGTTCAAAAATATACTTTTCCTCTTTCCTTCCGATCCACTCAAAAATGTTACGCATAAATACCTCCATTTAAGGGGACGGTTCTAATACTTTTTTTTGGAGAAAACATTAGACATTAGAATTAGAACCGTCCCCATTGTTTAACTGCATAATACAGACAAAATGAAATTGCCCCCGATACAACAGGCGTGACAATCCATGCCGTCGCGATATCTCTGCCGATTTTAAAATTGACGAATTTCCTGCCCTGCGAAAAACCGACGCCGAATACCGCCCCCACGAGCGCGTGGGTTGTGGATACGGGAATTGATAATCTGGTAAAAAAATGTATTACCAGCGCCGTTGATATATCGGCACAAATTCCCATAACGGGCGTGATGCGCGTGATGCTGAATCCCACGGTTTGAGACACTTTCCAGCCAAAAAGCACAGCGCCTATGAATATGCCGGCTCCGCCAATTACGCAGGCCGTTTTTGCCGGTAGAGCCTTGGAGCTGATAACCAGAGCGACGGAGTTTCCGACATCGTTTGCGCCCCAGGTATAGGCAACCCAGCAGCTTGTCAGAGTCAACAGCGCTTTGCTTATTTTTTTAAATTCACTGTGTATTTTCAATTCTGCCAAAAATTTTATCAGAAGAGAATACGCCGAAAAAGCGATTATGAAAGCCGCTGTCGGCGTGAATATCCAGCAGATAACGATTTTTTTTAAGACAATCCATTTCAGAGAAACACCCATTGCAAGGCCGAGACCCGCCACTCCGCCGACGACAGAATGGGTGGTGCTTATGGGCATTCCGAAATATGTGGCGACAATCATCCATAAAATTGCACCGGCAATTCCAATCATTGCGACTGTCATTGTCAGATGCGATGAATCAATGATGCCGGAGCCGATTGTTTTCGAAACCTTGCCTCCCTCTAAGAATGCGCCAAGCAGAGCAAAACCGCCGCACAAAAACATTCCATACACGGGCTTGCCGATTTTCGCGCCTATCCAATCGGCGAAAGAATTGGCGGCGTCGTTGGCTCCGATTGAGACGGCATAAATAACCGAACAAATTATAATAGCGGTTAATAAAATCAAAAAATCACCTCCGGTAATTCAGTATTATAAGAAATAATTCCGAGTATTGGAAACCGGCGAAAAAGGGCGATAAGAAAAAAATCAGGCGATGAATATCAATTTTATAGAGGATATGCCCTTTATTTTTTCTATTTCGGCAAGAGTTTCCGGAAGCGGTTTTTCGTCAAGTTTGATAATCGTCAAAGCCCTTCCGCCCTTTTTATTGCGGGCAACATCCATAGATGCGATATTTACATTAGCATTTCCCAGGATGGTTCCGACTTTTCCGATTATTCCGGGTATATCTTCGTTTGAAAGTATAAGCTCGTTACCTCCTACTTTTATATCGCACTCAAAACCGTTGCATTCAAAAAAGCGTGCGCCGTCCGCAGCAACTCTGCCTTTAAGAGACAGATCGGCTGTTTCTATTCCGAGCGCGTCGACGAATTTTTCCTTCGGGTTTTCAAAATCATCCCACAGTATATTTCTTTTTCTCGCAATGGGCAAAGCGCTGATTAAATTCACTTTTTCGTCAAGAATTTGAGAGAGTAGTCCTTTGAGGAACGCTGATTTCACGGCATTCAGATTTAATTTCATCGCGCGCTCGCCGTAAATAAATTTCAAATTATCAAGAGAACCCGAAATTTGCGATGCCGCGCTCCCCAGTTTCTCCGCAAGAGTCAGGAAGGGCTTCAGCTCACCTTCCGCGCCCTTTACGGAACTGAAATTGCAGGCGGATTCGGGAATTTCTCCGTCAAAAAACCTCAAAATATCCTCCGCGACGGAAAGAGCGACTTTGTCCTGCGCTTCAAGAGTGCTTGCTCCGAGGTGAGGCGTTATGATAAGGTTATCCGGTTTTCTGAGGTCGTCTCTTTCAAGGGGCTCCTTGTCAAAGACATCAAGAGCGGCTGAATTTATAATGCCGGAGGAAAGCGCCTTCAGAAGATCATCTTCGTTCACGATTCCCCCGCGCGAACAGTTGACGAGCATCGCCGTTTTTTTCATTTTTTTTAACGCTTCCATATTCAGCATATTGAGAGTGTGTTTGTTTTTAGGGACATGCATCGTCACCACGTCCGACTTCTCAAAAAGCTCGTCCAATTGAACCATTTTTATGCCCAAGTCCGTTACGTCTTCCTGTTTTACAAAAGGGTCGTATGCAATAATGTTCATTTCAAAGGATGTGAGGCGTTTTGCGACTTCCGCTCCTATTTTCCCCAGACCTATTATGCCTGCGGTTTTTCCCGCGAGTTCCGTTCCGATGAAGGATTTTTTATCCCACGCGCCGCTTTTGGTACTCTGGTTTGCCTGCGGTATTTTTCTGGCAAGACACATTATGAGCGCGATTGTGTGTTCGCACGCGGCAATCGTGTTTCCCGACGGCGCGTTAATTATAAGAATGCCTTTTTCACTCGCCGCCTCAATATCAATGTTGTCAATGCCGACTCCCGCGCGGGCGATTATTTTTAGTTTTTCCGTTTTTTTTAAATTTTCCCTTTTTATTTTTGTGCCGCTGCGCAAAAGGACAGCATCAAAATCTCCTATCAAAGCGTTAATTTCTTCGGAATCCAATTTTCCTTTCTGGACAAAAGTAAAACGGGCGTCTTTCTTTAAAGGCGCAAGACCCGCCTCAGAAATGCTGTCGCAGACAAGAACTTTTATCTTCATTTAATACTCCTCGGAATATTCTTCACCTTCGCTTTCTTCCGTATCTTTGTCTTCTTTTTTAATCTCTTTTTTCTTTCCCGCTTTCTTTGACGTTTGAGCGCACACGATTCTATTCGCTTCCACCAGTATTTTAAAAGGAGTTCTCCATTGACCTTTAGCGGTTGCGAAATCAAGGACTTGCTTTCCGCTTTTTGTTTCGTGGGAGATATTTTTAAGGTTGTTGATTGAAGAATAAGGCCTGTTGTCTATTATCCTCTGAGCGTTATTTTTGGAAATTCCCGGCAGAGATTTAAGTTCCTCGGGAGTCGCGCTGTTAATGTCAACCGTCTTTGGGTAAAGATATTTATAAAGCGCGATTTGGTCTACGGTCTCCGCTCCTCCGGCGGAGTCCGTTGCAAAAATATCTTTTTCCATTAAAAGAGTCATATTTGTCTTCCATTTGCCGGTTTTTGTCGCGAAATCAAGAATTTCCTTCCCGCTTTTTGTTTCGTGAGAAATGTTTTTGAGATCTTCAACGGTCTTTAAGGCGCCGTTGGTTTCTCTGTATGATACGATTCTGTTTGCCTGAGTTGACGAGATGCCGGGTATTTTTTTGAGTTCTTCGGCT
>Ga0210017_1003968_pt1 | contig 12285 bp, 10 predicted proteins | sample CryGeyCG2014_020_FD_183966 | JGI IMG/M metagenome (GOLD analysis project Ga0210017, IMG submission 183966) | Groundwater microbial communities from aquifer - Crystal Geyser CG08_land_8/20/14_0.20 (SPAdes) (version 2) | ecosystem: Environmental > Aquatic > Deep subsurface > Groundwater | place... | reverse complement strand
AAAATACTTTGTAACACAATGTGCCACAATGTCAAGACGGGAATTTCGAAACCAAAAAACTCATCATCAACTTTCTCACACCTATCCCCGACGGCCGTTGTCAATAGGTATGGACGATCATTCAAGGCCGGGCTGATCGAGACCAAAAAATTAATTGTTGATGGGGTGGATATCCTCAAGAAACTGAATGAACTATCCGATAAATCAGACAGGCAGGAAAAGACCATTGAGGCACAACAAACCCAAATCGACGAGCTCAAAGAGCTGATCCAAGCCAAATAATCTTTCTGCTATTGACATTCACTTTAACTAAAGTTATACTTTAATTAACATGAAACTCTACAAAAGGGATATTTTTAGTCAAATCGAGCCTTACATTGGTGATGAAACGATCATTGTCCTACATGGAGCTCGCCAGGTCGGTAAAACCCACATTTTAAAATATATTCAAAACTGGCTAGAGGAGAGAGGCAAGAAATCCCTTTACTACGACCTAGAATACTCCGATACCCTCGATCTAATCAATCATGGAACTACCGCTTTTATCAACGAATTATCCGGCAAAAAATATATCGAGGGAGAAGAAATATACGTCTTGATAGACGAAATCCAATATTTAGACAATCCTAGCTCTTTCCTCAAAATCATCGCCGATCACTACAAAAATATTCACCTCATTGTTTCTGGCTCCTCCACCTTCGACATCAAAACCAAGTTTACCAATTCCCTCGCTGGTAGAACTACGCCATTTGAAGTTTTTCCTCTTAGTTTTTCGGAATTTTTAACATTCAAAGAATCAGAATATCACGTCACCAGACAACCAAGCTCGTCGGCCATTCATAGTTTCACCGAATATTACCAAGAATTTATCAAATATGGTGGCTACCCCAAAGTTGTTCTCGAGCCAATAGTCGAAAAGAAGAAACGCTATTTGATTCAGATGATTGATACCTATATCCGCAAAGACATTCGTGATTTAACTACGATTTCCGATATTCGCAAATTCAATTCTATGCTCAAAATTCTTGCCTCACAATCCGGTCAACTACTCAGTATGAAGGCTTTATCCAACGAAACTGATACAGCTTTTACCACAATTCAAAAATATTTGAGTATTTTAGAAGAAACATACGTCATTAAATTAGTCCCACCCTACAGCCACAGTACTAGTGTCGAAATCAGTAAAAATCCAAAAATATATTTTTATGATAGTGGATTGTTATCAATTCTTTGGCTCAACAATTTCCAAGACACCATTATCGGTAATGTTTTTGAAACCAACATCTTTAGCGAACTAGTCAAACTTTACGGTCGGCAAAATATCCACTTTTGGCGCACCAAATCAGGTAAAGAAATAAATTTCATTCTCGAGCTTCCTCCCCACTTGATCCCTATCGAGGTCAAAACTAATTTTCAACAATATTCTTCCAAGCACCTCGCGCATTTTACCGCCAAATACAAATCCGAGCCAGGTAAAGTCGTTGCTCTCCTTGGTGATCCAAAAAACGAACATTACCTCTACCCGTGGCAACTCATTAATATCTTTCCAATTCCAAAAAGGGGTTGATTGAGACCAAAAAATTAATTGTTGATGGGGTGGATATCTTAGTGGAAAGCCAGCAGAAGCAGATTGATGAGTTAAAAAAGACGATAGATGGTAGAAGGTAGAAAATAGTGGTTGAGGATAGACGATAGAATAGGTTTTTTTCTACCTTCCATTATCCACCTTCTACTCCTACCCTCTATTCTCTACCATCCACCGTCTATTATAATGCAAAGGGAGATCGAGCTGAAAGCTACTATTGAGAAGTTGAAGAAATAATTCCAATTCCCCTTGACAAGGTATTCATATTTAGTATAATGCAGATACCATGATATCCAGATTTATAGAAAAACAGATACTTTCTGCGTGTAAACCCGGTTCTGTAGCCTGCCTTTTTGGCGCACGGCGTACGGGAAAAACCACGCTTCTGCATGCGCTAAAACGATCCCTTTCTCCCAAAAAAGTTATGTCTGTTCATGGCCAGGATTTGACGACTCAGGAAATACTTTCCTCACAACGCACAGAAACGTTACGTAGATTTGTTGTAGACGTTCAGTATCTTTTTGTAGACGAGGCTCAATATATCCCAAACATTGGAATGAATCTTAAACTTCTCGTCGATACCGTGCCCAATGTTGCAATCCTTGTCACCGGATCGTCATCGTTTGATCTAAAAAATAAAGTTGGCGAGCCTCTGGTTGGCAGAAGTGTTTCTTTCCATCTCTATCCGTTGGCTCAATTGGAACTTGAGAAAAGCGAATCACTGATTGAGACCCAGAATAATCTGCCGGAACGACTGATCTACGGCTCCTATCCACAAGTAGTCACCGCCTCAAACACTATGGCAAAGAAAAAACAACTGGAAAACCTTCGGGATGGATATCTCCTGAAAGATATCCTGGAACAGGATAATCTTAAAGATTCGTTATTTGTGTTTAATTTGCTTCGATTGATTGCCTTTCAGATTGGTCATGACGTATCGTACGCAGAGCTTGCGTCTGCTCTCAACTCCCATCCTAAAACGGTACGCCGATATTTGGAGCTTTTGGAAAAAACATTCGTCATATTTTCCGTGATGGGATTTAGCCGGAATTTACGCAAAGAGTATACTAAAACCCCACGATATTATTTCTGGGATAACGGTGTGAGAAATGTGATCATATCAAATTTCAATGCACCAAACATACGTGATGATGTGGGACAACTGTGGGAAAATTACTGTGTGAGCGAACGCCGGAAACGAAATGCATATCAAAATCTCTCGGCTAATTATTATTACTGGCGTACCTATGACCAAAAAGAGATAGACGCGGTTGAAGAACGAGAGGGAAAACTCTACGGCTATGAAATGAAATGGGGAAAGGCGCGCCTTAAAACGCCTAAAGAATTTCTTTCCGTGTATAAAAACTCAACATATCAGAGAGTAGATCAGCATAACTATCTGGATTTTATTACTTAATTCAAGGCGGGACTGATCGAGACCAAAAGGCTCATCGTCGACGGGGCCTGCCCCGCGAAGCTTTAGCGAAGTGGGGTGGATATTTTGAAAAAACTGAATGAGCTTTCGGTGAAAGTAGAAAGCCAGCAGAAGCAGATTGATGAGTTAAAAAAGACGATAGATGGTAGAAGGTAGAAAATAGTGGTTGAGGATAGAAGGTGGAAGATAGACAAAACCCGTCTACCCTCAATTCTCTATCTTCTACTCCTATCCTCCATTATCTATCATCTACCGTCCATGTCAATTAGATAATTGAAGATAGAAAATAGATTAAAACGTTCTCCAGTTGTTTCTTAAGCTCACAATTTTTCCTCCTAGAAACTCATATCTTTTAAGAAGATTCTCACAAAATTCTTTTCTCCAATATACTAAATCTTTTGCCATGCTGATGTGTACTTCCATTTCATTACAGGATCCAACCGATGAGTCGAGATATTTTTTAAATTCTTTAGGAAACCTTCGTTTTGCCCATCCCTCGGCAATATTAGCAGGGACAGACTTAGAACATCTGCGAAGTTGTGAACCTAAATCATTTTTCTCAAAAATCGGCAGTTTATTTACTTCCCGATTAACAATAATTGCAAGATCATATCCTTCTTTATAGACTTCAAGATCTTTAAAAGATTTTATCATAACTTTAGTATAGATGATAGAAAATAGAATATAGAGGGTAGTGGTTGAAAATGGAAGATTGAAGATCGATCTTCTATTATCTACCTTCTACTCCTACCCTCTATTCTCTACCATCCACCGTCTATTATAATGCAAAGGGAGATCGAGCTAAAAGCTACTGTTGAAGAGTTGAAGAAATAAGTGATATAATGTACTCATTATGAAAAAATTTCCAACAATTATTGCTGATCCTCAGATATGCCACGGTAAACCAGTTATTACCGGTACTCGTATCATGGTCTGGCAAATTCTTGAGCTTTTAGAAGCTGGGGGGGAACAAAAAGATATCTATGCTGCTTATCCCAGTCTTCCCCAAAACAGCATTGAAGCAGTACTCCATTTTGCCGCCCAGAGAGCTAAATCTGAAAGCTATGTTCCATTTATCAAAGAAAATCCGACTCAAATTTTTGCTTGATGAAAATATTGATGTACGCCTTGCTTCATATCTTAAAAATCAGGGTTTTTCTGTTTCTTTTTCTCCTAAAGGAATCGGCGATCAGTCTGTGATTGAACTTGCTCAAAAAGAAAAACGGATATTTATATCAAATGATGTTGATTTTACTGATACTCTCCTTTATCCACCTAAAATGTTTTTTGGAATTATCATTTTTCGCATTCATCCGCCAAGACTAGATAAGCTTATTACTTCCCTTACACAACTGCTCACAAAATTGCCCTCTAAAACGATTAAGGGTAAATCTTTTCTCCTTCATGAAAATGGATATATATTAATTGAATAAAAGTCGAGAAACAAAAACCAAAAAACTCATCATCAACTTTCTCACACCTATCCCCGACGGCCGTTTCAAATAGGTAAATGAAAGTAGGTTTTTAATTTATTTTCGTATTCAATTTTATCAGCAATAATATAACTCAAGTATTTACCGCCTTCAATGATTTTTTTTATTAAAACTACTTCTTTTTCACATTCATACGGAAAGACATAGACGCTTTGTTGGTACTGATAAAAGCCTATTTCTTTTAAAAATCCTCTTAAGTAATAACGCTTGTTTCTTTCAATTTCCGGTACGTCAAACATAACTATAAACCATTTACCCAACCATTTGGATTTTTGTTTTAATTCAAGAAGACTTTGGATAGAATATTTAATAATTTCCTTATTCCAAACGTCTTCAACTTCAACATAGACTTCATTATTTTTTATTTCTAAATTTAAAATCTTTCTTTTTTCTAATTGCTGGAGTGTTCTTTTGACTTTAGTTTTTGGCAGTTTAATACCCTTAATTTCTTCAATTAACTTAATAAAAGTGCCGATTATTATTGGAAAATTTGGAGTAATTAGTATAGTCCCACCTAAAAGTGCTCCTATTCCTAGAGTTGCCAAAATTATCTTTGATATTTCTCCTTTCTCAAACTTTTTAATTCTTTTCTCTTTCTTAGTCATAATTAAGTTATACATATCTGTGACGGCCGTTGTCAATAGGTCAGGACGATCATTCAAGGCAGGGCTGATTGAGGCCAAAAGACTCATCGTCGACGGGCCTGCCCGCAATGCCTGAACAGAGCGATGGCAGGCGGGGTGGATGTTTTGAAAAAGACCATTGAGGCACAACAAAAACAGATTGATGAATTAAAAAAGACGATAGATGATAGAAAGTAGAAGATAGTGGTGGAAAAATGTCATTGATATTTCTCCCAATTCTCTCTATATTTAAATAATGAATAAAATTAAATCCGTTATTTTATCTCTCCTCATTTTTCTTGTTCCTTTTTCTTTTTTCCAAATCTTTTTCCAAAATCTTGTCCAAATAAATATCGTTTACGTCCTTGCTTTTGGCGCTTTATTACTTGTAATAATATCTTTTTTGCAATCCCTCATCACAAAAAAATTTGTTTTCCAAACCAGCCCGCTTGATATTCCTGTACTCCTATTTTTAGGGGCTATTTTTCTTTCTTTTTTCACGTCCACAACAAATAAGATGCAGGCCTTTCTTGATCCCAATTTTGGTCTTTTAATGATAATTTCGTTGGTAATTTTATATTTTTATTTTTCGCATAATACACCAGGGCGACCACAAGGGTCGCCCCTACAGATATTATCATTGGCCGGATTTATTATTTCCTCGTTCATCATTATCCTTTCCCTGGAACCAACAAAAGGGATCGGGGTAATTCCTCTTGATCTTCTTTTTTTTATCGGCTTTACATTTATGTATAGTCTGGGATCTCTTGTCCATTCATTTTCGGAAAAAGAAGATGCTCCTAAAGTTGTACAAATATGTATACTAATCATCGTTTCTTTAGCCCTGGGGATTAGTTTTATTGCTTTTTCGAAACAAGGAGTGCTATTTCCTTCTTTTTCCTTATCATTTAAAGCCGTGTTTCAAATATTTAAAACTCTTCCAAATGCCCTTTTGGGCTTTGGCATTGATAACTACTCCTCTGTTTTTAATCGTGTAAAGGACGTGGGGTATAACCAGACAAATCTTTGGCAATTTCCTGTGAGTATAGATAGATCCACCCTCTTTCATATTGCAACCACAACCGGTCTGGTCGGGCTTGCTTCTTTTTTGTATCTTGTTATTTCCCTGATAAAAAAAATAAAACAAAATTTATCGATAATATTAGGTTCTATATATTCTTTATTTATTGTAATTATTTTTCCACCCTCTCTTTTGGTTTTTTTCTTGGTTTTTTTGTCTGCCTCCCAAACCGGAAAAAATAATAAAGAATATGTATTTAACCTCTCAGAATCTTTTTCATTCTACAGCTATGTCATTCTCATCATCACCGCCTCTGTTCTTTTTGGTTCAGTAGTACGCTATTTAAGCTCTCTGTATCTGGCTGATTATTTTTATTCACAATCACTTGTTGGTATTAAAGAAAATAGTTTTAAGAAAGTATATGACAACCAACAAAAGGCTTTTTCATATAATCCTTATCTGGAACAATATCATCTTGGTTTTGCCAGAATTCATTTTGTCCTCGCCCAGAATATCATAGAGAAAGCAGCTTCCGGGTCTGCCCCCCTTGTTTTTACTAAGGAAAGCAAGCAAATGCTTATCGAAGCAATTCAAACGGCAATAAACGAAAATCAAATAGCAATAAGCCAAAATTCAAAAAAAGCAGACTACTGGGCAAATTTGGCACAAATATATATTTTAATTCCAAAAGAATTACAGACGCCCAATGAAACAGAGGTAAATTCTCCTCAGACAACGGCCTTGACCTCCTTGAAAAAGGCTTTGGAACTCGACCCAAATAATCCTGCTTATTATTTCCAAATGGGACAGATTCTTCTTTCACAGAAAAAAACAGCTGAAGGGTTTAAATCTATAAAAAAGGCAGCTGAGCTGAAACCAAATTGGGCTGATGCACATTACCAACTTGGAATGCTTTATGCTCAGAAAAATGACATGAAAAACGCTGTAAAAGAACTGGAAATTACGTTACAAAACATCGATCCAAAAATAAATCAAAAAGAATATGATGCCGTCAAGCAAACTCTTGATAAGATAAAAAGTCCACCAATACAAGCGCCTCAAAATGAGTATTGACAACTTCTTTTTTTAAGCATAGTATGATACTATGAATCATAAAAAAATAATCGTCGTTGGGATAATTTTGCTTGGAATACTTGCTTTGTTTATGACTGTTGATTACAAGAATAAAAATGGATTAAACGGTCAGACCGTTTCTCCAAATATCCTCTACCTTACTTCTCCTGTCAATTCTCTTTCCGGAAAAGTTGAAAAGATCGAAGGTAATGCTGTCTCGATTTCCAGTCAATATGCCTTGCTGCAAACCGCCCCTATTGCAATAACAGTTATGCCAAACCAGCCACCGGTCATGCCTACCCCTCAAATCAAAACAATTACCTATAAATTGTTCGTCACGGACAAAACCCAAATATCTCAACCAGCATCAAATATTAATTATCTATTCAAGACTATTACACCCTCTGGTGCTCCTGGCTTTCCTACCGCCTCTACTCCCAATCTGACGGTAAAAAATATTAAAGTTGGCCAATATATAACTGTGAATAGTCAAGATGATCTTAGAACATTATTAAAAAATACCTTTGAGGCAACGATGATCAATCTTCCTCCGATTATCAATACGTTAAACGGTAAAATTGTAAACATAACAAATAATACCCTGACTCTTAAAGCCTTTGCTCCCGTAGCCGCTGCCCCTCCCATGATTGCTCTAGATACTGCGCCACCTACTCCTCAAGAAAAAGAATATACAATATACATCACTCAAGATACCGAAATATCACGTAATGTTTACGGCACTAATATGACCCCTGGAGAACCGCCAACTCCCCCAAAACCGGAAAAGCTTACCCTCGCCGATCTTAAAGCAGATATGCGGGCAACTGTGTATACGGTTGAAGATGTAATTGAGACACAGACACTCACAGCATTACGAATTGAGCCTGTGGCTTCTACTTCGCCTTTGATTAAACCATGATTATGGAAAAAATTTTTACTATTTTAAAGGTACAGACGCAAAATTTTGCGTCTCTACTTCTTAATACTCTTGTTTTTATCTTCCCTTTTTTCTTTCTTACTTTCACTCAAGAATATTTCGTCACTAATAAATTATATTTATTGGGCTTTGGAGTTTTATTGCTTATCTTGATTTCTACCATCCAGATCCTAATTTCAAAAAAAATATCTTGGCAAAAAAGCCCTTTTGACAGCCTAATTATTCTTTTTTTAACGGCTGTTACTTTATCAACTTTATTTTCTTCACCGAATAAAATTCAGGCCTTGCTCAATTCAAGCTTTGGACTGGTGATGATGGTTTTTCTGGCAATTTTGTATTTTTATCTTTCACGTCAGAAAGGTCCGTCCTTGTCAGCGAGTCCATTTAAGGTCGGACATTATATAATGAAGGTATCTTTGATCATCTTGTCTATTGTTACGATTGCTTTCTATTTCCAACCCTTTAAAAACATCAATCTCCCCCAATTTCTTTCCTTTCTAAAAAATCCTGCCTTTACCCCAGTTGGCTCACAATTGGATTTGGCAATTTTATTGGGATTTTTTACGATTATTGGAATCGTACAAATTATAAAACAAGGGCGACCACAAGGGATCGCCCCTACAAGAAAATTATTGATCATTGATTATTGTTTATTGATCATTAACCTGCTTGCCTTATTTCTCACTGCCTATTCGCTTGTAAAACCTAATGTGGGTTTGATAAATCAAACCCCTACATTAATCATTCCCCCTTTCCGTCTGTCCTGGTATGCGGCCTTGGAAATTTTAAAAAATCCACAGACGGCAATAATCGGCATCGGTCCTGATAATTTCTCGGCTATTTTCACTCGCATTAAGGATTTTGCCTATAACCAATCTCCTCTATGGCAGATTAATTCATTTAATGTTTCTCATTCGGCGATTTTGCAAATCCTCACCGAAACCGGAATTTTTGGATTATTGGCGTTTGGATTATTGGTTTTTTCCGGTTTCAAACAATTGGTAAAGGACGGACACGGGGGTCCGCCCCTACAGATTATTTATTTATTTATTTATTTAATTATTTGTTTATTTATATTTCCTCCATCACTAATCATTTGGTTTTTGTTTTTCGTCGTTTTGGGTTTGATAAATCAAACCACTACAACCGATGTACAGACGCAAAATCTTGCGTCTCTACCACCCATCTACATCGGAACCGTTGTAATTTCCCTTGCTTTAATCGGCACTTCCGGATATTTTCTCGGTCGTTCATATGCTTCCGAATATTATTTTAAAAAATCTATAGAAGGAATTGCCAAAAATAATCTTAAGGAAGTCTACGATAACCAAAGACAGGCAATAGTCTTGAATCCGTATATTGAAAGATTTCGCACTAGTTTTGCTCAAACTAATCTTGTCATTGCCAACAACTTATCTTCTAAAATTAAAGACAAAAAAATATCTGAACAAGATCGCCAAACAATTACTCAGGCAATTCAAGCCGGAATCGCTGAAGGCAAAGCGGTTGTCACTTTGAATCCACAAAGAGCCAATAACTGGGAAAATTTAGCGGTTATTTATTCAAACATCATCAACGTTGCCCAAGAAGCCGATGTCTGGACAATTTCTGCATATCAACGGGCAATACTTGCCGATCCACAAAATCCAGTCTATCGGGTTGGTTTGGGTGGGGTTTATTATTCCCAAAATAAATATGATGATGCCTTAAGATTTTTTGAACAAGCGGTTTCTATCAAGCCTGATTGGCCAAATGCTAGCTATAACTATGCCTGGGCCAACTTTCAGGTAAAAAACTATCCTCAAGCTGTCAACGCCATGCAAAATACTTTAAAACTTATTAATCAAAAAACAAACAAAGTTGATTATGAGAAAGTCGTAAAAGAACTTGAAGAGTTTAAAAAAATGCTTCCTAAAGAAGAAGCGCCAGCTAATAAATCGGAAGAAAGCACCCAGTCGGGTTTAAATTTACCTACGCCTCCAACGACCGAGATTAGTCCAAAGTTGGAACTACCTAAGGAAGCGTCTCCAGAAGCAAAATAGAATTTCTAATTTCTAATTAACCTAATTTCTAAAAAATACTCAAACCCCAATGATCAAAAAACTGGGAGATTGGGGATTGGAAATTATTTAGGTCAATTAGAATAATTAGATCAATTAGGTTAATTTATTTTAGAAAGCTTAACGGATTTAGCAAAACCCCTCCTGATCGGATTTCAAAATGCAAATGCATCCCCGTCGATCTTCCGGTTGAACCCATGACCCCAATTTGGCTTCCTTGAGAAACTGAATCCCCTATATTGGGAGAATATGAAGACATATGAGCATAAAGTGATTGATATCCGTTGCCATGGTCGATAATTACGTGGCAGCCATAACCCCAGTTAAGACAGCCGGCGTAAACAACCGTACCGGAATCAGCCGCCAGAACTGGAGGCGAAGAAGGATTGGCGATATCTAAAGCCATATGATAAACAACTGGATATTGGGTAATTCCACCAGAGGTCGGCCAGATAAAGTTTGAAGAGCCACGGACTCCAGCTTGAATTGAAGCTATAAATTGAGTTTGTATCACCGGTTTATTTTCAATCACTCCTTCTGGAACAAAAAGAGTTTGTCCTGAATTAAGTGAAAAAGTATCAATGTCGACAAAATCATTTAACGGGAAGTTCACAATATTTTGAGCGGTTACTTTATATTTTTTTGCGATCGAATACACCGTTTCTCCTGACTCCACTTTGTGGATAATACCGTCAAAAGGAGGAATTGATAGAACTTGACCGGGTTTAATTAAATCACTTTTTAAATTATTTGACCACTTAATACTATTGGTGGCCAGATTAAATCTTTTTGCAATCGAAGCCAAGCTATCTCCCGCCACCACTCGATAACTTACAATTTCCGGTTTAACCGAATAAACTGTTCCCAAACTACCACCATAAGGATTGTAAGAAACTACTAAGGCTTGATAATTATTTTGATTGTTCAATGACTGTAAAAAAGGGGTATTTTCGGCAATAATTGGACCACCAACAATGGCGGCGGCTACGATCATCAAAAAGGAAGTATTTAAAAAGGATGAAGAATATTTCCCTCTCTTAACGATTAAAAAGGCAACGATTATATCTTTAATGCCCTCAAAAATCTGCCCAGCGCTAATTAGTCGGGATAAAAAGTAGTTTTTTAGAAAGATAATAAACTCGCCTATTTCAACCATAGAATAAGCTTATATTATACCAAAAAAGACGGAGGATGGGTTTAGAAACGGGTTAAGAAAACAGAAGAAAGAATATAGATTTATTCAAACTTCTATTATCCAGTTTCCTAACCCGTATCCATTCCCTCATTACCATTTTCTATCTCAGACCATTGCCGATGTTATTCTTTCAAGCGCTACTTCAAAAGCTGCTTGCTTCAAAGGCATCTTTTTCTCAACTGATTTCTTCCAGATTGCCTCAAACGCTTTTTCCATCATAATCTTTAATTTATCATTGACTTCTTTTTCCGACCAAAAGTAACCGGCTTTTCCCTGGACCCATTCAAGGTATGAAACGGTTACTCCTCCGGAATTAGCCAAGACATCAGGAACAATGATTTTACCCTTTTTAGCTAAGTATTCATAAGCTTCTTGGGTTAATGGTCCATTGGCCATTTCAACGATGATCCCGGCCTTGATTTTGGCCATATTTTTATCATTTACCATGTTCTCGAGAGCGGCTGGCACCAAGACGTCAACATCCAATTCCAATAATTCTTCGTTGGAAATAGTTTTGCCGTAGGAAACTGTCCCTTTTTCCTTTTTATTTTTTAAAGCACGATCCAAATCAACTCCGTTTTTATCATAGACTCCTGATCTGGAATCAGAAATCGCCACAACTTTAAAACCGACTTCGGTTGCCAGTTTGGCAAAATAATAACCGACGTTACCAAAACCCTGAACGGCAACTGTTGTCCCTTTGGCTTTTTTCTTTAACTTAGCCAATAAAGACAAAAGAACAAATAGTCCACCCCGTCCGGTTGCTTCAGTTCGACCTAAGCTTCCACCCATCGAAACTGGTTTTCCGGTAAAAGTAGACGGACTTTTTCTCCCTATTACTTTTTGATATTCATCAAGCATC
>Ga0210017_1003967_pt1 | contig 12285 bp, 14 predicted proteins | sample CryGeyCG2014_020_FD_183966 | JGI IMG/M metagenome (GOLD analysis project Ga0210017, IMG submission 183966) | Groundwater microbial communities from aquifer - Crystal Geyser CG08_land_8/20/14_0.20 (SPAdes) (version 2) | ecosystem: Environmental > Aquatic > Deep subsurface > Groundwater | place... | reverse complement strand
TACGGTCTTGCTTTGGCAAAAGAGGTAGAAGAGAGTCGGGCTCGGCGCCTGGGCTGGTGGCAGGAGGCCCGCTTTGGAATGTTTATCCATTGGGGACTTTATTCACAACTGGGGCGCCACGAGTGGGTAATGAATAAGGAGCGTATTCCTAAAAGAGAGTATGAAAAACTGGCTGAGACCTGGAAGCCTAAGCCCAGACCTGCTCGAGAGTGGGCTTACCTGGCTAAAAAAGCAGGAATGAAATATATGGTTATGACTACCAAACACCACGAGGGTTTCTGTCTTTGGGATACCCAGCAGACAGATTACAATAGTGTAAAGTGTGGTCCAGCTCGGGACCTGGTTAAGGAATTTGTGGATGCGGGTCGGGAATTTGGTTTGAAGATAGGTTTTTACTATTCACTTATGGATTGGCATCATCCTGATGGTGCCCGCTGTGCAAAGGATAAGAAAGCCCGGGAGCGGTTTCTAACTTTTACTCACAACTGTGTTCGGGAGCTATGTAGTAACTATGGCCAGATAGATATTCTCTGGTATGATGTTGCCTGGCCGCTTCAGACTCCTGAGTTATGGAAGAGTGTTAGGATGAATGCAATGGTCCGCAAACTCCAGCCGCATATATTAATCAACAATCGTTCGCTTCTTAAGGGGGATTTCGAAACGCCGGAAGAACATGTTAGCCCGGCCGAGAAAGGACGAGCCTGGGAGGCCTGCATGACTTTTAATGGCTCCTGGGGATATATGCCCTCGGCAATTGATTGGCACTCGGTGCGCGAGGTTCTGGAGATGCTACGCACTGCCGGAGCAGGCAATGGCAATCTGCTTCTCAATATTGGTCCTCAGCCAGATGGGTCAGTTCCCGAAGAGGCAATCAAGCGGCTAACTGCGGTAGGTAAATGGATTGCCAAAAATGGAGAGGCTCTCTATGGGAAGGTTGATAGAATTGATGGTAGAATGGAGTTTATGCCTACTGGAGGCTGGACACTAAAGGGACGCACTGCTTACTTCTGGTGTTCACGCTGGCCGGGTAAGAAGCTTATTATAGGTGGTCTGCGAACCAGAGTGCAGAGGGCATCACTGCTGGCAACTGGTAAGCCTATCAGGTTTGAACAGAAAGGTGAGAGGCTGATACTAAAAGGACTACCAAAATTAAATCCTGAGCGGATTGCCGGTGTCTCGGTAGTCAAGTTAGAATGCAAATCTCAGCCCCGACAAATATTGGGACAGGGTTGTATGATACTGTAATTGATTTCTACTTTGCTAAATTTAAGTTTATATTACATTGTCAACAAAATAATGTTTGCATTGATAGCGTTATTTATTTAACAGGGCAGTATAGGAGCAATATATGGTTAGATTGCGATTTGAAACAACAAGACTCATATCTCTAAGGTGATATTTATGACAAGCAATAAGAAGAAAGTATTAGACAAATTTGCGGCTCAAGTGCAGGAGTTACTTAAAGATAGACTTTTGGCAATTTACCATTTTGGTAGCACAGCAAAGGGTATAGGGAGTCAAGAGAGTGATATTGATGTATTGATAGTATTTACTCAGATTGAAGAGAAAGATGTTTTAGAGATGGTAAGTGAAACTTGTTTCAGAATTGCCTGCGAAACAGGAGAAGTAATAGAGCCGGTGCTAATGTCTGAACAAGAATATAAAGAGGGGATTGGAAACTCTCCATTTCTATGGGAAGCAGTTAAAAAGGGTAAAGCAATATTTACTCAAGTCTCTGGAACTGAGTGGGAACTTGACTTCAGTGATTATCTTGGACTCTCTTCAGAATACTTAGGTTATGCTAAAGATGCTTTAAAAGAAGGCAAATTACGATTGGCAATTGATACTGCTTACAATGCTTGTGAACTTATGGTTAAGGCACTGATTATAAGCACTGAAACCGCTCTTGCTTCTTCTCATGGTGGAATAGTAGGTCAATTTGGCAAACTCTTTGTTGTCACTGGATTAGTAGATAAGGAAATTGGCAAGAATTTGCATATGGCATTAGAATTCAGGGCAAAGGCTCGGTATAAGGCAAGTGCTAAGATTGAAAGGGAAGATGCAGAGTTTGTTTTATCACTTGCAAAAAGAGTTTATGAAATTGCCAAAGAGAGACTTGAGAAAAGGTGAAATTATGAACAAGATGATTGCAGATGAAATTCTGAATGAAGGAATAGGTGTTCTCTATGAAAAACTCGGCTCAGCAAAGACAATAAAGTTCTTCCAGTTGCTTGGAGTGCCTAAAGGTGACTCTGTATCTGAGCTTAGAGAGAAGACAAAAGGGCTTTAGCAAAAGAGAAGTTCTCAATCTAATAAAGAAAACGCAGAAAGAGAAACAAGAGTTATGGGGGAAAATTGGTTTGATTTAGAATGGAGACAAACTTCTACTTTGCTAAATTTAAGTTCATATTAAAGGCGGTTGATACTATCCACCTGCCATATTATAAAGGCTCTACATTCAGAGGTGGGTTTGGCTCTACTTTTAAAAAGGTTGCCTGTTGCACTCATAAAAAAGATTGTTCTGACTGCCTTTTAAAAGATAAATGCTCATATTCCTATATCTTTGAGACTCCTCCCCCATCTGATACTAAACTAATGCGAAAATACCCTTATGCACCACATCCATTTATTATTGAGCCACCAATGGAGGATAAAAGAGAGTATAAACCTGAAAGTCTATTAAATTTTAACCTGATTTTAATTGGTAAAGCTATTGACTATCTACCGTATTTCGTCTATACTTTTGATGAGTTGGGAAAGGTTGGAGTGGGAAGAGGAAGGGGTAAGTATGAGTTAGTTGAGGTTAAAGGCTTTGAATCCTTAAATCCAGTTAAAGAGAAGGTAATCTACTCAAATAAAGACAAATTACTTAAAAATGTAGATGCAAATATCTACTGGAACGATATTGTTGAGATAGATTCTTCCCAGCTCTCAAATCTTAACTCTATATCTTTATCTTTCTTAACTCCAACCAGAATAAAGTATAAAGAGAGATTAGTTAAGGAGCTCCAATTTCATACTCTTATTAGGAGCTTATTAAGGCGAATATCTCTGCTTTCATATTTCCATTGTAGTGAAGAACTTGACATAAACTTCAAAGAGATAATAGAAGAGTCAGAGAAAGTAAAAGTAAAAGAGTCCAGCCTAAGATGGGAAGATTGGGAGAGATACTCTTTTAGACAGGATACAAGAATGAAACTTGGTGGCTTTAAAGGAAGTATAACATTTGAGGGCAACCTATCTCAATTTTTACCATATATCTTCTTAGGTGAGTATATTCATACCGGCAAAAACACAGCCTTTGGATTGGGAAAGTATGAAATTTCTAATAATCTATAGGGGCATTGTTGTATAATAAAGGGAGGATTTGGGAGGGTATTTAATTGCAGATTTGGAGGTGAACAATTATGAGTTTGCAAGAGAAGGTTAAGATAGAATCCAAAGCCTATTGGGATGATTTGCGATGGGCTAGTGAACATAGTAATGAACTTTACAAGAAATATGAGAATATGTGGATAGCAATTGTTGATAAGAAGGTGGTAGCATATGGAACTGACCTTAGTAAGGTAGAAAAGAATGCATCTGAAAAAGCAGGAAAGTCTCCTGATGAAATCCCGGTCAAATATATAGATGGTATAGGAGCAATATATGGTTAGATTGCGATTTGAAACAACAAGACTCATATCTCTAAGGTATGAAAACTTCCCTGTCTCTATTGTCAGATTGATTGCTGATGTGAAATTCTGGAAAGAGAGGAAGGGATTTTCTAAAAGCTTTGAAGCAATTGTTGATACAGGTGCCCATACATCTATTATTCCCAAGAATATCTGGAGAGACCTTAAAGTTAAAGTCATTGTAAAGGATACATTCATTGTAGGTATTAACAGAAAAGAGGAATGTCAAATTCCAGCCTCTCTTGGGAAAGCAGCATTTCTCTTAGTTGATGAACACGGAAACAAAAGTAAAATTTTTGACACTTTAACATTTCTTGCCAAAACAGACCAGGTTCCATTGATTGTTGGATTTGCAGATATACTGACAGAGTTCAAGGTAGCTTTTGATTACAGTAGTGGTGAGGCTTATATTGAAGAAAAATCAGGATGAAATGAACTGGTATGGATAGAGAGATTCCTGTGCTATAAAAAGGAGAAGGTAGATGAATGAAAAAGAGTATAATTCTATAATACTTGCTGCATTACTGCATGATGTGGGGAAGAAGTGGTATAATTAACTCAGGAGGCGAAGAATATAAAATACTATGATGCAGATGATGAATATTTTACAAAACATTTTGAGGAATTAGTAGAGAAACATGGTGGCAAGTGGATAGTTATTGCTAATGGAGAAGAAATAGGGATTGCTCCTAAACATAAGATTTCAACTTTATTGAAGAAAGCACGAAAAAAACACCCAAACAAAACTCCACTTGTATCTCCAATTCCAAAAGAGGAGGAGATAGAATGCATTCTATAAGATTTCCATATAAAATCCGAAGGAGAAAAGGTATATTTGAATAATTTGATGAAGTGATTTTTAGAGAAAGAAAACAGGAGATAGAATTTAAAATTTTAGACAAGAGGTGAAATAATGTCAGAAAATAATTCAGAAAAACAAGCAATAATACTTGGTGCATTGTTGCATGATGTGGGGAAGGTTTGTATAATGTATCTGTTAAATATTTAAAAAGGAGGTAAGAGCAATGTCTACTCAACAAACTTTGCAAATACCAGATGAAGTTTTCATTTCTTCAAAATTAACTCCTTCTGATTTATTGAAAGAACTTGCTGTACATCTTTTTGAGGAAGGGAAAATTTCTTTTGGAATTGCCAGGAAATTAGCTAAAATGAGTCATTGGGAATTTCAGCAACTATTAGCAAGTAGAAAAATTCCACTTCATTATGATGTTGAAGAATATTCAGAAGATGTGAAAACTTTAAGGAGAGTAAAACTATGATTGTAGTTTGCAATGCCTCTCCTATTTAAAAGATGTAGGTGAATAAGGAGGCAAATTATGTCAGATAAAATCTCCGAAAAACAAGCAATAATTTTAGGTGCTTTGTTGCATGATGTGGGGAAATTCTATCAAAGAGCACAGGAAAATCCTAAGAAGAAGGACCATCCGCATTGTGGACTGGAACTATTTCAACAAAAAGATGGTTTAAGAGAAAAGCCTAGATTGGCTGAGATATTTTCCAACGATGAACTGTCAATAATAGATTCAGCAATTTTAAGCCATCACGATAGTATAAAATATATCTCTTTAGCCGATGCTCTTTCTGCCGGAATGGATAGAATTCCGCTTAATAATGAGGAAGAGGGCGATCCTTTTACTGACCGTTTAATTTCTATATTCTCTCGTATTTCCATTTCGGATAAACCTAAAAAAGATATGTATTACAAACTTGCACAATTGGGTGAAAATAAACTTTATGAAACCTTTCCTATAGAAGAGAAAAAATATAAAACTGAGGAATACAGTAATTTATTAACTGATTTCAATGAAGAAGTAAAAAACCTAAATTTTGAGAAATTTAGTCCACTTCAAGCAATTGAACAAATTTACTTCTTACTATGGAAATATACATGGTGTATTCCAAGTGCTGCCTATAAAGACGAACCTGATATATCATTATTTGACCACCTAAAAACTACCGCCGCAATTGCCGGCTGTCTTTATGATTACTACCAAGAAAATCCTAATGAAACTTTGAATATTGAATCTCCTGCTTTTCAGTTAGTTGCTGGTGACATTTCTGGAATACAAGATTATATTTTTGGTGTTCTTACTCAACAAGGTAAGGTTGCTAAACGTCTACGCGCCCGTTCACTATATGTTCAGCTTATATCAGAAATTGCTGCACACAGGATAATTCATAAGTTCAATTTATCTTTTTGTAATATTATTTCGTCAGCAGGTGGAAATTTCTATATACTTTTGCCAAATTTGAAAGACACAGAGGAAGAGTTGAAGAAATTACAGAAAGAATTTGACGAATGGACATATAAAAATTTTAAGGCAGAAATTTATCTTACCATTGGAAACATAAGCACATCTGGTAAAGAGTTGAGCGAATATAATAAACTGCTTGATAAGTTGAAAAATAAACAACAAATAAAAAAATATCAACCTTATTACTCAATCCTGACTACAGATGGAAAATGGAATAATAATTTTGTCCTTGATGAAGTAATAAAAGGAGATGAAGATGTGTGTAGTTCCTGTCATAAACATCCAATTAAACAAGATGAAATGTGCGAATGGTGTCTTACTGACGAAAAAATTGGTGCAGAACTACCAAAAGCAAATTTCATTGCCTTTTTCAAAGATAAACAGCAAGGATATCCGATTTTAGATTATTCTTTCAATTTTAACAAAAAAGAGCATTTTACTTATTTAGTTCTTGCACTAAATGATACCTCACAAGTTGGGACAGGTTTTAAATATCTGGCAAATCATATCCCGACAAAAGATGATATAGACTGCACAAGTGCTGAGCATCAGCATGAGCCAAATCAACCTGTGTTCTTTGATTGTATTGCAGATAACTCCAAAGGTGATAGTTTAATTGGTTATGTAAAAGCAGATGTTGATAATATGGGAGAGATATTGAGAAATGGTTTTCAAAAGACAAAACCATCAATTTCAAGATTTGTTTCGCTTTCAAGGATGCTTGAAACATTTTTTGCGGGTTATTTACAAAAAAGGTTAGAAACTGATTTTAGGGATATCTACACCGTTTTTTCAGGTGGTGATGACTTTTTTATAATTGGTCCTTGGAATAGAACAATTGATTTTGTCAGAATGATGAGAAATGAATTTACCAGATTTACTGGTAAAAACCCTGATTTTACATTTTCTACGGGTATTATTCTTGCAAAACCACACGAACCAATTTCTTTCTGTGCTGAACTCGTAGAAGATGAACTTAAAAAATCAAAAAAATATCCTGACAAAGACAAAATTACACTTTTTAATCAAACTATTAAATGGGATGAGTTAGATGATATTTTGTCAGAAGCCAAAAAAGTAATAAACTGGCTTGAAAATGAACCACCAGTTATCTCTCGTGGATTTGTTCATAATTTAAGAAAATACGGTGAGATGAGCCAGGAACTTGACAAAACCAATGATATAAGGTATATTAAATTCGTGCCACTTTTAACTTATGATATTAATCGCAATTTGACCAAAGAGGAGCAAAAAGAAGCAAGAGATTGGGCAATAAAACTGTCACCATTAGTTCAAAAACCAGAAGAAGAAAATTCTTTGCCATTTTTAAGAATCATTATGGATTATGTATTAACTTATACGAGGTGATGAATATGCAAAAAAAATGTGAAATTTGTGGAAAAATGTTTGAAGCAAAACAAGAATATTTCAAGACATGTTTTGAATGTCATAGTAAAGAACAATCCAAATCAAAAGAAAAAACTTCATTAACACAAGATTTATTACTCAAAATTTATTTTGATGAAAAAGGAAATTTGTTGAAGGATATTTTTATTGGAGTGCCTGTTAAGATTGCAGAATTATTTAATAAGAATGGTCTTAAAATTAAACAGTTACGCGATTTTTATTCAATTATTTCTGGGGCACGCACCAAAGCTTTACTTAAAGGAATTGAAATTGCGCGACCTTTGTTATGGCAGTGTGTTTCAAAATTAGAATATCAACTTAAAAGGGAAATAATTCCACAAAGTTTTGTTGATTTTATGAAGTATCATGTTGAGTTGGCACAAAAAGATGAGAAAAGTTTGGATGCATTTTATCAACATCTTGACAGTATTGTTTGCTATTTTCCGAAACAATAAAAAATAAATCTAAAAAAGGAGGGTAAAGGTATGTTGTTAAAAGGGTATGTACAAGTATCTGCGGTGTTAAGATTAAAGAGTGGTTTACACATTGGTGCTGCTACAGCTAAAGATGTGGGAAAAGGGGAACCGTTACCGGTGATGAAATCACTAATAAAAAATTTACCGTATATTCCGGGTTCTTCACTGAAAGGGAAGATGAGGTGTCTTTTGGAAATTAGTTATGGGAAAACACAAAATGGTGGTCCGTGTTCCTGTGGTACTTGTCAGATATGCCTGCTATTTGGAAGTGGGGCTTCTAAAACAACAAATGAACCGACTCGTTTAATATTCAGAGACTGTTCACTTACTCCAAAATCAGCAGAAATGGTTGATAAAATTGGTTTAGAAAATAAACCTGGAGTAAGTATTGATAGGAAGACAGGTATGGCTCGTGGTGGTGCATTATTCCCTATGGAACGCGTTCCTGAAGGTAGTGAATTTGATTTCCAGATTTCTTGTAGGGTTTTTGAGAATGATGATATTGAATCAATTACTAAGTGGTTGATGGTAGGATTTTACCTTTTGGAACAGGACACCATCGGTGGAAGTGGTACTCGTGGTTCGGGTCACATAGAATTTGATGAAATCAAATTTGATGGTAAAGAATTTGACAAAAATTGGCGTGAGGAGTGTTTGAAAATTAAAGACACTCTTCTGAAAGAAATTCCAATAAAAAGTAAATGAAAACATATTGTGTTAAACTAAAAGTAGAAAGTCCTGTATTGACACCATTTCAGGCGGATACTCTCTTTGGGCATCTTTGCTGGATAGTAAAATATTTAGATGGTGAAGAGGCACTTAAAAAGTTTCTTGAACCGTTTAAGTCAGGCGAACTACCTTTTGTTATTTCCGACGGGTTTCCTGCAAATTTACTGCCTAAACCATTGTCTGCTGAAGTTTCTGTTGCTGACCCTGAGCAAAGAAAAAAAATAAGAAAATTAGAGTGGGTAGAAATCCAAGATTTTGACAGAATTAGGCAGGGCGAGAGTATAACAAATTTAGAAATCAAAGAAGATAAAGAACCAATCCGAACAACTTCAACTCATAACATAATAAACCGTCTGACCAATACCACATTATCAGAAGGCGGTGTTTATAGCATCCCCGAAACCGTTATTCCCGAGATTTCAATTTATCTCAAAACTGCTGATGAACAGTGGAAAAACAATGTTGTTAACCTGCTAAAAGAACTTTCTAAATCGGGTTATGGAAGAAAAAAATCTATCGGCAAAGGGCAATTTTATGTAGAAGGAGTTGAAGAATTTAATTTTTCACCAATACAAGATGCTAATGGTTTTATTACTCTTTCCAATTTCTGTCCAAAAGACACAGACCCAACTGAAGGAATATATAAAACTTTTGTCAAATATGGTAAGTTAGGTGAAGAATTTACATTTTGTGGCAATCCTTTTAAGAAACCACTTCTAATGATAAAAACCGGTTCGGTCTTTAAAACAAATGGTCAATCTAAAGATTATTACGGTCAAATGATAGATAAAATTGCTCCTGCTAAAGAATCCGAGGTAATACAGTATGCCTATGCATTTGCTGTTTCTGTTAAATATCAGTAGCTGGGGATATTCAAAGCACTTAGTTGAAGGAAAATATCCTCTCGGCTGGGTGAAATTGAGTTTGGAGGGATAAGATGTGCCTAAGGCAATGATAATTACTGTGGGTGGAACACCAAACCCTATAATTTCATCTCTAAATGAACAAAAACCAGAAATTATAATCTTTTTTGTATCTAAACAAACAAAAGAACAGGTGCAGGATATTTTGGGTAGTTTAGATTATAAACCAAAAGGGACAGATTTAATTATTACAGAATCCGCAGAAGATTTAAATATTTGTTTTAGGACACTTCAGAATGAATTGCCTAAAAAACTTAAAGATTGGGATATAACATCTGATAGTTTAATTGTTGATTATACTGGTGGCACAAAAACAATGTCTTCTGCAATTGTGCTTGCAACAATAGAATTCAGCAAGAATTATTCTTATGTTGGTGGTTATGAACGAGATAAAGATGGAATTGGCATTGTAATTGATGGTAAAGAGAGGATGCTATATTTAAGAAATCCCTGGGATGAAATTGGATACATAGAAAAAAAGAAAATAAACATACTTTTCAATACATGCAGGTATTCAACTGCAATTGAAGAATTAGAAAAAATAATAAATAAGGTAAGTGATGAGAAAAAGCCATTTTTTGAAATGATAAAGGATATTGCAGAAGGATATAAACTATGGGATAATTTCCAGCATAAGCCAGCAAAAGGCACCCTTAACAAAGGATTGGCAAAACTCAAATTATATACATCAGGAGATAAGAGTTTATTGGAGATAAAGGAACAAATAGAGGGTAATCTAAAATTTCTTGAAAATCTATTTTCAGAAAAAAAAGACGAATATATAATTTATGACCTGTTGTCCTCTGCAAAAAGAAGAGGAACACTTGAGAAAAAATTTGACGATGCAACTGCAAGATTATACAGGGTTTTAGAAAAAATCTCACAGGTTGAATTAAAAAATAAATTTGAGATAAATACATCCTGTGTGGATATAAACAAACTACCAGAGAATTTAAAAGATGAATATAAGTTAAAATATACTGATGAAAAAGATAATAAGATTAAAACTCCGCTTTATGCAGGTTATAGAATTTTAAAAGAAAAAGAAAATGAACTTGGAATAAAATTTTTTGAAAAAGAAAAAGAGATTAGAAAAATCCTTGACATAAGAAATAATTCAATCTTAGCACATGGTGATAATACTGTAAAAGAAGAAATTTACAAAGATATGTTAAAATTAGCAATAGAATTTTTTAATATAGATGAAGAAAAAATCCCACAATTTCCATGCTTCAATCTATAACTATGTCCACATTATATCTTCTTGAGCAGGGCTCAAAATTATGCAAGGAATCAAAGCGACTTATCGTTGAAAAAGATGATAAGGTATTGCTTGAGGTTCCTGATTTTAAAATTGATAGAGTCTTTGTATTTGGCAATGTCCAGATAACAACTCAAGTAATGGCACATCTGCTTGAGGTAGGAATTGATACTTCATTCTTCTCCTTCTATGGAAAATTAAGAGGAACATTACAACCGATTAAATCCAAAAATATTTATCTGAGAATGGCACAATATGAAAGATATTATGATAATGAATTTAAACTAAATTTTGCAAAGACAATAGTGGATGGAAAAATTAAAAACCAAATTTCATTTCTTGATAGATACCAGAGAAATCATCCAGAGGTAAATTTCTCTGAATACACAGGAAAACTTACTGAAAGTATATCTTCACTTAAAAATAAGACTCAAGTATCAACTGTTCTTGGGGTTGAGGGATATTCATCTGCACTTTATTTTGAAGCGTTTTCAAAGATGACAAGAGGTGATTTAAAATTTGAAGGAAGAAAACGCAGACCACCAAAAGACCCTATTAACTCACTGTTATCACTTGGATATACTCTAATAACAAATGAGATTTTATCATTGACATCTGGATTTGGATTTGACCCATATATTGGCTATCTTCATCGGATTGATTATGGAAGACCATCACTTGCACTTGATTTGGTTGAACAGTTTAGACTGCCAATAGTTGACAGATTTACGATGAGTCTTGTAAATAAAGAAATTATTGATGAAGAAGATTTTGAGAAAAAAGATGAGGGATTATATCTTAAAGAAAAATCAAGAAAGGAATATTTTACACAGTATGAGAAATATATAATGAGAAGTTTTAAAGTGAATGATGTTGAAGTAAATTATAGAAAACTATTTCAAATACAGACTCAAAAGATGATGAAGACAATTCAGGAAAAAACTCCTTATCAATGTTATTTATTAGAATGAAATGTTTATAATAGTTTGTTATGACATTGCTTCAGACAAGAGAAGAAATAAAGTTGCCAAAAAGTTAAAAGATTTTGGTGAGAGAGTTCAAAGAAGTGTATTTGAGTGTATTCTTGAGGACGAGAAAATAAAGCAGTTAATTAAAGTTATAACACCTTTGCTTGATGGTGAGGAAGACACACTTAGAATTTATAAAATTTGTAAAGACTGTAAGAAGAAGACAGAAATTTATGGATTTGGTGAGATAACTAAGGATGTTGAGGTTTATATTGTATGATGCTCTGTCAAATAAATAACGCTGTGATATATTTCCGCTAACCTTAAGAATGTAAAAAATATAGGGTGATTAGCAGAAATTGAGAAAACTGAAGAAAAATTAGGTAAATAGAAGATATGATGAAAAAATTGGATTTTGAAAACTTGACAAAATTGGAAAAAAGTGTTAGTATTTTCTACAATGAAGGGACATTAGCGGAAATGCACCTTGAAAACCTGAAATTGTGCGGGTTTCAGACCCACGCAGTTGGAATAAATGACCTGATGAAAAAGGGATTGCGACAGGAGATTG
>Ga0210017_1003966_pt1 | contig 12286 bp, 11 predicted proteins | sample CryGeyCG2014_020_FD_183966 | JGI IMG/M metagenome (GOLD analysis project Ga0210017, IMG submission 183966) | Groundwater microbial communities from aquifer - Crystal Geyser CG08_land_8/20/14_0.20 (SPAdes) (version 2) | ecosystem: Environmental > Aquatic > Deep subsurface > Groundwater | place... | reverse complement strand
ACTTAGCCTCAGAAGAGTTCAAGCGAGAGTTTGAGTCGGCAGACCTTATATTTGCTAAAGGGATGGGATATTATGAATCCTTATCCGAGCTTCCCAAGCAGGGAAGGTTTTTCTATTGCCTTATGGCAAAGTGTAAACCTGTAGCTCGTTCGCTTGGGGTGCCTGTAAATAGCTATGTGGCTATGCTTTGCTGAGTATCTCCTGTCTTTGCTAACACTAATTTTGTCGTTTTGAAATGGAATTTAGCGACCTCATTTAGTCTTTCCTTCCCGTATCTCTCGACAAACTCCTTTCCTGTTTCAATTACTTGTGGTGAGGCCCCTTTAGGGAAGTCTATCCCATATTTTAGCGATAGCGCTGCTAATCTTTGTATAAACTCTGCTCTGGCTATTATTGAAGCCGCTGCCACCGCCATATCACTTTCTGCCCCAGCCCTTTGTAGTACTTGTATGTTCTTGCCTTTCTCCATCAGTGCCTGGATAATAAATTTTTCGTCTCCGAACTGGTCAGCTATGGCATAGGCACATTGTTCTGTCTTCAGGATATTTTCTATGACTCTAGAGTGCCCCCAGGCAAGTAAACGATTTAAGTTTCCTATCTCGCAGTAAAGTTCATTATACTTTTCTGGCCCTATAATTACCGTAGAAAACAGGGACGTTTTCTTAATTCTAGTTGCCAAATCTCTTACCCTGCTATCAGAAAGCTTCTTACTATCCCTTATTCCCAGTTCCTTAAACGACTTAGCAATGCTGTCATCTACCAATACGCCAGCAACGACAAGCGGCCCAAAGTAATCTCCCTTACCTGCTTCGTCAGTTCCTATCCATCGAGTGCTGGTGGGATATTTAGTTGACATAATATACTTCGGCCGTGAAGCGAATTCCTGTATGGCTTAAGCCTGTTAGGTGATGATGGTTAGTAGTTGAGTAAAAGCTATCTTCCGCAAGTAGCACAGCTAGCAGCAGAGCAGGTATTGCAAGAGCTACTGCCAGCAATAGCGGTGGATACCCCTTCATGTCCCTCAGAAAAAGCGCTAAAACAGGAAAATACTCTCTTGGCGTTGTTTTGACATAGCGGGCAAGAGGCAGACTCATTTGCCTGGCTCAAAGAACGGAGCAATTCGAATTTAGAATTACAATTAGGGCAAATATATTCATATATGGGCATGTCAGTCTCTCCTTTAGAGCGCAATCACCTCTTTAATTCCAGGCACTTCCTCCCTCAGAACGCGCTCAATACTCTGGTGCAGAGTCATAGTTGCCATAGGGCAGCCGTAGCAGGCACCAGTCAACTTCAGTTTGACCACGCCATCTTCACTCACGTCAACTAGTTCAACGTTTCCACCGTCAGCAAGTAAAAAAGGCTTTACCTTTTCCAGTGCTGCCTCAATCTTTTCTTTCATCATTTGCCTCCTATTACTATTAAAAGATTACAATTCAGATTTATTATACACCAACTCTCTCAATTGTTCACGGTACAAGCCAGGTAACTACGTTCTCCAGTGGCTCTCTGCTACTCTCTAACTTATTCGCCGGGAAGTCCCAATCAGGATACCCGATAGCTATTCCTATGGCTATCTTCTGAGATTCAGGAATGCCTGTGGTTTGTCTTATCACCTCGGGATAATTTACAGGATCTGATTCTATGCATGTGCCCAATCCGAAATTTATCGCTGTTAAAGCAATGTTCTGGGTTACAGTACCAAGGCTGAAGATAGACATAAAGCCGCTGATTTCTTCGTCCACACTGATAACTATGGCATTAGGGGCATCAAAAAAACGAAGCATCTTTAAATTCCATTCTAGTCTTTTTCCCTTATCTTCTCGGCTAATATTCATTAACTGGAACAACCCCTTAGCCAAAGCTACCTGGCGCTCTCGATAAATGCCGGTAGAGCGGAGCATGGGAGCAAAATCAGGATGGGGCTCCTCTCCGGCCAGGAATTTTTCCTGCAAAGCATTTTTTAGTTCGTCCAGTATCTTGCCACCCAAAACAGTAAATTTCCAGGGCTGGATGTTCATGCCTGAAGCGGCACGAGTAGCTATTTCTAAAATTTGAGCCAGGGTTTCTTTTGGCACAGGGATTGGCTTATAACCCCTGATACTCCTTCTTAGTTTTATAGCTTCTACAAGCTCCACTTTTATTGCTCTCCTTGGGTTTTAGCCTTTAAGGCATCCCGAAGGATTGTGTCATTTTCCCTGTGCAACCGTTGTTCTCTTGCGTCGTATGTGGTACTTGCCCACCCACAAGCCCTTGAAGAAGGCGTGATTAAGCAATTGCCTTTGGTCCGCTACATCGAATAGGTCCTTAGAAATATTGTTCTCAAAGTAAGCCACTTCCACATGCTTACCCATATTTTTTACCGCTTGCATGGCGTAGGCAAAATCTCCATCACCACTCACCAGTATTGCCACGTCATACAGGTTAATCCAGGCAAAGTGAAGCAAATCTGTGGTTAACATAATATCAATGCCTTTTTCCACCGGGATACCCTGAGCCATCTTGGTGCTCCCCAGTCTAATCTCAAGATAGGGCATACGATGCAAAGCTTCAAGAAAATCTTGTTGTTCTCGGTATCCTTCGGGATACTGGCTTGGGTCCTGCAAAACATTGTAATAGTATATTCGGGATAGCTGCCTTGCCCCACAGAGTGCGGCGGCAAATTCGGCAAAGTTAAGGTCGTAGCGTTTAAAATTGCTGCGTAAAGCGTGGTATAGGTTACTACCGTCTATGAATATTGCTACTCTATCTTCCATATAATTACCTCCAATGTTATGAGTATGGCTCCCCGGGCAGGATTCGAACCTGCAACCAAACGGTTAACAGCCGCCTACTCTACCATTGAGCTACCGGGGAATATCTAGTTTGACTGTCGACCCAGGACAGTTCCTGAATTTTCACTTCTGCTCCACTTAAACCTTATGATACTGATTTGGTGCCTGGGTTATAGTAGTTACTTGATAACCTCACACCTCTAGTTTATTAAGGCAGTTGTTCAAATTCATCAGTGCTAATTTTCGCATCTTTGAGGATTTTTCTCAAGATACCTTTTCCTAAATCTCTACCTTTATCCCAAGTTTGAGACCCCCCTCTTGCCTCTTAGCTTTGGAGGGGGACGGTGCTAGCTTTGAAAGGTAGAAATTTTTGAAAAAGTGTAGTGGAAATTTTTTAGGGATTTTTCTTCTGCGAGGTACTTGACAAAAAAGAGGTAAAATATTATGATTTTCATGGTATGTATATCCGCAAGAGAAAGGTTCATTCCCGCGGGAAAGATTATACCTATCTTGAACTGGCTCGCACTGTACGTAAAAACGGCAAAGTATACCAGGAAAGACTTTGTTCCCTTGGCAGACTTGAGGAGCTTAAAGGGAGTAATACTATTGACCGCTTGATAGCCGGACTGTCTAAGGTAGCTAAAGATGAATGGATAAGGGCTAAAGCACTGAAGCTTGAAGCTAACTGGAGTAAGGAATATGGCATGGTGATATTGGTGGAGAAAATGTGGCAAAAACTGGGACTGCATCAGATTGTCGATGAATTATACCGAAGAAGTCCGATAGAGGTGCCAGTTAAGGAAGCTCTACTTTGCATGGTGACAAACCGACTGGTAGAGCCGAGGAGCAAGCTCTCGACCTATAAATGGCTTGACATGGTTTATGCCCCGGAGTGGGAGAAGCTGGAACTATCTCACCTCTATCGTACCCTGGACTTCCTCTGTGAAAATATCAAGGAAATAGAGGAGGCTCTTTTTATGAAAAGTCGCGACCTCTTTAGCCTGGGTATAGACCTTGTGCTATTTGATACCACCAGCACTTATTTTGAAGGGAAGGGACCGGTAGGGCTGGCAAAGTTAGGTTATAGTCGGGATAAAAGACCCGATCTAGCCCAAATAGTCATCGGAGTACTCATGACTAAGGAAGGTATTCCTATAGCTCATCATGTCTTCCCCGGCAATACCGCTGATATTAATGCCTTTCGCTATGCTCTAAAGGATGTCAAAGGGCGTTTCCCCCTGGAGAGGGTGATTATCGTTGCTGACCGTGGCGTTGTCTCCGAGGACTTGCTCAAAGCTCTGGAGGGGGAGGGGCAGGACTACATTGTAGGTATTCCCTTGAGGAAGTGGAGAGTGGCTGATGAGATACTAAAGCAGGGTGGTGAGTATCAAAGGGTAGCCGAGAACCTTGAGGTGAAGGAGGTCTGGCACGGTGATAAGCGCTATATCCTCTGCTATAACCCGGGGCAGGCAGAAAGGGACCACAAGGAGAGGCTTTCCTTTGTGGCTCACCTAGAGACAGAGCTAAAGCAAGGGGGACTAAGTAGGCTGGCTAAGAGGAAGGGATATGGGAGATACCTGAACGTGGTGGAGAAAGGCAAGGCTGAAATAGACTGGGATAAGGTCAAGCAAGAGGAGTGCTATGATGGGAGGTATTTATTGAGAACGTCAGCTGCTCTTTCACCTTCGGAGATTGCTCTGGCATATAAGGGGCTATGGCGAATAGAGAATGCCTTCAGGGAGCTAAAGAGCAATCTGGAGATAAGACCCTGCTATCACTGGACACCATCAAGGGTGAGGGGACATATCGCCATGTGTTTCCTTGCCCTGGTAATAGAGACAGCGGTGGAGAGGATGCTACGTGTTAACAAACTGGAAGCCAGCATAAGTGAAGTACTGGAAATAGTGGAGCAAATAAAGGCAGTGAGGATTGAAGCAAATGGTGAGGCTTTTCTTTGCCGCACTGATCTACCACCCTTAGCAGGGAAAGTCTTTGCTGCTTTGAGAATAAGGCCACCACCCAAAGTGCTACCACTAAATTGATTGGTAAACCTAGCCAAGAGGAAATGTAGTGGCAAACAATTTTGGCTAGCTATGCGCTAAATATGGGGGGTCTCAAAGTCGGGTTTTAAAATACATATCGATAGGAGGTGACAAATTCACTGAAAATTAGGATGACATTTTCGCTGGACAACAACATGCCGCGAATTGTCTCGTTGCTGTCAAGATTTAGTAGGTCAAAACCCTGGATGGTTAACATTGGCTATACCTCTTTTTCCTGCTTGTTAGATAAAACTTATCGCCAAAGTTTGCTCTGCGGAGAAATTTTTCTCAATTTTTTCTCAAAATACTTGCTTTTTGAGAAAAGTTTGTTACCTTATAGGGCTATGTCGCAATTTACTAATGTGGAAGAATAGGGTCGCTACAAAATCTCTATTAGCTACCACATTAGAATCTCCTTGGCCTAGACTTATGCCAATTATACCCCTGTGGCTGCACAAAGCTACTACTCGGACAAGCTCTTAGCTACCAGGTTTGCTAAGTCCATAACCTCAATTTCTACATCGGGACCTTTTTCTTCACCTCTATTCACCATGGCACACTTGAAGTGAATTTGGCATTTTGGGCAGCAGGTTATGAGAGTTTCTGCACCTGTGGCTTTCGCCTCAAGCAGTCGCCCAATTCTCATCTCATGGGAGTATAAATCGCAGTTAGTAAAAGGGCCTGTGCCACAACAAAGAGACCAGTCTCTATTCCGCTCCATCTCAAGGAACTCTATTCCTGGGATAGCTTCAAGCACTCTCCTCGGTGCATCGTAAATACCCAGATGCCTTCCCAATCTGCAAGGGTCTTGGTAGGTTACCTTCTTTTTAACTTCTCCCTCTTTAAATTTCAGTCCATATTTATCTATTCTCTCGGCTAAAAATTCAGAGATATGTTGTAATTCGCAACCTACCTCAAACCCATAATTCGGATAGTCTAGCTTAAAAGTCCGATAACCTTCAGGGCAGGAGAAGATAATCTTCTTCACCCCAGCTTCTTTTGTTAGTTTTGTATTATGTTCGGCCAACCTTTTAAAGGTTTCCACATCGCCCATCCAAAGCGCATCATGCCCACAACACTTCTCGTCCGATAGTATCACAGGCTCTATCCCTAAGTGATTAAGTATCTTCAAGCTTGCTTCCGTAATATCGAGGGTTCTTACTCCAAGATATTCAAAAAAGGGGGCCAAATAAGGGGAGCAGCCAACAAAAAATAAGATATCACTTTGGTCATAAGTTCGATACTGCTTGGTTAGCCATTCTAGCCTTTTTTGCTTATATGGGGACCTTGCCATAAGCCGGGTAACTGAGTGCAAAAAACCGCCATGGGCTAAATCCCCTTGCTCACCAGCATCAGATGCTAGTAACCTTGTCTTCTGTATAAAAGCGGGATAATCAACATCGCCGGGGCATCTAAGAGAGCAAGCATAGCAACTAAGGCAAGAGAAAAGCTTCTTATCATGAATGATTTCGTCCTCAAGGCCAACCAAAGCCTTTCCCACCATCCTAAAAGGGGAATAAGCAGGATCATGTTCTGCAATGGGACAAAGGCTTGTACACTTACCACAATCAAGACAACTGTAGGTTTTGGTTTCTTGAACAATATTTTCTAAAGTTAAAGCTGACTTTCCCTGTTTAGCTTCCTGGGATTCTTTAGACGGTTTAAAAGGCGAAGGACCCAATTTCTTAAGCTCTTCTACCATTTCCTCAATAGTTTGGGCAAATATTGATCCCTCAGAAGTAGCTATCCACTTAAGTTTCACCCTTTCTTCCTCGATCCCAAGAATATCGGTCACTCTTTTAAGCATCCTGAACTTTTCCTCTGCCTTTAAGTTTCCGGAAATGTAGTGACAGTCACCGGGATGACAACCGGCAACTAAGACACCGTCTGCTCCATTCTCAATCGCCCAAAGAACATGTTCCGGGGCTACCATCCCGCTACACATAACTCTTATAACTCGTACGTTAGGAGGATAATGAATACGGCTCGTGCCAGCTATATCTGCTGCGGCATAAGTGCACCAATTACAGGCAAACGCGATAATCCGAGGTTCAAATTCAGCCATTTTCTATCCCAGCTAGGGCTCTAACCATAGTGAATATCTCATCATGAGTGAAATGCTTGATTGACATGGCTCCGGTGGGACAAGCAACAGCGCAAGCACCGCAGCCTTTGCACAATGTCTCATTTACGGCGGATACCATCCTACCATTCTTTGACATTACTTTTGGAGCATTAAATTCACAAGTCTCCTCACATATCCCACAACCATGACATAAAATCTCATCTACATGGGCTATGGCAGCTTCAATTGTAACCTTGCCTCTATCTATTAGTTCCAGCGCTCCAGCGGCGGCAGCTCTTCCCTGAGCTACGGAATCTGGAATATCTTTAGGGAACTGGCAGCAACCGGCAACAAAAATCCCATCCATAGCTGTAGCTTGAGGTTCAAGCTTGGGATGACGCTCCAGGAAAAATCCTGTTGCCTTTTGAGTAATCGAGAATTTCCTAGCAATTTCAGCAGCATCAGAGCGAGGTACCATAGCAGGACATAAAATAACCATATCCACAGGGACGCGTAGTATGCTTCCTAAGAAGGTATCTTCAGCTGTCACGATTAATTTTCCTTTCTCCTCTTCGGTAATACCTTGCTTTACTTGAGCTACCTTCCCTCTTATGAAAGTGACCCCTTCCTCACCAACGCGCTCATAAAATTCCTCATAAGCATCCCCGGTGCAGCGCATATCAATGTACATTTCATATACAGCAGCATTTATCTTCTCCCTGAGATGATGGGCATGTTTGAGCGCATACATACAGCAGATCCTAGAGCAATATTCGCGGTAGTTTTTGTCACGGCTACCTACGCAATGAATAATAGCCACGCTCTCCGGTGTTCTTCCGTCTTTAAGCTGAATTTTCCCTTGGGTTGGTCCTGAGGCACAGGTCATTCTCTCAAATTCAAGTCCAGTTATGACGTTATCATATTTCCCATAACCATATTGTGGTATCTGATTGGAATCAAGAAGATCGTAACCAGTGGCCAAAATAATTGCGCCTACTTCCAACTCGATGACCCGGTCAGTTTGATTAAAATCTATGGCATTTGCCTCACAGAACTTTATACAGGCTCCGCATTTCTTCCCTCCCGACTGAATGTAAACACAGCGGTCTTTGTCTATTGTTGCAACATTGGGGACGGCTTGGGCAAAGGGAATGTAAATAGCCCGCCTCGTCCCCAAACCTACCTCAAACTCACTTGGTACCTTCCAGGGGCATTTTTGCTCACAAACGCCACAGCCGATACATTTACTTTCATCTACATAACGTGCTTTTTCCCTCACCTTCACCTTGAAATTGCCTACCGATCCTGAGACTTCTTCTACCTCACTGTAAGCTAAAAGCTCAATATTAGGATGATGTCCCACTTCGGTCATCTTCGGGGTAAGAATACATTCAGAGCAATCTAGGGTAGGGAAAGTGGTATCTAATTGGATCATATGCCCGCCAATCGAAGGCTCTCTCTCCACCAAGTATACCTTGTGCCCACCATTAGCTATTTTCAAAGCTGCCTCTATTCCAGCAATTCCTGCGCCTACAACCAGGGTATTGGGATTAACCGGTGATTCCTTAATCTCCAGAGGCTCGTGGTAGTAAACACGCTTCACCGCAGCATGAACCAGATCCTTAGCTTTCTCTGTAGCTTGCTCTCTATTCGTGTGAACCCAGGAACAATGTTCTCTGATATTGGCATGCTCATATAAATAGGGATTCAGCGCAGCATCTTGACAAGCTTTACGGAATGTATGCTCATGCATCCTTGGTGAGCAGGAGGCAACAACAACTCGATTAAGTCCTAGTTCTTTAATATCATTTTTGATGAGATCCTGCCCTGGATCAGAGCACATATAACGATAGTCCCGAGAAATTACTACGTGGGGTAGAGTTTCAGCATATTTGGCTAATTCTTGCACATCCACTGTGCCGGCAATATTCAATCCACAATGACAGACATAAACTCCGATCCTTACCTTTTCCATTTCGTATCGCCGCTAAACTCGCTATATTATTGCCTTGTTAGTTTAAGGTTTGACAATGTCCGAAAGGGCATAAAAAAGAGACAGCTCAGGTGAAAATTTCATAGCTGTCTCTTGGCTCAATAAACAAAGGCTCTTAAAACAAACCCGTTAATCCGCTGACTTATCCATATACTCGTCTAATGTCCTGGGCTTTAGCAAGTCTCAACCTAGCGATTACAGCTCGGGAAATATTCTGCGACACGCGGTAACACATAGCAGGATTCTGGTCACAGAAATTCTGGAATTTGGTGGTATCAATAGCAACAACTTTAGCCCTTTCCACGACGACGGCCGTTGCTGTTCGCTGATATGGGAGCACCACCGTTGACCAGCCAAGAACATCGTCTTTCGAGGCAGTATAAACTGTCTTTTCTACCCCGTCTTCTTTAATCCGGACAGCTACTCTACCTGATTCAATGAAATAGATCCTCAGGGCATCGTCACTTTCTCTAAATAGGACAGTGCCTGGCTCACAAATCATCGTTTCACCAATGCTTAGTATCTTTCGTATTTCTTCGTCGCTCAGCCCATGGAATAAAGTAGCTATCCTTGCCTTTTCGCCATAAACAACCTGTTCTTCGGGAGCTTTCTCTTTTGCTGGCAGAGAGGGGCGAAGCGGCGGTAGTACACCCTTGCTGGCAACATTTTTCATTACCATAGGATCAGGATTGACCGGTCCACCACAGTCTGGACGATAACAAGTAACATCGGTAAAGCTGCACCTTAAGGAGCAACCGGGACAAGTATCTGGCGGTCTATTTGCTTCCCGAATGAAATATCCACATTCAAGACACTGCCACTTTGGCATTTTAACCTCCTTTCTTCATTGTTTAAGTTAAATACATTTTAACAATTATTCCCTGCTGAGTCAAATCACCGATCCTTTCCCCCGCCATGCAGTGGCCCCAGTTCCTTTATATCTGCGGTTAACTTATTGACGACATCGACGAAATCGTCAGCGCAGGACGCGCATACCCACTCAAGCTTTACCCTTCTCGGATCGATTCCCAAATAACTCAATAGTCTCCTGAGAATTGCCACTCTTTTCTTGGCTCTGTGATTACCATATTGGTAGTGACAATCTCCAATATGACAGCCGAGAATCAGCACTCCATCTGCTCCGTGCTGTAAGGCCTTAACCACGAACTCAGGTTCTACTGCACCACTGCACATCGTGCGGATAATGTGGACGTTGGGAGCACATTTTAGTCGTGAAACTCCCGCGAGATCAGCTCCAGCATAAGAGCACCAATTGCAGAGAAAGCCCACAATCCTTGGTTCGAAACTCATGCTAACACCCCCTCTATTTCCGCCATAATCTCGTCGGCGGTGAAATAGTTATGTGTGATGGCGCCACTGGGACAAGCAGCAGCGCAAGCACCACAGCCCTGGCACAGGACTTGATTAATCCGCGATACCTTGGTGCTGTCATCGAAGAAGATGGCACTATAGGGGCACAAACGGTTACAGATTTTGCATCCGGAGCATTTAGTTTCATCAATAAACGCTGTTATTGCTGGGACCTCCATCTTCCCTCGGACAATCATTGCCAGAGCCCGAGCCGCTGCTGCTGAAGCCTGGGCTACTGTGTCCGGAATATCTTTAGGACCCTGACAACAACCAACGATGAAGATACCTTCAGACATTGTTGCCACGGGATCAAGCTTGGGATGCCTTTCCAGGAAAAAGCCATCAGCGCTGCGCCCGAGATGGAAAAGTCGGGCTACTTCTCCGGCATCTTTACGAGGCTCGAGGGCAACACACAGGATAACCATATCAACGGGGACACGAAGCATCCTTCCTAGCAGGGTATCCTCAACAAGGACAATCAGTTTCCCCTTCTCCTCTTCGCTCACGGCTTGATCAGTAACTTTAGCTACCTTCCCCCGGATAAAATTGATATTCTCTTTCTGAATGCGCTCGTAGAACTCCTCATAACCTTTGCCGAAGCAGCGCATGTCAATATACATCTGATAGACGTCAGCATTAGTTTTTTCCTTAAGCAGCTGGGCATGCTTAAGAGCATGCATGCAGCAAACACGGGAGCAATACTCATGATAGTTCTTATCCCGGCTGCCCACGCAGTGGATAATCGCCACGCTATCAGGCTGCCGGCCATCGGCAAGGATTATGTGTCCCTCAGTGGGGCCACTGGGGCTGCACAGCCTCTCGAACTCGAGACTGGTGAAAACGTTGGGATAGCGTGCATAACCATACTGAGTGATCTTGCTAGCATCAAAGGTGTCAAACCCTGTAGCGATTATAATGTTGCCTACATCCAGCTCAAAAATGAGCTCTTTTTGCTCGAAATTGATTGCTTTGGCGTCACAGAATTTCTCGCAGGCACGACAAGTCCTCTTTAGGAAGTAAGCGCAGTGCTCGGTATCAATAACCGGGATGTTAGGCACTGCCTGAGGAAACGGAGTGTAGATTGCCTTGCGCTTCCTCATGCCAACATCAAATTCACTTAGCGCTTTCCAGGGACATTTCTCCTGACAAATGCCACAGCCAATGCATTTCTCCTCATCCACATAGCGTGGCTTTCTTCTAATTTTGACCCTGAAGTTGCCTACATAGCCAGAAATCTCAACAACCTCACTATAAGTTAGAATCCTGATGAACGGGTGATGAGCAACTTCGGTCATCCTTGGCGTGAGAATGCAGGCAGCACAGTCCAATGTTGGGAAGGTTTTGTCAAACTGTGCCATATGTCCCCCGATGCTGGGTTCCCGTTCTACGAGATAAACTATTTGATTCGCGTTGGCAATCTCTAGGGCTGCCTGCATGCCAGCAATGCCACCACCGACAACCAGACTAGCCGGAAAGATTGGCACGGCGCGGATCTCTAAGGGTTCATGATGGGATACCCGATTTACTGCTGCCCGAACCATTCTTTTGGCTTTCTCGGTAAGCTCGGGGCCCGGCTCATGAAGCCAGGAGCAATGCTCGCGAATATTAGCCATCTGGAATAGATAGGGATTTAGCGCAGCACCCCGGAGCACCCCTTGGAAAGTTTTTTCGTGAAGGCGTGGAGAGCAGGAGGCCACCACCACCCGGTTGATTCCCAACTCTTTAATATCATTTTTGATGAGGTCTTGCCCTGGGTCAGAGCACATATATCCGTAGTGACGGGAAACAATTACATTGGGCAAGGTTGCCGCAAATTTGGCTACCTCTTCCACATCAACTGTGCCGGCAATGTTTGTTCCGCAGTGGCAGACATAAACACCAATTTTTACTTCTTCCATTTTCGTTCCTCCGTCATTACATTGCCTCAGCAACAAGCTCAGAGACATCTTTAACCTGGATGGTCTCTGCCTTGTCCATAGAGAGCACGCTATCCCTGTAGTTGAGGAAGCAGTAGGGACAGGCTACAGCTATTATATTGGCA
>Ga0210017_1003962_pt1 | contig 12291 bp, 9 predicted proteins | sample CryGeyCG2014_020_FD_183966 | JGI IMG/M metagenome (GOLD analysis project Ga0210017, IMG submission 183966) | Groundwater microbial communities from aquifer - Crystal Geyser CG08_land_8/20/14_0.20 (SPAdes) (version 2) | ecosystem: Environmental > Aquatic > Deep subsurface > Groundwater | place... | reverse complement strand
TGGACACCTACCGTCGGCAGGGACTGGTATTCGAGGAGTTGCTCACCCGTCAAGCCGGGATGCAGGCCTTCATTTCCCTGCACGTGCGGGTTCCCGGCGACTGGTCGGTGAAGCAGGGCCACGACTGGCTGGAGCGGATCGAAGCCGATATCCGTGCAGTCGTGCCGGGCGGCAATGTGACCACGCATCTGGAACCGATCTGAATACAGTGCTTTTCGTTGATGTGGAATCGCACGTATCATTGTCTCGCAGTCGGCAACATGCCGTGACCGTCAGGCAAAATTTGCCTGCGGGCGATGCCCTCCCGGTCGCTGTATAATCCGCGCCCGCTTCAATCACTGTCCCGTTCGCGCGGGTTTTGCCAAATGTCTGCTGCTTCTCCAAAAATCGGTTTCGTCTCACTCGGCTGTCCCAAGGCGACGGTCGATTCCGAACACATCCTCACCCGCATGCGTGCCGAAGGTTACGAGATCACGCCGAGTTATCAGGAGGCCGACTTGGTGGTGGTCAACACTTGCGGCTTCATCGACAGCGCGGTGGCGGAATCGCTGGACGCCATCGGCGAGGCGTTGCAGGAGAACGGCCGTGTCATCGTCACCGGCTGCCTCGGCGCCAAGGGCGACATCGTGCAGCAGACCCATCCCAAGGTGCTCGCCGTCACCGGCCCGCACGAGACCGAGGCGGTGATGAATGCGGTGCATCAGCATCTGCCGCGCTTGCACGATCCCTATACCGATCTGGTACCGCCGCAGGGTGTGCGCCTCACGCCGCAGCATTTCGCCTATTTGAAGATCTCGGAAGGCTGCAACCATCGCTGCACTTTCTGCATCATTCCCGCGCTGCGCGGCGATCTGGTTAGCCGCCCGATCCACGACGTGATGGGCGAGGCGGAGAAACTGGTCGAGTCCGGCGTGAAGGAGTTGCTGGTCATCTCGCAGGACACCTCGGCTTACGGCGTGGACCTGAAATACCGCACCGGCTTCTGGAACGGTAAACCGCTGAAGACGCGCATGACCGATCTGGCCGGCGCGCTGGGCAGCCTCGGCGTGTGGACGCGTTTGCATTACGTCTACCCGTATCCCGGCGTGGATGACGTCATCCCGCTGATGGCGGAAGGCAGAATCCTGCCTTACCTCGACATCCCGTTCCAGCACGCCAACGCGCGCATCCTGAAACTGATGAAACGTCCGGCCAGCAGCGAGAACGTGCTGGCTCGCATCAGGCAGTGGCGCGAGATCTGTCCCGGCATTGTATTGCGCAGCACCTTCATCGTTGGCTTTCCCGGCGAGACGGAAGAAGAGTTCGAAGAACTGTTGGACTTCATCGAGGAAGCGCAGCTCGACCGCGTTGGCGCGTTCAAGTATTCGCCGGTCGAGGGCGCCACTTCCAATGCGTTGCCCGACCACGTCGATCCCGAAGAACAGGAAGACCGTCTCGCCCGCCTGATGTATCTGCAGGAAGAGATCAGCGCGGAAAAGCTGGCGAAGAAGGTCGGCCAGACCATGACCGTGCTGGTGGATGATGTGGACGAGGAAGGTTCGGTCGCGCGCAGTGCCGCCGACGCGCCGGAGATCGACGGTCTGGTGTACATCAACGGCGAGGAACTGGACGTGGGCGAGTTCGTCACGGTGAAGATCACCGGTTCGGACGAGCATGACTTGTGGGGCGAGGTTGTATAATCCGCGCCTTATGCAAATCCTCCGCAGCCTTCATTCCAGCGACGCCAGGCCCTGCGCAGTCACCATCGGAAATTTCGACGGGGTGCACCGCGGCCACCAGTCTTTGCTGCACGAGTTGCAGCAGGCGGCGCAGATGCGCGGCCTGCAAACGGCGGTGGTGACTTTCGAGCCGCATCCGCGCGAATTCTTTACGCCGCAAAAGGCGCCGGTGCGACTGACCAGCCTGCGCGAAAAACTGGAACTGTTCCGCGCGGCGGGAATCGACCGGGTGCATGTCTGTCGTTTCAATGCAATGTTTGCGCGCAAGACGGCCGACGAGTTTATCCATGCGCTGCATGACGACTTGCACGCGAAATATGTGCTGATCGGTGATGACTTCCGCTTCGGCAGCGGGCGCAGCGGCGATTTTGCGCTGATGCGGCAGATCGGTGCGCAACGTGGGTTCGAGGTGGCGGCGGTGCACAGCGTGCTGCACGACAGCGTGCGTATCTCCAGCACGGCCATTCGTGCGGCATTGGTGGCGGGAAAGCTGGACGTGGCGCGCGACTATCTGGGGCGACCCTACAGCATCAGCGGGCGTGTGGTGCACGGCGACGGCATGGGACGCAAGATCGGCTTTCCCACCGCGAACGTGCAGATGAAACACAATCTGCCGCCGCTCACGGGCATCTATGTGGTGGAAGCACACTCCGACGGCATCGGCGTGTTGCAGGGCGTCGCCAGCCTCGGCGTGCGGCCGACCGTGCACCACGATGCGCGGCATGTGCTGGAGGTGCATCTGTTCGAGTTCGCGCAGCAGATCTACGGCAAGCATCTGCGCGTCGAATTCCTGCACAAACTGCGCGACGAAGAAAAGTATCCGAATCTGGAAGCGCTGACGCAACAGATCGCGCGGGATGTGAATAACGCAAAACAGTGGTTTGTCGATCTGTAGGTCGGGTTTCAACCCGACTGCGCGCGGATCATTCAAACTGCGTCGGGTTAAAACCCGACCCACATGAAGCAAGCGAATTATTGGTGAATTTGTTTCGAGAAAAACATGACCGAAGACAAGAAAAAGTACCCGTTGAATCTGCCCGACACCGCGTTCCCCATGCGCGGCGATCTGGCCAAACGCGAGCCGCAGATGCTGGCGCAGTGGCAGGCGCAGCAGCGCTACCAGCGTATCCGCGCCGCCGCCAAAGGCCGCCCGCAATTCATCCTGCACGACGGCCCGCCCTATGCCAACGGCGACATCCACATCGGCCACGCCGTGAACAAGGTGCTGAAGGACATCATCATCAAGAGCAAGACCCTCTCCGGTTTTGATGCGCCATATGTGCCGGGCTGGGATTGCCACGGCTTGCCGATCGAATTGCAGGTGGAGAAGAAACACGGCAAGGCGATTCCCGCTTCGCAGTTCCGCGAGCTGTGCCGTGCCTACGCGAAAGAACAGATCGAGCGGCAGAAGAAAGATTTCATCCGGCTCGGCGTGCTGGGCGATTGGGATAAGCCGTACCTGACCATGGATTTTCAGACCGAAGCGGACATCATTCGCGCGCTCGGCAGGATTCAGGAACAAGGCTATCTCTACCAGGGGCGCAAGCCGGTGAACTGGTGTCTGGATTGCCAGAGCGCGCTGGCCGAAGCGGAAGTGGAATATGAAGACAAAGTCTCGCAAGCCATCGACGTCGGTTTCGAGGTGAAAGATAAGCATGCCGTGGAAAAAGCGTTCGGCGTGTCGCTGCCGGGGAGTGCCAAAGTCTATGCGGTGATCTGGACCACCACGCCGTGGACGCTGCCGGCCAACGAGGCGGTGAGCGTGCATCCCGACCTTGAATACCGTCTGGCAAAAACCGACAAGGGTTATCTGCTGCTGGCCGGCGACCTGCTCGAAGCCTGCGTGCAGCGCTACGGCTTGACCGCCGAAGTGGTGGGGCGCGGCAAGGGACGCGCGCTGGAGAACCTGCCACTGCAGCATCCTTTCTACGACCGCATCGTGCCCATCATTTGCGGCGAGCACGTCACGCTGGAAGCCGGCACCGGCCTGGTGCACACCGCCCCGGCGCACGGGGTGGACGACTATGTGGTCGGACAGAAGTACAACCTGCCGGTGGAGAATCCGGTCGGCGACGACGGCAAGTTCATCTCGACCACGCCGCCGGTGGGCGGCACACCGCTGGCCGGCGTGTTCGTGTGGAAGGCCAACGACATCGTGCTGCATGCGTTGCAGGCAAGCGGTCATCTGCTGCATCAGGAAAAAGTGACGCACAGCTATCCGCATTGCTGGCGGCACAAGACACCGATCATCTTCCGCGCCACCCCGCAATGGTTCATCGGTATGGAACAGGGCGAGGAAGGCGCGACCCTGCGCCAGCTCGCCAACGATGCCGTGGCGGATACCCGGTTCTTCCCGTCCTGGGGCCGCGCGCGTCTTGAAGCCATGATCAGGAACCGTCCCGACTGGTGCGTGTCGCGCCAGCGCAACTGGGGCGTGCCGATGCCGTTCTTTGTGCACCGGGAAACCCTGCAACTGCATCCGCGCACCCCGGAGTTGCTGGAAGCCGTGGCAAAGCGTGTGGAGCAGGCCGGCATCGAGGCGTGGTTCTCGCTAAACAGTGCCGAGCTGCTGGGCGACGATGCGGCGCAGTACCGCAAGCTGACCGATACGCTGGACGTGTGGTTCGATTCCGGTGTCACCCATTACTCGGTGCTGGCGAAACGCGAGGGATTGCGCGCGCCTGCCGACCTGTATCTGGAAGGTTCCGACCAGCATAGAGGCTGGTTCCAGTCTTCCTTGCTGACCGGCTGCGCCATCAACGGCCGCGCCCCTTACGATGCCCTGCTCACGCACGGTTTCGTGGTGGATGGCAGCGGCCACAAGATGTCGAAATCCAAAGGCAATGTGATCGCGCCGCAGAAAATATTCGACACCCTGGGCGCGGACATCCTGCGCCTGTGGACGGCTTCCACCGACTACTCCGGCGAACTGACCATCTCGGATGAGATTCTGAAACGCGTGGTGGAAAGCTATCGCCGCATCCGCAACACCCTGCGTTTTTTGCTGGCCAACGTCAGCGATTTCGATGTTAAACGCGATGCGCTGCCGGTCGCGGAATGGCTGGAGATCGACCGCTATGCACTGGCGTTGACGCAGAAATTGCAGGCCGGAATGCGCGCCGACTATGAGCGCTACGAGTTCCACGTTGCGGTGCAGAAACTGCTGGGCTTCTGTTCGGAAGACCTCGGCGGTTTCTATCTTGATATTCTGAAGGACCGCCTCTACACCGCCGGCGAAAACTCGAAAGCGCGCCGTTCGGCGCAGAACGCGCTGACTCACATTACCCATGCGCTGGCGCGGCTGATCGCGCCCATCCTGAGCTTCACCGGCGAAGAAGTGTGGGCGACCCTGCAGGGCGGGGATGAGGCCAGTGTGTTCGAGCAAGTGTGGTACGAGCTGCCGGATGCGGGGCTGGATGGCGCGACGGTGAGCGCGTGGTACGACATTCGCGCCGTGCGCGAACAGGTAAACAAAAAACTGGAAGAACAGCGCGCGGCGGGCGTGATCGGTTCGGCGTTGCAGGCGGAAGTGGATGTGTATGCAGCGCAGGAAACTTTCGAATTGTTGTCCCGCCTCGGCGACGACCTGCGCCTGGTGTTCATCACCTCGCGCGCCGAGGTGCATCGGCACGAGGGCGAACTGGAGATCAGGGTGACGCCCAGCCCGCATACCAAATGCGCGCGCTGCTGGCATTACCGCGCCGACGTTGGCAGCGACGCCAGCCATCCGACCCTGTGCGGGCGCTGCGTGAGCAACCTGTTCGGCGCGGGCGAGGCCAGAAAGTATGCCTAGCCCGTCATTCCCGCGCAGCTCTGAATTTGTAGGTCGGGCTTCAGCCCGACATAATCTTGTCGGGCTGAAGGTTCGTAGGTCGGGTTTTAACCCGACAAGCCGCGCCGGGTTAAAACCCGACCCACACGCTTGCGCTGGAGAATGGCGATGAACCGTTGGTTAGCCATCGCCGCCATCGTCATCGTTCTCGACCAGTTGAGCAAGGCGGCGATCAACAGCCATTTCGTTTTTGGCGAAAGCATGGTCGTGACCGGGTTTTTCAATCTGGTGCTGGCGCACAACACCGGCGCGGCGTTCAGTTTTTTGAGCGATGCGGGCGGTGTGCAGCGCTGGCTGTTTTCCGCCATCGCCATCGTCGCTTCGGTGTGGATCATCTGGCTGTTGCGCAAGCACCAGTCGGAGAAGCTGTTCAGCTTTGCGCTGGCGTTCATTCTGGGCGGTGCGCTGGGCAATCTGATCGACCGTATCGCCTACGGTTATGTGGTGGATTTTCTGGATTTTCACTGGGGGGCTTACCATTTTGCCGCCTTCAATCTGGCCGACTCCGCCATCACCTGCGGCGCGGCGTTACTGATTCTGGACAGTTTGAAGGGGAAAAAGTAGGTCGGGCTTCAAATGTGGGGCGAGTTTGGGCGTGTATTGTCGAACTTAAGTCCGACCCACAAAACCGGCATGAGGTCTTGTGGGTCGGGTTTTAACCCGACGAGTTGTTGGATTTTCGGGAGACTCAAACGATGCAAATCTTCTTGGCTAATCCGCGCGGTTTCTGCGCCGGGGTCGATCGCGCCATCGAGATCGTCGAGCGCGCGCTGGCGTTGCACGGCGCGCCGATCTACGTGCGGCACGAAGTGGTGCACAACAAGTTCGTGGTGGAAGGACTGAAGGCCAAGGGCGCGATCTTCATCGAAGACCTGAATGACGTGCCGCCGGGCAGCATCCTGGTCTTCAGCGCCCACGGCGTGCCACAGGCGGTGCGGCACGAAGCCGAAGCGCGCAATCTGACGGTGTTCGACGCCACCTGCCCGCTGGTGACCAAGGTGCACATCGAAGTCTCGCGCATGCGCCAGCAGGGCAAGGAGATCGTGATGATCGGCCACAAAGGCCATCCCGAAGTGGAAGGCACGATGGGGCAGAGCAGCGGCGGCATGTATCTGGTGGAAACACCGCGGGACGTGGCGCAATTGCAGGTGCAGGACGAACAGAATCTGGCGTATGTCACGCAGACCACCCTGTCGGTGGACGACGCCAGCGCCATCATCGCCGCGCTAAAGACCCGCTTCCCATTCATTACCGGCCCGAAGAAGGACGACATCTGCTACGCCACGCAGAACCGCCAGGACGCGGTGAAAGTGCTGGCGCAACAATGCGATCTGGTGATCGTGGTCGGTTCGCCCAACAGTTCCAACTCCAACCGGCTGCGCGAAGTGGCGCAGAATCTCGGCGTGCCGGCTTATCTGGTGGATAACGCTGCCGAGCTCAAGGGGGAATGGCTGCAAGGCAAGCTGCATGTGGGCGTCAGCGCCGGTGCTTCCGCCCCGGAAGTGCTGGTCAGGGAAGTGGTCGCACGGCTAACGGATTTGGGCGCGAGTGAGGTAAAAGAAATTGAAGGAATCGATGAAAATGTGGTGTTCCCGCTGCCGAAGTCGCTCGCCCTCTGACCGTTCGTTCCGGATCATCAACCGCTTATCCGGCAAAATCGCCGCTCATCCATGCCGGGCTGGCATTCGCCAATTCCAGGTTTGATACTGCATCTCAACTCCACTGCCTCGAAAGGGCGGCCTCATGAAATACGCTGCAAACCCGCAGGCACAAACCGGCGTCACACTGGTCGAGTTGTTGATCGTGATTGCCATTGCGGCCATTCTGGCGTCCCTGGCGGGGCCGTCTTTCACTGACTTCATCAATCGTACCCGGCAGAATTCAGTGGTCAGCCAACTCGTCAGCGATCTCAATCGTGCGCGCAGCGAGGCGATCAAGCGCAACACGCCGGTGCTGTTGTGTGAGCGTGACACTGATACCGCTTGCGCTGACACGAAAAATTGGCAAAGCGGCTGGCTGGTTTGTGTGGATGCGGACGTGGATAAGCAGTGTGACCCTGGCACCGTTATCAATCCGAACCCGCTGGTGGTGCATGCAGCCCTGCCCACTACGCTCACTCTTGTTGGTGACGTTAGCAAAGTTAAGTTCAGGCCGAATGGCAGCAGCGGTTTCGGCGCGGTAACGCTGACTGCGGGCGGTACCGGGCTTGCCGATAAAATCGTTCGGATCAGTGTGACAGGTAACATCAGCAGACCGTAGGGGGTGAAATGGACCATCGCGCGCCGACATCGATAAGCAGACAGCGGGGATTTTCGATGATCGAAATCCTGATTACGTTGGTGATCATCGCGACAGCCTTGCTGGGAACGGCTGGATTACAGTTGTATGCGATGAAAGTCGGCAAGAACAGCGAGTTCCGCACCCAGGCGATTTTTCTGGCTTCCGATCTGGCAGAGCGCATGGAGGCAAACAAATCGGCGGCGATCACCGGTGGTTATGCGGCGAGTAGCGTGGCCGCTGCCAGTGCCGTAAGCGATTGCGCCACAAACGCCTGTAATGCCGACAGTCTGGCACAGTACGACCTGAGTCAATGGGAGACTACGGTGGTGAATTTGTTACCGGGATCGAGCTGGAATGTTTCACCTACAATTACCAATACGCCGCCCAGCGTGTCGGCGAAATATGACATCAAGTTAAGCTGGACCGATCGTGACTCCGCCATTCCCTTTGGGTACACCTTGTCGCGTACCTTGCACTACTGTCCACCCGCCGTGGCCGGCTGTACTTGAGACTATGGGGTGCTGAACCATGAAAAAATTAGAACGCCATATGACAGTAATTGCAGCTAGGGCTGCGCGGGGTTTCAGTCTGATTGAGTTGATGATTTCCATCGCCATCGGCTTGATGATTATTGCCGGCTTGGTGGGGGTGGTGACCAGCAATACCCGCAACAGCCAGACCAATGAGCGCACGGCGGAGTTGCAGGAGAACGGTCGCTACGCGATGACCCATTTGCAAACACAGTTGCGGCATGCGGATTTTCGCGGCTATACCTGGGTGCTGCCGAATACTTCCACGGTCAGCGTGACCAATGAATGCCTGACTGGTGGGGCGGCTGCCGGAAGCTTCATTAACAAGATCAGCCAAGGGGTTTGGGGCGCGAACGACAGCAATCCTTTCGCCGCGAATTGCCTTGCCGGCGGTTATGTTCAAGGGGATGTGCTGGTCGTGCGCCGGGTTGCCACCGCTGCGCTGACAGCGGGTGCTCTAGTGGCAAATAACTTGTACTTCCGCTCGACCTTTACCAAGGGTGAAATGTTTCAGGCGTCTGCCGGACAGCTTGCCACCGCTGGCGCGCCGCAAAATGTGGACGGCAGTTCGTTCGGCGAACCCTTGGCTGATTTCCTGGTGCAGCAATATGTTTATTACATCGGGCAGGGTGACTGCAACGGCGGTGGTGATGCCAACCAGAACGCCTTGTGCCGTCTCGCCTTGCAGGGGAATACCTTCGTGAAGGAATTGGTGGTGAATGGAATCGAGCAGTTGCAAGTGCAATATGGACGTACGCCATTTGGCAGCAACACCACACAGTTCTACAACGCCGATCAAATTACCTCCGATGCCGACTGGGAGGATGTCAGCTCGGTACGCATCAGTTTGCTTTCAATTAACTCCAAAGCGGAGTCCGGCTACAGCAACGGCACAAGTTACAGTCTGGGTGACTGGAACAATACTTTCAACGACAGCTTCCGTCGACAGGTGTTCACCACCACGGTGCAGTTGCGCAATTTTCATGAGTAAGGGAAACGACATGATCGCTCAAACCCAACGCGGCTCTACTTTGGTCATCAGCATGATCATGCTGGTCGTGCTGATGCTGCTTGGAGTGATGTCGATGACCACTTCGGACACTGCCTACAAGCTGGCCGGAAACCTTCAGTTTGAAAATAATGCGCTCAATAATGCCGAAGCTGCCTTGAGCGATGCCGAAAACTCGCTGAAGAATGGTGCGATCGACATCAATAATACAGACTTTGCGTCCGCCTCTTCAGTGACGGCTAGCGGGTTTTACCCCAAGGGGGCGAGCCTCGATCCGTTCAATATGGCTTGGGACGATAAATCCTCGGCCTCTTCTTCCGGTGACGACACCCAGCGCCGCATCGTGCAACTGATGTCTACGGACACGGTGCAGATTGGCGAGAATTATGTCTCCGGCATTCCGCAAAGCACCGCTTGCAACAAAATGAATACCTATGTCATTACCGCGCGCGGCACCAGTGCGCGCGGTAGCACAAAACTGGTCAGGTCTTATTACAGCGTGTTAACCGCGTGTTGATGGGAGGTTTATCATGAGCACCATAAACAAACCGTTCGTTGCAAAATCCATATCTGTGCCGTGGCTGGCGTTATTCATGCTTGCCGGTATCGGTGCCAACGTTGCGTATGCGATCAGTTCGGCCAGCACGGCGTTCACCCCGCAGGATCAGCCGGTCGGCTACGTGGCGCAGGATTCGGTCACCAATTTCAGTCTGACTTCCGGCAGCGAGCAGATCTATCGCCCCGATTACGAGCGCGAATTCTGGAGCGGCAATCTGTACGCCTATCCGGTCGATGCCAGCGGCACCATCAATTTTTCGACCGAACCCTGGATCGGCGGCGTGGCCGGGCAATTGGCCGCACAAAGTTGGGATACGGGGCGATTCATCGCCACGCGTGATGCCGCTTCTCCTTCCGCCGGCACACCTTTCCGCTACGCCAATCTGTCGGCATCGCAGCAGGCTTATTTCCCGACTACGACGATCAATATCACCAGTTTCAGCGGCGACCAGATCGTCAGCTTCCTGCGCGGTGATCGCAGCAACGAAAGCCCGGCCGGCATGCGCAACCGTTCTACCGAAGCGAATGGCACCGGGGGGCCGACACTGGGCGACATCATCCATTCGCGTCCGTTCCATGTCGCCGATGCCACTAATCCTACCGTGTTCGTCGGTGCGAATGACGGCATGCTGCATGCCATCAACGCCGCCACCGGCGCCGAACGGTGGGCCTATGTGCCCTCCATGCTGCTGAACAAGATGGCAAAGCTGGCGAAACCCTATGGCGGTCTGACCAATCCGCACGATTATTTCGTCGATGGTGGCATCAATATTCGCAGCATCGATATTTCCGGCACGCCGACGCGCATCCTGGTCGGCAGTCTGGGTGCCGGCGGTCGCGGTCTGTACGCCCTGAACATCAATGGTGCTAGCGGACTGGTGGCGTCGAGCGACACGGATGTCGCCGGCAAGGTGCTGTGGGAGATTAGTGGCACCTCGGGCAAAGTCAATAATGCCGCCCCGACCACTGCCAATGCGTATGACAATCTGGGTTACACCTACGGCGTGCCGGCGATGGTTAAGGTCAATGCGGGTAGTGTTGATGCGGTCATTGTCGGCAACGGTTACAACGACAATCCTTTGGGGGATTATCAGGCGTATCTGTATGTGATCAATGCGGCGACCGGGCAACTGATCAACAAAATCCAGGCGGGCAGCGGCGGCTCGGCAGCAAGTCCCAATGGTCTGTTCAATCCCGCTCCTATCGACACCAACCAGGATGGGAAAGTCGATCGTGTCTATGCCGGCGACCTCAAGGGCGCGATGTGGCGCTTCGACATTTCCAATGCCTCGGCTGCTAGTTGGAGTGTGAGCACGCTGCATACGACTTCCCCGGCGCAACCCATCACCTCCACTCCGGGCGTGGCACTCCATCCGAGCGGCGGCTTCATGGTGACATTTGGCACCGGTGCCATGCTGGATACCGCTGATACCACCGACAGCACCGTGCACTACGTGTATGGCATCTGGGATGGTGCGCCGGTCGCCAACACGAGCCTGATGTCGGCCGATCTGGAAGAGCGCAGTTATGTGGATGCCGGTTCCGGTGCCACCACCCGCGTGCGGCGCGCCCTTAACATCCAAACCCCGAATTGGACCAGCGGTGGTCACAAGGGCTGGCACGTTGCATTGCCGGCGGGTGAAAAGTTGGTGGGTGAGGGCAGTTTCATTTCCAGCGGACGCTTCTACTTTACCGCTCATAATCCGACGATTTCCACCCTGTCCGGCGCCTCTTCCGTGACTGCGGTGAGCGTAACCGCGGGCGGCTCGGGCTACACCTCGGCCAACGTCAATTTTTCCGGCGGAGGCGGCACGGGTGCCTCTGCAGTCGCGACACTCAGCGGCGGGGTGATCACCGGCATCAAGGTAGTCTCGTCGGGTACTGGCTATACCTCGGCTCCGACGGTTACCATCACAGGGACAGGCAGCGGTGCAACAGCCATGTCCAGCTTGAGTTCCGGTACCACGGTGCAGGGCGAAAACTGGCTGATGGAGCTGGATTTCCTGACGGGCGGCAGCAAGAATTCGCCCTTCCTCGATCTGGACAACAACCAGATCCTGAATAACAGCGACCGTATCCAGTACATCGCCAGCGATATCATCCCCGGCGGTTCCAGCGTGGGCGATCCGGTCCATGGCACGGATGGTATCCCGGTCGGAAAATTCCTCTCCTTCGGTGTGATGTCGCAGCCGATCCTGGTGCAGTTGCAAACACTCAACACGACCTTTTTCAACCGTAATGCCGACGCCATTTTTCCCGTCACCGAGGTGACCTACGGCGTGACCGGCGGCCACTTCGACGTGGATATTTTCTACAACGGCACCGGGAATCTGTGTACCACCCAGACTGGTGTCAATGTGCCCG
>Ga0210017_1003961_pt1 | contig 12292 bp, 17 predicted proteins | sample CryGeyCG2014_020_FD_183966 | JGI IMG/M metagenome (GOLD analysis project Ga0210017, IMG submission 183966) | Groundwater microbial communities from aquifer - Crystal Geyser CG08_land_8/20/14_0.20 (SPAdes) (version 2) | ecosystem: Environmental > Aquatic > Deep subsurface > Groundwater | place... | reverse complement strand
TAATTCGCGGTCATTTACCGAGAGACCATCCGCTCTTAAACTCTTTTAAACACTTAAACTTTTAAACATTTAAACTTTCTTTAAATCCTATGCTCTCTTATTTAAAACTTTCTAAATTTTTTCTTTATTTAGCGCCTTTTGCCGTAGCTTTGGTTACTCCTTCCACCCTTTTTCCTTTTATTGTTGGCAAGTATTCTTTTTTCCGGCTGGCTGTTGATCTTTCTTTGATATTTTTCATCTGGGCTTGGGCAAGCGGTAAAGTTGTTATAGGTCGTAAGTTATTAGTTAAATATATTGTCATCGGCGTCGCCATCTGGGTCGCCGTATTTTTATTGGCTTCGTTTTTTGCCTACGATCCCTGGGCAGCCTTTTGGAGCAATTTTGAAAGAGGAGAAGGGGGAGATTCAGCTTCTTCATCTTTTTATTTATTTCTTTTTGCTCACCACCTTGCTTAAAGATGAAAAAGATTGGAAAAAATTTTTAAAAATCATCATTGCCGCTGCTTTTTTGGTAATTCTTTACGGTCTTCCTGCCGGCGCTATTAAGGGCATTATTGGTCCTTCTTTTTCTTTACAAACCCGTTTTCAAGGAAGTTTGGGTAATCCTGATTACATTGGCCAGTTTATGCTTTTTGCTATTTTCTTTTCTCTTTATTTAGCGCTTAAAGGCATTTCCCAAAATGATAAATGGATTTACGGCTCTTGGGCGCTTTTGTTTTTTTGACTTTTCTTTTATCGCAGACCCGCGGCGCCTTTTTAGGACTCCTGGCTGGCATTTTTATGGTTTTGATTTTTTTGATATTTAAAGCGAGAAAGAAATTAAAAGTGACGGCGGCGGTTATTTTATTATTCTTCATTATGGCTGGCGGGTTATTTATTGTTTTTCGCCACTCTCCTTTTATAAAAAATTTGCCGATTGTAGGCAGATTTGCTGATATTTTTTTACAATCCGGAGCGCCGCGTCTTTGGACCTAGGGAAGCGCTATCAAAGGGATAAAGGCAAGACCTCTTTTTGGTTGGGGACAGGAAAATTTTAGTGTCGCTTTTGATAAATATTTTGATACTCGGCATTTTAATCCTATCACTGGAGGCGAAACCTGGTTTGATAGAGCCCACAGCGTGATTTTTGACTACGGCACTGAAACTGGACTTTTGGGCTTAGCCGCTTATTTGGGAATGTTTGTTCTCTACTACGTCCAATTCTTCAAATTTAACAAAATAAACAAACAACAAATAACTCATAACAGTCAACATAATCAGTCATCAGTTGTGAGTTATAAGTCATTAGTTACTCGTTCGCTCTTCTTCGCCATGCCCGTCGCGTATCTCGTGACTGGCGCTACCCTTTTTGATGTTCTGCCGATGTATATAATGCTTTTTACCTTCCTAGCTTTTGCGAACAATGAATTACATTCAGAATGATTTAATTTTTAATTTTGAATTTTGATTGAATTTTAGAATGACAGAATTAAATAAAAATTATAATTTAGAAGAAAGAACGTCGTTATTGGGAGAAAACGTTATTAAGTTTTGTAAAACATTAGAAAGAAATGCGATAACTATGCCGTTAATAAGTCAAGTGGTACGTTCATCAACAAGTGTTGGAGCTAATTATATGGAAGCCAACGCCGCTAGTTCCAGAAAAGATTTTAAGAACAAGATTTATATATGTAAGAAAGAGGCACAGGAAACAAGGCATTGGTTTAGAATGATCAGGAGTTATGACGAGAAAGTAAATAGCCAATTGGCCATTTTGGATAAAGAAACAAGCGAATTAGTGTTAATATTTGGTAAAATACTGTCTACTTTAAATAAAAATAAATCATTAAATAATTAGATAATTTATTCGAAATTCAAAATTAAGTAATTCAAAATTTATGCAAATACCAATGAAATCAAAACAACTCATCGCTCTTTTTATCACTGCTTTTGCTTTGGTTTTAATGTATCTTTCCGCTTATCTCCCTTATGTCAAAGGAAGTTTGTATATTACTGCTCTTCAAAATTCCCAGCAGGCCACGACTCTTCAGGACTACCTAAAGCCTTATGAAGATGCTTTTAATTTCTGGTCGCCAGTGGGAGACCCCGAAGAAATAAGATTTTTTGGGAATAATATTTTAAATTTGTTGAGTAATCAAAAACAGACCTTATCTGAAGCAGCGGCTACTAACCTTGTTGATTACGCTTTTGATAAACTAAATTCTCCTTCTTTGGGCACCAAGGGTTTAAATTATAGCCAAGTGATTTTAGAAAAAGCGTCAATTCTTGCTTCTTATGGCAAAATATATAAAAAGCCGGAGGCGTTTCAAAAAGCCGAAGAGTTATATAAACAAGGATTGGAATTAAGTCCCCACCGGCCGCAATTTTTGTATGGGCTTCTTTCCCTCTATTTAGCCGAGGGGAAAACTGTTGAGGCCAAGGCGATAGGAGAAACAATTTTGAAATACTGGCCCACTGATCAAAACATCGCCAAGATTATGGCGGAATTGAAATAAAAAATCTTACGAGGCTTAGCCTCGTAAGATTCAATACAGTCCGAGAATTGCGATACTTGACCTTCATAAATCTCGGACTAAAATGAAGATATGAAGGAGATTTTTATAAAAAGGGAAATTCTGACCGAATTAAGAAGGCATTTAGATAGAAAAGAGATTAGTTTAATCATTGGACCAAGACAGGCAGGGAAAACTACCGTAATGCAAGTTTTAAAAAGAGAATTGGAAAGAAAGGGCAAAAAGACATTGTTTTTAAGTTTAGATTTTGAACTTGACAAGCGGTTTTTTGAAAGTCAGGCTAATTTAATAAAAAAAATCAATTTAGAAATCGGCGAGGGGAGTAGTAGAATTTATACTTCATTGTCTCCCAAGAGCCGCGGTTATGTTTTTATTGATGAAATTCAGAGAAAGGAAAATGCCGGTTTATTTTTAAAAGGAATTTATGATTTAAAATTGCCTTATAAATTTATTGTTTCCGGTTCAGGCAGTCTTGAATTAAAAGAAAAAATTTCTGAATCCTTAGTAGGTCGAAAAAGAATTTTTGAATTTTCAACTCTCTCTTTTAAAGAATTTGTAAATTACAAAACCGATTATAAATATGAAAAGAAATTACCGGATTTTTTTGCCATTAACAAAGATAAAGCAAAAGAACTTTTTGAAGAATATTTAAGTTTTGGCGGTTATCCTTTGGTGGTTTTAAACGGGGAAATTAGCGAAAAGAAAAAGCTCATCAACGAAATTTATCAGAGTTATCTGGAAAAAGACATTTCTTATCTTTTAAAAATTAAAAAGGCAGCCGATTTTAATAATTTGGTAAAAATTTTAGCCGGTCAGATTGGTCAGTTGTTTAATTTAACAGAAATCTCCAAAACACTGGGCATTTCACTACCAACGGTTAAAAACTATCTTTGGTATTTGGAAAAAACTTTTATCATCAGACGGTTGACGCCTTACTTTAGAAACATTAGGAAAGAACTTATCAAAACGCCGGTTTTTTATTTTTGTGATTTGGGATTAAGAAATTTTTCTCTAGGTTTGTTTGACAGAAATTTAAACTATAAAGAACTCGGTTTTGTTTTTGAAAATTTTATTTTCAATATTCTAAGAGAAATCGCCAATAAGAATTTTTATAAGATTTATTTTTGGAGAACTAAAGACGGCGCCGAAGTTGATTTTGTTTTAGAAACGGGTCGGGGTTTAATTCCTATAGAAGCCAAATGTCAATCTCTAACAAAACCGGAAATACCTCGCTCTTTTAAGAGTTTTATTGAAAAATATCAGCCAAGCGAAGCCTTTCTTGTAAATTTAAGTTTAGACAAAACAATAAAATTAAATCGGACCAAAGTTCATTTTATCCCTGTTTTAAAGCTATTTTTTCAAGATTTTTAATTTTTACCAAAAGGCAACCTTCAAAAATCAAAGAAATCAATGAAACTATTTTGAAATTCTGGCCGGCGGATAAAAGCGTCGCCAACATAGTGGCGAACATTAAATGAAAGCAGAATTGAAAATAGTGTTATTTCGTGATATAATTTAAGGATGAATTTAAGAAAAAGTCTTTTTTGGGATATGGATTTTCAAAAACTTGATAAAAAAAAAGACGCCGAGTTTATTATCGGCCGAGTTCTGGATTTTGGGAATTTGAAGGAGTGGAAAGAAACAATTGATTTATATGGTTTTTCAAAAATTAGAGAAATGGCTCAGAAACACATTTTTACCGACTCTCGCAGTGCTAATTTTTGGTCAATGATGCTTCACCTTCCTTTAAAAAAATTACGATGCACGAGGAATCCCTCACTCAAAATACCAAAAGCGTTCTTGATACGCTAGGTACTGTTGGCTTTATAAAAAATTTTTATTTAGCTGGCGGCACGGCGCTCGCTCTTTATTTCGGCCATCGCTTTTCTATTGACCTGGATTGGTTTGCCGAAAAATTTCGCTACACGCCTTCTTTTAGGCATCAGTTGGAAAAGTTTGGCCGTCTCAGTATAGACAGTGAATCTGAAGATACCTTCAATGGCGCTTTAGACGGTGTAAAAATAAGTTTTTTTGAATACCCCTATCCTCTTATATCCCCTAAGGAACAATATAAAGGCGACATTTATCTTGCCGGTATTCCCGACATAGCGGCGATGAAACTTGAAGCTGTCGGCCGGCGCGGCTCCTCTAAAGATTTTGTAGATGTTTATTTTCTCTTGAAGCGTTATTCTTTAGAGGAGCTCTTGGGCTTTGTGAGGAAAAAGTTTGCCAACATGGATTATAATGAAATTCATCTTTTAAAAGCGCTGACTTATTTTGAGGATGCAAAAGGAACAGCAATGCCAAAACTTGTAAAGCCGATCAGTTGGCCGGAAATCATAAAAACCATCAGCCAAAAAGTAAAAGATTATATGGAAAAATACTAGCCATTTAAATTGCCATTTTTTGGAATGTTAATTTCATATTTATCTATGTCTGTATCTCAACCGTTTGGCGAGGAAATTTTAAAATATTGGCTAAAAGACAAGGAAGTTACTAAATGATTAAGTTATTTAGTTAATTTGTACCCAAAGAACTGCAAACAACGCTGCTAATTCTTACGCTTTTAATTGTGGAAATAAACAAAAAATTGTGGTAAAATAGATATATGATGAACATTGTTAATAAACTTGTGTTGAAAAGACAACCGCCGGAAATGTTCAAGCCACTCTTGTGGGGATTAAAGTGGAACGCTCTTGACATATGGGAAGACAGAGAAGAGATAATTTTGGCGACGCTGAATTATGGAAAACTCAAACATCTTAGTTGGATTATCAAAACGTATGGCAAAGATGAAATAAGAAAAGTTCTTTCTCGCCGTTTAGAAACCGAGATCTATCCCGAATCTCGCAATTTAGCCCGGGTTCTTTTTTCAGTTTCCAGTTTTCGTCAAAACAGATAATAAAGAATTATGTACGAAAAGGCGCTGGTTAATAAAGAAGCGAAAAAGTTATTCCCGCGATTTGGTAAATTTAGCGATTTTTATCTTGTCGGCGGTACTGCTCTTGCTTTGCAGATTGGGCATAGAATTTCCGTTGATTTTGATTTTTTTTCCGGAAATGAACTTCCAACCGGTTTATTACAAAAAATAAAGCGAATTTTTCCGGACCCCGCCATAGAGGTTATTTATAGAGAGGCAAGAGAACAGATAACATTGTTATTGGACAGAGTTAAAATAACTTTCTTTCATTACTCTTACCCGGTTATTGATAGGTTTGTGAAATACCAAGGCGTGCCGATGGCAACCGTCAGAGAAATTGCCGCGATGAAAGCATTTTCTATCGGAAAACGTTTGTCGTATAAGGATTACATTGATTGGTACTTCCTCCTAAAAGAGAAGTACATAGATCTTAAAGGAGTTATTGCGCTTGCCGAAAAAAAATTTAACGGTGATTTCAATAATCGTTTGTTCTTAGGACAACTTGTTTCAATTAGTGATGTCCCCATTCTACCAATAGATTTTCTTCGCGATGAAGTTGACCGAAAGACAGTGGAAAAGTTTCTTGCTGATACTGTCCGTAATTTTAAATTGTGAATCATAATATTTCCGCCAATCAATGGTGGCGACAAGACAACACCGGTTGCCCTACTTTTTTATCTTATTGGCTAGAAGATGAGAAATTGACTTTAAATTGATATTAAACTATAATTCTAAAAAATTAACATTTTTGTTAACTTGATGGAATTATGCCCAGTAGTGAAAACTTGACATCAGCTCGCCTCGCAAAATAAATTTTTTGAGAAATTACAAGGTCATCGCTATGATAAAAATATTCGGAATTAAATAAAGATTACTCGGCTCGCTTTATTTTGCGCAGTCGAGTTTCTACTACTGGGTATGAAAAAACAATTCGCTGAAGAACTGGCTAAAAGCTTAAAAATCAGCGTTAATCAGGTTGTTCGGGAATACTGGGAAATGGTGATTTTAAGAGAAATTTCCCAAAGCCGATTGGCTGATTTTTTGATTTTTGCCGGCGGGACAGCTTTAAGATTGGCTTATAATTCGCCGCGCTTTTCTGATGATTTAGATTTTTATTTAAAAAAGCGTCTGCCTTTTTCGGTTTTTCGGTCTGCTGTCAGCGTCATCGCTAAAAAATATAATTTAGAAATTACCGATCTTTATTCTAAATACTTTACTTTTTTGGCTGAATTTAAAATTAAAGAAGATTATCTAATCCAGCCGTTTCGGATTAAAATAGAGGTCCGGGAAAAAATATTTAAAAAAGATACTGAACTTCGACTCCTCAATTCAGCCACAGGCAATTTTCAAGTTTTAATAACGGTCCTAACTCTCCCCAAAATCCAAGAATTAAAAATAAACGCCCTAAAACAAAGGAAAGAACCCCGCGATTTATTTGATTTATGGTTTATCGCTCAGCAATTAAAGATACCCTTCAAAAAGCCGGCAGTCAAAATAGATAAAAAAACACTGAAACAAAATCTTTCAAAATATCTACCTTTTGATTTTCAAAAAGTTATTGATAATTTAACGAAATGACCAAAGAATTTCTGGATAAATTAAAAAAAATAAACAAAGATTATTACACCCTCAGCGATTTTACTAAAATTAGTAAACAGCGACGAGAGGTTTTAAGGGTAATTCTTTGCCGGCTGGTAAAATCCGGCAAATTAATTAGGATTCAAAGAAATTTTTATATTTTGCCGGAGAAGATTTCTGAGATTGAAAAAATCGCCAATCAGATTTATTATCCTTCCTACCTCTCTTTTGAATCAGCGCTTGCCTTATGGGGAATTTTAAGCCAGATTCCTTATAATTTGACTTTCGCGACTATTTTAAAGTCAAAAAGTTTGAATTTTGAGGGCCGGAAAATTGAATACCGAAAACTTAAAAAAGAATTGTTTTTTGGTTATATTTTTAAAAACGGTCTTTATTTAGCCGAACCGGAAAAAGCCCTGCTTGACACTTTTTATTTGGCTTCTTTGGGAAAATTAAAAATTAATTTTAAAAATCTTGATTATTCCAAAATTCAAAAAAGGAAATTTTTAAATTGGCTTAAAAAATATCCCCTAAAAACCAAAAATTTGATAAAAAATATCGGAAATCATAAAAACCATCAGCCAAAAAGTAAAAGATTATATGGAAAAATACTAGCCATTTAAATTGCCATTTTTGGAATGTTGATTTAATATTTATCTATGTCTGTATCTCAACCGTTTGGCGAGGAAATTTTGAAATATTGGCCGGAAGATAATAAAATAAAAGGAGTTTTAAAGTTATGATGAAAAAAATTTTAGTTGCCGGCGGCGCCGGGTTTATTGGATCAAATTTTATACGTCATATTTTGCGCAAACATAAAAATGCGCATATTTTAAATTATGACGCTTTAACATATTCAGGAAACCTGGACAACCTAAAAGACGTCTCGAGAGATAAGCGATATAAATTCATAAAAGGAAATATCGTTGATAAAAATAAACTGGAAAAAGTTTTTAATAGTTTTAAGCCGGAATATGTTATAAATTTCGCCGCCGAAACGCATGTGGATAGAAGCATTCATGTCGGCGCCAAAGAATTTATTGATACCAATATAACCGGTGTTTTTAATATACTTGAATTGGTCAAAAAAATAAGTTCGTAAAAAAATATGTTCAAGTTTCAACCGACGAGGTTTATGGAAGTTTAAGTTTAAAATCAAAAACAAAATTCAAAGAAACAACGCCGTTCGCGCCAAATGTTCCTTACGCCGCCACTAAGGCGGGAGGGGATATGCTATGCAGAGCCTACAACCACACATTTAAAGTTCCTGTCGTTGTTACGCACTGCTCGAATAATTATGGTCCGTACCAATATCCGGAAAAACTGATTCCATTTTTTATTTTAAGAATGCTGGAGAATAAAAAATTACCCATTTACGGCGATGGCGAAAACGTGAGAGATTGGATTTATGTTTTAGACCATTGCGAAGCCCTAAGACTTTGCTTGTTAAAAGGAAAAATAGGCGAAGTTTATAATATTGGCGCCGATAACGAAATGAACAACTTGCAAATTTCTGGATTGATACTGAAAATCTTTCACAAAGATGAGTCGTGGATAGAATATGTTCCGGACAGGCCCGGCCACGACCGCCGTTACGCGATAGATTCTTCCAAAATTCGCCACGAATTAGGATGGAAACCGACTTATAAATTCGACAAAGCTTTTGAAGAAACGGCAAAATGGTATATAGATAATAAAACTCGGATTAATAGAGTTCGCGAAAAAACCGGAGTTTTTAACCCTCATATCGACTTATGGAAAGGCCATAAATTAAAAAATTCAAAATCATGAAAGGAATAATATTGGCTGGCGGTAACGGCACGAGACTACGCCCCCTTACACTTATAACTAACAAACATTTGTTGCCAGTTTACGATAAGCCGATGATTTTATATCCGCTAGAAACACTCAAGAAATCCGGTGTCAACGAGATAATGATTGTTTGCGGCAAAGAATATGGCGGCCACTTTATGAACTTTTTAGGATCTGGCAAGGAATATGGCGTAAAATTATCTTATGCTTTGCAGCATGGAGCTGGAGGTATCGCGGAGGCGCTGAAACTGACTAAGGATTTTGCCGATAGCGATAAAATCGCGGTAATCTTAGGGGACAATATATTTCAGGAGAATTTTTCCAAAGATATCAAAAAATTTGAGAAAGAGGTCGGCTCCAAGGTGTTTATAAAGCAAGTCAAGGATCCCGAGAGATTCGGCGTTGCCGAGATTAAAGACGGGAAGATAGTCGGTGTCATCGAGAAACCAAAAAAGCCGAAATCAAATTTGGTGACGACCGGTCTCTATCTTTACGATTCGGACGTGTTCGGTAAGATAGATAAACTAAAGCCGTCTCATCGTGGCGAACTCGAAATAACGGATGTCCATAACATGTATATCAAGGAAGGGAAAATGACGTATGGCATCGTCCGCGGGTTCTGGTCGGATGCCGGAACATTTGAATCGTTTCTTCTAACTTCAAATAAGTTAGCTCTGATTAAAAAGAGAGTATGAATTATAAAATAGCAATTACAAGCCCGGTGCCAGCTACTCCTACCGACAAGTTTTTGAAAAATCTTCCAGATAAATACGATTGGATCGTGATAGACGACAGCAACGGAAAACTGAATCTCCCCAAACGAAAAAATATATTTTCTTATGATTATTCTATGCAAAAGAAGTTGCTGGGTAAATTCTATAATAGGTTTTTAGACTATCATCATTCAGCTGCTTGCAGAAATTTAGCTCACTATCTCGCCTATAAAGAAGGCTATGACGTTGTGTTTTCGCTTGACTATGACTGCGTGATCCCAAAAGATTTTGTGAAAGAACATGTATCTATATTAGGTAACGGTCCTAAAAGTTTTATCAAGAGTCAGTCGGGATGGATTAATTCTCTCGGCAGCAAAGAATGGTTTTCGAGAGGATTTCCTTACGGGGAAAGAAGAAAAGAATCACTTAAGGTGTCCGTTGGGTTAACGAAAAAGAGAGTGGTGTTGAATACGGGGCTCTGGAAGAACGTCGTGGATATCAATGCCATAGATAAAGTGATGCGAAAAGCTCCGAAAGGATTTAAATTGCCTTCCCAAAAAAATGTTGCCGTTGAGGGCCTTACGCCTCTCTGCGGAATGAATAATGTTTTTCTGAGAGAGGTTATACCCGCCTATTTTTTCTTACCGAACTTTAAAATAGGCAGCTGGACGGTTTCCAGACATGATGATATTTGGGGTGGTTATATATTGCAGAAATTAGCTCACAAAAAAGGCGATTTGATTTCGTTCGGGAAACCAGTCGTTTTCCACGAAAGAGAATCGTATCAACCAAGAGTTCTCTATTATGAACATTTTATGCACATTCTAGAACCATATTTTTATGAGATTGTAGATGCAGCGGTTACGAATGTTAAAAGGGATAGTTACTTTGAAATGTTTGCCGATTTTTCGGATAATTTTGAAAGAGAGTTAAGGCGTCGAAAAAATAAAATACCATCAATTTACTATAGTGGTTTTATTTATTTAGGTGATTCAATAAAATTATGGAAACAGATTTTTCAAAAACTTTAATAACTGGTGCGTCTGGAATGGTCGGTAGTTATGTTGATTTTGGCGTTAAAACTGACCATCGATTCCTCGATATAACGGATCTTGGCGAAGTGATGCGAGTTTGCAAATTTTATGCGCCCAACGTGATACTACATTTAGCCGCAGAGACCGACGTTGATAGGTGCGAAAGAGATCCAGAATACGCTTATTCAGTTAATTCGATAGGAACGTATAATATGGCCTTTGCCGCCAAGAGCTTAGGGTCGAAATTGGTTTATATTTCCACGGCTGGAGTTTTTGACGGGACAAAAAAAGAACCGTATGAAGAAAACGACGAGCCGAATCCTCAAAATTATTATGGACGGTCGAAATACATTGGGGAACTAATAATAAAAGGTATGTTGAAGGATTATATAATTGCAAGGGTCTGCTGGATGTTCGGCGGCGGACCGAGCAATGACCAAAAATTTGTGGCAAAGATAATAAAACAATTTGATCGGTCCGAGATAAAAGCCGTAAACGACAAAATAGGATCGCCTACGTACGCAAAAGATTTAATTAGCGGTATTAAAAAACTCTTACGCTTAAATAAAGTAGGAATATTTCATCTTTCTAATAAAGGCATTTGCTCTAGATATGACATCGCGCTTTTAATCGCCAAAATCTTAAAACCAGAAATAAAAGTGATTCCGGTTGATTCAAGCCAGTTTGAGCTTGATGCAGCTAGAGTTTATTCTGAAGCAATGATTTCAAAGGAGGATTTAAGCAGGCCGTGGCAAGAAGCATTAGAGGAATATTTAAAAACAGAGTGGGCGCCAGTTAAAACATCGGTAGGTCATGATTCTTTTAAAAACCCCTTAAATTAATTAATGGCTCGAATAGAAAAACAATTCATTCATAAAAACACCTGCGGTATATGCGATGGCTCCGATCTTGTTTTAATTCTTGATCTTGGCGAAATGCCGTTAGCTAACGCTTTCTTAAAAAAAGATGATTTAGGCGGGCCAGAAGGAAAATTCCCTTTGAGAGTTTACTTCTGTCGCGCATGCTCATCTCTTCAGCTTTTAGATATCGTCGATCCCGATCTACTTTTTAAGCACTACGACTATTTAACGTCAGCAAGCGGACCGCTTGCTGATCATTTCATTGATATGGGCAAAGAATTGGCTGGCGAGTTCGTGAAATCTCCCAAGGATTTGTTTTTGGAGATAGGCGGAAATGACGGGGTGCTTCTGGAGGCGGTAAAGGATAAATGTCAGGTAATTAACGTGGAACCGGCTAAAAACATTGCTAAGATCTCTCAAAAAAAGGGCATAGAGACGATAATCAAATTCTTCAACGAAGGCCTGGCGAGGAATATTATTGCTCGGTACGGGAGCGCGAAGGTGGTAGTAGCCAACAATGTAATGGCTCACATGAGAAATATCCGGGAAATGTTTAAAGGCGTGAAGGAATTGATTGGCGACCTGGAAAACGATTATCCCCGAGCCATTGAACTATTTAAAACCGCTATTCACCTGGCGCATGGAGAGCACCAGGCCACTTTTGAGAGAAGCGGCCGCTTAAAACTGGCTTTGGCTTATTACTTTAATGGCCAAAAAGATTTAGCCCGAGAAACTTTTTCAGAACTGGGCCAAGAAATTGATTTTTCCCAATTGACAATTTATCCGGATTTAAAACCGGTCTTAGACGAGTTAGGCATTAAGTGATTTAGTTTATACTTTGAAACTTTTAAACTCTTAAACTT
>Ga0210017_1003956_pt1 | contig 12301 bp, 7 predicted proteins | sample CryGeyCG2014_020_FD_183966 | JGI IMG/M metagenome (GOLD analysis project Ga0210017, IMG submission 183966) | Groundwater microbial communities from aquifer - Crystal Geyser CG08_land_8/20/14_0.20 (SPAdes) (version 2) | ecosystem: Environmental > Aquatic > Deep subsurface > Groundwater | place... | reverse complement strand
GCTTCCTGTGGGCCTTGCTCTTTTCAGGGGTCAGTATTCCACGGAATGGACTCTTCTTATGGCGGCTTCCGCTTTTTCCATAATACCGATTGCGGTTCTTTTTATTTTTGCGCAGAGGTTTTTTATTGAAGGTCTGACGGCGGGGGCGGTGAAGGAGTGAAGAGTGAAGAGAAAACCCCCCACCGGAGGCGGATGTTCCACCTCTCAAACTCCCCGCCTACGGTGGGAGAGGTGAAAGAAAGAATGAAAGATAAAATAAAAAAGAAAAGTGTTTTGCTTTTTCTGATTGTCGCTCTTCTTTTTACGCTGAATTCCTGCGGAAGAAAAGATTCTTCGTCCCGCGGCGGCATAAAAGAAGTTGTTCTCTGGGAGACATATAACAACGAAGAGCACGATGAAATTGAAAAGATAGCCCTGGAATTTGAAAAAGAGAATCCGGGCATAGATATAAAAGTACAGCGTGTGCCGTGGAACGGCCACGAATCAAAACTGATGACATCAATGATAACGAACACCGCTCCTGACATAGCCAGAGTGGATGTGGCTTTTCTGCCGAGGCTCGTGATATCCAATTCGGTTCTTGAACTTTCTCAATTCGGGGAAATAAACACGGATGACTATGTTCAGGCGGCGATAAATTCAAACATCTTCGTAGAAAACGGGAAAAAGAAAATTTACGGTCTGCCTGACCAGACGACAGGAGCGGCTCTTTTTTACAACAGAAAGATGTTCAGGGAAGCCGGTCTGGATACCAAGAAACCGCCGCGCTCCTGGGATGAGTTTATTGAGACGGCAAAACGGCTGACAAAAGATAAAGACGGCGACGGAAAAATAGATCAGTACGGTTTTGCGATGGACAATGACTTGTGGTGGACATTTCCGTTTTTTAACACTTTCGGCGTCAAGTTTCTGTCGGACGACGGGAAGAAATGCCTGCTCAATTCGCAGGCCGGATGTGCGGCTCTTCAGTTGAAGGTTGACCTTTACAAAAAACATAAGGTTGAAGCCGGCGCCTGGCAGAGCGGCGCAATACCTCCGGATACGGGTTTTATAAATGAAATGTATGCAATGGTGCTTATGGGTCCCTGGAATATAAAGAGATTCAAAGATGCCGGTCTTGATTTCGGCATTGCTCTGATTCCGAGAGGGCCTGCGGGGTCCTCTACGAATGTCGGAGGCACCGATATGGTCGTTCTGCGCAAAGCCAAGAATCCTGAAATATGTTTTAAGTTTTTGAAATATCTGACATCGCCTCGCGTTCAGGCAAAGTGGGCGACGGATCTGGCGCAGATACCGGTTAATATTAAAGCGGAAAATTATATTGATTTTTCAAAGCAGCCGGAAATAAAAATTTTTTTTGAACAGATGAAAACGGCAATTGCGCGCCCCAAGGTTATATCCTATTCGGAGTTATCAAACGTTGTAAACCCGTATTTGTATGCGGCTCTCGCAGGAAAGAAATCTGTTAAGGAAGCGCTTGATACAATTTCACAAAAAATAGAAGAAGACATTCTGGTTGAAAAATAATGGGGACGGAGGTAATTTAATTGCCAAGAATTCAAAGATTTCAAAAAAAATATAAGTCGTATTCTGTGTTTTTTTCAAAAGCCAATTATGGAATAATTGGTTTTCTTCTAATATTAATTAGCTCCGTCCCCATTTTCGCTCATCTTTTTAGATACGAAGGCGTAGCTTCAACTGTTGCGGTTGCCGGAAGTTTTAACGGATGGAATTCCGTAAGCGACCTTTTGAAGGAAACGAGCGACGGCGTCTTTGAACTGTCACTTGAGCTCCCCCCGGGAACTCACCAGTATAAATTCGTTGTGGACGGGAAATGGACGGAAGATCCTACCAATCCGGAAAAGTCAGCCGACGGGTTTGGGGGTTTTAATTCCATCATCAGGGTTGAGGGAAAAAAAGTGAGGACACCCGAGGGAAAATATGAATGTGTGAAAGACGGAAAATGGTATATTGAATTTTCATATTTTGACCCGTCTTACAAGGGATATAAAATTTATCTTTATTGCGACGGAGAAAAATGGATAAAAGATTACGACGGCGAGGTCGTTTCGTTTACCCTGCCTTTGTCCAGCGGTTTTCACACGGCGTTTCTCTGGGCGCAGGATAAAGACGGAAGTTTTTCGGACACGGAAAGAATACCAAAAAACTTCTCGGATGAAATATCGTGGCCGCAGAGGGTTATCTACAGCATCGTGACCGACAGATTTATGGACGGCGACAAGTCAAATAACAAACCCGTCGAGTATGAAGGTCTTCTTCCGAAAGCGAATTACATCGGCGGCGATTTCTCAGGTATAGAAAAGAAGATAAGGGAAGGTTATTTTAGCATGCTTGGAGTGAACTGCCTGTGGCTTTCCCCCGTCGTTGACAATGTGGACGGGGCTTTTAAAGACGCTCTCCCGCCACACTATTATTTCACGGGCTATCACGGCTACTGGCCGGTAGCGAAGGATGAAGTGGAAGAGCATTTCGGTACACAGGATGAACTTAAGAATCTTGTGAAGAGCGCCCATTCTCGTGGAATAAAAGTGATGGCGGATATGGTCTTTAACCATGTCCACGAAGAACATCCGTGGTATAAAGAGCATCCGGAGTGGTTCGGAAAATTAGAACTGCCCAATGGCGAGAAAAATATAAGAAAGTTTGATGAGTATCCGTTCACGACCTGGTTTGATTCCTTTCTGCCGTCATTTGATTATTCGAACGACGAGGCGGTGAGGGCGGTGGTAGATAATGCCGTCTGGTGGGTTGAAGAATTCCATTTTGACGCGTTCCGTCTTGACGCCGTAAAACACATACCGCAAAACTTCTGGAAAGTTCTTTCAAGCGAGCTCAAAAATCGTTTCGGCGGGGATTTTTATCTGGTCGGCGAATCAATCGCATCCAGAAAAACAATCAACGATTTTATATCGCCGGGAATGCTTGACGGGCAGTTTGATTTTCCGCTCTACTGGCACATCAGAGACACATTCGCTTCGGGCAAAGAGGGTTTTGAAAGTTTGGACGCTGAATTAAAAAGTTCTCTGAGGGTCTACAAAAATGTTTATTATATGTCTCCTCTTTTGGGGAACCACGATTTCTCAAGATTTATGGCGTTTGCGGACGAAGACATAACCGATGGCGATGAGAAGAAAATAGGATGGGAAAGACCTCCCCGTGTGGACAATCCGTCAAGTTATGAAAAAATAAAGAATGCTTTTACATTTGTTCTGACAAATCCCGGAATCCCGATGATTTACTACGGCGATGAAATAGGAATGACGGGCGCCGCCGATCCCGACAACAGGAGAATGATGAAGTTTGATGGGCTTGATAAAAATGAAAAGAGCGTTTTTGAACACGTTTCAAAACTTATCCTGTTCAGAGTAAAGAGCCCCGCCATAACGATGGGGTCTCACACAGACATAAATGTTTCCAAGGATTTGTGGATTTACATAAAACATTATTTTCAGGACAGCGTCCTTGTTGTGCTCAATTCGGCGGCCGAGGGAAGGAAAATAAAAATTCAGATTCCCGCATTTGTTCCCGCGGGAGGTTGCTACAGGAGTGTCTTGACTGGCGGGAAATACAAAATTAAACAGGGCAATGTGGTTCTGAAAATACCGGCTGCGGGTTCGGACGTTCTTCATTTTGAAAAATGAACGCCGCACCGCGATATAATGCTGTGAGGGAGAAAAAAATCGGCTATGAAGCAAAAAAGGCGACAATATAAAAGATACAGGATGATTGAAATGGTTACGGTTGAAAACGCGGACACGAAGGCAACGGTCAGGGGATGTCTCGAGGATATCAGTGCAGGGGGAGCATCTTTTATTACGCCCGACGGTCTTGCCGGCTGGGGCATCATTAACGTTGAACTTCCCGGTTTGATCGTTAATGCGCAGGTTGTTAGAAGCGAGAGAAGGGGAGGCAACTGGGTTTTTAGAGTAAAATTTGAGAAAATGAATTTCTTTAGAAAATTAAAGCTTCTATCTGTCATAAAGAAATCGGCAAAACAAAGCGAATGATATTAAGGAGTGAAGGATATATTGAAGTTTGCCCTGGCGCACTTTTTCTGTTATCTATTGTCACAGTGTCAGGCGCCGTATTCTTTCCACTCTTTTGAGGAGGTTGAATTATGCAGAGCCGGGAATTATTAATAGCCAATTTAAAAAAACAGATTGAAGACCTTGAGAAAATCCCGAAAAGTTTGAGGAAAGCGCAAAACGGGATAAAACTTTTGATTGACCAGCTTCAAGACGAGAGTAAGACCGGCACTCCGCCGAACTACGATTTGGGCGCGGATGAATACAGGGTGCTGCTATATACGATTCTCGGGGAACTAAAGAAAAATGCAAAAATACTGATAAAAACAGGGGACTTAATAATATCCATGCAAAAAGAAGCCAACAAGGAAAGACCTTCTGAAACACAGGAATTTGACAGCTGAAAAAGCCATATAAAGCCGCAGGTAACAGGTGCTCCTCCCATTACGGACGGAGCCGCGGGGTATGAAAGCGCCGCTTAAAAAATTTCTTTTTGACTGCATTTTCTATGTTCTGATTGCCGCGGGTTTTATAGCGGTTTTGATTTTGCTTATAAGCAAAAACCAGCCGGAAAAATACTTTGCGCTTTTCGGCTGTCTCGTAATAGCGGCATTCCTTTTTTTCTCGATTTACTTTGCTGCCGTCGTCGCCGCCGCCGCTACCTTTGTGACGCTGGCAGCTATAATAATCGGCTCTTCCCTTGTTGCATCCTCTGCGGCGATTGCCTTATACTGGGGAATAATATTTTTTATTGACCGGCATTTGGAAGATTCTTCGGAAGATTACGGCAGGAATAAAATAACTCTTGAAAATACCGAGGCGGCAGTGACGGAATTTGAAGTTCAAATAGCGCGCGGTGAAAAACTTATACCTGAACTTGAAAACGGGATATCAAGGTACGAAAAAATGGCGGAATTTTCTCTTGAACTCGGCACAACATTTTCACTAAAAAACATTTCAATGTTCATTATAAACTTCGTAAGAAATGTTTTTCCCTCATCAGAAGTCAGTCTTATAAAACAGGCGCAGGACTCCTATGACAGGTGGGTGTATTCAAAACAGACGCCGCTTTACATAGAAAACTCCGCGAAGGACTACAGGTTTGATTCGCCGGCATCAAGCGATGCTTCGTCCATAATTGCCTGTCCTGTTTTTAACGAGGGCCAGGTGCAGTCAATAATAAAGGTTTTAGCATCAGAGGGAGAACTTGCTCCGTCTGACTTGAGGTTTTTAATTTCAATTGCATCGCTTTCAACAATTGCAATGGAGAATATGACCCTTTTTGAAAGGACGCAGGAACTTGCCATAACGGATGACCTCACGGGGTTATACACACATTCTTATTTTCTTGAAAGATTAAATGAAGAAATTGCGAGAGCCGCAAGATACGGCGAGAAATTTGTTTTCCTGATGATTGATATAGATCATTTCAAGAATTTTAACGATCTTTTCGGTCATCAGGCGGGCGATAGTGTCCTCATCAGGGTTTCGCACAGAATTGCGGAAAGCATCCGGGCGACCGACATAGTCGGCAGATACGGCGGCGAGGAAATTTCGGTTATTCTGCCGCACACCGATTTGAAAAAGGGCGCGGAAATAGCCGAGAACATAAGAAATGCGGTAAAGAAGGAGAAATTTTATTTTGAGGGTAAATCGGCGGGTGTCACGGTTACGACGGGCGTTTCGTTTTTTCCTAAATCCTCAGATGCGGAAAAGATTGTAAAAAACGCTGATGCGGCTCTTTACGAGGGAAAGAGAAAAGGTCGGAACATTGTTGTGAGCTTTTCGGATTTGCAATGAATAAACACAGCGTTCATCCGAATACAATCAGAGGCATTCTATGCGTCTCGGGCGTAAGTTTATTTTTTTTAGTGCCTGCCGCATCCCGCAGTTTTATACTCGGTACGGTTTGCGCTCTTGTGCTTTTTTCGCTTTCTCCCGGAGGTTTGAACACGCTCATAAAATGCGCAGTCGCAACGTCTCTGGCCGCTGTTTTTTTGATATCGGGTGACAGGATATTAACTATGTGCGTGCCGATTCTCTTTTTTTTAATTCTTCCCGATTTTAAGATTCTATCCGAAAAGCGTGCTCTTTTCGGCGATTTCAAAGTCAAATACGATGAACTTCTTAAGAAACTTTTGGAATTTGAAAAGAAAAATAATGAGATGGCACAACACATTGAAAAACTTAAATCCGAAATTGAAAAATACGAAAAACTTTACGAATTGTCAAAGGACATAGAATCTATTTCGGATGGCAGGGAGCTCGCGAATAAATCTCTTGATGCTTTTTCTCTGAAATTAGGAATTGAGAAGCTTGCTTTTTTTAGAGTGATGGCCTCGGGCATGGAACTTTTCTCATCAAAGAATCTGCGGGCGGATGAAATTGATGATTGGAAACGCATGCTCGGGAATATAAAAAACATCCCCGGCGGGAACCGTTATGAGTTTCCTCTTGTGGCGGGAAAGAAAAAACTCGGCGCAATTCTGGTAGCCGGCGCTCTTGATGAAAAGCAAATAAATAAAGCCGTCGTGATATCCTCGCAGGTGGCTCTGGGTTACGAGAAGACGGTTCTTTACGAACAAGTCAGAGAACTTTCCAGAATAGACGGTTTGACAGGCCTTTTTTTAAGGAAATATTTTATGAGCCGGCTTGAAGAGGAAATTACCCGCGCCAGAAGGTATGATTATGAAATAGCTTTTCTTATGTGCGACCTTGACGATTTTAAAAAATACAATGATACATACGGCCATCCGATGGGCGACAATGTCTTGACACAAGCGGCGAAGGCGATAAGGGATACAATCAACCCTTCGGATTTCGCAGGGCGCTACGGAGGCGAAGAGTTCTGTATTTATATGCCGATGGCGGCGAGAATTCAAACGCGCGAAAAGGCGGAAAAAATACGCGAAGAAGTAAAGCGGGACACTTCGGTGTCTATATCAATAGGGATTGCTTATTTTCCCACGGACGGTTCAACGGCGCATGACCTTATAAAGGCATCGGATGCGACGCTTTACAAGGCGAAAAAAAACGGCAAGAATATTGTCGGCGAATACGCTTAGGAATTTTTTCATGGAAGAGATTGGTTGAAAAAGTTAGATAAAGCGTGATGAATATAGTTAACCGATTAACTGAAAATGTTGTTTGATTATCTAATTGTAAATGGGCTGCTGAGAAAGGCAAATACCGACGGTGTTTATTTTTGCAAAGCGAAATGATTTTAAAATTGGCTCTTGACAAGATTTTATTGATTTGGTTAAAATAAGTTAAGCGGTTAACCGAGTATTTGTGGATTAATGTTATGGTAAAGAGCAAAAAAATTGTGACGAAAAAAAATGATTATGCACAGATTAATAACAGCGCCGCCGCTCCGGCGGTTACAATAAAAAACGTCGCTAATTACTGTCGGGTTTCTACGGCGACCGTTTCCCTGGTTCTGTCAAGAAATCCGAGAATATCCGAAGAAACGGCTAAGAAAGTGTTTGATGCAATAGAGCGTCTCGGATACAGGCCCTCCGCCGCAGCAAGAAATCTTGCTCTTAACAGTACAAAAATTATATCGCTTGTAATTCCCCAACTTGACCATATTTTTGTACACCCTTTCTTTTCGCTTTCAATAAACGGCATATACGATGCCTGTGTGGCAAACGGTTATAATCTTCAGTTAGAAATGGCTTCTTTTCAGTTCGCAAAAAGAAAAAGATATCTGCGCCTTTTTCAGGAAAGAGCCACAGACGGCATAATTTATGTCGGTTCAACGTTGGCGGATACTTATCTGAGAGAAATTGAAGAAAACAATTTTCCGTTTATCCTGTGCGGAAGTTATTTCAAGAAAATGAACCTGTCTTATGTCATAGGCGATAACGCCGGCGGAGCGCGCCTTGCGGTCGGACATCTGGCAACTCTGGGGAAGAAACGTATAGCGCACATTTTCGGAAGTTTTAACATACAGAGCGCTGTGGACAGGTTTGAGGGTTATAAGGAAGAACTTAAAGAAAAGGGGCTTGAATATAATCCCCGTCTTGTCGTGAAAGGGGACTACGATGAAAAAGGCGGCTTTGGAGCTATGAAAAAAATTCTTCCTTACAAGCCCGATGCGGTCTTCGCGGGAAACGATCTTATGGCATCCGGCGCAATTAAAGCTATCTGTAACTCGGGCGGATTGAAAGTTCCGGAGGACATCTCTGTGGTTGGTATGGACGATCTACCGATGGCGGCGAAAATGTCTCCGGCTCTTACGACAATAAGATACGGGATTTACGAAATGGCTTACAGGGCCTCGGAGAGATTGATGGAGATGGCGTCGGGGAAAATCACGGGGCAGTTAGCCGAAATAATGCCGGTCAAACTCATTATAAGAGAAACCTGCGGCGCGAAAAAAATTAAGGGGAAATTTTTAAAACGAAATGCTGCTTAATATGAAAAGACTTTTGTCCGTCCCCATTCTTTTGTTTATTTTTTCAGGATTAAACGCCAATCCTTTATACTATGTAAATCACTGGCACAATCACCAGCCGATTTACTGGCCGAACCAATCAAGGTCGGGGATAAACAGATGGGAGGTCGCGAAAGAATCGATTGACAACCAATCAAATTTTCCGTATTCGGGTCATCCCGATAATAATTTGAATGAGATTTTCGGAAAAGACGACAGAGTCGCCGCATATCAGTACAGAGTTAAAGACGCTCTCGGAACAATCAGCGGTTATCCTCAGGCGGGGTTTACTTATTCCTATTCGGGAGCTCTCGCGCTAAATATAAAATCGCTTGGAGATGCGGGGTATCTGGGTTATTCTTCCGGCTGGAATTCAGGAAACAAAGAAGCACGTGATTGGCGGACGGAAGGCGGGAACCGCCGTCTGGACCTTGCGTATTTTGGTTTTCACCACCCGATGTTTCCGTTTCTTCCGGATGAAGTCGCCAGAAAAGAAATAGAACTTTATAGAGCGCTTTATCCCGATGTCTGGGGCGGCGCGGCGGACACAAAAGGGATGTTTCCGTCCGAAATCGGTTTTTCGGAGAGAATGATTCCCTATCTCGTCGCTGAAAACATTGAATGGGTTTATGTCGCCAATTCTCACATTTCAAGATGCATTCCTGAATGGAGCAATGTGGCAACTCCAGGAAACAACTATGTAACAGAACCGCCGAATAAAGCGGACAGAAGTTATGACCCCGCTCCTGGTTCTTATCACTGGAGAAGCGCGAACATTGACGGCAGAAAGAACTGTAATGAATTAACTTATTCGTATCGTCCTCATTATGCGCGCTACATTAACCCCGATACGGGAGCGGAATCAAAAATTGTTGTAGTTCCCTGCGCCGATTATGAGGGTTATGTTGACGGTTTTCAGTCATTTGCGGTGGACTTGTTTGATGAAATTGCATCACTCGGCGATGCCTCTTATCCTCCCCTTGTTATTCTCGCTCACGACGGTGATAACGCCTGGGGCGGGGGTTCCAGTTCATACATGGAAAACACTCCTCAAAAAGCGAGTAATGCATCCGCGAAGGGCTATACCGTTTCCCAGACGCAGGAATATCTTGACAATTTTCCGCCGAATTTAAACGATGTTGTGCATATTGAAGACGGCCCATGGGTAAATGCTGACGGTGATTTTGGAAGTCCGACTTTTTCAAACTGGAACTGGCCCTGGATTGACCGGACGGGTCTTCCGACGGCCGCGCCGACTTTTGACGAGACCGCATGGGACGACAATTCTCAGTTCTGGGCGATTTTGACCGCTCTTACGAACAGGGTTCTGACAGCCGAAAGTTCGGCGGGGACGCCCGATATAAACAAAATTCTTTATCCTCAAAACGGGGCAAACGATGTGGAATACGCCTGGCATTATCTTCTCGGTTGGCTTGATTCGGGACACATTTATTACGGAACTTCTTCCGATTTTTCGTGGTTGCCTGTCGTTTGCGGAAATAAGGCGGCTGATTACGCCGACAAAGTAATCGGTTCGGGCGAGATAACAAGAGCGGAATCGGTAAAACCGACGGTCTGGATTCCTCAAAGATTTCCCTACAACCCCGGAGAACTTAATTTCGGTTGCGCTTATGGCTATAAATCCTGGACTTATTCTTCCGATTTTTATGTTTATACTCTTGCTTATGACGCCGCAGGTCTTTCTTCCGTGAAACTCAAATACAGAACCGCGACAGGAACGAATGAGACCCCAGTTTATCCCGACAATTATCTTTATTCAGGTGGAGGAACGGTCGGCGGATGGACGGAAACCGAGATGTCGTCGCTTGATTGGACGTTCAAACTTTTTCTTGAAGGGACGGACGTGACAGCCGCGAATCCCGATGTTAAACCGAAATATCTTCCGAAAAAATACTGGGCGAAAATTTCGGGGTTGAGCGGCAAACTTGTGGATTATTATGTTGAAGCAACCGACAAAAACGGAAATGTTTCGAAAAGCCCGATACAGCGCTGCTTCGTCGGAACCGGAAGCGGCGCATCTTCCGGCGGTGGCGGCGGTTCGGGCTTGTGGTCTCCCGAAAGTCCGACAAAGAACGATATAATCACAATAAAATCCGACAAAGCGGGAAAATTACACTGGGGCGTGAACAACTGGACTCTTCCGGCGGGCGTTTACCGGCCGGAAGGAACGACGGAATTCGGAGATGGTAAGTCCATAGAATCACCTCTTCTTGCCGCCTCGACTTATTACTATATTGCAATCGGTCCTTTCAACAATTCCACCCAGACGGTTACGGCCGTTGATTTTGTTTTTCATTATAATGACAATACTTGGTCTTCGCCCAACCAGAAAATTGTGATTTCCGCGCCGTCAGATATTCCTTCCTGCGCGATAACTTCGCCTTCAAACGGGGCAACGGTCAAAGGCTCGGTCACCGTATCCGTCTCCGCAAACGATGACATCGGCGTCGGCAGGGTTCTATTTTATTTAGACGGGTTAAGCGTTTCAACAGATACTGCGGGTCCTTATTCGTGGAACTGGGGGACGACCGGTTATTCGGAGGGTTATCACACGATTTACTGCATCGCTTTTGACACGCACGGAAATTCCGGAATTTCTCCGCAGATACAGTTAAAGGTGAATAATGTAAACGACGCTCCTTCAATTTCTCTCTCAGCTCCGGCCGCCGGCGCCGCATTGTCGGGAACGTCAAATGTAAAATGGAACGCTTCGGATGCCGACGGAGATACGCTTTACATCACAATGGACATCTCATCTAATAGCGGAGTAAATTACTCGCGCCTCTCTTCAAGCGCTTCAAACTCCGGGTCTTATTTTTTTGACACAACAGGCCTCACAAATAGTATTAACTATGTTTTGAAAATCACCGCAAGCGACGGATTTCTTTCATCATCAACGGTTAGCGGTGTTTTCTCAATTTCAAATGAAACAGGAGGAGGAGGCGGAGGAGCCGTCGGCGGTCACACAATAACCGTTGACGGCAACGGTTCTGACTGGCTTGAAACGGATATTGTCGCCGTGGACCTTGCATGGGACCATGCGAATGTGATGAACGGCGCCTGGGCGACGCACGAGACGCCTTTTGACTACACTCATCTTTTAGCCACTTGGGATGAAAGTTATTTTTATGTAGGAATTCAGATTGTGGATGTGACGGATATCGCCGACCCTGCAAATGCCGACTCTTCTCACGGCACACCGCCCACGGCGATGAATTTGCCGCAGTGGATTGCGATTGACACGAAAGCGGGCGGTTATTCGGGCGTTTCTGACTCATCTTTTGATATGTGGCGCAAAGGACAGAGATTTGACGGTTCGGATTTGCCGGATTTCCAGTGCTATTTTGCCTCAAATTTCTGGCAGGGACCTTTTATGAGTTCATACACAGCATCCAAATGGAATGCCGACGGCGCATGGAAGCCCTCCGACGGCCTTAAAGGAAAATCCGCTCCCGGTTCGTATTTTTCGATTGTTGGAAATCCTGACAATAAGGATTATGGTAATCACGACAGAAGCAGGGACTCATTTTTTGAAATTGCGATTCCTCTTTCGCTTCTCGGAAACCCCGCGCCTTCAAACATAAAAATTTTCGTGGGTCAGGGAGACGGAGATAAGGCGTCCGGCGTCGATTCCGTTCCCGACGATGCGGCAACTCTTGATACCCAGGGTGTTGAATCATATAATTCGCCCAAAGAATGGGCAGATATAGATACTTTTACAGCGCCTTTTGCAAAGGTTGCGCAATCATCGGGAACCCCTGTTTATCCGTCCGTTTCAATAACATCGCCCTCGGAC
>Ga0210017_1003953_pt1 | contig 12302 bp, 4 predicted proteins | sample CryGeyCG2014_020_FD_183966 | JGI IMG/M metagenome (GOLD analysis project Ga0210017, IMG submission 183966) | Groundwater microbial communities from aquifer - Crystal Geyser CG08_land_8/20/14_0.20 (SPAdes) (version 2) | ecosystem: Environmental > Aquatic > Deep subsurface > Groundwater | place... | reverse complement strand
CCATTGCAATTTATTTTGTATTATTTCTTATTCTAAATTCAACCGCAGCATATGCCTATTCTGAAGCGCCAAATTACCCTGAAGCAAAAACTGCCCCATATGCTTCTGGAGAAGATCAGCAAAAGACTTACCTGTTTGAAGATACCTTTCCTTCGTTACTGATCCCAGGATCAGCAACAGACCCAACAACAGGGGTGCCAATTGCCACAGATATGGGGGCGAGCGCGATGCTTTCCTGTGCAACAAATAAATTAAGCGGTATTGAAGCCCAAAGATTTTTGAATTTATTACGAGACGGATTTTTAGGAAATCAATTAAGTGCTGGATTGCCTGATGCAAATAAATTTGAACGTGAGAAATTTAAGGACCAGGAATTAGCATTGGACAAAGGCGGCAAGAAAGTTAATATTGAGGTTCCAGAGGATACAATTTTGCCAGAAGAATTAACACACTTATTGCATGATACAATAAATGGGCCATATGCTTTGGGTGTTGTTTTAAATGATACAATAAGAGTTGGGAGATGCAAGGATTATGACCCGCTTAAACAAAATAAATTGCCCGGCAATATAATGTTAAATCCGGATAAAGTAACCTATGAAAATCCCGATGATATTAATTCTGCTTGCCCGCTTGTCGGAAAAAATCTTATGTTAAGAAATTCTGGCGAAGGAATTATTGCAGATTTCCAGCCAATGTGGGATGTGGTAAAGGATATTGGATTGGGCGCAAAAGACCTGGCGAAAGAGAATGTTTACGAACCGGCAAAAGAAAAATATTATGGAGTAAAGGACCTGATTACTGGCGGAAATGAAGCGGAAGCGTATAAGGCAGATTTGAATAAAGAAGAGCAGCAGAAGGAAAGTATTTCTGATTTAACTGATGAGGATTTTACATTAATAAGGCAGAATTTTGGTTTGGATACAAAAACTGAAGGCCCTTCATTAGAATCTAAATTGGCATTATCTGATGAAAATGCAGATAAGGTAATGGAATTCAAAAGAAAATTGGGCAAGAGAATTCCGAACTTTGTTTTCACAAACACATTTAACGCAGGGTTTACAACAAATTGCTCTGTTTCAACATCGCAATGCACAATTTCGGTTTATTCTTTATTTGATAAATTTTATAATCAGTGGTATTCCGGGGAAATGGTGGTAAGTAATTTTGGCCCTGTGCTGCTTTCAAGGGCGAAAAAATTGTTTAATCTTATTAATCTAAATGGTGGGGAAACTGCAATTACCTGGAGCTGGCCATGGTTAAGGCCTTTCAGAAAGGTATACGAACATGTTGTTGCAAAACTGTATGACCCAATTAATGGTGGAAAATTAGCAAAATATCTTGCAGGGAGAAGGGCAGGAAGAATTTATGCAAACAGGCAGAAATATCCTTTAATTGGAGAGATACTTAATCCGCTAATGGAGCCAGGAGAATGGACTTCAAAATATTTAATGACAAAAGGAACTGAATTCAGGCAATGGTTTGCAAAAGATTTCTTGGGGGAAAAAGGATTTTTGGAAAGAGTAATGCAGATGCCCAGGGCTGTAAGAAAAACATTCTTGCAAACTATTGAAGATGTAAGGAATTTTTCAAGGACACAGGGATCAATATACCAGATTGCAAAAAGAAAATATTACAAATCCCTGAATAAATATGGTTATGGAAGCCCGCAAGAGATAGAAGCAAGGATTATTGCCGGAAGAGAAGGAATGGATGCTGCCCGTGGATATGATGAAATTAGGTTGGATATTGGTGAATGGGCAATACAGAAGGATGAAGGCTCTGGATTGTATTCCTATTTTGTAAAAACGCCTGATGGGAGATTTATTCCAATATATAGGGATCCTGCTCAATTGAACAGGATTGAGGGAAAATTCAGGAGAGATTTGCACTTTGGAGGGGAGTGGCCTGCTGATGAAACAGCATTTATGATGGAAAAATATGAAACATCTGGCCGCAACTTGAATCTTTATGAAATAAAGCCTGGAAAGTTTGTTGATACTGTCACTGTTTCGGATATTCATAAAAATCCCGCAATATATGCAGAGAAAGCTGTTGAAACAGATATGGGCAAATTCATGAAAGCGGATGAAAGAACGCTTGGATTTTTAAAACACAATGCCGGGCCGAAAGTAAAGATGTTTGAATTAGGGGGCTTTGAAAAAGCAAAGGAATTAAAGCCAGAAGATTTTGCACAATTATATTTGACAAGCAGAATGGAAATGAGTGCATTCTCTGAACCTTGGAGAAATATGAACCAGATGTACCAGAGCTTATTGCAGAGAGGGGTTGCTGGAAGAAAATATACTTCAGTATTGGATAAGGCATTTTCTGACAGGCAGGAATTAATCAAAGATTATGTGAACCCTAAAGGCGGGATAAAATGGACTGCTGGAATGTATTTGTATTGGGGGGGGAAACAAGGATTTGGAAGTGAAGACTTTGCAGGATATATGCTGGCAGATAAATGGTTCACAGTAAAATGGAATTTGGGGGAAGAAGCAGTTTACAATTATGCATTCATAGATTTCTTTGCGCAGGAAGGATCTGATGAAGGAGATTTATTTAAACAGATATTAAGCAAGTTGCCCTATGATATGATTTTGAATTATGTTGCCGAGCAGTATAAACCGGTAAATGACATATTCAAGAAACTTACTGGAAAACAGATAAGGTATAAGGTTGAGAATTTAGCTTATTACGCAAATACCCCGAAAGAATGTAAAGGAATGCAATGTACTATTTCATTAGACAGGAACAGCATGTTTAACCAGATGCAGGGAATGGATTATGCTACTTTCTATATTGCTTCAAAACAGATGATTGAAGCGCATATGCTTGAATATGCTACAACCCCTGAAGCCAAGAAATCAGGCACAACATTAATTGCATTCAGCAGGGGATTAAATGTAAAGGGGGAAGGGCCTGACACAATGCCTGAAGAAGGAATTAATCTGGCAAAAGGAATAAAACAAAAGAATACTTGCAGGGATGTTGTATTGAAATTTACAGCAGGAATATTCCCTAAGAAATGGAACCCGAGTTTAATTGGCGGTGCCATGGCATTTGGTGAATCAGCAATTTATATGGTGTTTGGATTTTCAGGGGGGGTATTTGCTTCAATATTGCAGCAGACATTGATGGCTCCTCAAATGCAGAATTGCATTGATGTTGATGGCGGCTATTATGCACAGATATTTGCCCCGGCAAAAGAAGAGGTAGATAAAACCAAGAAGGATAAAAGCCCTTCAGTGCTTTCAACTGAGAAAATGAGTGATATCATAAAAACTTGGACAGATAGGGCAAGTTCATGGTTCTCTGGAGTAAGCCCTGAATTAAGCACAGCCGTAGAAGGAGCTAAAGTTGCTCAGCAAGCTACTTCATACACTGCAAGCGCATCTGGGAAATTAAAAGAAGAGGTTGAAAGCTATTTGAAATCAACACACAAGCAGGACCTTATACAGGCAGATGTAAGTGTCGCCGGCGGATCAACAGGAAAATTGCAGGCACAGTTAATATTCTCGTTCTGGTTCAGTGGAGAAACCTCTCCCCAAATATATAAAACACAGGGCAAAAAAGTAATCGGCTCTGCTGACGGAAATGTTCAGGTTGTTTATGATTACAACACAGGAAAGATGTACAAATTGTACAAGGATAAGGATGGCAAACAGGTGATGGAAGATATAATCACAGACCCGAATATTGTAAGAAGTGATTACCTGAATACTGACAGTTTATCAAATTCAGTTCCAGACCGCTATACGCTTGCTAGCTTGCCTATGACTGACACGCCATTATTTGAAATGAATACTGAATCAGACCTTTATGTTTTAGATGCACAAATTTTAGAATGCATAAAACAGGGAGTAATGCAGCAGACTGGTGTTCCTTTAACCTCAAATAATTTAAGAGAAGTTTTCGGACCGGTTACAAATATTTCAACTGATTTTTATAATAATGTTACTGTATGGAATGATACTAAAAGAATTGTCGCTACAGGTTTATCACCGGTATTTGTACAAGGAATGGATTCTAAATTGATTATATTAGGAAATAGAAAATCTTATTTATATGGCGGAGGAAACAAGATTCCAATAGGAAATATGGAAGGAATACAATTCCAACACGGATTCATTGTATACAAGCATGACACAGGGCAATTATTGATTGTGTTAAAAAGAAATGCAAAAGCAATCTTAGGGCAGAATGATGTTGCAGGGTTAAAAGCAAAATTAACAACAGATATTAATCCGGAAAATGGCTGCCCTGAACCTGCAATTGATTTAGAAGCAATTGCTGTCGCTGGCTCAGATTTAAAACAGATGAAGGTAGATAATTTCAACAAATCAATAGATATGATGGGGCCATTTAAGGTATTTGAAACTCCAACAAGAAGATATATTTTCTATGCTAAATTGGAAAACGGGGAATGCAAAGATTATTTCAAGGTAATAGATAAAGATACCGGCGAGGTTTTGATTGATGCTCCAATTAAAAAAGGAAGTATGAAACAAACTCCTACCGGAATTGAATTTGAAACAGAGGATGGAAAGAAACATACATTGGATTTCTCTGCGGATAATGGTGTTCCAAAAATAAAGTATAATGGCCAGCCTGGTGAAACATTAATCGGGGCGCAGGGAAAGAACGGTTCATTCTGGTATGATCCTGAGACAGGAAATTGGTATCCGGAAAACGGTCATATGTTGCCTTTGGATAAATCATTTAGAGACGGGGTAATGACTAAGGTTGATGGTTCAACCAATACAACAACAAGCACTGGTGGATTGGCAAATGTTTATTTGGGGGATCTTGGAAAAGCAACTCCATTCAACTTGCCATCCTTGCCTGAAGAATTATTATTGCTGATTGTTTACATGTTCAGCATGATTGCCGCAATAACGATAATAAGAATTAAGATCCAAAAAGATGACTAACCAATACAAAAAACGATTGTTTTATATAATGAACGACTGTTTGATATATTATGCTATATGGCTGGAACAAATTCAGAGGATGGGAAATACTTGAATTCTTTCTTGAGGGAAATGGGAAAATACACGTAAATGGGCTAGCAAAAGAGTTAAAGATAAGCAAAGGCACTGCACAAGAATATCTTACAAACTATGAAAAACAAGGCCTGCTAGAAAAAGAAAAAATAGCTAACTTAGTGAATTACAAACTTATTGATACCCCCTTAACAATTGAATTAAGGAAAACCTATTTTATCTCAAAAATAATCCCGCACATTAAATATTTTTTATCAGAGAATAAGGTTATATCAACTCTTGCTATGTATGGCAGCCATGCAAAAGGAAGCTATGATTCTAAAAGTGACATCGACCTACTTATATTAAGCCAGGATAAAAGAATAAATTTAGATTCCCTTAAAAAAATCGAAGAAAAATTAGGCAAGGAAATAAAAACACAAGTATTTAATCTTAGGGAATGGAGGAATCTCATAGATAAAAAAGATAATTTTGCAATTGCCATTGTCAAAAATAATATTTTGCTTTTTGGAGAACCTTTATGAAAGTCAATGAACTAATTGAAAATAGGACTCTGATAAGAAGCAAAAGCACAATTCAGGAAATTGAGGGGTCCTTAACTATTGCTGAGAGATTTTTAGAAAGGGCTGAAGGAAATCTTAAGATAGAATACTTTGATGTTGCATTCAGCCTTGCTTATCAATCAATGTTTCATTCCGCAAGAGCACTGTTGTTCAAAAATAATTTAAAAGAGAGAAGTCATGCTGCATTAATAAATGGTTTGAAAGAATTGTATGCAGGGGAACCTGAACTCCAGACAATATTACAAACAATGAATTCATACCGCATAACAAGGCATGCGGTCCAATATTCAGGAGTTGGATGCAATACTGAAGACGCTGAAATGGCAATTAAGGATGCAAAAGAATTCATTGAAATAGCTGATAGAATAATTAGTCAATTACCTACCATTGAAATGGTAGGCTTGTAATCATCTTGTGATGTTACGATAGGCTGGTTGACATACAGCCTGCTAATCTCAGATTTACCAAGATCAGCGATGTTATTAGTTACTTATCTGATATTTGATCTTCTTTCATGCCTTAGCTGTTCTGCCCTTAATGCAGCAATCTCATCTCTGCTTAATTTTAATCTTCTTGGAACTTTGGGCCTTACCCCTTTCATACTTCCTCGTTCCATAAACGCAAAATGATCACTTATTGGTAAAAGTTTTGGCCCTTCCCAGGGGAATAAAACTTCTGGATTATATTCTTTAAATCTTCCACCAATTGCTCTTCCATATCCTGCATGATATTCATTAAGTGCTGTATTTAATGCTGAAAATGCAGCAACTCTTTCTTCCTGCGTTCTTGCCTGGTCAATTGCCAAAGACAATGATTTTAATCTGCCCTCAAATCCTGGTTTTAATGATTGAATCCCCATCATAGTGCCATATGCTTCTCTTGCATCAGCCCTTGCTTTTCTTGCCCTTAATTTAAGAGCCATTCTGCTTTCAGTAAATGGTGAAGTTATTGAAGTAGGGCCAAAAATTCTAAAAGGAAATATAAACGATAAAGTAGATCTTAATAGTTTGAAAGGAACTGTTACTGTATCTTTTAATAAAGGCATTATTACCCCTTTTGACAGGGTGGTTAATTTCTCTGCAGTTGCTTGTGCAGTTTCATATCCAACTTCAGCCCTTCTAACATCTTCATTAATTCCCTGCTCTATTTTGTTTGCCAATGGTTCACCTTTCAATTGTGAAGGCAAACTTAATCTAGCAGGCAATCTCCATTGGGCTACAACCTGAAATTCAGCATAAGGTAATTTTGAAGGATCGAACGGAAATTCATGTGCATGTCCGGTATCAACTAATCCTTGGGGCAAATCATGTTCGTGTTCTCCTACTCCGTGCTCGCCGTGTTCTGCTCCGTGTTCCCTGTGCTCGCCGTGTTCTCCGTGTTCAGCAGGTTCTTCAATAATTTCAGGTTCTGCCCTTACCCTAATTCTTGGCCTTGCAATAATATCATGCTCTCCACCAACAACAATCGGTGTTCCGTGTCCACCACCATGGCCTTCATGTACTTCTGGAGCTTCGTGTTCAATATTTAAGCGATCTTGGTGATGAATGTCATAGTCAGCTCCAACATGCACTCTTGCATGTGGCCTTGCTCTTGCTCTTGGTGCTCTTGCCGGCATATTTTCACATCAAATTTATTTTAAAATTATTTTTTAAATTTGTAAACATAAGTAAGAAGGCAATTAAAAATTGCCTTCAAGTAAAAAATCTTCTGATTTTTTACTGTTGTAAAATCATCAGATTTTACCTAAAAATAAAAAATTGTTCTTTATTTTATGGTTTTGCTGGTGCTGGTTTTTTCTTTCTTCCCCCTCCAACTGTCCAACCTGCCCCATATGTGGTTCTAGTTTTTGCTGCTCTATAATCTAAATGAACCTCAGGTTGTACTCCTATTCCTACGCCAAACCTTACAGGCACATTCAATTTTGGTACTGATGGTTTTTTTGGTACCGGCTTTTTTGCCGGTGGACGTGGTGCTGCCCTATTCAAATCATCTCCTTAATTTTTTAATGTTACAATATTATATTTTTACTATATAATAAATATGTTTTAAGGCATATATAAACCCTGCGACTGTCTAATAGGGAAAGAAATGACCTTTCTTAGCCATAACTAGCTAAATATCTGTTTTTTATACTTATTTACTAATATATTACTGTATGGAAGTAACCAACCAGAAAGTAATGCCTTTAGGCATAATATTGGCGCTTTTGGTAATCTTAGACCTATTCTTTATTTACAACATATTTATTGCAGAATCAGTCATTTTAAATGAAAATCACTCTTTTGATTTTGGCTCTGCTTTGATTGAAAAACAAACTTTTATCTCCGATAAGCAGCATTATGAAACATTTAATTTAATTGCCTCAGATTTTTCAGACATTTCTTTGCTTGTGGTTGTTCCAAAAATGCTGGCTGCAAAAGCTGAGGATATTTCAATAAAAACCGATTTGAGTTTTGAACTTTTTGATGATTCTGTTCTGAAATTTGAACAGAAAAAAACCGGAGCGAAATTTTCCGCAAGGATTGATTACGAAAATAAATTTGGGAATTATTGCTCATATGCAATAATCATGCCAAAAAAATATCTTGCAGACCTAACAAATGAAAAAGAAACTCTGTTAAAAGAAAAATTAAACAAATATGCCCTACAGGAAAATAGCTGCGAAGAAGTAAAGAAGATAAATGAAAATTTAGCTGAAGAATTTGCAAAAATATTTGCTGAAGAGAAATTCGCTGAAGAGAATTTCTCAAATGAGAAAATTATTCTTTTTGACGCTGCTGATGACAAATATCTGGCTGCTTTAGATTCTGCAGCAAATGGCCTTGTTGTGGATAATGCAGAACCAAAAGTTGAGGAAAAAGCTGACGGGACTTATATCGATGGTGTGCGCATAGATACCGCAACAGTTGGAATGACTAGCACAATAAAGCCGCTTGATGGGATAAAAACAATTATTTTCATAAGACCACAATATAATTTGAACAATGTCAAGCTTGAATTGCTTAATGAAAAGGATGAAAAGATAATTGAATTACCAATATGGCATATCGGAAACTACGATCCTTCTTTTGGAATGCCGTCTTTTTATGAATCTGAATTGGATCCTGCAAAAAAAAGCATGTTGACAAGCACAAATAAATTAGAACAAGTTAAGAGTTATTATTCTGAATGGGATGGTTTTGTAAATGGGAAATTGGCTGAAGAAGGAAGATATTTTGCAAGGCTTGTGGTTAAGGATGAGATAATTCCTTCAAAAGCATATGCTACCCTAAGCTATAATTTAGGCAAACTTGATATTGAAGAAATGCCTGGGATATTGGTCAATGAGTTTTATTATAATGAAATATTTCTGGCTAAGAACATAACAAGCGATGAGGCAAAGGCCGTAGTTTATCCTGCAAAAGATGAAAACAATTTTGGTTTTAATGAACTGCTTGAATCAGTTACAAAACCTAAAATTGAGGTTAAGCCAAAAGAAGATAATCCGATATCTGAAAAGAATATTATTATCGAAACTAATGCTGAACCCATTTACAAATATTATATGAATAAAGTTGTAGTAGAGGAATTAAACCAAAGATTGTCTGTGGATGAAAAGAAAGTAATTGGAAAATTAGCTGAACATTCAGATACTACAGATAAAAATACATATTTATCAAGGGCTAAGTCAAAATTCGAGGCATCACTCAACGAAAAAGAGAAAGTTGCACTTAAAAGTCTTACAGAAAGGAAAATCATTACACTGGGATTTCCCTATGTAATTACAATGAAAGCTACCTCAAATGAGAGCATAGCTGAAAATTCAAGCTATGGATGTGATGTATCCATAGACTTCGGAAAAGGCAAAAAAACAGCCCTGAACTTGAAGGTATTTACATTAAATTTTGAAATAATTACAGAAAAGGATGATCCTGCTTTCAAAAGCGAATGCTTAAATGCATATAAAGGAGAGATAAATGAAATAACCTTGGATGAGCTAAATAACTATAAAGAAAGATATGGCTATTGGCTGATATATGAAGCAGTTAAAAATTACCCTAGCATTTTTGTTGCAAAAAACCTTTCAAAGCTTGTTCTTTTCAAAAGCCCTGCAGCAGAACTAAGCAACATGGAAGATTATACTAAAGAAACCCCAAAGGCAATAGAATCCGAAAAATGCATTCAAGAGTTGAAATACAAAAAAGTGATTTACTTAGACATTAATGGTGAAAAAAATACTGGTTGGATACCTCCAATATTTACCCACAAGTTCATGCATACATTCAGGGAAAATTATGTCTCAATACAGTATTCGCCTGATAATTATTTTGACTTAAATCAAGTGATGATAAACTCCTATGTAAATCCAATGCTGCTCGATATAGAAAAAGAGAAAGCAAAAACAAAATTGCTTGAATTTGTTGCAAAAAAATGCAAAAAGTCAGATATTGATTTTAATTCATTAAACACAGATTCGCAAAAGAAATACCTAAAGGAAAATTGCAGTGCAAAAGATTTTGACAAATTTATAAGGGAAAATCATCTTTTTGAAGAATTATGGGACAGCAAATTGAAAGGAATAAGCCTTGAAGAGGATTTTGTAAAGGTTGGGGAAGAGAATTTAGCACTGTTATCAGATTATTCTAAGAAGGATAAAATTATTGAAAATGCAAAATCCGGAATTTTTAGGGAATCTTTAAGGAGAGCATCTGATGGCCTTGGTATTAGCGTTTTTAAAACAGAGGAGAATTCTGGCAGCATACGATACCTGCAATATAGCATAAGTTTGGAAGAACAATTACTAAGTATTTATTATGAGTTAAATAATAAAATAACAAACGGGAAAGTGGAAATAAAAATAATCAATGGTTTAACTGTCAAAACAATAGCTGAAAAGGGTTTACGCGAAGAAGAATTTTCAGAAAGGGTGCAGCATTCTGTAAAATTTAATTATAGTTTAAGCGAATTACTTGGAAAAAAAGTATTTGCCTGCTTAACTGTTAAGAAAAATGAAAACAGCCAAAATGAAAGCGAATGCATTGATTTGAGCAGCAAATTTGCAAAAAAATTAATAATCCATAGCATAATCCAAAAAGAAAATCTTAACTTGGTTATAACTTATATGACACATATTAAGTTCAAAGAGATTAAAATCTATGCTAAAGAAATTTCTGAAAATACTAAGGCAGATGCGGAAAAATTGATTTACGAAATAAATGCTGGCAATGCTTTTACTGGATATGATAACTTATTGGCTGCAGGAATGCACAGCTTAAATGTGAATATGGAAGGGAAACTTGAGTATAAAGCATACAGCATAAGATTTGGGGGATTGACTAATAATGGTGAAAAAATTCAAGATACTTACTTGATAACATTACCTAAACCAGATCTCGAAAAGGAAAGAGATGCTTCGATAACATTTTCTGTTCAAGATGAAAAAATCGACAAGGATATAAAAATAAAGAGAATTTACGAAACTACTGAGGATAAATATTTGCTTGGTTTGGAAAATAAAACAGACATAAACATACCATTGAAGATTACAATAATGGGCATTTTTTCAGCATATTCTTTAGTTCTAAAATCAGAAGGCAAAAAAACAAGTGTCGGCGGAGAAATTGCAGACAGCTCGGTTTCAGAATATACCTATCATACTGATGAAAAAGAAATTATTATAAAAAATCCTGAGGATACTGATTATTCAATATGCCTTGATGTATTATTTGAGCCAAATGGAAAACCATATTCTAAATGCATTGCTTTTTCGGTCATTCTGCCAAAGTTTGAGGCAAGCCCTAAAGTATTAAACCCTAAAGATAGTTACATTGATTTAAAATATTCCCTTATTGAGGATTTTGAAAGTTATAGGGTTATTGCCGATGGAATTGAGATAATAAACAAGGAAGAGACAGGCGGCAAGAGCTACTCAATTTATGGTTCTGAAGAATTCAAAAAGATGGGCAGAAACAAAATAATGAGAGGCATTCCGTTAGATAGCTTAAAAGTTAAAGAAACAAAAACAGAGAACATAGGTGCATACAAGGTTACTGTTTTTGACACTACTGAAATGAAAACAAAAGAGATAACTGTTGATGCACAAGAGATCACATCAGCAGCATATAAGCTAGCTCTAGGTGAGCACAAAATATGCTTAAGGGCAATTAAAGAAAACAATATTATTGAAATGTGTGATACCTTTACTGTTGATTCCAGTAAAGAACTTGAGAAAGAAGAAAAACCAGAATGTTTTCCTCTGGCAGAGAACAAGAATTTTGGCTTGGACATTGTTTTTATATTAATAAATATCGGAGAAAAGAAATATTCCAAAGCAGATTTTGCAGAATTTGCAAAACCAATAATAGAAGCATTCAAGAGTGTTGAACCATTTAGCGAATTCAAGGATTACTTAAATTTCTATGGCACAATCTATACTACAACAGATGGAGTTGGGAAAAACAGCTGCACAAAGGCAGATACTAAAATATATTTGGTGGATACTGAACGAAGATCGCATGCAAGCTTTGGCGGCAATTCTTATGTTTATTTCATTAATGAAGATTATTTGCCTTTGCTGGTTTTGCACGAATTCGGTCATTCCTTCTGTAAGTTAGCTGATGAATATGAATACACTCAAAAGTTTGATCCTGACAAATTTGTGGATGGTTCGCCTGCAATTATTCCAACAGAAAAAGCAAACTGCTTAGGTACTAAAAATATTTGTTCAGCCAAATATGCTAAAGCAGGGGAT
>Ga0210017_1003952_pt1 | contig 12303 bp, 13 predicted proteins | sample CryGeyCG2014_020_FD_183966 | JGI IMG/M metagenome (GOLD analysis project Ga0210017, IMG submission 183966) | Groundwater microbial communities from aquifer - Crystal Geyser CG08_land_8/20/14_0.20 (SPAdes) (version 2) | ecosystem: Environmental > Aquatic > Deep subsurface > Groundwater | place... | reverse complement strand
GCAAAGCTAGAAACAGGCATCAATGTTCAAGTCCCCCTGTTTATCAATGTGGGTGATATCATTAAGGTTGATACCCGCAGTGGCGAATATCTGGAGAAGGCAAGCTAAAACCAACAGCCAACATTGAGCGATATCAAAAACGTGTAACATGTGAGTCGTGCCAAAACTGCCCATAGCTTTTCATTGTGGATTCATCCCCTTGGAAAGATTATATCAGTCTCTTTCACCCTGCTTCTATTCTATATGTGTAATCTTCCAGCCAGTTTCGAATTTTTCCAAAAGTAAGGTTTGCTTTCCTCCCCACATCCCCGCTTGAAAACCTAAATTTGACTGACCTGCTGGAGTAAGTGTCACTTCAACTGTGACATAGGCATACTCTTCACCAAGTTCCTTACCCCTTTCTTCTCCCAATATCTCTATCTTCTCAAAGGTTCCCGCAAGTTTACCCATCTTGGCAAGCTCACCTAAATCAGTGTATTCGAGTTCCATGTACATAGGTGAAAGGAATCCTTGGGCTTTGCTAATGTCCCCGGCATTAAGTGCAGTGTAGAAATTCTTAACGACAGCGGATGGTGAAGCCCCACCCCCACCTATCCCACCACCCCCGCAGGAGATAGTACCCGCTAGGACTACTAAAACTAGTACCAACGAAAGCCATCTTTTGACCATACGTTTCCCCCTTTGTGCTTTGGCTTCTCTCTTATTTGGTATCATTCTACCGGTGGCTTTTCAGGAACAGTTATGGTGGTGTCCGTTGAATATACAACCTTACCAAATTCCACAAATCTTAGTACAACTGTGTGCTGCCCGGAAGACGGAAACCATAGGCCAGACTCTGTGTAGCAGGTTTCGCTTTCGAATGTCCCTTCTTCGCCAGGGCCCAGATCTATATCGATCCCCAGTGAATCTCCGATGGTCCTGCCGGCAGCACTGTAGTACCCAGGCTTGGTGGCGGTATCACACACAAATTTAATTTCCTCTAGACATAAAGGCAAGTCCCCAGCATTTTTGATTCTAAGATCAATCTTGTGTAGCCAAGCATACGTTACTGGGCAGCCTGGGTGCTCTAAGGCCCACTCCTGAATGGAATGCTCGTCATGGGATACTAACACATCATAATCTACTACTTCTACCCTTGGAGATGCACCAGAGAAATTAAAGATTTCGGTAGCAACGATATTTTTCTCCCTAGTTTTAACCACTAGTTTATATTGTCCCGGCGGTGGTGTACCTCGAAGCGGAAAGCGAATTTTCCCCTTAGTAGAGGAGAAACCGAGACCTTGTTGCACCTGTCCGGAATATGCAGTTGATAGAATGCTTTCCATACCTTCGGGATTTATCAAACAAAACACAAGGGAATATCCGAATTTTGTAAAATTAATCTCTAATGACCAGGAGTTGTAGTACTCTGATTTAACAATTTGCCAACCTGTTACCTGGAATTCTGTTTCCTCTATTAAGGAGCACTTGCTGAAGAGAATAGGAAAAGATGTACCCTCCTTATCTTTTTTCTTTCCCACGCATTCTCCCTTAATAATAACTTCTTCCAATTCAGCAAGCCCTAGTAACTCATCTTCATTATTGAAAAAGCACCGTACCTGTTCCCCAGAATACTCTCCCCCCCCCACAGAAACATAAGCCTTGTTCATGTCAGGATCTCTACTGATATCAGTTATCTTGCCTACAATAATGAGTGTGTGATCTTTGTACTTATGGTCTGCGGCTATCTCATTTGCCTCATATTCTTCACTGAGTTCATAAGCAGTTATTTTTATTCCCTCAAGCTCTTCAGTAGCCGTGGGTGTAGGAGGCGTCTTTGTCGGAATAAGATCACAGGCAGAAAGACTAAATATCATTACCAGGATAACAGCTAAGACGATACATTTCCTGAGCATCTATATCTCCTTCTCTTGCTTCTGGGTAGGATTATATACCACTGTCTTTCGCCTTAACAAATTCCACAGATGTATCATAGCTAAATTGTAAACCCGCAAATCAACTTTTCCAGTATTGACCCACTTTAGTTCTTTTGCCCTTTGAAAGCGACCTTCCAGAATTAAATTTTCAGTCCTTTACATTCGGTAGCCCCTGGCTGTTTTCCCGTCTCCACCAGCGTCAGCTTCTCATTAGCGCTCATGCGTCTACCGTGATTCCTTTTGTTTAGGCATCATTTTGTTGGTGGCTTTTCGGGGAAAGTTTCAGCTATGTGTATGGGCACCTCATCCAGTGTACTCAAATATCTTCACTGGATGCGGTGATGATGTGGCATAAATAAGTTGGTAGTGCTCCAGCTTCTCCAGCGCCACCGGGCTCTTAAATGAGTCTACACCTACTATTCTGTAATTCTCAGAAGTATGGCTAGATATAAAATCCCTGGCTTCCTCGTAGGTGGAAAAAGACCATGAGCCGGTGATTTCCTTATACCACATACCCTGTCGGTCCACCTGGTCCCTATATGAAATAACTATGGTGGCATTTTCAGCGGGAACCACAGCTTCACCATTGAAGTTATACAGCCTGACAACGGTGGAATTATAGTAAGAGGGATAAAACAGCCTCACCGGTTGCAATGTCCCATTTCCCGTCGGTGCATAGTAGACATCATAAAAATCACTCTCGTTTTCACCCGCCCAGGTCACCATGGCATAGAATTTTAACACAGGCATAGGATAGTCAATCATTACATATTCTGCCCCTAACTCGTCCATTATTTGATTGGCCGAGATTTCATTTTGAGATGTGAAGAACTTACTCGCTTCTCTAGCGCCCTGCTCAGATGGCTTGGCAATTGGTGTGCGATGGGCAACACGAATTATCCAATCACCGTAATCCCACCAGGACATTACGGTATAGGCTGTCTCAGGATAATCAGGGACGGGCTCAGGGGTATTATCGTTTAACCATACCAGCGAGTCATACCAGTCAGCGTCAACTGAGTCTTGCGTTTGTTCATATCCGCTGTTACAGGAAGTACCCGACCTAACCTCTACCTGCTTCTGCGCCTCCATAAGTAGCTCATGCCACCTAGAACCCCTATCTCCAAAACCATACTCTACATATTTATCTGCTACGTGTTTGAGATAACATGGGTCTCCCTCTCCTTTTTCGTATGTCGCGTATGGGTCATACCCGCCATTGTATCTCCATATAGCCCAGATAGTATCATTATTGCTATAGTCATAAAAGCTCTTAAGCACCTTTAGTCCATCTTCTACATTCGCATATATTCCTTGTCTCGTGTTGCTGTATAAACCGTCACGGTGGCGTCCACTGCCTGCCGTAACTTGCAAGAGCCCATCCTCGTTAACTTCGTTATTAAAGCTCGATTCCTGTGCAACCATAGCTAAGATAAGCTCCACTGGGAAATCCGAGGGCGGGAAGCCCTCCTTGCCAAGGAACTGCTCAACTGCTTCACGAGTCACGGATATTCTGCCTTTTCTCAGCTCGTATTCGTCTTCTAACCTGGCCTTAAGGTCTTTATCCTCAAGCGTTTGATTCAATTTAGCTCTAGTGGTTAAACCTACATAGCCTGTCCCGTGCTCAAGTCCCAACGGCTTTAGAATTTCGTCTTCATATTTTTCCTGGAATTTGATTACCGCTGTCTTGGTTAATTCGTCAAAGGAAGTAGTTTCATGGCCAGGCGAGCTAGGGCCTGACTCTGCCAAACGGGTAGATGGGTCACTGTTTAATATCACTTGGAGGTACACAACATCATCTCCTTCAGTTCCTACGCTAAGATTCCTATTGAATGCGAAATTACTCGGAACATCACGAAGAAACACTACCTTTTTTGTTTTCTCCTTCCATTCTTCCTGCTTACCTTCTTCATATCTTAAGTACTCGCTTGCTGCCCACCCTTTAGTTCCATCCGTTACATCTTTCACTTCCCACCATATATATCCATCGTGAATTTCCTTATCTTGATAGGTGTTTGTCGCGTAAAGCACCCAGCCATCTGGAACATGTTTGCGAATACCAAGTAATTCATTTAATTTTGCTCTAGTTTTCGGACCAACATAGCCCGCACCGGCATCAGCCTCAGAACTGATTATCCCATATTTTTTCTGAAACTTGATTACAGCTTTTTCGGTTAAATCGCCAAAGTAACTAGTTTCATGGCCAGGTGAACCGGAGCCTGACTCTGCTACGCGAGTATCGGAATCACTGTTTAAGATGATCTGTAGGTACTTGACGTCGTCGCAATCCTTTCCCTTTTTTAAGTTTTCACCAAATGCAAAGTGAGCCGGGACATCCTTATAGTCTAATCTGGCATTATTAAATATATTCGCTCCGTCTAGGCTTGGATTCTTGACCTCCACCCAAAACCCAGCGGGAGGCTGACTGGGAAGGGATACAAGATCAAGCTTGACTAAGGCAGTTCTTAAAAGATATTTTGCTTCCTCAGGCTTTGGTGCTACAGCTATGTACAGATAGCTTCCAACGCTTTTAATAGCAACTTGAGCACTATCGAAAGTTGCCACATATATCTTTTCGTTGTCGATAAAGTCCTCAGTCAGCCCAACTCGAGGAAGGACTTGAGAGAGAACCAGTCCTGGGTAAGATGATTTTCCAACCAGGAAGGCTGATAATCCTGATTCTTCTGCTGTTTCTTCTAGGTCCTCCCAATTAACCGAGTCCTTCTCTGAATAAGCCCCGAATACCATTTCCTCCATCTTTGCTTCTTTCAAGGTGTCAATTATTTCTCTAGCTATTTCTTCGTCCCCAGTTATTTCTCGAAGCCAATTGTTGAAATTATTGCTTGGTCTTACAAAGCCAGCTCCTATAGCTTTACCCGGAGGATTTGTTGGCAGGCGATTCATCATTTCGTAGATGTCTGGATAGGCATCCTTAAAGAGGATGAAATCACTTTTGGTTGTCACCCTGATTAAGGATTGAGCTCCCAAGCCCTGACCGTAGACAAGGAATAGATCACCATCCTGGCAAAGTTTCCAGGAGCCTTCAAATTCGGCGACCGCTTGGTAGAGCGCCTGGGCCTCTTGAGGAGAGCCATATGTAATCTTCAGCCAAAAGGCCTCGCTTGAGTCAGTTGGGTTCAGGCAGACTAAGGCACGAATCACCCTTCCTGAAACGAACGGATACCAAACCCAAGCTACTCCCTCATCTTCTAATAGAGGGAAAGGACTCCCTTGGTCTAAGTAGAAATAACTATCAAGAGGAACATCAGGAACCTTGGAGTCTTCAAACCCTGGAGGAAGCAAAGGAGGAACTAACTGTTTTGTCTCTTCACCAAAGCAGCCAGGCAAAAACATGGAAGCCAAGCATATTACGACCAGGCTAAGGGTCAATACCTTTTTCAATTTACTTGTTCCCCTACAAGCAAGCTACTAAGACCAAATCCCACATGCAGAGCGCCCTCATCCGGATTTTTCACAACACACAGTATTTTAATAGAGGTGACAGAATCTATCAATAGGATGTGCTGGCTGACCACATAGGTAACACTGGGCTGCGGATTTTAGCAAGTTCCCTTTCAATATACTCCACAGGGGCAAGATAGCCAAGTGATTGGTGTGAACGATTGAAGTTATACTCAGTAAGCCATTCAGTTAGCCCGGGATTTAGTTATTTTTTTTACTTTCAATAAATTTCCCCATCCTTCAATTCTTATACCACATTAAATTATTACACCACAAGCAATGTTAAAAATAAAAAAGGACCGTAAGGTCCTTTTTATCAAAGTTCAGTAATCTGGAGCCTATGGATATATTAAGGAACAATTATCTAGAACCGCTACATCCCCATACATCGTGAACCTCTCGTATCCCTGATTAGTCCCCTGAATAATTACCTCTTTACCTTTAGGAATTTTCATTAATTTGCGAATAATGGTTTCTTCGTCTACAAAATAACATACTGTCGCCGCGAAATAGTCGGGATCCTTAAATATAATTTCTGCTTGGATACTTTCGGGATAATCCCACCAAATCCTGACCTCGTCAACTTCCCCAAAGACCTTAATGATTTTGCCTTTTGGAAGTTGCGCTTCTTTGGCCTTCTGAAAATACGCCTCCTCAGCCAAGTCTCGTAATTCTTCAGCGCTCATCGCACCAACCTTCAGTTCTTCTGGAGCCAATCTCTCCTCAACTGGAGGTCCCACTGATAGCAGTCTACAATCTAATACCTTAAGGATAACATAGAGAATACGGCCCTTATCATTCCTCCCAACATCCGGTTTGTATTTTCCCTGGACGATTATCCATTGTCCTTTCTGAAGGTTTCTTATTTTTTCAATCTCTTCCTTCTCGTTAAAAAAACAAGTTATTGTTTCTTTAATATAGAAAGGTCCTAACTCTATCCACCCACTGAAATCAGGAAACTCACCTTCAATTGTAATTGATTCCACTTTTCCTAAAACCTTAATGATATCACCTGTCTGTATTGGTGGGAGCTTATCATGGCTCGGTTCTTTATATTTTATTTCCTTATATTCTGCAACCTCTTTTTTATATTCCATATATCTCTCTATACAATCCTTATAAACAAGATCCCCTACTGTTACTATTGGAATAGTTGTTTTTTGGGTCTCAGGCGTTTCGGTTGGTGGTGATGGTTTTGCGCAACTTACTACTCCTATCAAAAACAAACAAATCAAGCCAATTAAGAGTATCTTTCCTAATTGTTTCATTTCAACCTCCTCTTTAATTATTTTTTAGACACTATCTTACAGTGCTGTAAGGTCGGTCCCTCCAAGCCAGGGTAAGGGTACACGAGTTCTCCTTGAATTATAACTCTTTGTCCTTCTCGAAGGTTTTTTGCTTCTTCTGAGTCAAAAAGGCAATGAACGCGATCGCTATACTTAGAAGGTCCAAGTTCAACATGATAATAAGAAGAGCTAATCATCTCTACTATTCCTGAAACTTGAAAAATTTTATAGAAATATTGAGAACTCAGATATTTGTTACTCGGGCCACCTTCCAAAAATTCTTCAGCCGTTATTGCTATTATTCCTTCAGGTGTAGGTGAAGCTGGCGGTGCTGGCGCGGCGCAACTTATTATTCCTATCAAAAATAAACAAATTAAACTAATCGAGACTACTTTTTTAATATTCTTTCACCCCCGATTTATTTTTCAATGCTTCTACGTTTTTTATATTTTTTCTGAATCTTTGTCAAGAATAAAAAGAGGGTCATTCGACCTTCATAAAATTTTGAAGCTAGCAACAATTATTTAAGCAACTGAACAAACTTGGGATAGTTCCTGTCGGCAGTAGGGCCACCAAAAAGGACTTCCAACTCTAAAGAACCATGCTGAATAGTAACTACAATTACACCCTCCTTCTTTTTACGTCCACCAATCGCAGCTCCAGCAATAAGCCCAGCCGGTCCTAGTATAGTCCCTCCGGCGATTGCGCCAACTGCCGCTTTGCCAACAGATCGACCGCTAGCTCGTTCAAGCTTTACAGATTTAATAGCAGATACTGGAATGCTTGCAATAGGCTCATCTTTAGAGGGGACATATAAATTGATATTATCTCCTCGTCGTTCGATCTCAACAGATCGGCTCCTGGGTAGCTCAGGATGACCTCCCAGATAGATTAAATGAATTCGCCCCATCGAAGCTCTCATACGGTCCAAAAATCCCATATCTCTCTTACCTCCATTCCTCAGATAGGATTGCCGCTTTGTTTAGCCCCACTCATTCCAATCTTTTAACCTGTACCCTAAAGCTTCCAGAAGGTTCACTCCCCGCATAATATAGATCCCAATGCAAAATTTGCACCTCGCCGGAAGCTAATTGTTTTACTGACAGCACATCATAATACCTTCCTTCTTCGACTTCGAGGCCATCGGATTCGTATTCCACCAATTCAAGTTCTGCAAGAGCAATCGGCTTATGCGCCGAGTTCTTAACTGCTACTGTAACCATTGCTGGCCTACAACCATCGCCGCACACCTCTATCCTAGGAGCCCCAACAGTCAGCTCTTTGCCATTCATCTCAACAACAGTGGAAAAAGTTCCTGTGTCAGGGGAATTTCCCTGCATTCCCTCTTTACTCACAGTGCACCCTACCATCGCCATCAGTCCAAGCAGCAAAGAAATTACAACGAAGGTATATATTCCACGTTTCATTTAAGTGCCCCCTCTGATAAATGTCCTACGCATATGCACTTCAATCCCTGTTATTTATTCCTTAGACACAGGTGCTCCGCAATTCTGGCAAAATTTTGCGCCTGGTTTGTTCTCGGCACCACATTTGGGACAGGAGAGATTTGCTTTTCCTGCACCCATCACATCTTCTTTTCTTGCAGACTTTACAACCATTTGTGATATTCCAGTAATTATCACCGCAATCGCCACGATTATGCAAAGGATAAAGCCAAACTCTGGCGAAACTCCAAGCATTCCCACTTCACTTCTTACGGTACCCCAATAACCAGCTAAGCCGATTAGGGCAATAATTCCAGTTGCCAGATGGCCTATTCCTTTTATTTTTGGTTCAGCCAAAAAGGGTAATCCGACGCAAAAAATTCCCATAATCAGAACGAGAATTCCATAACCATAATCAATACCAGCAGCTGTTGTTTTCCAGCCAAATGTTTCCACTGATGCCCAGGGTAAAAAAACACTAATTACCATTATTAACCCCAAAATAACCTGTAGTTTCCTCATTTCAACTCCTTTCCCGAGACTATTGCTTCTTTCAGCATCTTTTCTTAACCCGAAATAAACCTAAACTCCAAAGATTACTAAGACCAAGACCCATATCTAGGGCGAAAGTTGTGGTTTGCCTTTCTTCCAAACTGTTTTTACACCAGGCCCCTCTACACCAAATGCTTCTAAACCCAACTCGAAAGTCAAGTATAGCGTGTTGCCTTTAATCTCTCCAGTGGCCATCGTAGTCGGAGTTGGCAGTGGCATCCCCATCGCATGGGTAGCACGAAATGTTATTTTACCACCGCTAGCTTCCCAGGTACCTGACTCAATAGTATTTCTCATTGCGCAAAGGGAAAAGGTACCATCCTTGTTAATCTCTATATAATAGTAGGATGTATACTCACTCACGTAGGTACCTGCTATGCCAGCCTTACCCGCAGTACAACTGACCACTGCTGTGCTCAAACTAAGGAGAAGGATGGTTGCTACCCCTATCGCTAAATATCTCTTCATCTTTCACCTCCGTCTCATCGAAAGAGAGTTTGCTCACCAAGATAGTTACTCTAACTTATTGACTTTTATCTTAAAGCTTCCCTCGCCTCCATAAAATTCAACACTCAGAGTTTGAACCTCGCCAACAGCTAAGTCTTTTATGACGAACCTAGCGTATTCACGCTCTCCCCATTCACCTCCTTCCGAAAAGTATACACAGTGCAGGGGTTTACCAGTGAAATCATAGAAATCCATTTCCAATTCTGCATAATTGATTGGCTTGCTTCCTGTATTTTTAACTGTGGCTGTAGCACTATAGTATGGATGATCAGAAACTACGATTGTAGAGCTTAAAATAGTTAGCTCCTTTCCGCCCTGTTTAATAACTGGAACAGAGGATTGTTCTCCGCTTGCGCTACATCCAAAAGTGCTTGTCAATCCAATCAGCAAAGCGATTATGACAAAGATATATATTCCACGTTTCATTTAAACCACTCCTTTGAAGAATCCTCTGCCAATATACACTTTTAATCGCTCTTATTTATTCCTTAGATAAAGGTGCTCCGCAATTTTCACAGAATTTGCTCCCAAGCTTGTTTTGAGCGCCACACTTAGGACAACTCAAAGGTTGTAGCACTTCCTGCGTACTTTGCATTGGTTGTAGGTCAGACCCGCAGGAAGAGCAGAATTTAGCAGTTGGCGAGTTTAAGGTACCACACTTAGGGCAAGGAAGCTTTGCTTTTCCCGTACCCATTACATCCAAGATAGGATTCAAGGATTGATAGGCGAGATACAGTCGCCAAAGTAAAATAGCAACGAATGCAACCGTCACCAGAATGGGCACCCAATCGAAAGTGCCCTCTACGTCCATCAACAACAAGGTATTTACAATGTTCACCACGACTGGCCAGAGAATGGCAATAATTATCACATTAGCTATCTCACTTGCGAGCCCAGTTATGTTAGTAGCCACCTCCATACGTTCAGGATGCTCCCTGGTTTTGAAACCTTGGTGGGCATAGTAGATTGCAACCGTTGCTAGTGGAGGTCGGGCAGAGAGAACCATGCCGAGCATAATGAACAGAATGACGAGCTTTATGATGTCGCCAACACAAAGATATCCAGTTACCCATGTATCAGCTTCAGGCAATCTATGAGCTATACTAGCAAATACCGCTAGTACAATTAGAGCAATAACTATCGTTATAAGCCTATTACGCTCACGTATTACTTCACCTGCTTCATTCATCCCTTTACCCCCAAAAAAAGTTATTTACATCCCTTCACTTTACTGTATATTTTAATAGAGTTGAGAGAGTCTATCAATAGGTTTTGGGGACTTTATTACAGATTTACCCGAATGGGTTTAAATACACGCTTTAACTAATTTGGTATAATCAGGTAACAAAAGTGGAGAAGGCAAGCTGAAACCAACATCGAGCGATATCAAAAACAGATAGAGCGAAGGATTAGAGAAACAAAGCTCTACATTAACTTCGAAAATCCCTTCCTTCTTTTTTAGTCCCTCAGTTACTCAAAAACTACCGTCTTATTACTATAGACCAAAATTTTATTCTCCAGGTGCCTTTTCACCGCTCTCGTTAAGACCAATTTTTCCAGATCCTTTCCCCTGTTTATTAAGTCATTTAAAGAATCTCTATGACTCACCCTCACGACCTCCTGCTCAATTATCGGCCCCTTATCCAGATCTGCGGTTACATAATGCGCCGTTGCTCCTATCAACTTCACTCCCCTATTATACGCCTGTAGATATGGCTTCGCACCCTTAAATGCGGGCAAAAAAGAATGATGGACATTTATCATTCTACTTTCATATTTACTCACAAATTCCAGAGTAAAAAATTGCATATATTTTGCCAGAATTATCAAATCAATTTTATACTTTTTCAATAATTCGAGTTCTTCCCTTTCCTTCAAAATTTTATTTCCTTTATTTTTCTCTATGAGATAAAAATCCACACCGAAAAATTTACATATTTCTTTTAAATTTTCGTGATTGCTTATCACCAAAGAAATGTTGCATTTTAATTCTTGTGATTTGTTTTTTAATAAAATTTCGAATAAGCAGTGTTCCTCTTTGCTCGCGAATATCGCGACATTTTTTATCTCTTCAGAAAGCTTTACCGTATAATTCATATGATATTTATTTGCTATCGGAGAAAATTCTTTTTCAAAATCCTTTTTTATTCCAGAGTCCTCCAATTCCCATTCCACACGCATGAATAATGTTTCTGTCTCGTAGTCAATATGCTGTTCCAAATGTAAAATGTTCCCATCGTTTCCGAAAATAAACTTTGTGACATTAGCAACGATTCCCTTCGCATCTGGACAGGTTAATAGCAGTATTGCGGTTTTTTTGTTTCTCACCATATTATTCATCGTCACTATATGATTATAGTTATTTTACTAATTTTTTGTGATTATAGCACTGTGAGATTCGTTCAAAAAATTCGTCCTCTAGCTACAGTCTTTAATTTCAAAAGAACTTGAAAAAACAGAGGAGGCTCTGAGGTTGTTCCAAAAGTTACTCTTGTTGAATCCTAACGATAATCAAGGAGTTCGCACCCTGGCCGAAGAGGCACTGTTCAAGCTAGACAGGCTGGAAGACGCCCTTAAAATTGCCGAGCAGTACCCTACCGATATAATGCCTGACACTCTCTATGGGCGAGCGCTAGCTCTTTTCAAGTTGGGGGTGGCGAGAAGAGGCAACTGTAGCACTAGCTGTCGAAAATTTACCTCTGGTAGGAAAAGAGCTTTTGAAGGTCAGGCATCACCTACCCAGGACAGCAAAGCCAGATAGGGTTACAGTGGGAGGCGCTGATGAGGCTTATTATTACTGGGAACAATGGGGACGCTTCTGGGAAGAAGACACTCAAGCGCTGGAATGGCTGAAGGGAATCATAAGGCAATCTGCCAAGGTTCATCGAGGCGTAGACCGATAGTAGCAGCTTAGTGGGTGGTGCAAATGATTTGTGCTTTGCTATATTTGCTATAATTGCCTGATAAAGTGTTAAGGGCTGATTTACATGTTCATACTTACTATTCCCTGGATTGCGGCACACCTTTAGATAAGATAGTAGCTCGTTGCCTGCAGCTAGGCATCAATTGTGTTGCCATAGCCGACCATCACAGCATCGCTGGTGCCTTAAAGTTGAAAGAGAGCGCCCCGTTCAA
>Ga0210017_1003946_pt1 | contig 12310 bp, 11 predicted proteins | sample CryGeyCG2014_020_FD_183966 | JGI IMG/M metagenome (GOLD analysis project Ga0210017, IMG submission 183966) | Groundwater microbial communities from aquifer - Crystal Geyser CG08_land_8/20/14_0.20 (SPAdes) (version 2) | ecosystem: Environmental > Aquatic > Deep subsurface > Groundwater | place... | reverse complement strand
ATAAGCCAAACCAGTAGGCGACAAAGGCTGCTGAATCACAGCAACTCTCGCTCTTATCTGCCCGAGCAGCAAATCTGTATCTAAAATCGGATTTGCCTCATCTAACGGCCTGCCTGACAGCATTCTGAATTTAGCTGCCCAAGAGTCAGCATCTTCCTGGCTCGGCATTATATTTGTAGAGCACTCTTCAAAATCCTGATGTCTTACATACACAGGATTTAAAGTAACTGGAGAGTTTAAAACAATATCTTGCAATTTTTTATCTTGCAATAACACTTCAATTAAACCAAAACCAATAGTGTGCCTGACAAGGATTGTAGCAAGTTTGTTTAAATCAGAATAAGACAATCTCATTTTTTTATTTCTAGCTAACTCTTGCAGCAAGTCTCTTGAAACATTAAAGAAAACTTGCCTTGTCCTTTCTGGATCTGTAAATTCTTCTGCTTTCGGCTGATGTTCAATTAAAACATTTCTTGCCAAGTTCAATAATAAATGATACTCTTCTTCTAAAGTGTATTCAGGAGGCATTAAATGATAAAAATATTTTGTTTCATTTTCTTTTTTTAATATTGTCACTTGACTTTTATCATATCCCACAGCGATTTCATACTGAGCTATAATTTCAGCCTCTTTTGGCAGCTCAGCCACAAGTCTTGTAAAAGTGAAATTTGGGATAACATCTGCCCTAAAAAATTGCTCATAAATCTCTCTGCTGCCAAGCCTATACGTTTCAAGATAAGGCATAGAATATTTTACAATAGAAGTGGCCTCAACTAAAGATAAACATTTTTCCAAAAGCCTGATAAAATTCATTTGTTCTGCTTTAAGCTGTAATGGCAGCCTTTCAAAAGAAATCCTTTCTTCCCTGAGAATTCTTTTTAGTTCAGAATAACAAGCAATAGGATCTCCTCTCAAAAGATTCAGCAAATAGCCTACGATATTATACCTCGTAGCTACCTGCTGCCCTGAGAAAGATAATTTTTCTACTGCAAGAATTCTTTCTTGTTTTACTAAATAGATGTAAAGCTGCGCAATCTCTTGTAGCAAGTAAACCTCTGAGAAATCATAAACATAATTTCTCTGCTGCACGAAAACTATCTTAGAAATTTGAGGATTTTCCATCAACAAGTCAACTGTCTTGGCCATGATTTCAGGACTTGACGCTATATTCGGAACAAGAGGCGAGCCTAGATAATTAGCATACATAACATCCTCTCCGCCTTCTCTTTCTACTTCATAAGCATAAAGCGGAGTGCCTGTCTTAAATAACATTTTTACCTCGTTTTGTTTATCAAAAAAAGAAAAGAAGTGGGATTATTAAAATCTTCCTATAGCAACAATTTTAAACCCCTTTTTCTTTATAAAAATATAAAAAGGGGAAATGAAATCGCAAAATCCTACACAATCGCCTGAAGCTGAAATGCCTCAGCCAGTTGAAACAGAATCTCCTATAACCTCCCTGCTCTCAGAATTTAATACAAAGTTAAGAGATGTTGAGGAAAGGCAAAAGCTGGTTAAAGAAAGAGTCTTACTAATCGGCGAGAATCTTATCAACAGCAGAGAAGAAACAACAAAAGAAATTTCTGAACTCAAAATAAAAACAGAAAGTTTAGAAAAAGAAATTGAAAGATTAAAAGATTCAGTTTCCAGTTTGATAGAGGAATCCCAGAATTTTGCTCGCAAATCCGAGATGGAAATTTTGCAAAGGCAGTTTAAAATGTTTGAGCCTTTAAAAAAGTCCAAATAAAAAAGTATTAAAACTCGAAAAACCATATTGTCAAGAACCACCTGTCAAAGACAGGTGGCATGAATTTGCCACACTTCGTGTGGTTCTTGAGCATGATCAGAATTCCATGAGTAGTTCAAACCACTCGTCAAAGACGAGTGGAATTCTGACATTTAAATAATACAAAAAGAGGAACAATGCCACTAATTCAAAGAATAAGGCAGCTGCAAGGCAGGGGCTTAGAAGATGAAGAGATAATAAGACAATTAGGAGAGCAAGGATTCACCCCAAAAGAGATAAACGAGGCTATTGAACAAAGCCAGATTAAAGCAGCGGTTTCAGACGGTCAAGAAGGTTCTCAAACATCAGAATCCCCAGGAATGCAGCCAAGTGTTCTGTCTCCTTCTGAAGAAACAAATTTTGCTTCTTCGCAACTTCAGCAAACAACTCAAGGAAAAAAAACTCAGTATGCAGAGCAAGCTCCCCGATATGCAGAGCAAGCTCCAGAGCAGTATGCAGAACAAGCTCCCAGATATGCAGAACAAGCTCCCAGATATGCAGAACCTCTTTATCAAGAACAATATACAGAACAACCTTACCCAGAAACATTGGAGTCTCAACAAATCTACCCAGAACCCCAATATCCTGTTCCATATCCCGGGCAAACTCAAGAACAATATCCTTATTCAGAATATCCCCAACAAGCCTCAGACACAAACATAATCTCAGAAATAGCAGAGCAGATAGTTGCTGAGAAATTGCAAAAAATACAAAACCAAATAACCGATACAATAAAATTCAAAACAGAAACAGAAATAAGAGTAACTGACTTAAACGAGAGACTAAGAAGAATAGAGCTGATAATTGACAGATTGCAATCCTCAATACTCGGTAAAATTGGAGGTTATGAAAAAGACATTTCTAATTTAAAACAAGAAATCTCCACAACCCAAGATTCTTTTTCAAAAGTTCTTCCTCCCCTCACTAAACCTTCTGAACTTAAAACCCCGAAAAAACCCACCCATAAACCAGCACATCAAGAGCATCACCATAAAAAATCAGATGCTCTCGCGCATTATTTGAGACGTTGAACTGATGCAAGTTCCTTTCTATCTACTCTATTATGAGGATTATCTAACTCTTTATATACCCAATCAATATCTATTGATCTAAAACCGATGCGTGTATCTGCTAAACCAAAGTAAATATACAATCTTCTTGTTTTTTCATCTACTATTGAACCTTTTGGAAAAATAACTCTTTTTTGCTTGTCTTGTCCCTCCTTGTCTTTATATCTAAAAACAAAAGCATCTCCATCGGGCATTAACACTGGGTCTCGCAACTTGCTCACAACAACATAAGACTTAGGATCTACTTCACAGATTCCCACACGATAAACAAGATTCTCATCAACCCCATGATAAATTCCTATTTTTTTGTCTCTTAACCAGGCAAAGCAAGCAAAACCAACTTTTCCACTTTCCCAAGGTTCTTGATTTTCCATTAAAATATGCTCATCTAAATTTCTAAAGTGTTCTCTCCAATACTCTTCTCCTTTTTCTCCGATTAATTCATCTAAACTATTAACAACAGCAATATGCGCATGAGGATCGATTCTATGAATTAAAACCCATTTACTAATTAAATGATTATATTCTATTACAGGATCTTTGTCCCATACAAATGCTCTTTTTAAATCCGCTCCTGATTCTTTAATCCCCTCCAAATATCTTTCCAATCCGCTCTTATATATGCCAGGAACTAAATCAATTCCTTCTTCTATTAGAATCTGAGGACCAATAACCCCCCATTTTCTTATTTCTTTAAAATTTGTTGTTGTTGCTAAACAAATTCTAGCACTTACTTTATCCCATCCAACATAAGGAATATACCCTACGCCATCTATTTTGACTAATCCCGGATCTTCACATCCTCCTGATTCATAATCTTCAGTAGGCCAAATTAGAGTTCTATGCTCCCTGCTTAATTTCGCTGGGTTTACAAGTTGCCTTAAATTAATAACAGAAGTCCCTTCGGAATTTGTGCATCTATATAAAAATGGCCAAGGCCCTTCTTGAGAATCTTGAAAAACAGCAGGATTACAAACAGATTCTACCCCTTCTTCAACCGGCTCTAATAAAATCCCCTCTACATCGAAGGAAGACTCATCTTTAGCATCCATTAAAAACCTTAAGCTTTCATCCTTATAAATCTTTTATGCCAAACGCATTATATTTTTGTAGTTTTTTATGCGTTTGACAGATAGGAAATGCCTACAATTAATTTAATACATTTACTATAGATACCACTTGCCAGTTACGATAAAACGAAAGATTTATAAACCCCTTTTTCTTATGGAAATTATAAAAATAAATAAAATAAAGACTAAAGAAAAATGTTAAACTCTTTAAGAAAAGGACTTGTAGAATTGCTTGTAACGGCCATGACACTCTTGCCTTCAGGATGCAAAAAAGCTGAAGCACCGAGACCTGAAGACTTTAACAACCAAACAGCAGTCGCCAATATTCCCGGAGTGTCCGGAGAGAGTTATTTGGTTGATACAGATGAAGACGGGCAAGTAGACGGAATTTTAACACGAGATCCTACAGGGGCAGATACAAAAATGCTCTACATTGTTAAAGGGTATGAAGATAAAATTCGAGGAGCTTCTCAAATAAATTATACGCGGGAAATGAGTCCTGAAATAAGACAACGAGCAAATAATGTTTTTCATAGCATTAATGATTTAGGTTTTGAAATAGCAAGACAAAGATATGAAGAGGATAATAAATAAAAATGCCACTTGATTTATCATGGTTGAGCACAGGAATGCCTATACTTGGCTTTGTGTTAGTGTTTGTGCTAATTTATGCTATACTTGCAAAAGTAAAGATTATAGGTGAAAGCAAGCCGATTAATGTCATACTCAGTCTTATTTTATCAATTATTTTTATATCTTTCAGTTCAATTAGAAGCTACATAACAAACCTTGCTCCTTGGTTTGCTGTAATGTTAGTACTTGCATTTTTCTTTTTTATGATAGTTGCATTTTTAGTAAAAGACCCTGCATCTTTCACAAAAGTATTTGCATTTGTTTTTATAATCGCTTTTGCATTAATTGCGATAGTTGCTTTATTCTACACTTTTTCAAACACGCATGCATACTTGCCATACGCAAATGAAAACGGAGCAAATGAATTTTTATTGAAAATAAAACATTTTCTTCTTGGAGAACAATTTTTAAGCGGATTTTTAATTTTAATAATAGCAATTATTGTGATATTTATAATTATTTAATCACATTTTCTAATGAAATTCTAATATTTTGATGTAGATTACTATCCTCATTAACTCTTGATTTCTTAGACTCTGATTAAAAATGTCAGATTAATAAAATTTTAATTGAATATTATCTTTCAAAGCAAATTCTTATAAAAGTTTAATGAGCTTGGCAGAGTATCGAAAAAGCCACTATTCCTCAAGCCAAATATTCCTATGCATGCCTACTTCCGCCTTCACTGCTTTTTGTATAAAGAACAATTAGAACTATTAAGCCAATTATTATACCAAAAGTGATTATCGCAGGCCATTTATCTTGCCACCACCATCCACCCGCCCACTCATAACTAGATAAAGAAGATAAAATAACTACAACAGCTATAAACATCCCTATCCCAAAAAAAACTTTTCCCCACCAAGGCTGGTCAGACTGAAATAAGCCAGTTAAAATTAAAAGAACTAATAAAATAGCTATTCCTATTCCTGCATAAGAAAAAATAGCAGGAAAAAAAGAACGCAAAGTTTCAGATTGTATAGCTAAAAGACCAATCGCCAGAGAAATCACCATATTTACTCCTTTATTTTCCCCTAAAACTTTTGACTTTATCAGAATACCAAAAATAATTGCAAAAATTAATAAAAAAGGCAGTACATACCTAAATATTCCATAGTATTCCCAGTCTATTAAGATATCTTCAATACTATAACTCCATGCAGCTAACCCATCAATCACACTCATTTTTTCTTTCCTAGATTTGGGTTTTCTCTCCCAAGTCTCTTTTTTTAAAAGAGAGCTGTATTTAAATATGTTTTGGTTAATCAAAACATATCACTTAATGTCGAGAATCATGGATTAAAACCCCGGGAGTGCTTTTGTAGTTCTTGAGCATGTCAAAATCGTGAGACTTTGAACATGCCGAAATTCAATAAATTTTGAAGCTATCAAAAATGCCTCTGCTTCTCTGAGTTACAACAGGCAGGGTACACAAAGAGCATTTTTGAAGTCTTAATAAAAAATATAATTAACTTTTTTAGCTACTGCTTTTTTTGTCAGAAGATAAAACAACAGCAATAGCTCCGGCGATTATTAAAAGAACCAGCAGATTCAGCCAGATTTTGCCAGCATACTCGCTCTTTACAAGAATATCCACAACATCACTCCAAACACCACTCACCCACAGCACAGCAACTATAACTGCCAAGCCAAAAATAATCCCGAGCGCGATTTTTAAGCCTTTATTTAAAACATCACCTTCTTTTTTTCCAGAAATAAATCCATAAATTAACATGAATACAAACAAAACTACGAGCGCTACAGCCAAAAAAGGTATTAAATTAACAATAATCTCCCGCGGGTAAGGAAAACCAATTAAAATCAGGCCTATAACCAAACTTATTATTGCATTAATCTGTCTTTTTCCCTCTCCTAATAACTTGCTTTTGTCAAGAATCGCAAAAACTAAAGTAAAAACTAACAAAAAAGGCAGAACACCTTGCATGAAAAACGGATATGAAAATATAGTCTCAACCATTTTCTAATTATAATTTCTTACACTTCTTTTTACTTGAAATTTCCTCTAATTTTCTTATTTCAACCACCCAATTAGGGTTTGCTATTCTCTCTGAAGGCTTTTTTTCAGAAGTTTATTATATCTCGCTCGCCTGTTCGTTTGGACTCGTTCTATCTTTGCTAAATCCCTGCAAAAGTTGCTTCTTTTTATTCTTCTCTTTTCTCAAGCCGCTTCTTCTAACACTTCTTCTCTCTCTTCTTGTATTGGCAGACTTGCTTTGCTCACAATGCAAACATCTCCAATAGCTTTTACAAATTGATGAGGGATCACAACCCCCCTGGCACCACCTAAAAAACTGCCCATCCCTCCTGCCACTTTTATTCTCCAGCTATCAACTTTGTTTTCCATCAGATTAACCTCTTCTACCTCTCCGAAATATTCCCCGGAGTCTGTATATACTCTCTTTCCTAAAACCTCTGAAACTTTTTTTATCTTTAGCATGGCTATAAAAAACAAAAATGCTTTATATACTTTTCTATAGAGGAAAATATACAATGATTCATGAAAGATAAGTTTATATAAACCTCTTCTTTATTATTTTTATGCTCAAATTAAAAGAGGTTATGCAGATTATAATTGTAATCATATTATTTGCGTTTATAATTTCTTTTCCACAAATTTTAAAAGAGAATAACCAATTCATAGAAGCGTTGGTGTTTGCGTTTATTATTCTAGCAGTCAACATTCTAGCTAAAAAGATTACTGCCTACTACTATGATTCAAAAATAGAACAAAAAATATTGCACTGGAGAAGGTGGGGCTATTACAAAAGAAGCCAGCTTAAAAAACCAATTCCAATCGGAATACTTCTGCCTTTTTTGCTTGTTTGGATTTCTTATCCTACTGGTTTTATAAAAATGCTGACTTTTTTGCAGTCAGAAATCACCCCGACTTCTGCAAGAGTGTCTAGAAGAAGGGGAGGAGTGATACAGAGGCACTTAGAAATGACTGAATTCCATCTATCAGTTATATGCGGAATAGGGATTGTTGCAAATTTAGTTCTTGCCTTAGTGGCGGGCATATTTGATTATGGTAGGCTTGCAAGATTCAGTGTTTATTTTTGTATATGGAATCTCTTGCCTTTAGGGCAGGTGGATGGAAGTAAGATTTTATTTGGCTCTAAACTTTTATGGCTCCTTCTTGCAGTTCTAAGTGTGTTAGGATTATTCTGCGCCATTTTCTTTATGTGAAAACTATATAAATCACTCTCTCTTTAGTATAAAATGCCTTACAGCTTCCTTAAAGATATCTCCCCAAGAGAATATCAAAAAAAAATTTTCGAAACCTGCAGAGAAAAAAACTGCTTGGTTGTCTTGCCTACAGGAATCGGCAAAACTTTAATCGCATTAATGCTCACGATAGAAAGACTAAAAAAATTCCCAGAAAAAAAGGTCTTATTTCTCGCCCCAACCCGCCCGTTAGCAGAACAGCATTTCTTCTATTTTAAAAAACATCTTCCAGAGCTTTTTGCAACTCTTGAACTATTCACAGGAAAAATCAAGGCTGAAAAAAGAAAAAAACTCTGGCAGAATGCAGAAATTATCTTCTCCACACCACAATGCGTCGAAAATGATTTAAAAAATAATGTTTATGATTTAGAAGAGGTTTCTTTATTAATAGAAGATGAATGCCATAGATGCCTAAAAAATTATGCTTACAAATTTGTGGTAGAAGAATACAAAAAAGAATCAAAAGCTCAAAGAATTCTTGGGCTGACTGCGAGCCCAGGCACAGAAAGCTCAAAAATAAAAGAAATCGCAAAAAATTTGGGTATAGAAGCCATAGAGATAAGAACGCGAGAAAGCGAAGATGTTTCTCCTTATATACAAAAATTAAAATTTATCATTGCAAAAATAAATTTTCCAGAAGAATTCGAAGAAATAAAAGAGCCGCTTAAAGAGCTATATCTCAAAAAAGTTGAAGAATTGAAAAACAGAAAGCTTCTTTTTGGCCCTTCAACAAAAACAAATATTCTTGAGCTGCAGAAAAGAATTATGAGGATGATTTCTACAGGCAACAGAAATTTTAATATTTTAGCAGCTGCAAGCGCATGCGCACAAGCTATAAAGCTACAATATTGCCTCGAACTTCTTGAAACCCAGACTCTTTCTTCTTTGCAACGCTATTTTCTTGCTATATTTGAACAGGCAAAACAAGGAAAAAGCAAAGCAGTCCAGCAACTTATTAAACAGCCTAAATTCAATCAAGCTTACATAAAAACAACAGAACTTATCGCCAAAAAAATAGAAAACCCAAAACTTGCAAGATTAAAAGAACTAGTTGAAGAAGAATTCAAAAAAAGCAAGATTAAAAGAATAATAGTGTTCGCACAATATAGAGAAACTCTTGTAAAAATCTGCAAAACACTGAACGAACTTCAAGGAGTTAATGCAAGGGTTTTTGTGGGCCAGGCAAAAAAAGGAACAGGCGAAGATGCAACCGGGCTATCCCAGAAAGAGCAGCAGGAAATGATTCGCGATTTCACTTTCGGAAAAATAAATGTTCTCTGCGCTTCATCTGTTCATCCAGATGAATACATAATCTTAAAAAAAGAAAATCGAATCATGCTAAAAAAAATCGGCGAATTTGTTAATTCTTTTATTAAAGAAGACCCAAATAAAACAATTTCGAAAAATATTTCGGGTTGGCAGGCTCTTACAAATGATGGCAAAAATCTGTTGTTTAAAGATGTGACGCATGTTCATAAGCATTTAACACAAAATGATGTTGTAAAATTAAAATTGAATTCGGGATTTGATTGTCTTGTAACAGAAAACCATAGCTTATTCAGCTTTGATTCTGAAAAAACTTTTGCACCCTCAACTCCAGAAAAAAATAAGTTTGTGGCATTAGCATTAAAATGTCCCAATATCCAACAAAATAATAGAATCGATGTTATAAAAGAGATTTATGAAAATTGCTCTGGAGAAGAAAAAGAAAATTTATTTGGGAGTTTAGAAGGATTAACACAAACAAAAATGAGAATGCTAAAAACAGAATTCAATATACTCTCATCATTAAAAGAAAAAGAATTGAGCATAAGGGATTTATCAAAATTATCACAAAGGGACTATTCTACTGTAATGGACTCGCTAAACAGATTAAAGAAACAAAAATTTATAACTCAAAAAAGAATTAAAGAGAATTATAAAAATACATCAAGAATAAGCAAACAAGGAGAAGAATATTTAAAATTTTTAGAATGGTTTTTTAGAAATGCAAAATATCACAAAAGAAAATATAGATTTAAGTTGATAGAATCAATAGAAAATCTAGAAAAATTCAATGACTTTTTTAAACAAAGCATAAATGTAAATTATGGAAAAATTAAGTTTCCAAGGTTTATAGAGTTAAATGAGAGTTTAGCTAGATTTCTTGGATTTTATGTTTCAGAAGGCTCTACAAGAAAAACAAAATACACTTCAGATATTTTTTTGGCTGCCCAAAATAAAAGAATGCAAAATATGATGAAAGAGTCTGTTGAAAATGGTTTAAAATTAAAGTTAAAACAAAATTGGAAGGGAATTGCTATAAACTCACAAATAGCATATTATTTAATAAAATATGTTCTTAAAGCTGGAATCGGGGCATATAATAAAGAAGTTCCAGAGATTATATTTACCGCTCCTTCTAAAATAAAATGGGGGTTTTTAAAGGCATATTTTTTAGGAGATGGCTATTCTGATAAAAATAGAATAGTTTTAACAACAGTCAGTAGAAAACTTGTTACGGGGCTTGTGCTATTACTAAGGATGCTGGGAGTGGAGAGATTAAGCGTTCACAAACAAAGTAAAAGAAATATTTACAGAGTAGTTATTCATGAATCATTGCCATTTTCTAAAATTAGAGAAAAAAATAAAAAAAGAGGGCACGCATATTTCTCTCTTATTCCAAATGCGATAAATTCAAAAGAAGCGTTTGGAAAATTCAAAAATTTTTTTTATCCATCTCAACAAACTTATATGAAATGCAGAAAAAATGGAAGGTGGGATACAGATGTCTGTTTTGATTATATTAAAGAAACGGAAAAGATAGAAAAACCAAAATTTGTCTATGACTTATCTGTAAAAGATACTGAAAACTTTATTGGAGGAACCGGGCTTTTCTATTTACATAATAGCATTGGCGAAGAAGGCTTAGACATCCCAGAAGTTTCTGCAGTAATTTTCTACGAGCCAATTCCAAGCGCAATTAGACAGATACAGCGAAGAGGCAGAACCGCAAGGCTTAAACCCGGAAAGCTGATAATATTGATGATAAAAAAAACACTTGACGAAGCTTACTACTGGTCTGCATTCCACAAAGAAAAAAAGATGTACAAAGCTATTGATGGAATAAAAGAAGAGCTAGATGAAGAATTTAACAATAACCAAACTAAACAAGAAGAAAACAGCAAAAATAAAACAGAACAAGAAAAAGAAGAACAAAAAACTTTGCTTTAAAATGGATAATATACAAGCAGAAATTGAAAACAAGCGCAAAGAACTTAAAAAATTTTTAGATAAATATAATGCAAATCCTTACATAAAAAGTCTAAACATAATTGTTATTTACAAAAATCATGAAGAGTACATAAAAAAATTAAAAAAATTCGGAAAAAAAGTTTTTTTCTGCACTGACACAACAATGAGAAACCTCGGTTTTGTTGACAAATATCTAAAAAAATTAAAAAAAGAAAATTTTGAAACCTTGGTTTACGACAAAATTATTCCAAACCCAACTTTAAACAACATGCTGGAAGGAATAAATATAGCAAAGAAATTTAATCCAGATTTAATTTTCGCTTTAGGCGGGGGTTCTGTAATAGATACTGCAAAAGCCATTTCCGTCGGAATTTATGGGGATTTATGGGATTTTATTGAACAAAAGAAGGAGATTAAAAATTCAATTCCAATTGTGGCAATAGCAACTACTTCTGGAACAGGCAGTAATCTAACTCCTTATGCTGTCATAACAAATACAAATACGCAAGAAAAGAAAACCTTAAAAAATCTTCACCTGCTTCCAAAACTCTCAATTGCTGATTTAGAAATTGTTAGCTTCATGCCAAAAAAAGTTATAGCAGAAACAGGATTTGATGTTATGTCTCATGCAATTGAAGTTTATACAAGAGCGGACTGCACACCACTCGGAAGAGAAGCCTCGATAAGAGCTCTTGAATTAGTAAAAGAAAATCTAATTCCCTCTTATAACAACCGAGCTATTAGAAACAAGCTTGGAATGATATTTGCAGATATTTACGCAGGCATAGCTCTCGCAGTTATAGGCACCCACCTTCCTCATGCAATTTCCCACCCAATATCAGCAAGATTTCAAGAAATAAGTCATGGAAAAACCCTTGCTCTTGTCCTGTCTGAAACACTGAAAAAGCTAAAAGAAAAAAACAATCCTGAGCTAAACAAAAAATTTGAGTTTCTTTCAAAAATCCTTGGTGGAGAAGATAATCTACCAGAAACAATTAGCAGATATGCTAATTCATTAAACCTTGACACAAAACCACATTTTACAGATGAAGACTGCGAACAAATACTAAACGATACAATGGGATATAGAATGCCAAGCGTACAAAAAAGCCCAATAATTTTAAATGAAGAAGAAATAAGAGAGATAATCTTTAACTCCTTAAGATAAGATGAAACGATATTGCCAATTTAGAGTCACATTTATATAATCAAACATCTTCGCCTCTATAAAGGAGGCGAAAATGAAGTGTCCACATTGTAAATCAAAAGAT
>Ga0210017_1003942_pt1 | contig 12315 bp, 13 predicted proteins | sample CryGeyCG2014_020_FD_183966 | JGI IMG/M metagenome (GOLD analysis project Ga0210017, IMG submission 183966) | Groundwater microbial communities from aquifer - Crystal Geyser CG08_land_8/20/14_0.20 (SPAdes) (version 2) | ecosystem: Environmental > Aquatic > Deep subsurface > Groundwater | place... | reverse complement strand
TGTCCCTTTCTGACACGTTCAATTTATTGTACTGTAATATCGTAAGGGCTAATCGCATTTCCTCCGTCCCCTTCATTTCCTGTCAGGCAACAATCAGAGCGCTAAAAATCAAGTGACCAAGGGCTAGGTGACTAGGACGCTAACAAGGATGCGCAATCAATTCCGCACGAGACAATCAAGCACGCACCATTCGAGCCAGCGGGACCGCTAATGCCAGACCCTGCTTTACACGCGCTTAGCATCCTCTCTTCAGGCTTGCCTCTGGTTAAAATAATCAGCTTTGGCTTACCCCATTTTTCCTTACGCATAGAGCCTCCTGCTCTTAGCGATATCAGGCATATTCATTCTTCCTTTAATTTTAAAGCTTACACCCTTAAGCGTTTTCTGTCAAGCACCTTCGACAAAAAAACCCAGTATTTGACCTTGAGCCTGTCAAACCCCTCGACGAAAGTTCGGGGTTCGATCCTTCAGCATTGTCGAAGGATCGCAGGGTCAATAGGCTAAAGATCCTTCATTGTCTTTTTCATTATTATGCGTTCAACCGCTGCTTTATTCTTATCTCTTAAAAAGATATCTTTAGATACGGATACTTCTTTAAAACCCATATTTTTAAAAAACCTTTCCAGGCCTGCATCTTTAAATACGCCCAGCGATACTTCTCTTATTCCTAGCTTTTTCAATACGTCATCTGCCTCATTAAAAAATTTCTTCTCTATATTTGTCCCCCTATACCGAGCCCTTAACTGAGCTTCGTACAACCACCAGCCGCAAAACAGGCAGTTATCGGGTTTTAAGAAAAAGGATAAATACCCTGCTGATTTGGAATTGACTTTAAGGGTAATCATCCATTTTAACAGCGCGGATTCTCCCTGCAAAGAACCCTTTAGATCTGCAAGAGAAAGTTTTCTAAAAAACCTACTATTAGGCTTTGAGCTAATAGGCGCCTGTAAAGAGAATTCAATTTTACTATTTATAAACAAAAATCCGGTTAAGACTCGATAAAACTTATATTGCTGCAGGTAGTTATGCAAATAGGCTAACCGGTTCCAATAATATCCTGCCAAACCGCCCAAATAAATATAAATATCCAAAAATAACTTCATTATTAAAGGGTATTTCCTGGGCAGAGTACCTAAGATCTTGCCATTTCTTTCTATGCGCGCCACTATACCCAGGATATCTTTATCGAAACTGGGGCCGTCATTGCCAAACCTCGCTGTATCCGGACGAGTAACAATATAATCCTGTCCGTCTTTGCTGCCTTTATCAATTGTACGATGGGCAAACAAACGATTGAAACGGCGGTAGACTGCGATATCTCCTACCTGAATTTGTCCGGCACTGCGAGGTTCAAGGTGCAAAGCATCTTTGGGCCTGATGCAAGGGTACATACACGTGCCCTGAATATAAAACTTTATCATCTTCTTTTCCAAGAATAAACGGCCTAGCTCAAACATCTGCAAGACTAAGCCGGCTTCCAGATTATTATTCAAAAAAAATAAAGATGATGGTATATTATTTTTATCTATTTTTTCGCAGGCAGGGGCATATTGATAAATCTGGCTGCAGAAATCATGATAATCCAGATCTTTGCATATCACTTTAAACGAACCTCTATTAACTTTTATTTATTCAATAATCCTTCTACTGTCCCTACCACATTTTTATTTCGCATACAAGAATAAAGCATAACATTTGTTTGATGTCAAACGACAGGAAAAGCACTAAAAGACAAGAAATCTGAGACTAGTATATTGTGACATTAGTTTCTGATATTATCATAGAACCGCGAAAGCTTTTCGCGAGCCTTGCTCTTTGTAAACTGCCAAGTTATTTTAGTCTGAAGATGGTTGCGTTTTCTGGACCATGCAGTAACTTCTTTAGTCAGAATGTGCATTTGACTAATGCTCCTGTCCAGGCATTGTTTTGACAGAGCAGATAATTCAATCTCGGCCATGTTAAGCCAGCTGGCTTTCTTGGGCGTATAGACCATTTCAAACCGTTGGGATAGCGCAAACGCTTCGGGCGCATCAAAGACTTCGTAAAACGACGAGGGATTATGCGTGTTAAGATTATCCTGAACCAGGATAATCTTAACGGCGTCGGCATAATATGACGCCAGCTCTTTCATAAACTCAGCGTAATCTTTCTTGGTCTTTTGTTCCGTAACTTTAACAGTGCGGTGTCCGGCCAACGCTTCTATTATTTTGCTGTCCGTCTCGCCTTTGTCCGTCAATAGCAATATCCGACATCGAGTTAACGCACGGGCTTTTTCCTTGCTCTTACTAATCAGCTCTTGCAACATTTTGCGTTCTTTTTCCTTTAAGCTTACTGAATTCTGTTTACGCACGATACCACCTCCTTGGAGGCAGTATCTCACAAATGACCTATGTTGTCAGTGACTAATGTCACAGCGAAATAGCAGAGCAAATACTTCACCCTTTCTAATTTGAATACTAACGTTATTAATCGCTAAGATAGGTTTTACTTTCTGAAAAGGATGTACGATAAAATGGGCGAAGGTTCTGGCAGGGATAAATCCTTTGGTTAAACCTGTTGTCTCTATAGCATAAATCATGATGAAAGGATTCTATATCTCCTAATTTTATATATGACCTTACTCACTACATAGTGAGGTGCTATTGAGGCCTCAATAAGATAGCCTAGGAGAAAAAGTAATATAGAAAGATTTAGTGAAAACCAGGCTATTTTATGGGCCAAGAATCTTTGAAAGTTAGTCTCTAGGCTAATCTTATTTCTGCCGCGCTCGATATATATAACCTTTCCTAATAATGAATCCTGCGAAATTCTTTCATAACATCGGATATGACTATCTCCCTTGGAGATTAAGGTCGAATCTTGCTTCTTTATTAACCGGTGGCAAATGATATTTCCTTGTTCAATATTTGAATAAGCCACAATATCACCTACTTTGACTCCTTCAAATCGGGCAGGCCTTATAACTAAATAATCCCCTCTCCTTATAAAAGGCAACATACTTGAACCATGGGTTTTGACTCTTACAGGTAAATTACTCTTTAAAATCTTTTCAGCTATTCTCATCTATACATCCAAAAGAATGTCTTTCTTTACCAATTCTTCTAGAAAATTCAGAACATCCCGGGTAAGCTCACCTTCCTCTATGTCATATATATCCTCTAATTCTCTAACTATATCCAATACCTTTTTTCTACCATCAATCTTCTGCCAAATCTCCTTTCCTATCTCATTGAGGCTAAAGATAAGATCATTTTCTAAATCCACAACGTCGGAGGCGATAGGTATAAGAATCATCTCTCCTTCTATCTCTCGTTCTACAATATCCTTGGATTTCTTGTAGATTTTTTTTAGGTTAGTCACATTCTTTCTCTAAAGAAGATAATAACTCTTGCGCTCTTTCTTTTAACCAGTTAACTGTTTTAGGATTATCGAGTACCTCTTGAAGCTCAGAAATCGCTTCTTTATGCCTATTAGTTATAGAAAAAATGATATAACTATCCCTATGATAATATATAATTTATGCATTTTATACATCACCTTCTCTTACCAATAGTTATCAACAAGGATGATTTCCATAAGCAGCCGAACATTTGTGACAGTTATATGACGCAGTCATTATATCACCATTTCCAAATTTATCTAGCGATTCAGTCTTAAGAACAGGCCTTGTGTAAGGTTTTTTAGCTGATTTTTTGTTATCGAAATCATTATTCTTTCCCATCATTTCCCTCCTGTCTTGAAAACGTTGTCAAGCGTTTTCTCTTTTAACCTTCTCGTATAATATTTGTGCTTTATAGCTTCTTTATATAATATATACGTAGAATCGCATATTTCCTTTATCGGACCTAAACTTCCATTTTCAAGAAGTTGATCAACAGGACATATCGGACATTTTAAAAGAAACTTACACTCATTACAACCAGATATATCTTTATATCTAAGATCTCGCCATTGTCTTAATACATTCGAACTTCTCCATAAATCTCTGAAGGAATCCTTACAAAGGCTCCCAGCGGCCTCAGGAGCCAATAAGCATGGAAATAGCTCGCCATATGGGTCTATTGCAAATGTATTGCGGGCTGCGCTGCAGACAGGAAGTTCAAGCTTATCTTCAAATGGTATAGAATCGTCTTGAGCAAAAAAAGATAAAGCTTCTCGATAAATATCTGGAAGATATTTAGAAAAGTTCTTTGCAGAAATCCTCACATTCATATTTTTTGTATTTCCATCACGCATTGGAGATATTACATGGCTAAATGTACATTTTACACCATTGCTATCTGCAAATTTCTTTATCTCGGCATAAGTCTTAATATTATCCTTGAAGAGGCTTACCTTTAAAGCAACCCTAATTTCTTGTTTCCGTAAAAGGCGTATGGCATTAACCGACTTCTGAAAAGAACCACTTGTTCGCGTAATTTTATCATGTAAAGAAGCATACGGGGCATAAATACTTACCTCCAGACTTATTATATTGTATCCTGCCAGCCTCTTAGCTTTTTCTTCGTTTAAAAGGGTGCCATTCGTAAATAGTGACATGACAAATTTTTTATGGTTGGCATATTCAAGTATATTAAATATATCTTCGCGCATAAATATCTCTCCACCAGTAAAAATTATAAAAAACGTTCCATTATCTGCCAACTGATCTAAAATATGCTTTATCTCTTTGGTGGTTAAAGGCTGTGATTCAAACTCATTGTTATAACAGTGGTAACATCTAAGATTACATCTAAATGTCAATTCAAATATGCATCTGATAGGAATATTTTCCTTATCAGATTTTTCCATGAATTCGGAATATGGGCAATTAATATTTTTTATCATTATCCTTTATAAACAAAAGCTTGGCTTTATTCATCTTTATCAGAAAGTACGTAATGTCATTTTCAGCTTTCTTCCGCCTGATATCATATTCTTTACATATGGAACTTACAATTTTATTCAATGATGTCCAACCAACACAAAGTTTCCAAATTTTAGTGCCGATCTCATTTAACTGATGAAACTTATTATCAAAAGTAGTATATAGAACACATTCTTTTTTTAAAAAACGAAAGGCAACTTTTGGATTCCGCCTAAAAAAGGGTTCTTTTATCCCTTGTGCCATGATAATTTTTCTAGACTTAAAGGTGAATCTTTGCAAAACTTCAAAATATAGCTCGGAACTGAATTGATAATATTGCAACAAATTCTGAATATTTTATCTGACTTAGGGTGCTTAATTCCAAATCCATACACGCTCTGTATCAACTTTTTTGATGCGCTCTGCGTAGATATCGGATAAATTTTATTGCAGGAACTCTTTTTAAGAAAAAAAATCTTCTGAAGGTTGGCCTTTGTATTATAATTTAAACCATACCAAAAGTTGGAACTTACAGGTGGATTATAAATATAACAGCAACGATTTTCATATGTTACAAATGCCAAGTCTTCGTGCAAAATGGTATAGCAAGAAGGAAGCCCCCTTACAACTGTTGACTTACCCGCACCTGATGCACCCACAAACAGAATTCCCCTATCTTTATAAATAGCACTTGAAGAGTGCACTGCGATAGTGCCGTATATAGGTAAAATAAATTTATAAATTGCCATTAATGCAAAATGGATAAAGTTAATCATAACTTTTCCATTGCAATTTACAAGAATATCACCCCTACCAATTTTTGAGTTAAAAAGACAACTGCCTTCTAAGGTAGATATTTTAAGCAATGAATCAGAATAAGAAGATTGCGTTATATTATTTTTAATATAAATATCAGTCTTCGCTGTTAAGAACTTTGCTTGTCTAATAGAAATGGCTATATGGCTGTTAGTGGAGTCAGAAAATCTAAATCCGTTTAAATATTTTTCTATCTGGTGAAATATATTATATCTTTCACAAGTGATAACACAAGGCAATCCTGCTATTTTTAAATCGAACTTGAATTCCATAGACATATGTAGCCTTATCTTTCTCTTTTCTTTGTATAGATTATAAAACCTCAAAATTTCTTTGGAATCATTTTTTTCTACTATTATGTATTATGCTTCAAATTTTTAAAATTAGCCAATTTAATTACTATTTTCCTCTATAAAATCCTATAGTTAATTTTCGTTTCAACCCACTTTTTTGGGGTTTCCCGACGATAAATAGTGAAGATTTTTCTTGACTTTTTACCATTTTTCTATCTAAAAAGGTTAAATCAGCCACTCCTTCTATAATTAGAAACACAAAAAAAGGAGGTGTTTATGGCTGATTTAACCAAGTTTTCCCTTAAATATATCACTAAGAGACTTAACTCTATTAACATCTCTGTTAATCTTCAACATCAAAACCCCTCCCCTAAACCCCGTTAGAAAGGATGTATATGATAGCTGATTTCTTCTATCTCATTTGACCTTTCTAACGGGGTAAACCCAGAGAGAGACTGCTCTCTTATTATACCTACCAAAACCGCTGGGTCAAAGTATTTGATAATGGGTACTTTAATAAAGCAAGACTTATCACTTCTCTTATTGACTTTACCTTTACCCCGTTAGATAGCTTTGCATCTAACGGGGTTTATTCGCTCTTTAGTAGCTGATGCCTATTCCAAAGAAGGGGCACCTTGCTATGACCCGGTATCTCTATTCCTCTGTGATATCTTCCGCTGACTTGAGGGATTGCCTTCTATGAAGGACTTTTGTAAAATCCTCCACGATAAATTCAACGGTCACCCTTACCTTACACAAGGCAATCAGAACTCATTCAAAAAAGCTGTGGAACGCACTGGAGTTTAAAAAGATGCCTGCTTACCTCATCAGCACCATTCAAAGAAAATAAACCCTCCTTTTCTAACTTAAATAAAAATCTCTCCTCTTCTCTAAAAAAGAGGCTATAGGTGAAGTCTGTCTTGTTAGACTTGATGCGAGAAAAGAATCTAAAAGACAACTCAAAATCTCTATCTTTAAACCTTTAAGCAGAAGTCTTATCCTTAAAAACAAATTTTTTCCTTTAAAAACAATACTCTAAATTGTCTAATAAAGGCCCGGCTTATTTAAGGCACGCTCTTTATGTGGCTTCTGTTGCTTGCATAAAGCATAATCTTCAGTTACGCGGCCTCTATCATACAAAGATATCTCAAGGCAAAAAACCAAAACATGCGCTTATCTGCGTGGCTAAAAAGTTAGCGCATATATGCTTAAGCATGCTTCACAGCGGGCAAGACTACAATCCTGCCCGAGTATTCTGTTACGCTTAGTTTTAAAAGAACGGCTGCTCTTTGAAAATCTGTTAAAATTTATCTTTACTCTTTATAGGATGTCTTTTATTAACAATGCCCAGCATATTTATTCTTCCTATGTTTTTTCACCATACCATACTTAAGCGCTTTTTGCTATGAAGATTTTTACCTTTTAACTATCTTTCTTATCGTTGCTTTTAAAATTAGCACAATTAAATAGTATGGAAAATATAAAAACCGTAACCTATACAATAATAAAGTCCTAATACTATAAGGGGTCAACCGATAAAACTTAGCAAATTGTTCTTGCGGCATGTTTATGATCATGCTTACCGGTTCCCAAAAATTATCATACACCAGAAAATGATTCTTTAAAAAAATATTGCTGCCCGTCATATCTTGACCCAAAAAAGTATCTTTCAAAATAAAGCCTTCAATTAAACGCCTCTTATAATTAACCAGGCTTAAACCATTCAGTATTAAATTGGGCACCTGAATATCAAAAAAAATATTTGCCTGAATAAGCCTAAAATATAAACTGGCGCACATTTGCCCTGTTTTGGCTTCCTTCAAGATGTAATCCCAATCTAAATCTTTATATTTAGTCAACAAGCAAGCAAAATCGCAAGCTGACTTCAAAGAAAGCACATTTCCAAAACGGCGCAGGTGCAGCGCTAGACAAAAAAGCGTATCCTCGGGAGATAATAGGGCAACTTCTCTATCGCCAACTTGCAATTTTCTTATCCTATCCCAAAGGGATGGCAGTAACAATATTTTTCCAGGATAATCTAACAACCAATGCATCTCCACCAGCGTAGAAAACCTTTTTCCGCTTTTATTTTTTGCAAAAGCAATATGGTAGTTTCTTTTTCTCCAATAATCTTCTTTAAATCCGCAGAGTTCCTTTTGATATCCTAAAGTTTCTACCAATTTTTTGGCTTGAGAAAATTTTTCTTTTTTTACTAAGATATCAATGTCTGCCATCGGCCTTAATCCGGCCTTACCACCATACATATTATCAATAAAAAAAGCCGAGCCTTTTAACGGCAGCAAATCTACGCCCTGGCCTCGGAAAATATCGGCAATCTCTAAAAATTCTTTTTCTAGACCAGCAAGGCGCGCTAAATTAAAATAGTGAGTTTTCTTCAATAAATCAACTTCACCGCCAGGAAGCAAAGAAGAGTAATCCTTAAGGCAAGTATGGGCAAAAGAAGATAATTCATGATGCGCCAAGAGCGCATTAAAATACTCCCAATTAACAGGCTCTTGGGCCAATATTTTTTCAATCTCTGGTAGCCTGTGGTCATTGACTATCCATTGAGCAATGAGCAAAACCAATCTTGCTTCCTGACTAATTAAATACTTGCCTGCCTTAACAATATCGATTATACACCTCAAATATAGTTATAATGCTCTCTAAACCCTTTAGTGAGGCAATAGCCACTCCCGATAAGATTTAGCAATATAATTTCCCGGATTATGTAATAATATTTCTTCGCATATCATAAGTGCTTCTACTTTTCGCTCTTTTTTCAAATACCAATTAATTATGGGAGAAACTATTGTGTTATTATCGCTATAGTTAGAAAATAGCAGTGCCTTCAAATAGCACACTTTTGCGGCTTCATCATTTCCGATTTCCATATAAATATGCCCCAAATGAACTAATTCAAAGGGATATTCACTTGAATCTTTGCTTTTCATTATCCTTTCTTTTTGCAGATGAATCATACGCTCTGTTTCGCTGACATTTAAGTAGAAATCCTTCTCTCTGGGCATCTGTAGAAGTGGATTGATTTTAATACCTAAATAAGCCTGTTGCAGGAAGAGGCATTCATACAGCTGTTCCGCAAAAAACTTATACCCCAGATGGTTCAAATGAGACATATCCGGAGAAATATATCTTAGTCTTTCTCCTGCCCTAAACAACGACTCAAAATCACTAGTGAAATCTAAATACGGAATTCTATATTTATAAGCAAACTCTTTTATCACTCTATCCGAACTATTATAATAAGAAAGCATCACCAGTTTTGAGCTTTTATCCAGGCATAATTTTCTAATTTTTGCTAAGTAAAACTTTAAATAATCGGCATACCTCTGATCGTAAACAGGCATTGCATTGCTATTACGCTCTTTGTTTATCCTTAGAATACGGCCGAACATTACTTTTAAAAATTTAAAACTTTTTAAGTTGCCAAATTGATAGGCAATCTTATTATATAGCGACGTATTATTCCATTGCCTTATTTCAATATCATTATTTCTTTCCGTAAGCAAAAAAACGATTTTAGCATGATTATGCTCGAGATAAGATCGCAATTCCTGAACTTGGCGCTTTGTACTCGAACCAGGAATTCCTAAATTAACAATAGAAAATTTCTGAGTTTTATTGTTTGTATTTAATAAAACCTCTAATTGTTTTGGATAACTATACTGTGCTGAAGTGCCTACACCAAAAGTATGGGAATCTCCTATGCACACGATCGATATGGCGCCCGGCGCGCTGGCCCTTCTCTGCAATAACAAAAAACGCCCCGAACAAAAGAGCCCGAATTCAAATAAGATAAATACAAAAATACAGAATAGTAACCACGTAAAGGGCTTAGAACTCTTAATGTGCTTTATTATCTCAAACATTGCTCTGGTTTTTAAAAAAATCCTGATAAGACTGGCTTTTAGCCATTAACTGCGCATGCGTTCCTTCTTCTATTATGCTATCGCCTTTTAAAAAATATATCCGGTCAGCATCCTTTACGGCAAATAGCCTGTGCGAAATAACAATGGTACTTAAATTCCGCCTTTTTTGTCTTAAGGCCCGAAGTATCTTCTCTTCCGTGAACGCATCCACTGAAGATATGGCCTCATCAAGAATAAGCAAACCAGACTTCCTTGCAATTGCCCTGGCAAGGGCAACTCTTTGTTTAAGCCCATGCGACAGCAGACAGGCATCTTCTCCGGTCAATGTATCGTAACCCTGCGGCAACTCTTTTATACAATCATCAAGGTATGCAATTCTAGCTGCCTCTTCTATCTCTTCTTGAGTTAAGTTTTTTAAACCACCGCGAATGTTCTCGCCTATGGAAACATCAAATAGCAGCGGCTGTTGAGTGGCAATGGCGATATTTTTCCTTAAATCATTTAAACGTATCATCCTCAAATCCATTCCATCCAATAGCACCTCTCCTTGCCTTGGTTCATAGAGCCTAAGGATGAGATTAATCAAGGTACTCTTGCCGCATCCCGATGGGCCCACAATAGCCATCCAAGCATAAGGCGGAATATCCAAATTCAATTCTTTAAAAATTAACTTCTTCTGTCGATATCCAAACGTAACATTTCTAAATTGAATAGGCCCTTTGATGGATTCCAAACTACTTGCTCCGGGCAGGTCTTTTATCCCAGGCTGGCTATCCATAATTTCAAGAAATCTTTCCAATGATACCGATTCCTTTGCGACATATTCAAATCTATAACTCAAGGACTCTAATAAACTACCTAATTGCATAAGATAAAGCATTGCTGCTGTATAGCTGCCAATCGTCAACCTGCCCTTAATAATAAGCCAGCCTCCGAAAAGGGTTACTATTCCATACACAGCCTTGGACAAAAAAGACGAATTTAAAGAATTAAATATAGACCAGCGAAAACTTTTTATCCCTAAACGGATATTTTTTATTAGAGATCTTAAATAGGCATGCCTTTGATAGGACTCTAAACCAAATGCTTTAATTATTAAAATCCTGGAAAAAGCATCATGGATTTCTTTAGACAACTTAGCACTGCACTCCCAAAGTTCTTTATAGATGGGATTAAGCTTTCTCTGAATATAAACGCTATGGATAAGAAACAAAGGGCTAAGCAATAATAAAAATATGGTCATAGGTAAATTAACCCAAAGCGAAATACCTAAAATAATGACCAATTTAAATAAATCCACTAAAAGACGGGGGCATTGCTCAACTGCAAAATCAGCCTGGACATCTATATCAGCTAACCTATAAGCATTCTCTCCTGCGGACTTAGACTGAAAAAATTCTAATTCAAAAGAATAGAATTTCCTGATAAATCTATTAACGAAATTAAGTTTTAATTTTATCATCATCTTATTTTTTACTATATCTTCTAACGCCAAAAATAATGCGCTCAGAATAAATATTGACGCCCCCCAGACAGAAATATGTAGGAATCTGCTAAAATTCCTGACTAAAAAAGCATCATCCATATATAACTTGGAAAGAAAAGGCGAGACTAAAAGGAAACTGCTAGAAACCAGTTTCAATAAAACCAAAAAAATTATCTGTTTTGTATAATAAAAGGGGAGCTTTTTAAAAAAATACTTAAAATTCTTAAAATATGTCATATGCCTATGAATCCAAAATTATACCTAAATACCAAACTCGGATGATAAATTAAAGCTTCAGATATCTATATACCCATAATCCATCAAACTCTAAACTTAAATCTAGTTTATATAGCTTACTCATTTCAGAGTTTACAGCTTTAGAATTTTTATCTAATTCTTTGCCACGTTGCCAATCACAAGAAACCACCCATATCCTCTTGGCATTAATAGAAGCCAACTCTTCAACACTTACAATTCCTACGCCGGATTCATATGGCCGATCCCAATTAGGATCAATCATTTTTGAGGCAAATAGAAAATCCTGCGTTATCTCTTTATTCCTAGAATAAAATTCAAAAACTTCTTGTGAAGAAGAATTCGTATGCATAATTATATCACCTAACTTAAAATTATTCTCAATAAACCTTAACGCCGGCTTATATGGTTTTTTTAAAACTACACCGATATGATGCCCAGGTTCGGCAGGCATTAAATTTCGATAATAACTAGATAAGCTGATAAGTAAAATCACTAAAAAAGCACTTAGAATAATCTTTTTTAGTTGTTTATCCCCTAAATAATCTATCCCTAAACCTAACAGGAGATAATAATATGGGCTAAAAATAATCAAACCCCGGTCAATATAAATGGGGAAGAATAATTTAGAAAAAATAAATACCGCGAGAATGGGGAAAATAAATAACAATAAACAAAATATTAAACTCTCTCTTAATTCCTTTTTTTTAAAATTCAGAACAGCACAGA
>Ga0210017_1003940_pt1 | contig 12318 bp, 10 predicted proteins | sample CryGeyCG2014_020_FD_183966 | JGI IMG/M metagenome (GOLD analysis project Ga0210017, IMG submission 183966) | Groundwater microbial communities from aquifer - Crystal Geyser CG08_land_8/20/14_0.20 (SPAdes) (version 2) | ecosystem: Environmental > Aquatic > Deep subsurface > Groundwater | place... | reverse complement strand
ATATAATTTTGTGATTTTATAAAATTTTCAATTTTTTGACTTGATGTTACCTTAGTTTCAATTGTTTTATTTTTATGAGAACCACATCCAACAAGGGTTAAGATTAGGATTAAAATAAGCGTTTTTTTCATAGGGTTTTTAGATGGTTTAACGGTTTGAGGCTATGAGCAGTTGGCGATTTTCACCACAAATGTTCAATTGAAGCCGATACTTCAAATATACCAAAAAAGTTCAAACGAAAAACGAAACCCCGCATTTTGCCAAACCGATGTTGGTAGCTGGGCTTTTCTGTTTTTATTTCGAGGGTAATTTCCTCTTTTTTTTGTTTTATTGGATTTATTTCTTAATTTTGCAAGGGTAAATTCCCTTAATTTTTTAAATATGAATATTGAAAATTTATTAAATTCGATATTTTCAGATGCAGATTACAATGTTAAAGATGTTTTTGAACAAAAGCTGAATGAATATAATTTAAGTAGAACAAAGGCTTTAAAACTTCTAAATATTGATAAAGATGTTTTTGATGAAATAATAAATGGTACAGCAAAGCAACCAAACTTAATTCATATTGTTAAGATAGCCGAATTTTTAGGGATTGAAGTCAATAGCTTTATAAATATTGTCCTAAAAAATCAAAGTTCGGAGAATATTTTAGCTATTGATAATGCAAGAAAAGCGACTTTTATTGTTAAAAATTTCGATGTTAAAACTCTGACAAAATTAGGTTTTTTTGATTCTGATTTCTCAACGGAAGAACTTGTAAAAAAGGTTTTAGATTATTTCGGCTATTCTACTATAAATGAATTTGAGGAACAATTAGACGAACCTTTATATAGTAGAGTAAAGAAGAATCATTCAGACAAAATGAAAGATTTTTGGATTAAGTCTGCTTATCAAACTTTTAAACTAATAAATAATCCTAATGAATTTAATCGAGAAAGATTAAAAGATTTAATTGTAAAAATTAAACCTTATAGCCAAGATGTAACTAATGGTCTTTTGACTGTTTGTAGAGCTTTATACAATATTGGAGTTTCGGTAATTTTTCAAAATTATTTAACTACTACACAAGTTAGAGGAGCTACGTTCATAATAAACGGAAAACCTTCTATTGTAATAACTGATTTCAATAAAAACTATCCTACATTATGGTTTACCTTGTTACACGAATTAAATCACGTGTTGTTTGATTTTGAAACTATTGAAAAAAGTAGTTATCATTTATCGGATGACAATGATTTATTTTTAATTGAAGACCAAGCAAATGCTTTTGCGAGAAACTTTTTTATGGCAGAAGAAAAATTTCAGTATATAAAAAAGTATATAAATAATCCGTATTTGGTTTCAAAGTTTGCTACTGAAATTGAAGTACATCCATCAATTGTTTACTCTTTCTTTACGTGGTATCAGAAAGAGCTATATGGAAAAAATTATCACGCAGCGTTTAAACAATTCTTTCCAGATTACAGCAATGCAGTAACAAAATTAAATCCTATAACTTGGAATGAGGTTAGTATTAAAGAAGCAAGTGAAAAAATAAAATCAATTTTAGAACTAAAATAAAATATTATGGCAAAAAAAGATATTAAAAAACAAATAGGTTTTTCTCAAACTGATTTAGAAAGATTAGAATTATTACAGAAAGCGAACGAAAAAACAGGAAAGCAGTTGACTATCAATGCGGAAACCGGAAGTCTCGAAGAGTTTGACGAATTAAAGCAACTTGTAGGAAAGGAATTTGAAAATCCCGAAGAAAAATACCAGTTATATTATAATGGAATTAGAAGATTGTTAATGGATTTTTTACCTAAAGGGAAAGATTACAAGCAACTACGCGACATTATTTATGATGAAAAGAATATTTTTCTGAATTTAGGAAAAAAGAAGTCTGATAATAATGGAATAAGAAAATCTGATGGAAGAATGACTTATCAGCCTGTAATGAATGAAATTTTGGAAATTATTATAAAATGGGCAGGAGAATCTCAAAATCCGTTCGATTTGTATCGAGATTTTTATGAGTTGAATGAGAACCACGGATATGGTCACGAAAATTATGATGATACCACTGCAAGTGTAGCAAAAGCTATGCTATCTTTAAGTAGTAAATAACTTCTTTTTATTTGACAAAGCATCAATCAAAATATATAGCGTAAATATTTTCACTAAAAGCATCTACGCTATTACTATTTACCTGATTTTCTTCTATTGTCGTCTTTGCATAACATTTGACAATTTTGAGCAGTTGTCTTTCCCCCTAAGTGCCAAGGTGTAATATGGTCGCCTTCCATTTTTTAAATTTCAAAGTGTTCTGTGCATACAAGGCAAATTCCTTTTTGTCTTTCGTATACTTCTCTTTTCTGAACTATATCTCCCCTAAAATTTATCGGATTCATTGCGCAAAATACTTCCGGAATCAACTGCCAATTGCACATCAACGTTTTGCAGCTTGGCGAAGTAGCGGAATTAAAAGCACTTCACTTTTAGTTTGGCACTAACTTTTATAAAAAGCACTGCCCATTGATTTAGTACTAAACCCGCTATTTCTTAGACACGCTGTTGTGCACCGTTCTTATTTTCATTATTGTTGACTATCAGCTCGTTAATTAATTCTGTCAATATTGTCAAATCACTCTCAATAGTCCCTCTCATATATCTATCGTAAACACTGTTTTCGTCTGGAGGGTTTAGATTCAATGTTAATCGTTTTTCTAATGCCAACAGTCTTACAAACTCTCTTTGCGTTCTTCCGTTTCCTTCTCTGAACGGGTGTAAATAGTTGACGTTATCTAAAATTTCTGCCAACTTTTCAGCTAACAATTGTTTGTTGTTTTTTGGAATTTTCTTGAGCTCGGAAATTAATTGCTCAATGTATCTGAAGGCGTTGTCAAAGTGCGAAGTAGGGAAGAATTGTTTTCCGTCTTTACTAATCTCAACTTTTCGTTTTTTACCTACCCAAGCGTAAATGTCCTGAAATAAGTGTTTATGAATTTCAAAAAGGCTGTCAATTCCTTTTAATTTTATAGGGTTTTCGTAAAGTTATTGAAGGCGTTTTGTTACTGCACCACTCTCAACAAAGAGTAATATTTCTGGGTCTGTTAGGTCTTGTAAATTCCTTAAAAGTCCTGTTTTGGGGTCGGTGTAGGTGTAATCAAGGTCTATGTATTTGTATGAGTTAGACATACGCTTTTTGTTTAGCAAATGTCACTAGTTCATTCAATGAAATTATCCCTGTTACATAGTCACGTATAATTTCAACCCCTTTTGGAGTTGGTTTATAACCTTCAAACATATTACTTCCCAAAGCATTAGCCGTACTTTCCAATGTTTTCAAGTCAGCAAATTTCACCCCCATAATGGTTAAGTTGTTTCTGTCTATTTCTATTGTCTTAAACATATTTTTCAGGATTTAATATCAAGTACGAATTTACGGTTTTTTCTTATAATTTTTTGGTTTTTTCGTTTTAGAATGGTGCACAACGTTCTCGTATAATCGACAGTTATGGGTTAATATGCATTAATTTTCAGTTTGGCACAGACTTTAGCAATTCCGCGTGGATTAGGACGTAGTCGAATCCGCCGTAATTGCGGTTATTCATTGTTGTAAAACGTTTTTTAATTCCATTCAACATTCAGTTTTTCCAATTCCGCATTTAATTCAGCGAGGGAATTCGGGTCGATTATTTGTGTATTGATGGTCAATTCTTTTTTGTCCGTTTTTAAGATATAATCTCCCGCAAACTTTTTAATCCGTTTTATTTCAGTCAGATTTAGCTTTTTTCCAAACGGTCCATTTACATTAATTATTCCGTTTTCAATTGTCAAATACTTATAATTCTTTTGGTAAAAGTACAGCCCTAAATACATTAGAGAAATTACAATCCATCCATAGTCAGTCCAATTGGGTTCATTTTTTTCAAAAACTCTGACAAAGAACCAAATTAACCAAAATAGTCCTATAATTAAATTCACATTCAGGTGTTTCTTTTTGTATCCTATTTTCATTTCGTAAATTTTTTACAACGGTTGAGGCTATATGCAGTAAGGGATTGCGGGCTACAAGACTTTCCACCGACACCAAAGTTTGAGCGGGGCAGGATGCTTAAATTACCACTGAAACCCGCTTTTTTGCAAAACCGCTGTTTATCGGTTCGGTGTTCTTTCTCGTCAGTCGTTATGTTTATTTTTTGCTGCATTGTCTTTTGTCGGTGCGTTGGAGTAGGCAAGCTCTTTTGCAGGTTTTGGCTTTAGCGTTGGCTTGTGCGACCTGCAAATGTACTTGACTACTGCGTTGGCTATTCGTCTCCGTTTATTGTCTCCATTATTTCTTTAAAACTGTTTAATCCTGCTTCTATGTTTTCTATGATTTCATTTGCCAAAACATCAGGGTCGGGCAAGTTGTCTAAGTCAGTTAAACTTTTGTCCTTTATCCAAAATATATCTAAGTTGGTTTTATCTCTTTCAATGATTTCAGCATATGCAAATTTTCTCCATCTGCCTTCAGGATTTTCTTCGCTCCACGTTTCTGTTCTTTTGTTTCTGTTTTCGGGATTGTAGAGTTTTATAAAGTCCTGCAAATGGTCAAAACGCAAAGGGTTTTTCTTTAGCGTATGGCTTATATTACTGCGGTAATCATAAATCCAAACGTCTTTTGTCCAAGGGTCTTTAGAAGCTGGTTTGTTGTCGAAAAATAACACATTTGCTTTTACACCTTGTGCATAAAATATCCCTGTTGGAAGTCTTAAAATCGTATGCAATTCGGTTGTTTTCATCAACTCTTTACGAACCGTTTCACCTGCTCCACCTTCAAACAACACATTGTCGGGCAATACTACGGCTGCTTGTCCTGTGATTTTCAACAATGTTTTTATGTGTTGCATAAAGTTCAGTTGTTTGTTGGCTGTGGTTGCCACAAAGTCCTGACGATTGATAATATAATTTTGTTTTTCTTGTTTGCCTTCTTCGTTGGTAATGGTCATACTGCTTTTTTTACCAAAAGGTGGATTGGCTAACACATAATCATAACGCTTGCCATTGTCTGAAACCAAAGCATCTGCCGAAGAAATCAAAGTTTCTCCATCTATTTCGCCAATGTTGTGCAAAAACATATTCATCAAACACATTCTGCGTGTGTTGGCTACAATTTCGTTTCCGTAAAAAGTTTCGTTTTTCAAAAACGCTTTTTCTTCTTGGTCTAACTCTTGGGCTTTAATAAAATCATAAGCCGCCAAAAAGAAACCACCAGTACCACAAGCAGGGTCAATAATGGTTTTCATTGGTTTGGGTCGAAGACAGGCGACCATTGTTTTGATTAAGGAACGTGGCGTAAAATATTGCCCTGCACCGCTTTTGGTGTCTTCGGCATTTTTCTCTAAAAGTCCTTCGTAGATTTTTCCTTTTATGTCTGTTCCCATCAGGCTCCATTGCTCTTTGTCAATCATATCAATGATTTTTAAGAGTTTGGAAGGGTCTTGAATTTTGTTTTGGCTCTTTACAAATATTTGACCCAATGTGCCTTTTTCACTTCCCAAACTGCGAAGCATAAGGTTGTAAAATGTTTCTAATTCCAAACCTCGTTTTTGCGAAAGGGTTTGCCAGTCGCAGGTTTCGCCATTTGGGTCTTCTTCGCCTTGGGCATTTTTGAGTTTGGGGAATGGTAAACCTTTATTGTATGGAGGTTTGTTGAGTTCATCCGCCATTTTAAGGAAAAGCAAATAGGTGATTTGCTCTAAATAATCACCATAACCCACGCCATCATCTCTAAGGACGTTGGCGAAATTCCACACTTTTGATACGATTGCACTTTCTGACATATTATTTCTTGCTTTTCTTTTTAACGGTTGGTTTTTTCTTCTCTTGTTCTTTTGCCAATTTCTCGGCTTGTATTTTTTTGAGCAATTCGCTGGCAGGTTCGTAATCGGCTTCCTTTTTACAAAGTTCTATTTCTGCTTTGCTCAATAACTTGCCTTCAAATGCTTTTTTCAAAATGCTTTGGCGAAGTGCTTCGGCTTTTTCTATGCTTTCGTTTATGCTTTGCTCCATTTTATCGCAAACTGATAAACGGCTTTCTATTTCTTGAACTATTTGGGTTTGTTCGGAAAATGTACTTGGATAAATTATTTCAATCGGTAGTATTTTATTCACTGATAGTCCAGGTTGAGCAGTGCCTGTTGAATACTGATTTAATTTCATCTCAGTAAGTTTGTAAAACAAACACTTTACATCTACTTCATTTTTAACTGTCACTACTACTGCGTGTTCTGTTGCGTGAAATTTTCCATTTATTAAATGTACGTTTCCACATAATGCACCTTGTCTTCCTACTATCGGAAATATTCCTTCGTGAGTTGAGGATTTAACAAAGCCTCTAAGTCCATTACCACCATAACAGGGAAATAATCCATCCTCAAATTCAGAATTTATTTCATCAGCTTTTATGAAATATCCTGCTTTCATATCACATAAATCAGAAATCATTTTTAAATTCCACCCATTCGGCAATTCGCCCGCAACTACATTTTCATTCGTAAACCCTCCCTCAAATGCTTTTTTCAAAACTGATTGGCGGTATATTTTGAGTTGCTCTTGTGCTTTTTTAAAATTGGCTATGCCGTTGTCTAAATCGGAAAACAGAGCTTCAATTTTGGAAACTATGGCTCGTTGGATTGGAAGTGGGGAGACTTCAATTTTGACTGAATTAAAACTTGATTTATTTACTAATGCAACCGTTGTAGAAGTACTTAGACTTTCAAGTTGATTTCTAAAACTTCCAGATTGAGCTTGATAAAAAGTGAATTTAAAATCAATAAAATCAGTTGGAAGAATTGCGTTTATTTGTTGATTAAAAGCTACTTCAACTTTATTAAAACCAACTCTACCTAAATTACCTATACAAGTAATTAAAACGGAATTTGAAGGTAAAACCCTCGCTTTCAATTTGCCTTTATTACTTAAATATTCTGAAATGGATTTGATTGCACTATTGGTAATATCAGGAGGTTTAATAAATGGAATATCTTGTCCATAATTATCAATCTCCTGTTTTGAAGGTGTATTTCCTGTAACAGTTTCAAAAACTTCTTGTAACTCAACTTCTATCCAATCTTCTCTCATTATGCTTCTAATTTAAAATAATTGAGTTTGTATTTCTTTTTTTGGATAGAATACTCCAATAATCACGAAAGGATTTTTAGACCTTCGGGTATGCCACTCTTTGGTGGTGCCTAAGAAGAAATAGAGGTCTTTGTTGTTGATAAAATTGGTTTCATATTGCTCTCGTACTTTTTCAAGGGCAAGTTCTTCATTGCCATTGGCATTTTTTAAACAGTTCCAATAGAGTTGCCCAATTTCCCAATCTTCTATCATTAGGTTGCTTATTTTTCCTGTTTCGTCTTCAAATTTGTATTTGAATTTATAGGGGACTTTTGGAAATGGTTCTTTTTCTGTATTGTTTTCATTGGGGAACAAGGTCATTTGGTTTTGCAGTGCTTTCCACACTGGTTTCCAATCGTCTTCGTCTTTTTCTATAATTAATTTATGAATTTTGGTAGGTTTGAAAGTGGCTAAAGATTTATTTTTAGGTTCTTTGCTTTCATCAATTAAGGTTTGCAGATTGGCATAGACATTATGTAAGCAAAATTGCTTTCTTAGCAGCCAATTGCTTTTGGTATCAATGGTTTCGCCAATCACCAAATCTTTAAATTCATAGTCTTGAGGTGAATAACTTTCGGGTCTAAAATCGTCTGTTCTTTCTTTTAAATCGAGTTCAATCCAAGTATATTTTGTTTGTGCTATTTTGCCTTCTCTTTTAAGAACATTCAAAAAACTTAAAGGCATAGGATAAATTCTTATCCATTCGCCATTTTCTAAAAGGCCTGCTGTACAAACTAATTCGTCATAACTTCTTGATGGTAGCGGATAGGTAGTTACTGTTAATAATACTTTTTTTCTTGGCATTGTTATAGATGAATGAGTTCGTAATCAAATTCAGGTAATTGACAAATGGCTTCTGCTAAGTGTTTGCGATGGCATTGGCAAATATCTTTTTCAAAACATGTAATGGCAACCCGCTGATGCTCTTTAATTAGATTAAGAATCATTTCCTGTTCGCACAATGTTTTGGGTATTACTGTTTGTAAATAATCTTCAAACAATAAGTCATAATCGCTTTGGCTATTCAATTCTTTTCTTTTATCAGAAACGATACCAACCTCTGGGATATGTAAAAATTGAATTCCAACACCTTCGCAAGCCATTTTTAATTGTGATTTGCTAAAGCCATATTTCATACTGTATGAATTTTTTCTAACATCACACAGCACTTTTACATCCGCTTTAATTAATTTATTTAGATATTGCTCAATACTAACACCCTCGTAACCAATTGTAAATAGTGCATTTTTTTCAGAAAAAGGCCTTTGTTTCGCAACCTTTTCAAGTTCTTCTGCACTTAGTAATTGATGAGCAATTTTACTATTTATAGCATAGTAAGGATGGTTTCTATAGGTATGTTTAATTAAATAATCAGATGATTTACCATTAAAATTATTTTTCAAGTCAAGCAATGCCTTTTTATCTCCCTCTGTCAATTCTCCTAAATAGGATTGGATAGTAGTTTTTTTCCAATATTTTTCACCCTCCTCTACCCATTTATATTTACGCATAGTTGCTAAATCCGCATTAGCTTGAAAAGAAAAACAGCCATATTTGTAGGGTACAAAGTGATAACTTGGATTTTTTTGATAGATTCCAAAAAGCATCAACAACTTTTGAAGTTGAAATTTTTCAAGCTCTCCCCCAAAGGTTTCGATAAGTGATAATATAATTTTTCTTCTGTAATACATAAAATATTTATAGATTCTGCAAAAATAAGAATTTATGCAGCTAATGCCTCGTTAAGTTCATTAATAATATTGTTCATTTCAGCACCAAAGAGTTGGTACATTTTGCCTCGTCCGCCTTTTTCGTCAAAAGGCGTAAAGTCGAGATCTTCAATTTCTATGTGATAGGAATTAACAACATGGTTTTTGAGTTCACGCAACCAGTCCATTTGTTCGGTGGTAAAGCGGTTGTGTTTTCCTGCATTTTGTTTGAAAATCCAGTTTTTAAAATTGTCGTCAATCGTTTTATCAAAGGGTTTTAGTTCGCTATCTATGCCACATGCTCGGCGTATTAAGGAAACCAAAGCAGTAAGTTCGTCAATGGGTTGTTTGCTTTTTACTTCTTCCAATTGGCTGTATGCTGCCCACACATAATCGGGGGCAAGCGTTGGTTTGTCCAATTTCAGTTTATCAAACACTTCTTTTATCATTTTAAAAGTAAGGTGCCTGCGGTTGTAGGGTTGCTTGTAAAAAATAGTGAGTGCTTTTATTTCGTCTTGATTGGCTAATAAATACTCGCTAAAATCTTTTACAATTTCCTTGGCTTTGTCTACCGAAGTAGTATCCCATTCAGCTTTGGTTACTTTGTCAATATTGTGGCTGTCTATAATTTGCTCGTGTTCTATGCGTACTTTTTCAATGTAATCGTTTAGTTTGCCGTTAAAAGTAGAAGCAGCCGTTGCAATCAATTCTGCTTGTACTTCTTGTTTGGCTTGCTCTATCAAGGCAGGCGTTCGGTCTTTTATTGGAATTGCTTCAATGATTGGTTTTGCTTTTTCTTCAATTACATCATCATCAAAAGCCGATAGCAATTCTTTGCTGATTTGTTTCAGGTTTTTGCCTTTGGAATGTTCCAGCAATTTTTCTTTTTCCTTGTCGGAAATTTCTTTTTCCAAACGGATAAGTCGATTAGCCAAGGAAAGAAACAAATCTTCTTCGGCAACGCCCATTGTAACTGCACCCAATAAATCTTTAAGCCCAACGGTTGGTTTTCGTTCCAATGGTCGGCTGTCAGTTTTTTTTGATTTGGTTACCCCAACTGCATCAACAATAATAAAATGCGTTTTGGCTTTGGCGGTTTTAGAAACCATTTGCAAAGCATCTTTGCTTATGGTTCGTGTGCCTCTGCCTTTCATTTGTTCAAAGTAGTTTACGCTTTTTACATCTCGCATAAAGAGCAATACTTCCAAAGGTTTTACATCTGTACCTGTTGCAATCATATCTACCGTAACGGCAATGCGAGGATAATAGGAATTTCGGAAACGGTTCAATACCGATTTTGGGTCTTCTACTATTTTGTAAGTTAGTTTTTTACAAAAGTCATCGCCTTCGTCAAACTCTTCCCGAATGATTTTTATAATGTCGTCTGCGTGGCTGTCGGTTTTGGCAAACACCAAAGTTTTAGGTACTTCATATTCTCCGTTTTCGTCTTTTCGGTTCGGGAAAATTTCGGTCTGTAATGCTTTTTTATACCGGCGAATGATATTACGAATTTGGCTTGGGTTTACCACCTTTCTATCCAAATCATTTTTCAGATATTCAGTGTCTTCGTCTTCTTGTGTCCAACGGTTTTTCCGGGTGAGTTTGTCTCGTCGGTCCACAAACCAACCTGCTTTAATTACGCTTCCTTTTTGCGAAATTTCAGTTTCAATATTATATACATCATAAGGCACATTTACGCCATCAATTACCGATTCTTCGTACGTGTATTCACTCACCACATTTTCCTCAAAAAAACCAAAAGTTCTTTTGTCGGGTGTGGCAGTTAAGCCAATGAGGAAAGCATCAAAATAATCTAAAACCTGTTTCCAAAGGTTGTATATAGAACGGTGGCATTCGTCAATAACGATAAAATCAAATTGTTCAATAGGAACTCTGGGGGTATAATCAACAGGGATTGCCTGTTTTTTATTTCGTTGTTGCTCCATCCATCCCGATAGGTATCGGGATTCATTTGGGTTGGTGTCCTCTGCACCTTCGTCCAATTCCTCGCCTTTCAAAATGGCATACATCCGTTGAATGGTAGAAATGCAAACCTGACTATCGGAAGCGATATAACTTGAAGTCAGTCGTTGTACATTATAAAATTCTGTGAATTTTCGATTGCTGTCGTTGGGTTGAAAAGCCATAAATTCCTGTTCGGCTTGTTCGCCCAAATTTTTGGTATCCACCAAAAATAAAATCCGTTTGGCTTTGGCGTGTTCCAATAAACGATAGACAAAAGTAGCAGCCGTAAAAGTTTTACCTGCTCCTGTAGCCATTTGTATCAAGGCTTTGGGTTTGTTCTTTTTAAAAGATTGCTCCAAATTTTTGATAGCCTTTATTTGAGCAGGGCGAAGCCCTGCCTCATTTAAAGCAGGAATATCTAAAAGTCGGCTTCTTAAACTTTTGTCTTTTTGTAACCATTCTGCCAAAGTTTCGGGTTTATAAAACCAAAATATAGTTCTTCCTCTTGGCTTTGGGTCTCTCGTATCTCTAAAACGTGTAATTGTTCCTGTGCTTTCAAACACAAAAGGCAAAGGGTCGTTGTTTAGATATTTAAGTTTAGCAACTGAATATTCTTTGGCTTGGTCTTCGGCAACTGTGAGTTTGTGTCCTTCGTCTTCTTTTTTGGCTTCAATAATTCCAACAGGTTTTTTGTCAACAAAAAGCACATAGTCCGCAAACTTAGTTTCGGCTTGGTATTCTCTCAAAGCAACGCCTCTGCCAGCTCCTAAGTCCACTTCGTTTTTTGACTGAACAATCCAACCCGCTTCTTTCAACATCAAGTCGATTTTGTCACGGGCAATTTGTTCAGGATTTTGATTTTTATCTGTACTCATATTGTAGTCTGTCTGTGGTGCGTTGGCAAAAAATGGCTCTTTTGGTTTTGCGAAGCGTTGGCTTGTGTGTCGGGCAAAACCAAATGTGCCATTTGTGCGTTGGCTATTTCTTTTATGTCTTTATGCAGCAAAAATTTCATTGTCATATTGTTGGTTCGTCTGTCTTTTTACACTTGCAGCTAACTTACTTATATGTATGACTCCATCATACTTATCTAACCATTTTAGATAGGTATATGAAAATTTACATACTTTATATTGGTAAATATATAAATAATTCATTACAAATCATCAAAAGGGCTTTTTAGTTAGACAAAGCTTTTTGCCGTTAGATGTGTGAAAACGACTGTGGTTTTGTTGCAATAGTGGCCTAATAAACTTCTTAAAGTATCAAATTTAAAACAGTATAAAAATACTGAAAATTCAACGGATTAAGCAAACTTAATAATAGTATATTATTAACAATCAAATTGATAATTGTTTTGTGAAAAAATAGGGTTTAGGCAGTTTAAATTACCTGGTATAATCTAATAGGGCGTTTATAAAAGTCAATGGGTGTGGTGGGTTTCCGGGAATGTATAAATCCACTTTAAGGGTGTTTAAAATGCTGCGCTCAA
>Ga0210017_1003939_pt1 | contig 12318 bp, 14 predicted proteins | sample CryGeyCG2014_020_FD_183966 | JGI IMG/M metagenome (GOLD analysis project Ga0210017, IMG submission 183966) | Groundwater microbial communities from aquifer - Crystal Geyser CG08_land_8/20/14_0.20 (SPAdes) (version 2) | ecosystem: Environmental > Aquatic > Deep subsurface > Groundwater | place... | reverse complement strand
GATGACACAGCTATGCTCATTTCCTGCGGACTCTGGAATTACCATCTCGATTCTACGAGCTGATCATTCCAGAATCATTAGGATGATTCTGTGCGAAAGCACTGTTATTAAGCAACGAGTCTAATAATTATGCTTATTATTTTTTTCATTTTTGGTCTTATTTTTGGAAGTTTTTTGAATGTTTTGGTGTACCGGCTTCACACAGCCGAAGAACTTTTTCTTTCTCGTTCGAAATGCCCGCATTGTCAAAAACCAATTCGTTGGTATGACAACATCCCAGTGATTAGTTTTGTGATTTTGAAATTTCGTTGTCGCGATTGCCAAAAGAAAATTTCTTGGCAATATCCAATCGTGGAAATTTTTACGGGACTCGTTTTCGTGCTAATCGGTTGGAAATTTTTTGTCTTGACCGACACTGCTTCTTGGGCATCAACCGCGTACTATCTTTTTGTTGCCAGCGCGCTTGTCACAATTTTAGTTTATGATTTCCTTTATCTGGAAATTCCAATGATTGTTTTGTGGACGGGAATTTTTGCTTCCATTGCTTTTGGACTTTATACTGATTGGATGATAATTTCCCAAGGTTTGACCTTTGGAATTTCTAAGGTCGAACCTTTATCGATGCATATTTATTCCAGTGTTTTGGCGGGTTTTTTAGCCTTTGTTTTTTTCTTTGCTCTTTCGGCTGGCTCACGGGAAAAATGGATGGGAATGGGGGATGCCTATTTGGTAATTTTTCTGGGACTAATTTTGGGCTGGCCGGAAATTTTTTTAGCGTTGTTTTTGGCTTTTGCAATCGGAGCGCTTTATGGTATAATAATGTTAGCCTTGAAAAAGAAAAAAATGAAAAGCCAAGTGCCGTTTGCGCCGTTTCTGGTACTAGGAACTTTTTCGGCAATATTTTTTTATGAACCGATTGTCAGCTGGTATCTAGGATTATTTTATTAAAAATTGATTTGGAATAATTTGAGCTTTGGATAATTTAGGTTTAATATTACAATGTCTGATAAACAAAACAAAAAAAATAATAATGTTTTTTCTAGGCGAGGTTTCACGCTGTTGGAGCTGATGGCTTCAATTGCAATTATAGGCATTATGACTGGAGTCGGATTGGCTTCTTTGAGTTCTGCCAAAAGACATTATGCTTTGAAAACAGCTCAAGAGGAAGTGACTTCTGCGATAAAATTGGCGCAAAGTTATGCTTTGCAAGGAAGAGGTGTTGCTGGTGTAGAAAAAGTTTGCGGATACAAGTTTGTGTTTACAAATAGCAGTACTTATGCAATTTATTATTACACAATGAGTGGTCAAAATTGCACAGGGAGTATTAATATTAACAATTCGACTCAAGTTGTTGAAACTCAAACCCTAAAAAATGGCGTAACATTATCTTCGCCTGCGGTATCTAATACGATAATATTTTTTACTATTCCTAATGCAAAAATATCCGGAGTTGGTGTTTCTAAAACATTTACATTTACTGTTGGCACTGGTTCGAGTGCGGAATCAAAAAAAATAATCGTAAGTTCAACTGGTTTAGTAAGTGAAGTTAAAGCAACTCAAGACTAAAAAATGAATAAAAAAAGATTTTCTAAAAACAAAAAATATGCTGGCTTTTCTTATGCAGAATCCATTCTGGCCGTTTTTATTGTGTCTTTTGAAATGCTTGTGGTGGCAAGCTTGATGTCAAGCAGTCTCAAAGAATCAATGGACAGTCGCAATCAAATCATCGGAGTGCTTCTCTCGCAAGAAGGCATTGAATTGGTGAGAAATTTGCGCGATAACAATTGGGCGAAAGGCGATGATACTTTTACTGATTTTCCAACTGTTTCAAATGATTGGTGTCGAGTTAATATTGATAATATTATTGGATGTGCTCCCACTTATACTGATAGAATTTTACGAATAAGATCATCTGATAAGGCTTATTATCATAATGCTACTGGCACAGCTACTAAATTTAGGCGAGTAATTAAGATTGATTACGATGCACAAATAACTCAAGCTGAAATTACAAGTATAGTGTCTTGGGGAGTTTGGGATGCTAATATGGTTAATCTGACTGATACTGTATGCAATTCTTCTGCTAAATGTGCTTATACCACAACAACCCTAACTCGTTGGGGTGGAATGTAAAAATATGACAAATAAAAATCTAACAAAAAACAATGCTGGCTTTTCTATTTTGGAACTCTTGATTGCAATGTTCATTTTTGTTTTGACAATTATCACGGCTGTTTCAATTTTTGCCAGCGTGTCTTCTACTCGGCAAAAAAGTCGAGAGATTCAAAGAAATATGGAAGATGCTCGAACGGCCTTGGATCTGATGGCGAAGAATATGCGAATGAGCATTGGACTTAGTGAAGTGGGCATTAATCATCAGGAAATTTATATGTTCAATACTTCACAGGGAGACTGTATTAGTTATAAATTTGATTCTGATAATAAATTAAAAATAAGCCAAATACCTTCAGTGAATCCGAGTAATTGTAGTACAATAGCATATACATACAATCCTATAATTTCAAGCGATGTTTCGGGAAGTTTTTTAATAACCACAACTTCAGCCACTGCTACACCGAAAATAGTGGGCAAAGCGACGATTGTTTTGACAATAGACGGCACAACAACTATACAAACTACAGTTTCGTTTCGAGATTATGGGGGTATAATTCAATAGAAATTTATTATGTGGGAAAAAAAATCGTTGAATAAAAAAAATAAAGGTTCAGTTTTAGTCGTCACTCTTTTGATTTTGGCGGTAATTTTGATTTCAGTATTGAGCACAACTTTAGTGGCGGTGAAAGAACGCAAGGCTTCAATGGGTTCCGCTATATCCAACAAAGCCTATCAAACTTCAGAGGAAGGCATTGAAACAGTGATGCAAGCGATAACGCGAGGGAATCATGATTATATTAGTAATAACAGTAATAGCGTAAATGATTTACGCGGGAATTTGCCAAACGGTCTTGATTGCGATATGAATACAGGGCTTTTGGAAGGTACTGATTATAATGTTCAATTATTAGATAGCGCTTCTACCCAAATTGATTGTTATGATTCTACTAAACCTGTTTCAGAAATCGTCAAGATAAAATCAGTGGGCACATCTTCCAATTCCAAACGAGCAGTCAAAGCTCTAGTGTTAAATAAAAGCACGAAATTACTGATGCATTTCAATGGTGAAGATCCTCCTATGGATAGTTCATATTCTTATGCCGGATATGATATTATTAATCAGGGGGTTACTTTTCCTAGCCCCGATCCTATTTTAGATGGTACGGATTACGCGACTTTTCCTAGTTCGGGTATAAATTATATAAAAATTGAAGACAATGATGATAACGATGGCATTGATTTCAATTTTCTCGACCAAGATTTTACCATCGAAGCGCGGGTAAAGATTGAAAATACTACAAGTTCACTTCCAACAATAGTCAGTAAATGGAGCGATGAGCCATCAGAAATACAATTTAGATTTTATTATAATAATAATTTGGCTGATTCTACTAATTATCATAAGTTGAGTTTTCAATATCGTACAACAGCCGGAACATCTAATACATGGCGTTCTGAAGTAGTAAGTTTGAATGACTGGCATCATATAGCGATAGAAAGAAAAGGCACAAGCGCATATTTTTTTGTTGATGGGATACTTAAGGGAACTGCAAGTAGCGGTAGTCATGAAATAAATAATATGCCAGACCAAGATATTTATGTGGGGACTTTGACGGATTCCTTTACTCAATGGTATCAATTCATTGGCGATATGGACGAACTGCGCATCACCAAAGGCATAGCTCGTTTTCCCATATCTACAAATTTTGCTCCTTGGGAAATCGAATACGAACCGAATAACTAGTTTCTTTTTTCTTAGCCACTCAATGCTCGCTTGGGCATTGAGTGGCTTTTCTTTTATGCTATAATAAAACTATGCGAAAAACCGAATTTGCTAACGGAGAATTTTATCATATCTACAACCGCGGAGTGGATAAACGCGAAGTATTTTCGGATAAATTTGATTACGAAAGATTTCTAAAATCAATGAAAGAATTCAACAGAATAGAGCCAATTGGAAGTTTATACGAAAAAAGTTTCAAGGATGCCAAACTAACGCTTTTGGAGTCTAAATCTCCAATTGGAGATTTAGACTCCAAAAGCTCCAAAAGCATTCCAATAGTTGAATTTGTGTGTTATTGCTTAAATCCAAATCATTATCACTTTATTATCAAACAAATAATTGATGGAGGAATAGCTAAATTTATGCAAAAAATTGGTATTGCATACACAATGTATTTTAATAAAAAATATTCTCGTTCAGGTTCTCTTTTTCAAGGCACTTTTAAATCCATCCACATTGATTCAAATGAATATCTGCTATATCTTTCAGCTTATGTGAATAAAAATAATTTCATTCATGGCTATAATAATTCTAATTGGAAATATTCTAGTTTGGCAGAATATGAAAAAGAAAATGACCAAGAAAATAAGCTTTGTAACACCGTTCCTATTTTAGAGCAATTTAAAGATAAAAAAGATTATATGGAATTTTTAAATGACAATGCGCTTTATTTGAAAGATAAAAAAGAAGAAAATAGATATTTATTGGAAGAATAATGGATATAAGCAGTAAGCAATTTGGAGTCTAAATCTCCAATTGGAGATTTAGACTCCAAATTGCTCTAATTTAATAGTTATGGATAAAAATCAAATTAAAAGTCGAATTGAAAAACTTTCTCGAGAAATTAATAAATTTCGTTACGAATACCATGTTTTGGACAAGCCGGATGCGACGGACGAAGTTTATGACTCCTTAATGAAAGAATTGCGCGAACTGGAAGAAAAATTTCCAGATTTAAAATTGGCTGATTCGCCGACAATGCGAATTGGCGGAACGCCACTGGCAAAATTTGAAAAAGTAAAACACCAAATTCGCCAATGGTCATTTGATGATGTTTTTGATTTTGAGGAACTTGGAAAGTGGGAAGAAAAAGTAAGACGATTAGTGGAGAAGAGCCCTCTCCTGAATATGGAGAAATTAGAATATGTTTGTGAAATCAAAATTGATGGACTGAAAATTATTTTAAATTACAAAAACGGAATTTTTGAAAGAGGGGCGACGCGCGGAGACGGAGTGATTGGGGAAGATGTGACGGAAAATATAAAAACAATTTATTCCATTCCACTGAAACTCAATTTGCCGGTAGATTTGGTGGCAGTGGGAGAGTGTTGGCTTTCAAAACACGAATTAGAACGAATAAATAAAACAAGAAGAGAAAAAAAGGAAGCGTTGTTTGCCAATTCTCGAAACGCGGCAGCTGGATCAATTCGTCAACTTGATCCAAAAATTGCGGCGAGCAGGAAATTGGATAGTTTTGTGTATGATATTGATAAAATCGAGGTTTCACCTCGAGAAACTCGAGGTGAAACCTCGATTATTTTGCCAGAAACACAATCAGAGGAATTGGAATTATTGGAAAAGTTGGGATTTAATGTGAACAAAGAAAGAAAATTATGCAAAAATATCAAAGAGATACAAAATTTTTATGACGAGTGGAAAAACAAAAAAGACAAAGAAAATTATGGCATTGACGGTATTGTGATAAAAATAAATTCGCGCACAATTCAAACGGCGTTGGGGTATACGGGAAAATCTCCGCGGTGGGGCGTGGCTTACAAATTTCCAGCCGAAAAAGTGACGACAGTAATTGAAGATATCAAAATTCAGGTTGGTCGCACTGGGGCGCTCACTCCCGTAGCACATCTTCGGCCAGTTGTTGTAGCTGGTTCGACAGTTTCGCGAGCGACGCTTCATAACGAGGATGAAATAAAAAGATTGGATATAAAAATTGGCGATACAGTCGTGATTCAAAAAGCTGGTGATGTCATTCCGGAAGTGGTGGAAGTTTTGAAAGATTTGCGCACGGGAGAAGAAAGAAAATTCGAAATGCCGACGGTTTGCCCGATTTGTGGAAGCGCTGTGAAAAAGGAAAATTTAGAGGTTCGACCTCTCTCGACCAAAGCGACCCAAAGAGGTCAAACCTCCGAAGTTGAATTGAGTGCGGCTACTTATTGCGTTAATAAAAAATGTTTTGCACAGGAGAAAGAAAAAATTATCCATTTTGTTTCTAAGAAAGGTTTTAATATTGACGGACTAGGAGAAAGAATCGTTGAACAATTAATGAATGAAGGATTAGTTTCGAATTTTTCTGATATTTTTGAACTAACAAAGGGAGATCTGGAACCACTGGAAAGATTTGCCGAAAAATCAGTTGAAAATTTGCTTGGCGCTATAGAAGAAAGCAAAAAAATAAGTTTGCCGAAATTTTTATTTGCGCTGGGAATCAGACACGCCGGAGAAGAAACTGCAGTATTGGTAAATCGTAATTTGCAAGTAGTAATTAGGGATAAGAAAATAAATTCACTAAGTGATATAATAAATTATTTTCCAAAAATTAAGATAGAAGATTGGTTGAACATTAAAGGCATTGGAGAAAAATCAGCCGAGAGTTTAGTGGGTTGGTTTAGCGATCAAGAAAATATTAGAGTCTTAGAAACAATGGAAAAATTGGGAGTGGAAATTATTGTAGAAAAAGAAGATAAAAATAGGAATAAAAAATTGGAAAATTTGACATTTGTTCTTACGGGAGAACTTACAAGCTTTACAAGAGACTTGGCAAAAGATATTATAAGAAAAGAAGGGGGAAATGTTTTTGGCTCGGTGAGTCGAAAAACTGATTATGTTTTAGCGGGAGAAAATCCTGGCTCTAAATTTGAAAAAGCTAAAGAATTAGGAGTGAAGATTATTGGGGAAGAAGAATTTAAGAAAAAACTAGGCTTATAATACGAATGATGCGAATTTTATGCTAATCTACAAATATGCAAATATTTGTAGCATTCGCATATTCGTAGATTAGCATTCATTCGTAGATTTGTATTATGATTAATAAAGACGAAGTTCAACACATTGCCAATCTCGCTCGCATTGGAATGAAAGAAAAAGAGATTGAAAAGTTTTCTCATGACTTGTCGTCAATTTTGGATTTTATTGAAAAACTTAAGGAAGTGGATATAACAGATATCGAACCGACAGCGCATATCACAGGACTCCAAAATAAATCTCGGGAAGATAAAATTGAAAAATTTGAAAATATAGAAGGGATTAGAAAATTATTTCCGGAAAGCAAGAACGGGTATGACAAGGTAAAATCAGTGTTGTAATTCTTAATTTTTTAATTTTTAATTTTATAAATAAATCTTAAATCTAAATTTTTAAATATTAGAAATTTTAATTTATTTAAAAATTGTAAAAATTAAAAATTATAAAATTTTTTATAGCATGATCAAGGAATTACATAATAAATTAATATCTGGTGAAATTACTTCAACTCAATTAGTGGAGCAATATTTTGCTGTGATTTCTCAAAAAAATAAAGATATCAATGCCTATTTAACTTTGACTAAGGAATTAGCATTGGAACAGGCCAAAAAAGTGGACGAAAAAATTTCACGCGGTGAAGAAATTGGAATTTTAGAAGGTATTCCCGGTGCAATTAAGGATAATATTTGCATTGAAAATGTCAGAACAACCGCCGGATCAAAAATTTTAGATAACTATGTTGCTCCTTATGACGCGACTGTTATAAAAAAATTGAAAGAAGCCGGAGCAATAATTCTGGGCAAAACAAATCTGGATGAATTTGCGATGGGATCTTCTACGGAAAACAGTGCTTATGGCGCGACAAAAAATCCACATGATCTCGAAAGAGTCTCCGGCGGATCTTCTGGCGGATCGGCCGTAGCAGTGGCTTCTGATATGGCAGTTTGGTCTTTGGGATCAGACACAGGCGGATCAATTCGTCAGCCTGCTTCTTTTTGTGGAATAGTTGGACTCAAGCCAACTTATGGACGAGTGTCTCGATATGGTCTTATCGCGATGGCTTCAAGTCTGGACCAAATCGGCCCAATGGCAAAAAGCGTAGAAGATGTGGCGATAATTCTTTCTATTATTTCTGAAAAAGATAAATTAGATGCAACTTCAACTCCAAGTGTGAATAAAAGATATGAAGATTATTTAACAGGTGAAGTGAAAGGTCTAAAAATTGGAATCGTCAAAGAATATTTGGCAGGATTGAACGAAGATGTCAAAAAAATAATAAATGGTGTGATTGAAAAGTATAAAAAATTAGGAGCCCAAATTGTTGAAATAGAACTTCCTAATGCCAAATATGCTTTGCCGACTTATTATATAATCCAGCCTTGCGAAACAAGTTCTAACCTAGCCAGATTTGATGGGATAAAATACGGGATGCGTGCGGATGACAAAAAAAATTCTGATTATAATCCAGATGGACTACCGAAAAATTTATTAGAAAATTATTTGGATACAAGAGCCTATGAACTTGGCGCGGAAGTGAAGCGCCGGATAATGCTGGGGACTTATGCACTTTCTGCTGGCTATTATGATGCCTATTATCTTCGAGCGCAAAAAGTTCGCACACTTATCAAGCAGGATTTCCAAAAAGCTTTCGAGAAAGTAGATTTGATTTTGACTCCAACTACTCCTTCAACTGCTTTCAAACTTGGAGAAAAAAATCAAGATCCACTTCAAATGTATCTGGAAGATATTTTTACTATTACTGCTAATATTGCCGGAGTTCCCGCCATTTCCGTGCCGGGGGGAGAGATAAAAATTAATGGTAAAAATTTACCTATCGGTTTTCAACTGCTAGGCAAATGGTTTGATGAAGAAACTTTACTCAACACGGTGCATGCTTTTGAAGTTAACTAAAAATAAAATTATCCACAGGGGGGGGCTTGCACTGGAATTTTAATAGTGATATAATATCATTGCGAAGTTATAAAATAGAAAATAAAAATGACACAAGAAACAATACAAAATATAGCTACTAAAATAAATGTGCATCCAATTCATTTGAGATTTTTTTTGTCGAATATAAAAATTGATCCTTCGGAAAATTTAGGAACTTTGTATAAACAATATACGAATGAAAATCCAAAACCTTTTGTAAAATGGGTTGGTGGAAAGCGCCAATTACTTCGACAATTTCGAGAGATAAATTTGTATCCACCTTTTGCTTTTAATCCGGACACTGCAACTTATTTTGAACCTTTCGTGGGCGGTGGTGCAATGTTCTTTGATTTACTTCCAAAAAGAGCTGTTTTATCAGATATGAATTTAGAATTGGTGACGACTTATAATGTTATCAAAAACGATGTTGAAACTTTAATAAAAAAACTCAAGGAGCATCAAAAGAAGAATAATAAAGAATATTTTTTGAAAATTCGCGCGCAAAAAATTGAAAAATTAGCTGACGCAAATATTGCGGCTCGTTTTATCTATCTTAATCGCACAGGGTTTAATGGCCTTTATCGTGTGAATAGAAGCGGTGGATTCAATGTGCCTTATGGAGAAAATAAAAATCCGATGATTTGTGATGAAGATAATTTGCGAAAAGCACACGATGCGATGAAACACACAAAAATTTTGCATCAGGATTATAAGAAAGTTTTGGCAAAAGCCAAAAAAGGAGATTTTGTATATTTTGATCCGCCATATTATCCGGTTAATCGAACCTCGAGTTTTACAAGTTATACTAAAGAAGGATTTTTAGAAAAAGAACAAACAGAATTACGAGATACATTCCTAGAACTTCACAAGCGAGGTTGCTATGCAATGCTTTCAAACTCTGATACGAAATTTATCAACGATCTATATTCTGGATTGGATAAAAAAATAAAAATTCATAAAGTTTTAGCTGGACGGGCAATCAATTCAAATGGAACAGGGAGGGGGAAGATTAGGGAGGTTGTGGTTATTAATTATTAAGTATTAAAATAGTAAAAGCATATGAAAAAAGATGGGATTGGTGGAGGGAATACTCAAACAGGTATTCACTTCGAAAATAAAACGGATTTGTTGACTTTTTTAAATGAAAAAGTTGAAGGTTATTCTGTTAAAAAAGTGAAAATTGATGCTGAAATTTTGTATAATAATAAAGTGGTTGCACAATCATTTCGCAAACATCAGTTATACAAATTTTTAGAATCAAAAGGCATTGATTGGATGAAACATTTATCAAAAAAATTATTACCAGATGATGCGATATATGTCATTAAAGAAAATGCACTTTTTATTATTGAAGTAAAATACCAACAAGTCGAAGGTTCTGTGGATGAAAAATTACAAACATGTGATTTCAAATTAAAACAGTATAAAAAACTATTTTCAGAATTGAATTACGAAGTTGAATACATTTATGTTTTGAGTGATTGGTTTAAATATGAAAAGTATAAAGATGTTCTTGATTATATAATTAGTGTTAATTGTAAATATTATTTTGAATATTTGCCTTTTCACGAAATTGGATTGCCAGTGCCAGGTAGAAATTAATAAAAATGTTAAAACAAAAAGAAATAAAACTTCATCCAGAAGAATTTAATCTTGAATGCACAACTGTTTGGTCATTTCCAAGACGGGGTAATTGGGCGACGCATAAATCGGATTGGCGTGGAAATTGGGCGCCGGAAGTGGTGCGAAATTTGATTTTGCGATATTCGAAAGAGAAGGAGCATCTTTTGGATTGTATGATTGGCGGTGGCACGACCGCGATTGAAGCGAAAATATTGAATCGCCATATTACTTGTGTTGATGTGAACGAGGAAGCATTGGAACGAACAAAAAAAGTTTTGGAGTTTGATGTAAAAAATGAAGCCAAACAAAGAATCAAAAAATGTGATGCGCGAAAACTTTCTTTCATAAAAGATAACGAAATTGATTTTGTTCTCACTCATCCGCCATATGCAGATATAATAAAATACAGCGAAGGGAAAATCGAGGATGATCTTTCCAACATTCATGACATAGAAAAATTTGTGGAGGAAATGGAAAAAGTTGCCAAAGAATTATATCGAGTTTTACGACCAGGAAAATTTTGCGCAATTTTGATGGGAGACACACGCAGAAATACTATGTATCAACCACTAGCCTATAAGGTCATGGAAAAATTTCTAAAACGAGGATTTCAATTAAAAGAAGACATTATTAAAAAACAACATAACTGCCAAGCAACGGGCTTTTGGGTGAATAAATCCAGAGAAAGTAATTTTCTTCTCATTATGCACGAACATCTTTTTATATTTCAAAAATAATATGGAAATGAAAATAAACATATTAACGCATAAATTTTTAACAAACTAAAAAAACTATGTCAAAAAAAGCAAAAAAAGAGGTGGTTGTAGTGAAAGAACTTTCGCAAGATGAGTTGCAAAAGTTGGCGCATTTGGGCACAAAAGAGGCGATTGAAAAAATTGAAAAATATATCAAGATAGAAAAAGATTATGAAAAACGCACTTATGCTCAAATAGCGCTGAATGAATGCGAAATGTTTTTTTATCAACCTAAAAACGAAAAAGAAGATGAAGAATTTACATTGAGTGAATTAATTAGAAGAAAAGAGCGCTATATCGATGAGCGAACAATGAAAATGTGTGATATCAAAGAAAGAATTGAAAAATTGATGTTGGAGAAAAAAGTGCATGAAAAAGTTTTAGCAAAACATAAAAACAAAAAAGAAGACTGGCAATATAATTGGATGCAAGATTTTGTGTTGATGGAAGAAAATGAATTGCATAAAATCGAAGAAGATCTTGAATATGATGAATCTTGGGTGGCTGAGGCTAAAAAAATGATCACCACTGCACGGTATAAAAATATGCCAGCGCGCCATCTTGAACATTTTGACTTTAACTTTGGCGAAGATTCTTTTGAGGATGAAAAAGAGAATTGCGATTGTGAAAATGATTGTGATTGCGAAGATGTTTTCAAGGGGATGATATAATAAAAGAATAAAATAAAAATTAAAAAACTCGCTTCAAGCTGGAATTATAAATATAATTTTTGCGGGAGGTTGAGGGAGAAAAAGTATGTGTTTGTATTTAAATTGTCCTAGTGATTTATTGGTAGCGATTATTTCTTGTAGTATATTTTTTTTAATAGCATGGGTTGTATTTTCCAAATTCAAAAATATATTTTTATCAATAGCTATTTTTTCAATATTAGCCAATTTATTTTTTTTCTTGTTAATTATTTCTAAATCTCTTATTTTTCTCACATATCATATTGCGTGGTTTCAATATGTTATTGTTTTTTTCTGGCCTCTTTTAAATATATATCTAATAATTAAATATTTTAAGAATAAAAAACAAAAATGAAAAAAAATAAAACAGCGTTAGTTATTTTTTTATCAATTTTAATTTCTTTTATTCCGATTTCTCCGACAAGTCGCGTTGTTTTTTCTC
>Ga0210017_1003936_pt1 | contig 12322 bp, 8 predicted proteins | sample CryGeyCG2014_020_FD_183966 | JGI IMG/M metagenome (GOLD analysis project Ga0210017, IMG submission 183966) | Groundwater microbial communities from aquifer - Crystal Geyser CG08_land_8/20/14_0.20 (SPAdes) (version 2) | ecosystem: Environmental > Aquatic > Deep subsurface > Groundwater | place... | reverse complement strand
GAAAAGAAAGTAACTGAGGAAAAAAAGACTACTGGGGAAGGAGAAGAAGTAACTGGAGCTGAAGAAGGAACAAAAACAACAGAAGGAACAAAGGGAACAACAGAAACTGAAGAAACAAGTTATTTGTCAATAATTGTTTTGGTTGCACTTGTTGTTATTGTTTTAGTAATCTTGGTTTATTTCTTTAGAGGCGATAAGAAAACAGTTCCTAAGTTTACACATAAATAATCTGCACACTAGACACCTACACACTAAACAATATAATTTTATGTGTTGTGAGGGTGTAAATAGGACAGTATATTTTATGTGCTGTTTCTTTTTTTCTTTTTATTTTAAATAAAAAAGGTTTAGTTTTTCAGATTTTGTTCAACAATTGAAATAAAATCAGTAACTGCTGGCAATAATTTTTGTATTTCTTCCAAGTCTTCTTTATTGATCATATGATATTCATGTGCAATTATATTTCTGTACTGACTGAGTTTTTGTAAATCATCATTTAACTCTTTATTAATTAATTTATAATCGTAAAGAATGTTAAAGGTTTCTGCATAAGTGCTAGGGTAACCTAATTTTCGCTTTGTAATAATGTAATCTGCAATATCTATAGCATAATTTACAATTTGGAATAACTGCATAGGTATTGCATATTTTTGATCATCTGTTGTTTGATCCTTTTTTGCATTTAACCTATTGAAATTATTATAATGTTCTTGAAGTTTTGTTACCTTTGATTCAAATTCTATGTCCATAAATACTCCCGATATCTTCTTAAAGTAGAATAATGATGTAAATTATCTTGATACTCTCTTAAATTTTTATAAAACTCAAAAGCATATTTGTTTTCGTCATTTATAAATATTTGTTTTCCATGTTTAAATGCTTCAACTTTTACATGAAAGGGTAGTTTGTTGTCTGGTATAACATCAAATTGTTCTGTTTTTAGTTTTTCTATTTCCCAAACCTTATTTTTATCGTGATTTTTTAAAAAAACACAAATATCATAATCGGAATTAGGTTTTTCTGTTCCCTTTGTTCTAGATCCGAATAATACTGTTGCAATTACATTATCATTCTTTTTTAAAGTGGAAATTAAAGTATTATAATCCATAGTAATATATGTAACTAACACTTTTTAATCCTTTTGCAATTTCAATCAAAAACTAAGAAAGGTTTATATATATATTTAAGATATTTCTAATAGCAATTTGCTAGCCTTAGAACTAGCTTTTGTATGAAGTAGGAAGGGATTATATGTTTAATTATCATTTTAGTAAACTGTTTGTTTTTACATCAATGTTCTTATTTTTGCTAAGCTTTGGTTTTGCTATAACTATTTCTGGTTGTTTGGGGGACGTGAATTCAGATTATATTGGTACTCAATTGGTATTAGATTCAAATATTCCTATGTTGGGCCCAGATCCCTGCTTTGATTTAAATGCTGATTTTGATAATAACTATTTTGATTTAAATTGTAATGGAAATTATCTTCTATTAGGTGGTGCAAATTTTTTTGAAATTGATCAAAGTATAGATAAAATATATCTTCGCAATTGTAATTTGGTTGTATCAACACCTATAGTTTATTTTCATATTTTATCTGATTTAAATCAATTATTTGTTTTAGATAGTAATATTTTAGTATCTACAACAGGGAGTTTTTTCATTAAATTAGATGCTTTTAGTAACTCTACTCTGGATTTAAATTTTTATGGTTCGGATTTCAATTTGCAAAATGATGGTCAATTAATAAATATTTTAGATTCAAACATAAGCACATTAACTATGTCTGATGTAAATTTAATTGATATTGATGATTCTAATATTGTATGGATTGAAGGCAATAACGATGTAAATGTTTTAGATTTAAGCTTTTTGGGCACAACAATTTTGCAAGATTCAACATTAGTGAAATTGAAAAGTGATGATTCAGAAATAACAATGAATTTCAATGATAGTGATTTTAATATTCAAGGTGATCAAGGAACAGCAATACAAGTAGATAGTGCAATAACTTCTGTTACAGTTAATGATTTGAATATTGTTGATTTTGGAACGCATGCTGTTTATTCAATATCCGGAGATGTAAATTATTTTGTATCTAATCTAACTTCTGGAATTACAATAGCAAATACAACTGCTAATTTATTTGTGTTTGTAGGTGTTGATGATGGTGAATTAAATATAAATATGAGCAATTCTGATTTGAATTTTGCAAATGATGTTTTTTGGTTTGATGGTTCAGATATAAATAATTTGAATATATATAATCTGGCTTTAGGAGATTCAACAAATTTATTTACATCAATAAATGATGCAAATCTTTATAATTTATATTTATATGATTCAAATGTAAGATTTGATACTTTGTTTGATGTAAATGGTATTGTTACTGGAAAGGTCTGGAATAATGTTCTTGTTGACAAGAATACAGATAATAATAATATTATTCTAGAATCAAATATTACCTCGAATGATGTTAATATAGATTTTAATACAACATTAACGACACAACCAAATATTGTTGGCAAAACATACAAAGGGGGAAACTATTGGACTTATTCTGGTGATTCGCATTGTGTTGATATTACTGGCGATTACCTTTGTGATGCAAATCAAATTGTTTTAGGATCTGATGAAAATTATTATGATTCATTGCCTTTAACAACAACTAGGTCTGCAGAAATGCAAGCAACTGATATTTCTCTTAATAGTTCTGTTTCAGGAACAACTAGTACAGCAACATGTACTGTAAGAAATAATGGCGATGTTAGTGGAACACCTGCAACTGTTAAATTGTATGTTGAAAATGTTTTAACTGATACAAATTCAACTGCTCAGACAGTTACTGCGGGTTCAACAAAAACTTATGCTTTAGATTGGGCACCAGCTCCAACAGTTCAAACAGTTTATGATTTAAATTGTGTTGTTACATATACAGATTGGAGCTCATCAAATAATAATTATGCAACAACAAAAACAATTGGTGGAGTAAGTTCAAGTAAGAAGTCAGGAATAGATCTCAAAGCAATGTCTTTGACTTATGTTTCTCCAAGCCCAGTAAATAAAGAAGTAAGTTTTGATTTTGTTTTCAAAAATGCAGGCACAAAAACAGCAACAAGTGATTATACTGCAACATTATCAATTACAAAAAAAGGATCAGAAGTAAAGAAATGTACACAAAAATACACTGAAGACTTGGACAAAAGCGCATCAAAAACATTTAATTGTAAATGGATGCCAACAGAAACAGAATTGTATTCTTTATTACCAACAATAGATTATTCTGGAACAGATGATTCAGCTTCAAATGATACTTTAAGCGACAAGGTAATACAAATAACAGATACAAATGCTGTAATTGGTTCACAAGATTCAAACAAACCAGTCCAAGGTACAAAAATTATTGATGAAAACAAGATATTGCAAGAATATTCTGACATAAATTCTTTAATCAAGGATATGAACATAGCTATTTATGGTCTGAATTTGTTTTTGCCAGACACAAATTCAATTTATCTGCCAGTAACAGTAACAAGAGATTTCAACTGCTACAAGGATGTGAATGATGCAAATAAAGAGAAATGCAATATTACTTTAACTTTGAAAAATACAGGGGACAAAAACATATCTAATTATTTCTATTATGAGATCCTTCCAGATTTAAATAACAACGCAAGAAAATTGAAGTTTGATATTAACTTCTTGGACATAAATAAAGAAATGAAGTTAACGTATGCTTTAGCAGGCCCAGTAGACAAGAACACATATCCTGCCTTTTTTGGAATAATGTTGAAAGAAGACATCTATGCAAAAGAAGATACTACTATCAAAGAAGAGGGTTGGGACTTTAAAATATCTGGTACAACTTTGTATTGGTGTGTTGTTGGATTAGTTATTATTCTTGTATGTATAGCTATTATCTTTTATTTCAAAGGAAGAAGTTCAGGGTTCAAATATTACAAGCATTATGAATCAAGAATTCAAGAACCGACGCCAAGTTGGAAAGGTCTTGGTGCAAGTGATGAGAAACTCAAGTACAAATCAGGAAATCACAAACTAAAAGAAACTCCTGTCTCTTCCTCAGAACATAAATACAAAGGCTGGAATTAGTACACTAGACAGGCCATTTTTATATACTGCTTGTGACATTAGACCTGCTAATTTTATATGGTGCGAGGGTGTAAACACTAGACAAGATATTTTTATATGCAACTAGGGTTAATTAGTGTTTTTCTTTCTCTTGTTTTTCTAAATATTTCTTTAAACTTTTTAAACTAGTTATTTTCTCTTTTACTTCTTTATGTTCATTTTTTCTGTCAAGCAACAGGGTGTTGATACTCTGTTCTTTTGGAATAGAATAATCATTTTTGTAATCATTGCCTACGTGTAGCATTTCATTTAATTTTACATTCATCTTTTTTGCACAAATCTCAAATATTTCTTTATCTGGTTTTTGCATTTCATATTGATAGGATATTATAATAGAATCAAATAGTTTTGCATAGCCCCAATCTTTTAAACACTCTCCAGTAACAAATGAAGCATTGCTTATTATGCCCAATTTGTATTTTTTCATTAAGGGCACAATACATTCAAAGTCTGTAAATTCTGTAAAGCTTTCAGTGTGTTTCCTGATTAAAGCATCAACATGTTTCATTTCTTTGTATCCCACTACACTTTTGAAATAGTGCAGGAATTCATCTTTTGTTTGTTTTTTTACGGACATGTTGTTTGCATAGCTTTTTCCTAGTTTTTCAGCAATATATTTCATTAAATTGTTATGTGAAGTTGGGTTTGTATCTCTAATCAATGTATTCCACAAATCAAATGTTATTGCTTTTATAGGCATAATATAATAGTTATAAGAAGATATAAAAGAGTTACTTTAAACTACTAGTTAAATAGAAGTTTAAATTTGCAATTAACTCTTTAATTAAACATAATTGTTATTCGAAAGGTATTTATTTGATTAAAAGGTGATATATATAAAAAGAAAGTGATACTTATGGATTTAGATAATTCTTTAATTGTATTTGGAGGTACTAAAATAAGGCGAATTTGGCATAATGAAGAATGGTGGTTTTCGATTGTTGATATTATAGAGATATTAACAGATAGTTCAAGAGCTAGAAAATATTGGTCTGATTTGAAAGTTAAACTTATAGATGAAGGTTTTGAGTTGTCCGAAAAAATCGGACAACTGAAATTGCAATCAGCAGATGGCAAATATTATGAAACTGATTGTGCTAACACTAAAAATATGTTTAGAATTATTCAATCTGTACCTTCACCAAAAGTAGAATCATTAAAACAATGGTTGGCGCAAGTAGGTTATGAACGGATTCAAGAGATTGAAGATCCAGAATTAGCTCAAAAACGTATGAAAGAAATATATAAAGCTAAAGGTTATTCTGATAATTGGATTGAAAAGAGAGTTAGAGGAATAGCAATAAGGGATGAGCTTACTGATGAGTGGAAGAAAAGAGATGTGAAAACAGATAAAGAGTATGCTATACTTACTGCCGAAATTTCAAAGGCTGCATTTGGGATAACTCCAAGTGAATATAAAGAGTTAAAAGGTTTAAAAAAAGAGAATTTAAGAGATCATATGACTGATTTAGAATTGATTTTTACAATGTTGGGCGATGCATCTACAATCAGAATTGCAAAAAATAAAGATGTTAAGGATTCATAGAAAATAAGACCGCAGCAAAAGAAGGCGGAACTGTTGTAGGAATTGCAAGAAAAGAATTAGAACTTAGAAGTAATCAATCTGTTATTACCCAAGAGAACTATTTGGATTTGTCAGAAAAAGAAAAAAGATTGAAGTTTAAAAAACAAATAATTAAGACTTTTGATTATAATTTAAAGTGATAATAAATGCAAAATAAAACAACTGTTAAATGGTATGGTAATCCTAATCCAAAAACAAATTTGAATGAGATAGGTAATACATCAATAATATTGATAAAATATCCTAATTGTTGCCCAATTTTAGCAAAGGCAGAATATTTAAATCCAACAGGAAGTCATAAAGATAGGGCTATATTGAAAATAATTCAAAGCTTGGAAAAAGAAAATAAAATAAACCCAGGGAAAACAACATTGGTTGATTATACTTCTGGAAATGATGGCGCTAGCTTAGCATTTATTGGGAAAGAAAAGGGATATAAAACAATTTCAGTTATGCCTGAAAATATGACAATAGAAAGAAAAGACCAAATAAAACAACAAGGTGGAGAATTAATATTAACGCCAAGATATGAATTCCTAAAAGGTGCAAGATTAAAAGCAGAACAATTAGTAAAAGAAAACAAAAATTATTATTTAATTAATCAATCAGATAATCCATTGAATGTCGTAGCATTCAAAGATTTAGGCATAGAATTTGTTGATTTTTTAACAAAAGAACAAATTGAACCAAAAGTTTTTGTTGGCGCAATTGGCACAGGAGCTAGTACTTCTGGAATCTGTTCAATACTAAAAGACAAATATAAATCTATTTTTTGTGTTGGTTTTGAACCATTGGAAGCTGCAACTACATTCTCACAAAAGTATAATATATCTGCAGGGATTAAAGAACACAAATTAATTGGAACAGGTCCAGGAAAAGTAGCAGTGAATACAAATGTCAAATTGCTGGATTATATTGAATTAATACGTTCTTTTGATACAAATTCTTTAGAATTAACTGAAGGGGATAAATTACTTAAAGAATTAAATCTATCTTGCGGTAGAACATCTAAAGCAGCAATTTATTTAGCAAAGAAATGTGCTGAAATGCTTGGTGAAAACAATGGTTGCATTTTGACTGTGTTTTATGATGCTGGTTGGAAATATTTCAGTGAAGATAAAAAATAAATGGAATAATATTCAAATTTTAGTATATCTCAGCATATGTTGCTTATAGCAAAGCACCATGTGCAATGCGGTATTTTTTCTTTTGACACGACTGGAGACTTTTCTATTTTTTGAAAAAAGAAAAGTCTTAGATGTCCAGATCTTTAACTTCTTTTGCATTTTCCATTATAAATTCTTTTCTGGGTTCTACTTTTTCGCCCATTAAAATTGAAAACAAATGGTCTGCTTCTATTGCATCTTCAATATGTATTTTCTTTAAAACTCTTTGCTTAGGGTCTACAGTAGTCTCCCATAATTGGTCTGCATTCATTTCTCCCAAACCTTTGTATCTTTGAGTGTGAATTTTTTCAACTTCAATATTTTGTTTTTTTAACTCACCCATAAAGATCTCTAATTCTTTATCATTGTAGAAGTATTTGGACTGTTTTGAAATTGGGTCTACAAGTTTATACAAAGGTGGTTGGGCAATATAGATTTTGCCTTCATCAATTAATTGTTTAATATATCTGTAGAATAAGGTTAAGAGCAGGGTTTGAATGTGTGACCCATCAACATCTGCATCTGTTAAAAAAATTATTTTATGATACCTCAATTTATTTATATTGAAGGTTTCGCCAAAGCTTGTACCTATTGCTGTAATTAAGTTTCTTATTGCTTCGCTGTTTAACATTTTATCTAAAGTTGCTTTTTCAACATTTAATATCTTGCCACGTAAAGGTAAAACTGCTTGTATTTCTCTGTTTCTTGCCATTTTGCAACTTCCACCAGCAGAATCTCCTTCAACAACAAATAATTCACATTCTGTTGGATCTCTTGATGAGCAATCTGCAAGCTTTCCAGGTAATGTTGTTCCTTCTAATGCTCCTTTTCTTCTGATTAATTCTTTTGCTTTTCTTGCAGCCTCCCTTGCTTTTGCTGCTTGTAATACTTTCTCAGTAATCATTTTTGCATGATCTCTGTTTTCTTCTAAATATTTTGAAAGGTTTTTATATATAGAATTAGATACTAAAGTAACAAAATCTGAGTTTCCTAATTTTGCTTTTGTCTGACCCTCAAACTCAGGATTTGCAACTTTCAAATATAAAATAGAAACTAATCCTTCTCTTATATCTTCGCCTTTTATTTCTTCTTTTATTTTGTTTTTCTCAAAATAATTATCAAAGGCTTTTGAAATTCCTTTTTTAAATCCGATTTCGTGTGTTCCTCCATCTACTGTGTGAATATTGTTTACAAAGCTTATTACACGTTCAGCATAACCAGTAGTCCAAGCTAAAGCAACACTTACAACAAAATCTTCATCTTTGTAGTTATAAACGTTGTGAAAAAATATTTTATCTCCAATTATGTTGTCTCCTTCTGTGATGTATGTTAAGAAATCCTTTAGACCGTATTGATAGAAATATTCATCAACTGTATTTTCTATTTTGTTAATTATTTTTACTCTAACTCCTGAATTTAAAAATGCTAATTCTTTTAGTCTTTCTTTTACTATTTTGAAATCAAATTCTGTTGTTTCAAATATTTGTTTGTCTGGTTTGAACAAAATTTCTGTACCTTGTTCTTTTGTTTCTCCAATTTGTTTAACAGGGCTAACAGGTACACCTTTTTCATACCTTTGAAAATATATTTTGCCATCTCTGTATACTCGTGCTTCCAGAAATTCTGACAACGCATTTACAACAGATACTCCTACACCATGCAATCCGCCAGAGACTTTATACGAATTTTTGTCAAACTTACCACCAGCGTGTAACTCACAAAGCACAGTTTCTAAAGCAGATTTTTTTGTGTCTTTGTGAATATCTACTGGTATTCCTCTGCCATTATCCTTTACACGCATTAAATCTTTGTCTTCAAAAGTAATTATAATTTCATTGCAATAGCCTGCTAATGATTCATCAAAAGAATTATCAACAACTTCATACACCAAGTGATTTAATCCTGTGACACTTGTTGAACCAACATACATTCCAGGTCTAACTCTAACTGCTTCCAATCCTTTTAGCACTTTGATATTGCTTGCATTGTATTCACTCATTGTTATCACCCAGCCCAGAGTCTTGGGTTGTTGTTTCTATAATATCTACATCTTTCACAAAGTCTTGTTCATCTAATTTTATTAATCTAACGCCTTTTGTGTTTCTGCTCAATTCAGGCAATTGCTCTAAGTAAGTTCTTATCACTATTCCCTTTTCTGTTATTACTAATACTTCGTTTGCTGAAGTTACAATTAATGCTTTTAATATGTTCCCTGCATTTTTCACATTCATTGCAATTGTTCCTTTTGCTCCTCTTTTTGTTTCTCTAAACTCCACAATAGGGGTGATTTTTGCATAACCTAATCTAGATACAAATAATATTTTGTCATCATCAGAAACAACATTCACACTCACAATTTCTGAGTTGCCCAAGTTCATAGCTTTTACTCCTGCTGCTTGTCTTCCCATTGGCCTTACATTGTTTGGTTCAAATAAAACTGCTTTTCCTGCTTCGCTCACAATAAATACTTTTTTGCTTTCTTCAACGAGTCTTACAGTTACTACTTGGTCCTTTTCAAGAATGTTTATTACTTTTAAGCCATTAGCCCTTATTTTTTTAATTAGATCAAATTGCATTTTCTTTATCTTGCCATGTTTTGTAACAATTATTACCTGATATTTTGCGCTTTCTTTAACAATCTCCACTGTAACAGGTATTATGTTGGTAATTGTTTCATCAGTTTCCATTTTCAATATATTTACAATGTGTCTGCCTTTTGCAACTCTAGATGCTTCTGGTATTGTGAAACAATCTAGTGTGTATAATCTTCCTTTATTAGTAAACAAATATAAGATGTCATGAGTGTTTGCAACAACAAATTCTTTTATAATATCTTCCTCTATTTTAGTTGATTTTATTCCCTTTCCTGCTCTGTTTTGTATGTGATATTCTTGCAAATCCATTCTTTTTATATACCCATTTGCAGTTAACAATATTGCCTCCTTTTTGTTTTCAACAAATTCTCTTAAGTTAACATTTTTTGTTATTTTCTCATTTGTAATTTGTGTTTTTCTCAAATCACCATATTTCTTTTTCATATCTAAGATCTCATTTTTAATGTGCTCTTTTAATTTTTGTTCAGAATCCAAAATCGATTTAAGATCTTCTATTTGTTTTTTTGTTTCTTCAAATTCTTTTTTCAAATTATCTATTTCTAATCCTGTTAATTTTTGCAATTTCATATCTAAAATTGCTTGTGCTTGAATATCATCCAGTTTAAATCTATTAATTAATCCCTGTTTTGCTGTGTTTGGATCTTTTGAGCTTTTAATTATTGCAATTGCTTCATCAATATTTGCAATAGCGATCATCAAACCTTTTAATATGTGCAGTTTCTTTTGCAGTTTATCAATATCGAATGCAAGCCAACGTTTTGTAACTTCTATCCTATGGTCTAAATATGCTTTTAATACTTGTTTTAAATCCATTAATTTTGGTTGGCCCTTGTCTAATACTAAGAAATTTACTGGAAAAGAAGTTTCTAATTCTGTGTGTTTAAATAAATTATTTATAATTATTTCTGATTCTGCGTTTGAATTTATTTCAACAACTAAACGCATACCCTCTTTATCAGATTCATCTCTTAAATCAGCAATGCCTTTTATTTCCCCATCATTCACTAATTTTGCAATGTGTTCAATTACTGTGCTTTTATTTACTTTGTAGGGAATTTCTGTAAAAACAATTTTTTTATGCCCTTTTTTAGTATCTTCAATTTTATAATTTGCTCTTACATATACTGCTCCTCTACCAGTTTCGTAAATGCTTTGCATGTCATATTGATTTAATATTGTTGCACCAGTTGGAAAATCAGGGGCTTTTATATATTGAACCAAATCTTTAACTTCGGATTCTGGTTTGTCAATTAATAAAGTCAAGGCATCACAAACTTCATTTAGGTTGTGTGTAGGGATATTCGTTGCCATACCTACAGCAATCCCTGATGCGCCATTTATTATTAGATTGGGTATTTTTGCAGGCAAAACTGTTGGTTCTGTTAATGAATTATCATAATTGTGGGTAAAATCAACAGTATTTTTGTCAATATCAACTAGCATTTCTTCTGCTATCTTGTTTAACTTAGCTTCTGTATATCTTGAAGCAGCAGGGGAGTCCCCGTCAACAGAGTTGTGAACAAATATTCCTGATGCTAATGCAAAATTATGGGTATCATTTACAGTTAAATCATAAACATCTTCGCGATCAGTTATAAATTTTACATTAACAACTTTATGATTTCCACTTATTTCATAAAATATTAAATTAAGATTATTGTTAAAATATTTGTTGAATCCTGTTTCCCATTTGGTTGCTCGACTATTTGGATATGCCACAATTCTTGTTTCTTCATAGGTCTTTTCACAAATTATTTTTTTTGATTCTAAAATTTGTTTGCAGATATTTAAAAATTTTATTTTTCCTGTTTTATTTGTAGTGTGGTTTTTATTTCCTTTAATAATTTTTTCATGCATTTTTAATTTATATTCTGGGGTTTGCCACATTTTTTTCAATGTGTTTGTTAATCTTTTACTAAATTCAATTTTCTTTTCGGGATGTTCTGCAATATATTTTTTATTAACTTCACTTAATGTTTTAGTCATTTGTTCTCTATATTCTTTATTTGTCCAGTTTAATTTATTTTTATTACTCATAGCAATAGAATATTTCTTTTTATTTTCGTTATCATTCCAAAATTTAATTCTACCTTCTGCAATTTTCAATCTATATTCTGAATCGTTCTTATGTCTGTCAGATGCAATATCATAGTGTGTTTTCCAGTGTTCTTTCCAATTCATACGAACTATATTTGTAGGATTGTTATTTAATTTATTAAAATCTTTGTGATGTCTTGTTCGACCTTCAGATTTAGTATATATTTTATTTTCTATATTCCAGTTGTCTGCAAGAATGTGTGAATAAGTCCAACTATTATTAAATGGTTGATTTATTTGTTCATAGCCAACTAAATTTGGATCTCCTGATTTATCAGAATATTTTGTGCATTAAAGAATCGTTTTCTTTTAAGCCTTGTGCTTCTTTATATTTGCCTGTTTTTAATAAAAATCTATGGTTTGGAGTACATCTTATTTCTTCATTATTATCTAATATTACTTTTATTAATTTTGCATTTTTTATTGTTAATCTAGGATTTTCAATTTTTGCTATTTTAATTTTTTTATCATTATCTATTGTAAATGTGTAATTCTCTTTACCTTCTTGATGCTCTTTTACCAAATCTTCAAAACTTAAACATCTTCCATCAGCTAATCTTACTTTTGTATCTTTTGTAAAACACCCAAAATTTCCTTGACCCTCTACTAAAGTATACCTTAAGGAAAAGTCTTGTGCCATCCTTACCAAAGCATCATAAACAGATAAATCTCCATGGGGGTGGTATTTACCCATAGCCTCACCTACAATT
>Ga0210017_1003930_pt1 | contig 12335 bp, 12 predicted proteins | sample CryGeyCG2014_020_FD_183966 | JGI IMG/M metagenome (GOLD analysis project Ga0210017, IMG submission 183966) | Groundwater microbial communities from aquifer - Crystal Geyser CG08_land_8/20/14_0.20 (SPAdes) (version 2) | ecosystem: Environmental > Aquatic > Deep subsurface > Groundwater | place... | reverse complement strand
TCGATTGTAATCGGGATATGTTCCACAATCGTAGTCTCGGCTATCATCCCAAGCTCGATAATAAAGAGTCTGATCTCCGGCAACTAAAGCCTTTAATTTAAAAGTTTTGGTGGTTCCGTCAGCTAAACCTGAACATTCTATCCCTTCCCAACCTGGAGCAAATACAGGGTTATCATAATATTCAGCATCACAACCAGCTTTATCTGTAATATCAAATCTATCATCTAACCATCTCAAGTGGATTCCTCCTGTTTCAGCAGCGTCATGAGTGTAAGTTAGGCTGGCTGAAAATTCGTCACCTACATTTACACTATCAGGTACAGTTAAGGTATCCTTAATATGGGGCCAGGTAGTACCTGGAGCTGCATAAAAAAGTATGTAGGCACCGATTGGAGCGCCGGCTTTTTTCACAGTAAAACTTGTTGCTCCAACAGGAATATTACACTTATCTTCTGCATTTAGACCAACTTCACCTCCAACGTCAAATTTAATAGTTACACCCGTAAGATCATTTATATAGAATCCACTTTCGCCAAAATTTAGACCAATTTGGAGGTGATCGCTTAAATCAATTTTTTTATCTGCTATGATATCAGCCATATATTCCCATCCGGGATCTCCTTCAACTTCTCCAAAATGTAGATTAATAAAAAGTTGATCCGTTAAATCAACTTTTCCATCCGGCATAATGGAATACTCACCGGAGGCACCACCTTGGTCACCTTCAAGGTCTGGATTATTAAACAACCTATCTACTTTTAGGCTCTGAGGAGGTTCAAAAACCAGAGGATCAGGATTAAGGTCGGGTACATAAAAATAACCATCAGTTCTTGTTTTCATTGCCGCAATTGGTCCGGCTGCTTCAACCATTTCAGTTCTTCTGAAATCGGAAATCACCCCCCAAAAAACTATTAGAAAAATTAGGACTAAAAAGATAAAAATTTTTTTAGGCATATTCTTTTTATCGAACTTTTAAAAATTCTCGACCTTCTAAATTATAACAAAATTTTTATGCCCCCGGAAGGATTCGGGGAGTGATAAACACTCCCCGCCCGGTGTTAATCACCGGGCGAACCCTCAATCTTTTTGCCCCCGGCAAGATTCGAACTTGCACCGTTGGATCCGAAGTCCAGCACGCTATCCATTACGCCACGGGGGCTTATTTAATTATATCTAAAGTCTGGAAAAAGACAATAAAATGTGATAAATTTAATAATGAATTAATACGACCCAGCAACAGAGACCCGCTCTCTGGAAATTTAGCATGCCTTACAGACGCGAACAATTTATTAACGGTGAAATTTATCATATCGTTGTAAGAAGAATCGGAGATAGGTCGCTTTTTATAGATATAGATGACTACTATCGAGGAATTTTTTCTATTTATGAATTCAATGATACTAAACCAGTTGTTATTAGAGACCGTCGAAAAGCTCGTGCTGAAATAAAAAAGCTTAACAGAGACCCGCTCTCTGTAATTGACAATCGCGATCATTTGGTAGAAATTTTGGTCTTTTGTTTTATGCCAAATCATATTCATCTATTATTAAGACAATTAAAAGAAGGAGGGATAACAAAATTCATGAATAAATTCGGCGCGGGCTATTCCGGATATTTCAAACAAAAACATGGAGAAAAACGGAAAGGATATTTCTTTCAAGGAAGATTTGTTTCTGTTCATATTAAAACAGAAGAACAGCTAAAAACCGTTTTTGTTTATATTCACACTAATCCTTTATCTCTTATAGAACCGAATTGGCGAGAAAATGGAATTAAAAACCCTGGAAAAGCTATTAAATTTTTAGAAGATTACAAATGGTCAAGTTATCCTGACTACATCGGGAAAAAGAATTTTCCTTCAGTAACAGAAAGAAACTTTATGTTGAAAATAATGGGAGGCGAGCAGGGCTGTAAGAGCTTTGTGGAAAATTGGATAAGATACAAAGGAGAAATTAAAGAATTTCCCGAACTCGCCTTGGAATAAAAACAGAGAGCGGGTCTCTGTAAATTTAAAATTGGTAAATTAGAGAATTGATTGTAAATTGAAAATTGATAATTGAAAATTAAAGCCTTTAATTTATTATAAAATGTCAATTCCAAAAGAAGTACAATCTATTATTAAAGAATTTCAAGATGCAGGCTACGAGGCCCATATTGTTGGGGGTTGTGTTAGAGATATTTTAAGAAATGCGGAACCTGAAGATTGGGATGTGGCTACTAATGCCAATCCCGAGGAAATCCAAAAAATTTTTCCAAAAAGTTTCTATAGCAATAAATTCTTTACCGTAACCGTTCAAACCGGAAGCCAAAATCCGAGATTGAAAGAAATTGAAATCACTACTTACAGATTAGAAGCAAAATATACTGATAAACGTCATCCCGACGAAATAAAATTTGCCAAAACCATTAAAGAAGATTTAGCCAGAAGAGATTTTACAGTCAACGCTATGGCGATGTGTTTGAGGTCGAACCTTAAACAGGAGATTGAAATTGTCGATCCTTTCGGTGGACAGAAAGATCTTGAAAATAAAATTATCAGAGCGGTTGGAAGTCCGGAAGAGAGATTTTCTGAGGATGCTCTAAGGATGATGAGGGCGGTGAGGTTTGCCGCTACTTTAGGTTTTAAAATCGAAAAAAAAACAGCCGAGGCGATAAAGAAAAATTCTCACTGGCTCAAAATGGTTTCTAAAGAAAGAATCAGAGATGAATTTTTGAAGATTATTATGGCCCCCCACCCTTCTTCTGGCATTGAACTATTACGACAAATGGGTTTATTAAAGTTTGTAATACCCGAATTGGAGGAAGGGTGGGGGGTAACCCAAAACAAGCATCATATTTATGATTGCTATGAACATTATTTAAGGTCTTTAGACTTTGCCGCAAAGAAAAATTTTAACAAATTCGTCAGGTTAGCAGCCCTATTTCACGACATTGGAAAGCCGAGAACAAAAAGAGGAGAAGGGCCCGATGCCACTTTTTACGGCCATGAAATTGTCGGAGCAAAAATGACCGCTCAAATTTTAAATCGTCTGAAATTTCCCAAAAAAGAAATTGAGAAAATTGTAAAATTGGTTAGGTATCATCTTTTTTACTATAATGTTGGCGAAGTAGGAGAAAGTTCGGTCAGAAGATTAGTACGTCAAGTGGGACCGGAGAATATGGAAGAATTATTACAGGTAAGAATGGCAGATAGAATTGGTTCCGGAGTTCCCAAAGCCGAACCTTATAAATTGCGGCATTTGAGATATCTGATTGAAAAGGTTTCCAGAGACCCGCTCTCTGTTAAGGTGCTGAAAATAAACGGTGCAGATGTAATGAGGATTTTAAAAATTGGACCTGGACCAAAAATTGGCCAAATTCTAGACATTTTGTTAGGTTATGTTTTGGAAGAACCAAAAAAGAATGAAAAAGAATTTTTAGAAAAAGAAATTGAGAGACTAGGGAAATTATCTGGTGAAAAATTAAAAGAATTATTTCGAAAAGCAAGAGTAGAAAGAAAAAAAATTGAAATAAAAAGAGACGAAATGACAAAAAGAAAGTATTGGGTGACTTAGTTCATTTAAGCATTTTAACATTCTAACATTCAAACAAATTTTATTAATGTTTACATGTTAAGATGTTTAGATGTTAAAATGGAAAAGCGGGGCATGGTGTAACAGCAACATTCACGCTTCGGGTGCGTGAGATTTCTGGGTGCAAATCCCAGTGCCCCGATAAAATAATTTTGAATTTTAATTTTTAATTTTAAATTTGAGCCCAGCAGAGCTTGACGATCGGGCCTTTAGCTTAGTGGTAAAGCGCCACTTTCGCATAGTGGAGAGGTGGGTTCGATTCCCGCAAGGTCCAATGGATTCAAAAAAATTAGGAATCTTAGGCGAAAAAATTGCCGAAAAATATCTGAAGAAAAAGGGATATCGGATTTTGGATAAGAATTATTCTTCAAAATTTGTTTCCGGACCTCAAAGAGGGGAAATTGATATTGTGGCTAAACCCCGAAGGAATATCCTCGATATCCTACGGGGCGAGAAATCAGACACTATTCATTTCGTTGAAGTGAAAGCTCTATTATCTAAAAATGGTCAAGAACCATTTTCGGACATTTCGCCGGAAGAAAAATTCAATTTGGCAAAAAAAAGGAAAATAATAAAAATGGCTGAAGGTTGGTTGATAGAAAAGAAAATTCCCTTAGATTCAAAATGGCAAATTGATGTCATTTCGATTAAAATAAATCTAGGAAATAAAAAAGCAAAAATTTTGTATTTTTCTAATGTAGCATGCGAATAGCCCAACCCTTGCCTTTAGGTCTCGGGGTATGCCTGCCCCGTATAATCCCGAAGGGATTTGTTCGGGGCGAATGGGCCCATGCGAATTATTATGTTTAGATTTCTCTGGATTATTATTAGTTATTTATTGGGTTCTATTCCTTTTGGCTATTTGATAACCAGGTTTTCCACCGGAAAAAATGTTTTAGAAATTGGCTGGAGAAAAACCTCGGGTTCAAATGTTTTTAGAAATGTTGGAAAATGGCAAGGCGCCCTGACCGGAATTTTAGATTTACTAAAAGGATATTTGGCAGTTTTTGGCGCCCAGAAGTTAGGGCTACCAATCGAAGTCCAAGTTGTCTCAGGGTTGGCAGCAGTTGTCGGTCATAATTGGAGTATTTTCCTTAAATTTGCCGGCGGTCGGGGGATAGGAACGATGATCGGTGCCTTTTTCGCCCTTTCGCCAAAAATTTTAGGATTGGCCCTAATTCCTTTTATATTAATGGGAATAATTTGGAATTTTTCAATTGGTACCCTTTTATTTTTCCCGGCCGCCATTTTTCTTTCCTTTTTTTCCTCTTTTTCTGATTGTGGGGTGGCCGGGATTTTTTCAATTTTGTTATTAATACCGGTTTTGATTAAGAGATTAAGTCCAATAAAAGAAATTTTCCCTTTAAAAGAAAAGAAAATTTTAATTAGAAATCGTTTGTTATTTGATAATGATCAATCCCTTTTTGATTTTCGAATTAAAAAAATTTTCAAGAGGGTTGACACCAAAAACAAATTTGCTAAATTTAAGTAATCATTTCGAATTTCCGTTTCAAACGGATTTTTTCTTAACCTGTAATTGCTAACCCAATTTGGTAATAATATCGTTCGGTATTTGCCTCAGGGAGCACGCCATCGGCTTAATTCATAGAAAGGGGTTTAATCCCAGCCGTGGCTATTTCTCGCTGAGCCTCACAAATTAAGCCGTAATTCAAACTAATTCCCGGGCTCAGCTGCGAAATGCTCCCTTCGGCAAATATCCTCACTTATTCAATTATATGGATTTTAAATCTTTCGCTTCAGCCATTGCTCAAATTGCTGAGGAAAAAGGAATAGCCCCGGAAAAGGTGATTGAGAGTTTGGAGCAGGCCTTAGCCGCTGCCTATAAAAAGGATTACGGGAAGAAGGGGCAAAAAATTTTAGCCAAATTCAATTCCAAAACTGGCGAACTTCGGTTTTGGCAGGTAAAATTAGTGGTTGATCAATCAATGATCTATTCGGATAAAGAATTGGAGAAAATGGAAGATAAAGAGGAAAAAATTTCTCTTGAGGAAATCGAGGCAGAGAAAAAGGTCAGATTTAATCCGGAAAAACATATTCCCTTGGAAGAGGCAAAAAAAATAAAACCGGATATTAAACCCGGAGAGGAATTTGTCATTGGGCTGACTCCTAAAAAGGATTACGGAAGAATTGCTGCCCAGACCGCCAAGCAGGTGATTTTGCAAAAAATTCGGGAGGCCGAAAGAGAATCGGTTTTAGGAGAATTTAAATCAAAAGAGGGGGAGATTATTTCTGGTATTATCCAGAGGGTTGAAATGAGAAATATCTTTTTGGACTTGGGTAAAACCTTGGGAGTTTTGCCGAGAGATGAGCAGGTGCCGGGCGAATTTTATCGACCCGGTCAGAGATTAAAGGTTTTTATTTTGAAAGTCGAGGAAACGCCGAAAGGACCTTTGATTTTACTTTCTCGGGCTTATCCCAAACTTGTTTCCAAACTCTTTGAGTTGGAAGTTCCGGAAGTGGCGGCCGACCAGGTGGAAATCAAATCGATTGCCAGAGAACCAGGTTCCAGGACAAAACTTGCTGTCTCTTCAAAAGTTACAGGTGTGGACCCCATTGGCTCGATGGTCGGACAGAGAGGAACCAGGGTGATGGCAGTTATCAATGAATTGGGAGGGGAAAAAATTGATATTGTTGAATATTCTGAAGAACCGGAAAAATATATTGCTAATGCCATCTCTCCGGCTAAAGTTTCAGAAGTGAAAATTATGCCAAAAAACAAGGCATTGGTTTTAGTTCCTGAAGATCAATTATCATTGGCCATTGGTCGAGATGGCCAAAATGTCAGATTGGCCGCCAAATTAACCGGCTGGAAAATTGATGTCCGGCCGGCTGAAAAAGTCGAAGAAAAAACTAATAACTAACAACTTACAACTTACAACTAACTATGGCTTCTTTAATCATCACTTTATTTTTTGCCCTCATTTCAATTGGGGTGTCAATTTATTTATTTTTCTCTCTGAAAAAGAAAGAGCCAGGAACGGAAAAAATGGTCGAGATCTCAAAGGCGATTGAAGAAGGTGCCAAGACCTATTTGAAAAGGCAGAATAAAACCCTAACCATTTTCGTTTTGATTATGGCAATTTTTTTAGGTTTTTTACTCAAGGATATCAGGGTTGCTCTGGCTTATATTTTCGGCGCCTTTTGTACCGCCCTGGCTAGTTATTTTGGGATGATTGCCGCCTTAAGAACAAATGTTCGGACCGCCCAGGGAGCAAAAAGAGGTCTGGCTGAGGCCTTCGAGATCGGTTTTAATGGCGGAGCGATTATGGGATTATCAATTGTTGGGGTAGCCCTTTTTGGTCTTACCATTTTGTATTTAATCTTTAAGTCCGAAGGTTTGGATATTATTTTAGGTTTCAGTTTTGGTGCCTCATCTCTGGCCCTTTTTGCCAAGGCCGGTGGTGGGATTTATACCAAAACTGCTGATATCGGAGCCGATTTGGTGGGAAAAATTGAATTGGGAATTCCCGAAGATGATCCCAGAAATCCGGCCGTTATTGCCGATAATGTTGGCGATAATGTTGGCGATGTGGCTGGAATGGGAGCCGACTTAATTGATTCTTACATTGCTTGCTTGATTTCGGCAATGGTTTTGGGAAGGGTCTTGGGGATTAATTTTATTATTCTTCCTCTTTTGCTCGGAGCCATTGGAATTCTTTCTTCTCTCATTGGAATGTTTTTTGTCAAAGCCAGGAAAGGAGATCCCGGAGCGGCTTTGAATCGAGGAACTTTTTCGACCTGCTTTTTCTTTGCCATCTTTTCTTTCATTTTAATCCGCTCTCTGGATTTAGCCGGTCAAGGAATGAGAATTTTCCTTTCCTCTCTCTTCGGTCTCATTGCCGGAATGATTATCGGAATGACAACCGATTATTTTACCTCTGTTGATAAAAAACCGGTTTTGAAAATTGCCGAGGCCTCAAAAACCGGAGCAGCCACCAATATTTTGTCAGGATTTTCTTATGGTCTCATTAGTATCTTGCCGCCTATTATTGGAATTTGTGTTGCCATTTTGGTTTCCTATTATTTAGCCGGAATCTATGGGGTGGCTATTTCAGCCGTTGGAATGCTTTCAATTGTTTCAATGATTATTTCATCTGATGCCTATGGTCCAATTGTTGACAATGCCAAGGGAATTGCCGAGCAATCAGGATTAGGTGAAGGGGTGATTAAAATTTCCGATAAATTGGATGCGGCCGGAAATACTTCCAAAGCCATCACTAAGGGATTTGCCATCGGAGCAGCCGCCTTGACAGTTTTATCGCTTTTTGCTGCCTATGCCGAATTAGTCAAAATTGATAGTTTGAATTTGATGGAACCAAGAGTAATCGTTGGGGTATTTTTAGGAGCAATGGTCCCTCCCTTTCTGTCAGCCCTTTTGATTTTGGGAGTCCAAAGAAATGCCTCCAGAATGATCGAAGAGGTGAGAAGACAGTTTAAAGAAATTTCCGGATTAATGGAAGGAAAAGCCAAACCGGATTACGCCAGCTGCGTTGATATTGCTACCAAAGGGGCCCTGAAAGAGTTGGTTTTGCCTTGTGCCTTAACCATAATTTTTCCCTTAGGGGTTGGATTTTTCTTAGGGAAATTGGCTTTGGGCGGATTTTTAGGAGGCAGCATTTTTACCGGAATCATTTTTGCCCTTTTGATGTCAAATGCCGGTGGTGCCTGGGACAATGCTAAAAAATATATCGAAGATGGAGCTTTTGGTGGAAAAGGGTCTGAAGCCCACAAGGCAGCAGTAATTGGCGATACGGTTGGCGATCCTTTCAAAGATACGGCCGGTCCAACCATTAACACTTTAATTACCGTGATGTCTTTAGTGGCGACAGTTTTTGCCCCCTTGATTCTAAAATTCGCCTTCTTTAAGTAATATCTCTTCGATAAAAATTCTTGCCTAAGGGTCAGACCTAAGTCTGACCCTAGTCTGACCCCGCCTTGCGATAACTAAAATAAAAACAATAAAATCATGAGAAAACCGAGAGAATTTTACAAAGGATGTTTTTGCCATATTTTTAATCGTGGTGTAAATAAAGAAATAATCTTTCGAGAGAAGGGCGATTTTATACTCTATCTTTATAAATTTAAAGAGGCTCTTAAAAAGTTTCCCGTAATTATCCATTGTTACAACTTAATACCAAATCACTTCCATCATTTATCTCAGCAGACCTCGGAAAGACCTTTAAGTAGTTTCTACCAAGGTTTCCATACCGGTTTCAGTCTTTCGCTAAATAAAAAATATGGAAGGGTGGGCCATGTTTTCCAGGGCCGACTTCAGGCGAAGATGGTTGAGGATACCAACTATCTTTTAGACCTCTCCTTTTACATCAATCTGAATAATATCTTAGAGGAACTTCAATATAGGGGTTTGGCTAAAATTTCAAAAACCGAGATTGATAGATTGTTAAAAAAAGCCGCAAATTACCCTTGGAGTAGTTACGGAGTTTATTTGGGGTTGAGAGAAGATAACATTACTAATGATAAATTTATTCTTTCTATTATTTCCGACGATCTTAAAAAAGCCAGAAAAGAATACCAAAAATTAGCTAAGGAGATGTTAATTTCTAAAAGATTTCTCAAAATTCGCGATTTAACTTTTGATGAGGGTCAGACCTAAGTCTGACCCTAGTCTGACCCTCTTCTGGGTGTATGAGAACGGAGGTTAAAAAGTTGGCAAAGTCGCAAATTGAGATTCTTTTTGAGATTTCGGCTGAAGAATTTCAAAAATTCATCGAAAAAGCAATTTTTGAATTGGCTAAGGATTTGGAGATCGAAGGGTTTCGCAAAGGGCAGGCACCAAAAGAAATTTTAATTCCGAAAATTGGCAAAGAAAAAATTTTAGCTTTGGCGACCCAACAGGCAGTTAAAGAAAATTATTTTCGAGAAGTCATTGACAAAAAATTGGGCGTGATTTCTCAGCCAGAGATAGAAATTTTATCTGAAGTTTCTTTTGGAAGGGGATTTTCTTTCAAAGCCCGCTTCGCCACCTTGCCAGAAATAGTTTTGCCCGATTATAAAAAGATTGCTGCCCAGAGTAAAAGAAAAGAAATTCTTGTTGAAGAAAAAGAGATTGAAGATGCTTTAATCTATCTCCAGAAATCCCGAGCGAAATTTATTTTTGAAAACCGACCGGCAAAAAGGGGAGATTTTGTGGAAATTGAATTTCAATCGCCTCAAATTGAAGGCGGTTTGAAAAGGAAAGATAATTTTATTTTGGGTGAAGGGCATTTTGTTTTTGGGTTCGAAAATAATTTAGAGGGAATGATGCCCGGTCAGGAAAAAGAATTTTCTCTCCAATTTCCCAAAGAACATCCCCAGAAAAATTTGGCTGGCAATATAGTGAATTTTAAAGTAAAGATGAACTCGGTTCAGAGAATGGAATTACCGCAAATCAACGATGAGTTCGCCAAAAATTTGGGGAAATTTGAAAACTTGATTGGTTTGAAAGAAAACATCAAAGAAGGAATAAAGATGGAAAAGGAGAATTCAGAGTCTCAAAGAATTCGGGGAGAAATTTTAGAAAAGATCGTAAGAAAAATGGAAGGCGACATCCCGGAGGTTTTAATCGAGACCGAAAAGAAAAGAATGTTAGAAGATTTGAAAAATTTTGTTTCTGAAAGATTAAAACTTACCTTTGAAGATTATTTGGCAAAAATTCAAAAAACGGAAAAGGAATTGTTAGATAGTTTTTCAAATGAAGCCGAAAAAAAAGTAAAATCTGTTTTAATTTTGAGAGAGATTTCAAAAAGGGAAAAAATTGAAGTTTCGGAAGAAGAAATGAAAATTGCAATCAATGAATTTTTGAAAAATTATCCCAGTCCTGAAAAAGTCAAAAAAGGACTTGCCCGCCAAAATTTTGGAGGGCAAAACTTAGGCGGGCTTGACCTCGAGAGATTAAAGAGTTATTATGAAGAGGTGATAAGGAATGAAAAAGTCCTTCAACTGTTAGAGGGGTTAGCGGGGTAGAAATAGTACAAATAGTAGAAAAAGTAATAAAAGTAGAAATTGTAGAAATAGTAGAAAAAGTAAAATTATGGCGACGATTACTCAATTAGAGGATTTGGATGTATGGAAAGAGGCGAAAGTTTTAGCTAAAATGATTTATATCTTAACAGATAGTCTCCCTAAATCGGAGGAATACAATCTTAAAAAACATCTAAAAGAAAATGCTCGGGGACTACCAGCTAATATAGCTGAAGGATTTTACAGATATTTTAAGAAAGAACGACTTCACTTTTACAGCATTGCTAAGGGCTGTTTAGGAGAAATAAAGAACGACCTCTATTTATGCAATGACCTTAGCTATATAGAAAGTGATATTTTGGAGAAAAACCGTGGACAAATAAATAAGGTAGAGAGAATGCTAAATAGTTTTATTCGCTGCACCTCCAAAAGTAATCAAAAATAACCAACTATTTTTACCATTTCTACCACTTCTACCATTTCTACTTTTAAACCTATGAACCTAATACCTACGGTCATCGAAAAAACTCATTATGGGGAAAGGGCTTACGATATTTACTCGCGGCTTTTAAAAGACCGAATCGTATTTTTGGCCGGTCCCATTATTGATCCGGTGGCGAATTCAATTATTGCCCAGATGTTATATTTGGCTGCCCAAGACCCGGAAAAAGAAATCAAATTTTATATTAACAGCCCGGGTGGAATCTTGACTTCGGCCTTGGCAATTTATGACACAATGCAATATGTCAAATGTCCGGTCTCAACTGTTTGCGTTGGAGCAGCCGCCTCAGGGGCAGCCGTTCTCTTGGCAGCCGGAACCAAAAAGAAAAGATTTGCCTTACCTAATGCCGAAATCTTGCTTCACCAAGTGGCAATTTCAGGTTTGGCAGGTCAGGCAGTAGAAGTAGAAATTGCGGCAAAACAAGTGGTCAAATTAAAAGACAAAATAAACAAGATTTTAGCAAAACACACCGGTCAATCCTTAGAAAGATTGGAAAAAGATACCGACAGAGATTTTTATCTATCAGCTCCAGAAGCAAAAGAATACGGGATTATTGACGAAGTTATAAAAACAAAAGAATAAAGAGGAAATTGATTTTCTCTTTTTTTTCTGAAATTGCTATAATTTAATAAATGTGAGAATTCATTACGATAAATCTCAAGATGCTCTCTATCTTCGTTTTTCAGAAAACCCTTACTATGAAAGTGAGGAAATAAAAGAAGGGATAATTTTAGATTATGATAAAAATGGGGAAATTATCGGTATAGAAATCCTCGATGTGTCAAAAAATCTTCCTCAAAAATTTTTATCTTCCTTAAAAAAAGAGAAATTACTTTTGGAAGTTGGAGTTTAGAGATATTGACCAGATTTTCATTTATCAACCCCCAAAGCCAAATAATAATAAAAGATTAACACAAAATATGGCTACGGAGACAAAAATTCCATTAAATCCAAAGGGGAAATCAATTCCTTTAGAGAGATACGCTGGGAAATGGGTGGCTTTTATTGAGGAGAAAGTGGTTGCTTTTGCAAATAGCCTTGAAGAATTGGAGAAAAAAATAAAAAAAATAAAACCTAAAAAAGATAATCAATGGTTTCCAACTATTAATGTAATTCTTTACGGACCGAAACGGAGACGAGCTTTTAAAGCCCTGGTAGATTCTGGGGCTTCTTTTTCAGTGTTTAGGAAGGAAAAAGGTTATTCTTGACAGTTAAAATCTATGCTAAAATAAATTAAAGGTTAAATTTTAACTAATTTTTTTCAAAACTATGTTCAAACT
>Ga0210017_1003929_pt1 | contig 12335 bp, 7 predicted proteins | sample CryGeyCG2014_020_FD_183966 | JGI IMG/M metagenome (GOLD analysis project Ga0210017, IMG submission 183966) | Groundwater microbial communities from aquifer - Crystal Geyser CG08_land_8/20/14_0.20 (SPAdes) (version 2) | ecosystem: Environmental > Aquatic > Deep subsurface > Groundwater | place... | reverse complement strand
TGTTAGCTAATGCCCGTTTGATGTTGAACATATTATTTGGTTGTATTTTTATTTTTTAACTCTGTCTAAATTTTAACATAGTTGCTTAAAAAGCAACAGGTCTAATCAATTATTTATTACATATTGATTCTACCATGTCATTATTTTTTAGGTAAGTATTTTAATATGTATTAGAATATGTATTAAATTATTTCTGAAAAAGGTACCTGACCCCTTTTTCCCTCTCCAATTAATCAAAAACTGAAATCCCCTTGATTTTACTGATTTTTTAATATATCCTTAGTTATATGAGATATATTAAGCTAGTCTTATTTTTATTTTGCTTTGCGATTTTGCCGGAAAATGTTTTAGCCGGAAATTTTTTGTCGGAAAAATGCTTGCCGGCAAACATTCTAGAAACGCTTCCAGCTGATCTAAATTTAGCCGTCAATGGATTTTCCTACCCCATTGGTAAATCGGAAATTTCCGCTTGGCTGGAAAGACAAAGCCGTTTGGCTTATGATAAAAATTATTTTTCTGAAATTGAAAATAATGATTTTTGCAAATACGAAAAATCTCTTGTTTGTCGACTTTCTTTTTCTTACAAAAATCAAGCGCATATAAAAAAACGGGAATGCTTGAAAATAAAAGATACTGCCTTGGATAGTTTCTTGGAAGATTTGGCGCGAAAATCCAACAAAGATCCACTTGACGCAAAATTCAAAATCGAAAACGGAAAAGTGATTGCCTTTTCTCTTTCTGTTGCTGGTGCTAGACTGGATACAAAAAAAAGCGCCGACATTTTGAAAAATTATTTAGCGGACAAAAATTTTTCTTCTTCGTTAGAATTACCAGTTGAAAAAATCCAACCGGAAATCACTTCTGATTCAATTAATGATTTAGGCATCACTAGCTTGATCGGAGAAGGAAAATCAAATTTTGCTGGCTCACCAAAAAACAGAATTTTCAATATCAAAGTCGCCACCGATCGCTTCAATGGAACGCTAATCAGACCGGGAGAAGAATTTTCTTTTGTAAAAATACTCGGCGAAGTGGATGGCGAGCATGGCTACTTGCCAGAATTGGTAATCAAGTATGATAAAACAGAACCAGAGTTTGGTGGCGGAATTTGCCAAGTTTCCACCACTGCTTTTCGCGCGGCCATTTATTCTGGGTTAAAAATAACTGCTCGTAGAAATCATGCTTATCCTGTAAGCTACTACAATCCACAAGGAATGGATGCTACTGTCTATATCCCCCAGCCAGATTTACGCTTTCTTAATGACACCCCTAAACATATTTTAATTGAAACAAAAATCGAAGGCACACAATTATTTTTCAATTTTTATGGCACAACTGACGGCCGAAAAATCAACATCATCGGACCAAAAATTTTGGAAAAAAATCCAGACGGTTCAATGAAAACTATTCTCACCCAGCAAATCCTTGATAAAAATGGAAATTTGATACGGGAAGATATTTTTAACAGCAATTATGATTCCCCCAATAAATATCCTCACCCCAGAGCAGAAAATATTCTCACAGAAAAACCCAAAGACTGGTCAAACAAAGAATGGAAAAGCTACAAAAAAGCACACGGCTTATAACAATCGGTTGACTAAGCTTTGCATTTAAGCTAGTATTTTATATGTTGTTTTGATTTATTACGCGCCGGTAGCTCAGTGGATAGAGCAGTAGCCTTCTAAGCTATTGGTCGCAGGTTCGATTCCTGCTCGGCGCACAAATTTTAAATTAATTAAAAGCACCCATAGCTCAGTTGGTAGAGCAGATCCCTCTTAAGGATATGGTCCCAGGTTCAAGTCCTGGTGGGTGCACCTAAGTCTATAGAGTGGCGGTCATCGTCTAGTGGCTAAGACATCGGTTTGTGGTACCGAGAATCTGGGTCCGATTCCCAGTGACCGCCCCCCTGTAGATTTATAAAATACGCGCCCTTAGCTCAGCGGATAGAGTATCTGGCTTCGGACCAGAGGGTCGGGGGTTCGAATCCCTCAGGGCGCACTAGGAACAAACTTTCAGATTTTTTAGAGAGATTTTGAGGGGCGGCGCTCAGCGCCGCCCACTGTTTTTGTGGCTTTGCGCGCGCTTCGCGCGCGGACAGGATGAGGTTCGAACCAAAGATTTCTTTGGCAGCAACCTTTTTCGCAAAAAGGTTGGTCTCCCGTGCGATTTTAGGCAAGTTTCTTGCCTCTTTTATCCATTCTGACATCGGTTCGATCCAGCCAGTCTGCTTTTGTTCAAGAGTGGTTGTTTTTTCTTCCAGCGTCTTTTTCTCGCTCATCAGTTTGGCTTTTTCATTACGATAAGTTTCCCGCTCAATGTCTTGTTCCAAATATCCGTCCAGCAGTCTTTGCAGTTTTGTTTTGATTGCAGAAATCTCTTTTTCTTTTTCTTGAACAAAAGCGGTAAAAGATTGGGCGGTTGTGTTTTTGTCTTTTTCCAAAAGACAAAGCAATTGTTCCGCCCAATCTTTTTTCAAAGAAAATTTTTGAAGAAGTTTTGAAATTTGTTTGTCCAGTTCTTCTTCGCGCACAAAAGGCTCAACACATTTTACAGTTTTGGATTTTCTCGTGCAACGATAGTAAATATGGCCTTTTTGTATTTCCGCCGTGATTCCCATTCCACAACTGCATTTCAGCAGTCCGCCAAAGGCTTTGGGAGCGCTGTTTTTTCTGTCCTGCGGTCGGTTGCGTTGTTTGAGCACAACTTGAACTTGGTCAAAAATTTTCTTTGAAATTACTGGCTGGTGCTTGCCTTCGTGAATTTCGCCCGCATATTTGAACAATCCCACATAGAAAGGATTGGATAAAATGTAAGAAATTCTGTCTTTTTTCAAATTGTGTCCCTTTCGGGAAACTATGGAATGTTGCGCCAAAAAGTTGGCGATGTCTTCAAGGCGTGAATTGTTTTGCGCATATAGTTCAAATGCCTTGCGAATAACCGCCCCTCTTTTTCTATCCACCACCACTATTTTGTTTCGTGAATCATTGAGATACCCCACTGGAGCGCATCCTGGATATTCACCTCGCCTCACTTTTTGGCGCAATCCTCTTTTAGTGTTTTCCGAAAGGGAATCAATATAGTATTTGCTTTGCCCGAAAGCGATATTCAACATAAATTTCCCTTGGGAAGTGTTTTCGAACCAAAAGGTGGGAAATTTCAAAAAAGATAAATGCCCGCAATCCACTAAATAGATGATTTTGCCTCCGTCCACGGAATTGCGCGCCAATCTGTCTGGATTCCACGAAAGGATGCCCGAAGCCTCACCTTGCTCAATTCTGGCAATCATAGAGTTGAAAATCGGTCGCCCTGGAATTTTGGCTGATTGTTTTTCAATCAGTTCCTCCACAATTTCTAGCTTTTCCAGTTTCGCAAAGGCGCGCAATTCCGTGATCTGATCTTCAATCGAACGCACTTGTTTATCTTCCACATCCGTGAACTTGCGGGCATACAAAAAGAATTTTTGCTCGTTCATAATATTGAAATTAATTTTTAAAACTCAAAAGGCCGTCCCAGGTGTTCTCAACTCAAGTCACCTTGAATTGTCCGAGACGGCCATCAAAAAAGACGACTTTTAGAGTTGAGAACATTTCAAGTATACCACAACTAAAAACGAAAGCAAAAATTCTTTTTTGGGCAAAGCAAATCCGCACCGTAGGTGCGGAAAAAAAGATAGAATTTCTTAAAAAATCGCACGGGAAGCGAACCTCATCCTGTCCGCGCGCGAAGCGGGCGCAAAGCCACAAAAACAGTGGGCGACGCTGAGTGCCACCCCTCAAAATCTCTCTAAAAAATCTGAAAGTTTGTTCCTAGTGCGGATTTACAACCAAGCTCGAACTTTTTTTCAAAATTCAGCCTGACCTCCGCCCCGCTTCCGCCCGCAAACTTTGAAGAAGTTTGCGTCCCAAAACAGAAAAATTTTCTCCACATTTTTTTGATGTCGCGCGCCTAAATTTTTTTCAAAAAGGAAAAGAAAATTTTTCTGTTTTGGATTTTTGCCTGTCCGCCTTTGGCGGGCGAAAGCAAAAAGGCGGAAGCGGGGCTAAACATTTTATATTTTCTCTCTTTATGCTTTTGGTCGCCATCGTCCCACCCAACCCAACGCTGGCGACAGCAAGGAGTTCCCTATAGCCAAAAGACACCATGGTAAGCTTTTTAGTGATCTAATTCGTGCTTGACAGATATTTATCCTCTTGATATACTGAAAATAACTTACCGAGTGGTAAGTAAATAACGACTAATTGAAAAATATGAAAATAATCATTGGTCAGCCGGGGGATGTCATTCAAGACACCAAGAAATATATTATTAACACAGCTCGTCAGTTTTTTTCCGAATATAGTTATTTGGGCGTTTCAATGAATGATATTGCCAAAAAACTGAACATTACCAAGGCAGCGCTCTACTACCATTTCACCGGCAAATCCGAAATTTACAAAAAGGTGCTTGATGAGGTTTTTGATGACTTAAGTCTGACTATCACTGATGCAATGAATGAAGCCACGATTGACAAGAAACTATATAAACTGATCAAAAATTACTTGGATTTTGGTTTTAAAGAAAAGAATCTTATCAAGGCTACAATGTTAAAATTATCACCAGCTGATGACCAAATAACAAAACATATTGCCAAATTAAGAGAACAAGCTACTAATCTAATCCAGCCAGTAATGGAAGAAGTCCTAGTAAGCAAAAAATTAACTGGCAAGGTTGATAGCCGGCTTTTAACCTCTATGCTTACCAACATGATGGACGGGTTGCTTTTGGAGTATTCATTTTTCAACAAAAAAATAAATTCGGCAAAAATATCAGATCAAATCATTGCTGTTTTATTTTAAAGGTCGAGGATTAGCCCGCCTTAAGGGTTTAATAAGCTAATTGAAAAAATAAAAATTATGTCAACAAATTTTTTAACAAACATAGATTGGTCAAATCCAACAACAATTGGAATTGGGATAGGAATAGTGGTTGTTATAGCTGTCGCTGGTTATCTGGTGTGGGCTTGGCAGGAAAAAAAGCCGCCATTTGATATGTAAAAATATTCTGGGCGCTCCATTTTAAGTTTATCTAAGTTAATAAAATGGAGCGCCTTTCAACGCCTTTAGTATAATTTAAAAAGTGATTTATACGCATAAAGAAGGTAATTAAAATGATTAAAGATTTTTTCATCGCCTGCTGGCTCAGTTTCAAGCAAGTGACGCGCAGCAATAAAAAAAGCATTGTGATGACCATCATGGTGGTTGTCTTGTTGTTTATCAACATTCTTTTTGTCGCCTCTATGATGTCAGGACTCATAACTACAATAGATACCCAGGTTATAAATTATCAATATGGCAATATCGTTATTGAACCAAGCAAGGAAAGTGCGAGCGATGCCTATATCAAACAGGCAGACAGGAAACTGGAGGATATTCGAAGCATACCGGGCGTAACCGGAGCAGTTCAGCATTATAAATCTGGCGTTAAAATCACCTATGATCAGAAAAAAGAAGGCACGAACGTCAAGGATGTCAGCGCGTATCTATTTTCGATAATACCTTCGGAAGAATCCAGGGTTCTTAAAGTAAATTCCAAGATCGTTTCCGGGAGATATTTGGAAGACGGCGATCGCAATAAGATAGTTCTTGGGAGAGAAATTAGCGGGGGCTTTGGAGCTACTTTTGATATGAAATCCTTAGGAGGGGTAAATGTCGGAGAAGATGTCTATGTCTATTACCCCAACGGAATAAGCAGAAAATATGAAGTAGTCGGAATTTTCGCCACCAAGAGCTTTTTGGCTGACGCGCAGGCTTATGTGACGAAAGACGAAATAGAAGACATTTCAGGACAGCACGACTTGGCCGATGAGATCATCGTGAGAACCGCTTCAACGGGTGACGAAGATGAATATATTTCAAAAATCGAAAATATATCGGAACAAAAATTCAAACTTTATACATGGAAAAATTATTTAGGCGCCCTGTCGACCATTACAAACAGTTTTGATTTCGTAAAGCTGATTTTCTATTTCATAGGACTGGCTGTTTCCGGTGCCAGTATTTTTATAATCATCTATATAAATCTGAACAATCAGAGAAAACAAATAGGAATATTGAAAGCCATCGGAATGAAAAACAGAATCATCATTGTTTCTTATGTGCTTCAGGCTTTCCTTTACGGTCTTTTAGGAGTGATTTTCGGAAGACTTCTGCTTGAATATGCAATCCTGCCATATTTTATCAAACACCCACTGGAACTTCCTATGGGATATGTCAGTCTTATTGTTGAAAGAGCTGATCTTATGCGCACGGAAATAAGTATGATTGTCGTATCCATCATTGCCGGATTCATTCCCTCGCTTCAAATTGCCAGAAAGAACATATTAGACTCCATATTTAAATAAGAAATCCATGAAAGAAGAAAAAAATATAATAACCGTGAATAATTTGCACAAAACTTATCCTGGAGAAGTTCCTTTGCATGTACTTAAAGGCGTCAGCTTCTCCGTGAAAGGAGGAGAGTTTGTAGCCATTATGGGGAGAAGCGGTAGCGGGAAATCGACGCTTTTGCATCAGCTCAGCCTTTTGGATAACCCTGATGAAGGAGAAATTATTGTTGAAAATAAGGAATTAACAACTTTAAATGAGAAGGAAAAAACAAAATATCGCCTCCAATCTTTCGGTTATGTTTTTCAGGAATATGCCCTCCTTCCAGAATTCACAGCCATTGAGGCAGTGAGCCTGCCCTTGATTTTGCAACATTATTCCATGACAGAAAGCCGCAAACGCGCCCAGGCAATGCTGAAGCTGGTTCAATTGGAAGATCGATTGGATCATTTTCCATCTGAAATGTCGGGAGGAGAACAGCAAAGAGTGGCGGTAGCAAGAGCATTGGTTAATAACCCGAAGATTCTATTCGCTGACGAGCCTTGCGCCAATCTTGATTCGGAAACATCAAAAGTAATTCTGGATCTTTTCAAGAGGCTCAATAAAGAACTTGGACAAACTATAATTCTGGTAACGCATGAACCGGAGGATGAAAAATATGTCGACAGGGTAATTCATATGAAAGACGGAATTTTGCAATAACTAATTTTAAATTTATAAATCAAACTATGTCTAAGAAAATCACCCAAATCAAGAAGGCAGTTGCTTGGATTGTTTTTATTGCTATTGTAGCAGCAATCGGATTCCTTATTTTCAAAAGTAAGAATAACAAGATAGATTATGCGCTTACCTCCGTGACTAGAGGAACCCTGACCCAAACCGTTTCGGCAAATGGGAAATATCTATCCAAAGAAGAAGCTAATGTCAGTTTTAGAATTTCGGGACAGGTCACGGATGTCAAGGTAAATATTGGCGATAAGGTAGGGAAAGGACAAGTTTTGGCAAGTGTTGACACCGGCACTTTGACTGAAAAACTTCAACAAGCGAAAGAACAAGTTACCGCCCAGAAAAAAATTCTAGCATATCAGAAGGAAAAAGACGATTTGTATGAAAAGGAGCAAAGAGATTTTCAAAAAGCAGTAATAAGAGGAGCCGAATCTGTTGTGGAGGAAATAAATAAGCAATTTGCATACGCCCTTATTAAGGCGCCAATGAATGGAATAGTCGTAGAAAGAAACATCAACATTGGAGAGATTGCGCAAGCCGGAAATCCAGCATTTACAATTATAAAAGAGAATGAGATGAGGATAGAAGCCAAGGTTCCAGAGGTGGATATCGCCGACATCGGAGTCGGCCAAAAAGTAAGTGTTAAATTTGATGCTTATCCGGAAAACAAAAGATTCGAAGCTGTGATAACGGAAATAGATCCGGCACCAATTACTGTCCAGAATGTTGTCTATTATGTAGTCAAAATGCGGGTTGAAAATCCTGACACGGGATTAAAATATGGCATGAGTTGCACCGTGTATGATGAAACAAACCGAAAAGAAAATGTGCTTGTAATTCCAAAATGGGCGATAAAAAAAGAGGGAGACAAAAAATTTGTTACTATAATGACTGATGCTGAAAAGAAAATCGTGGAAAGGAAAGAAGTGCAAATAGGAATGGAAGGAGATGGAGGAATGGTGGAGATTATTTCCGGACTTAAAGAGAGCGATCGTATAGCGATAGAAAAATAACGGAAGCTTATTATGGCTAAAATAAAATTCAAACTTACTTACCACATTTAATATTGTAACCTTCTGGCAATTGACTTAAGACTTTTTCTTCTATACAATAAAAAAAGTCGAGTGGGAGTATAAAATGACTGAATTTGCGCGTACGGGCTGGGTCTGGGGCAAGCAAATCTACTTTTTGATATTTACAAACCGTAGCTCCGCTTCCGCCTTTTTGCTTTCGCCCGCCAAAGGCGGACAGGCAAAAATCCAAAACAGAAAAATTTTCTTTTCCTTTTTGAAAAAAATTTAGGCGCGCGACATCAAAAAAATGTGGAGAAAATTTTTCTGTTTTGGGACGCAAACTTCTTCAAAGTTTGCGGGCGGAAGCGGGGCGGAGGTCAGGCTGAATTTTGAAAAAAAGTTCGAGCTTGGTTGTAAATCCGCACTAGGAACAAACTTTCAGATTTTTTAGAGAGATTTTGAGGGGTGGCACTCAGCGTCGCCCACTGTTTTTGTGGCTTTGCGCCCGCTTCGCGCGCGGACAGGATGAGGTTCGCTTCCCGTGCGATTTTTTAAGAAATTCTATCTTTTTTTCCGCACCTACGGTGCGGATTTGCTTTGCCCAAAAAAGAATTTTTGCTTTCGTTTTTAGTTGTGGTATACTTGAAATGTTCTCAACTCTAAAAGTCGTCTTTTTTGATGGCCGTCTCGGACAATTCAAGGTGACTTGAGTTGAGAACACCTGGGACGGCCTTTTGAGTTTTAAAAATTAATTTCAATATTATGAACGAGCAAAAATTCTTTTTGTATGCCCGCAAGTTCACGGATGTGGAAGATAAACAAGTGCGTTCGATTGAAGATCAGATCACGGAATTGCGCGCCTTTGCGAAACTGGAAAAGCTAGAAATTGTGGAGGAACTGATTGAAAAACAATCAGCCAAAATTCCAGGGCGACCGATTTTCAACTCTATGATTGCCAGAATTGAGCAAGGTGAGGCTTCGGGCATCCTTTCGTGGAATCCAGACAGATTGGCGCGCAATTCCGTGGACGGAGGCAAAATCATCTATTTAGTGGATTGCGGGCATTTATCTTTTTTGAAATTTCCCACCTTTTGGTTCGAAAACACTTCCCAAGGGAAATTTATGTTGAATATCGCTTTCGGGCAAAGCAAATACTATATTGATTCCCTTTCGGAAAACACTAAAAGAGGATTGCGCCAAAAAGTGAGGCGAGGTGAATATCCAGGATGCGCTCCAGTGGGGTATCTCAATGATTCACGAAACAAAATAGTGGTGGTGGATAGAAAAAGAGGGGCGGTTATTCGCAAGGCATTTGAACTATATGCGCAAAACAATTCACGCCTTGAAGACATCGCCAACTTTTTGGCGCAACATTCCATAGTTTCCCGAAAGGGACACAATTTGAAAAAAGACAGAATTTCTTACATTTTATCCAATCCTTTCTATGTGGGATTGTTCAAATATGCGGGCGAAATTCACGAAGGCAAGCACCAGCCAGTAATTTCAAAGAAAATTTTTGACCAAGTTCAAGTTGTGCTCAAACAACGCAACCGACCGCAGGACAGAAAAAACAGCGCTCCCAAAGCCTTTGGCGGACTGCTGAAATGCAGTTGTGGAATGGGAATCACGGCGGAAATACAAAAAGGCCATATTTACTATCGTTGCACGAGAAAATCCAAAACTGTAAAATGTGTTGAGCCTTTTGTGCGCGAAGAAGAACTGGACAAACAAATTTCAAAACTTCTTCAAAAATTTTCTTTGAAAAAAGATTGGGCGGAACAATTGCTTTGTCTTTTGGAAAAAGACAAAAACACAACCGCCCAATCTTTTACCGCTTTTGTTCAAGAAAAAGAAAAAGAGATTTCTGCAATCAAAACAAAACTGCAAAGACTGCTGGACGGATATTTGGAACAAGACATTGAGCGGGAAACTTATCGTAATGAAAAAGCCAAACTGATGAGCGAGAAAAAGACGCTGGAAGAAAAAACAACCACTCTTGAACAAAAGCAGACTGGCTGGATCGAACCGATGTCAGAATGGATAAAAGAGGCAAGAAACTTGCCTAAAATCGCACGGGAGACCAACCTTTTTGCGAAAAAGGTTGCTGCCAAAGAAATCTTTGGTTCGAACCTCATCCTGTCCGCGCGCGAAGCGCGCGCAAAGCCACAAAAACAGTGGGCGGCGCTGAGCGCCGCCCCTCAAAATCTCTCTAAAAAATCTGAAAGTTTGTTCCTAGTGCGCCCTGAGGGATTCGAACCCCCGACCCTCTGGTCCGAAGCCAGATACTCTATCCGCTGAGCTAAGGGCGCGTATTTTATAAATCTACAGGGGGGCGGTCACTGGGAATCGGACCCAGATTCTCGGTACCACAAACCGATGTCTTAGCCACTAGACGATGACCGCCACTCTATAGACTTAGGTGCACCCACCAGGACTTGAACCTGGGACCATATCCTTAAGAGGGATCTGCTCTACCAACTGAGCTATGGGTGCTTTTAATTAATTTAAAATTTGTGCGCCGAGCAGGAATCGAACCTGCGACCAATAGCTTAGAAGGCTACTGCTCTATCCACTGAGCTACCGGCGCGTAATAAATCAAAACAACATATAAAATACTAGCTTAAATGCAAAGCTTAGTCAACCGATTGTTATAAGCCGTGTGCTTTTTTGTAGCTTTTCCATTCTTTGTTTGACCAGTCTTTGGGTTTTTCTGTGAGAATATTTTCTGCTCTGGGGTGAGGATATTTATTGGGGGAATCATAATTGCTGTTAAAAATATCTTCCCGTATCAAATTTCCATTTTTATCAAGGATTTGCTGGGTGAGAATAGTTTTCATTGAACCGTCTGGATTTTTTTCCAAAATTTTTGGTCCGATGATGTTGATTTTTCGGCCGTCAGTTGTGCCATAAAAATTGAAAAATAATTGTGTGCCTTCGATTTTTGTTTCAATTAAAATATGTTTAGGGGTGTCATTAAGAAAGCGTAAATCTGGCTGGGGGATATAGACAGTAGCATCCATTCCTTGTGGATTGTAGTAGCTTACAGGATAAGCATGATTTCTACGAGCAGTTATTTTTAACCCAGAATAAATGGCCGCGCGAAAAGCAGTGGTGGAAACTTGGCAAATTCCGCCACCAAACTCTGGTTCTGTTTTATCATACTTGATTACCAATTCTGGCAAGTAGCCATGCTCGCCATCCACTTCGCCGAGTATTTTTACAAAAGAAAATTCTTCTCCCGGTCTGATTAGCGTTCCATTGAAGCGATCGGTGGCGACTTTGATATTGAAAATTCTGTTTTTTGGTGAGCCAGCAAAATTTGATTTTCCTTCTCCGATCAAGCTAGTGATGCCTAAATCATTAATTGAATCAGAAGTGATTTCCGGTTGGATTTTTTCAACTGGTAATTCTAACGAAGAAGAAAAATTTTTGTCCGCTAAATAATTTTTCAAAATGTCGGCGCTTTTTTTTGTATCCAGTCTAGCACCAGCAACAGAAAGAGAAAAGGCAATCACTTTTCCGTTTTCGATTTTGAATTTTGCGTCAAGTGGATCTTTGTTGGATTTTCGCGCCAAATCTTCCAAGAAACTATCCAAGGCAGTATCTTTTATTTTCAAGCATTCCCGTTTTTTTATATGCGCTTGATTTTTGTAAGAAAAAGAAAGTCGACAAACAAGAGATTTTTCGTATTTGCAAAAATCATTATTTTCAATTTCAGAAAAATAATTTTTATCATAAGCCAAACGGCTTTGTCTTTCCAGCCAAGCGGAAATTTCCGATTTACCAATGGGGTAGGAAAATCCATTGACGGCTAAATTTAGATCAGCTGGAAGCGTTTCTAGAATGTTTGCCGGCAAGCATTTTTCCGACAAAAAATTTCCGGCTAAAACATTTTCCGGCAAAATCGCAAAGCAAAATAAAAATAAGACTAGCTTAATATATCTCATATAACTAAGGATATATTAAAAAATCAGTAAAATCAAGGGGATTTCAGTTTTTGATTAATTGGAGAGGGAAAAAGGGGTCAGGTACCTTTTTCAGAAATAATTTAATACATATTCTAATACATATTAAAATACTTACCTAAAAAATAATGACATGGTAGAATCAATATGTAATAAATAATTGATTAGACCTGTTGCTTTTTAAGCAACTATGTTAAAATTTAGACAGAGTTAAAAAATAAAAATACAACCAAATAATATGTTCAACATCAAACGGGCATTAGCTAACA
>Ga0210017_1003928_pt1 | contig 12340 bp, 12 predicted proteins | sample CryGeyCG2014_020_FD_183966 | JGI IMG/M metagenome (GOLD analysis project Ga0210017, IMG submission 183966) | Groundwater microbial communities from aquifer - Crystal Geyser CG08_land_8/20/14_0.20 (SPAdes) (version 2) | ecosystem: Environmental > Aquatic > Deep subsurface > Groundwater | place... | reverse complement strand
CGCTTGGATGCCCTGATAATTATACGGATTGTGCAGAGGCGCCAGTTCGAAGGTCACATCCATAAGATATTTTTTTACCTCTTTGTCCACCAAAACCGGTTCGGAATACTTCCCCCCGTGGACGATGCGGTGGCCGACGGATTTTATCTGAGCGCTGTTTTTTATGACGCTCTCTTCGCCGTTTAGCAGAAAGTTGAGAATTTCCTCAATCGCCTCATTATGATTTTTTATGTTCTCAACCAGCCGCAGGGTTTTTGGGAGCGTCTCGTTTATGTGAGTTACGATTGACTCGGCGGAGCCGATTTTTTCGACAAGCCCTTTGACAATGCACTTTCCGCCGCCGGAAACAAACACTTTGTATTTGACCGATGATGAACCGCAGTTGAGAACGATATTTATTCTGTTTTTTTCAAAATTTATTTTCCCATCCCGCATTTATTCTCTCATTACCGCATAGAGTTCATTTTATTACGGGATAATCAATGTATTTCCAGTCGTAGATTTCGCGTCGGCGGAAAAAAAATGCAATCTCCCTTTTTGCCGAGGCGGCGGAGTCGCTGGCGTGAACGGCATTGTGCCTTCCGTCGCGGGCGTATTTTTTTCTTATCGTTCCCGGGGCGGCTTGATGAGGGTTCGTTGCGCCGACCAGACGCCTGAGGGTCTTCACCGCGCCTTTTTTTGAGAGAACCATAACAACCACCGGATTGGACGACATAAATTCAACAAGCGGACGATAAAAAGGTTTCCCTCTGTGCTCGGCATAGAATTTTCCCGCTCTTTCACGGCTCATCCTGACCATTTTCACGGCAGATATTTTAAAACCGTTTCTGAGAATTTGATTGATTATGAGACCTGCCCGGTTTTCGCATAAGGCATCCGGCTTTATTATACAAAGGGTTTTTTCCATAGTGATTTTACTTTTAGCAAATAAAAAAAAATTTTGCAATATATCGAATTAAATCACTGAAGTTTTGCCATAAGGATTTTTTCAAAAAAACAGCCGCCATTTCCGCTATTCACTTTAAGTCGTAATCCTTCTTGAATTTATCGGGGTCAATGCTCCAAAATTCATCGGGTGGTTTGCCGATTAGGAGCAGCAATTCTTCTATATCAAAAATGCCGTAATAATCACCTGAGACAATCACAATTTTGTTCCTTGTCTCCGCCCAGGTTTGCAGACGGAACCGGCGAATGCCCGTTTCGGTTAGACGCTCACCCATGTCGGTTTTGTAGGCATTTGTCATGTTGTACATGCACAGGGTCAATATGGCGTGGCTGGTCACTCCGTTCCTTGTCTTCTTCTGAACTTTGTTAATCAACCAGCCCTGTTTGAGTTCTCTGAAAGTCGTATTTTCAATCAAACTTCTCAGGGCATACTTATCAATAATCTGTAATGGCCGGTTGATCTGAAGAGTCGTTAAAAACACTTTTTCTTTTCCCCGCGGATACTCTTTGCCGTCCCATTCGGTAACCATCACTGCATTTATTTTGTTGCCCTTAAAATCTTTGCTGAATTTATCTTTTTGATTGTGTTGCTCGTCGCCGTACTGGTCGTATGAGGTCAGTCCTTTAATCCCGATCACGCTTATGTCTTTCCTCGCTACCCTGTAAATCTTTTTTGCTATTTCCGTGTCTCTAAGGCCTCTGGCGTTAGCCGTTATCCTCATATCCGTTTTTAGCGGAATGATAAAATCAATCCCGAGATTGTGTTTTATCTTCCACAAGATTATCCCGTCAATAAACCCCCTGTCTATCAACAGCAGTTTTATTTTATCTTTGCCGATGTTTTTTATCGCCTGCTTAAGCAGTTTTAATGTGTATTCCCTCGCATCCTCGTTAATCTTTATTATTTTCGCAGCCACTATTTGCCTGCCCTTAACCCCGCTTATCGCCAGCAGCTTAAATCCGTATGTCGTAACCGGAATCTCAACTATTCCGTTTTCCTTTGTCGGCCTCTTTTCCATAACCGTTTTTTTGCCGCACCCCTGGCACTTCTCCGTCGTCTCTAACGGAGTGTCGTCCATAATATAATCCGTGTCTTTGATAAATCCCTGTTTCGCCAGTATTTTTACTCCCGCATTCAGGAGTTTTTCCATCTCGGCAGGTTTGAATCTGTCCAGCGCATCCGCCAGCGTATCTTTATGCATCGGCTTGTTCGCCTTGCCTTTTCCCCTCCTGCAATGCCCGTTCTTTATCTGCTCAGCAGTAAATCCTATCAGCATCATCAGCCCGATATCTCCGAACAAAAGCTGCGGAACCTGATTCATGCTGCTTATTCCCAAAAGCACTTTGACCTCGTATGTTAAAAGCAATTTTGCTATCGTTATTAACTTTCGCTCGTAACCCTGCCCGTCAACATCAAGCACTGTCAAAAACCCTATCGTCTTCAGGAATATCATAAACTTATCCAAAAATCCCCATCCCGCCACCTTCACAAACCTGTAATCGCCGCCTATTACTTTTTTAGCTACTTCCTTCTGATTCCTCGTCAGACAATGCCATCTTATCCGGCTTAGATTGTCTTCCTGCCTCGCTTCACTTTGTTCTTTTCTTGCCGCCATTTCTTCCAGCTCTTTTCCTGACATACTTTTTTACCTCCCGCTTCCGCGTTTTTCCTATCTCCTCCAATACCCTCACCACTTCTCTGTTCAGTGACCTCACCTCAGCCATCATCCCGCTGAACTTACGGTAATTCTCCGTCACTGTCATTGCCTCTTTCAGATTATCTTTTCTCACATACCTGTGCCTCGTCACGCCGCCTTCAAGATACGTCAAATACGCGCACACTCCTTTCCCCGGATATTCAGCCTTTTCAAAGCCCCCTTCTTTTGTTCTTTTGCGCAGTATCATACTTGCCGGCAGCATCTTCCCGATTCTTTCGCATCTCTTTTCAAGCATATGCCTCTTTTGCCGCAATCTCGATAAAATTCCTTTCTTCTGCTTAATGCTTTCCATTGCCTTCCTCCCCGATTGACCTTGACGGTATTCCGCCTGCCTTACTTTCTTTATCGCCACCTATTTATATTTATTGGTGTTGATATTTTAGTAAAAAATAATAAAGCCGTCAATACCCGCTTACCTTCTTTTGGAAATCCCGCCGCTTTACCGTCTATCTTTGAATGTCAAAAATCCTTATGGCAAAACTTCAGCTGAAATTGGATTTTTTTATGATAAAGAGCAATAGCGGCGGATGGAGTCCGACGGGGCTGTGTGAGCGAGGAATTTACAAAATGCCCGCAGCGAACGAAGTCGCGAACCTTCTCACGTGAGCGTCCCCGACGGATATCTCCGATGTTCTTTTCGTCTTATTGACATCTCCCGTCCATAAACTATAATAACCTTAAAACGCCCGGGTAGCTCAGCTGGTAGAGCAGCTCACTCGTAATGAGCAGGTCAGCGGTTCGATTCCGCTCTCGGGCTTATTTCTTCCGGGCTATGAAAAAATCAAAAATCATAAACGCTCTTTACATTCACATACCGTTCTGCAAAAAAAGATGCCTTTACTGCGACTTTTATTCTCAGACAGATTTGTCTTTAATGGAAAAATATCTGGATGCGCTTGTGAGGGATATTATGAGCCGGCGGACCCTCCCGGTTTTTCTCAAAAGCATTTATATAGGCGGCGGCACGCCGTCTTTGCTTTCTTCCGACGAGTTTAATAAACTTTTTTCACTGCTCCGCAATTCTTTCGCAATAAATAAAAAATGCGAAATAACCGTTGAACTAAACCCGGAATCGGCGAGTGAGCGCCTTTTTGAAACGCTTAAAAAAAACGGCGTGAACAGAATAAGCATCGGTTTCCAGTTTTTGGAAAACCGCCTTTTGAAAAAATCCGGACGCCTGCACAGCGCAAAGCGCGCTATAGACGCTTTCCGAAAAGCAAAAAATTGCGCCTTCAAAAACATTAACGCCGATATTATCTACGGTTTCCCGTCTCAAACAGCCGCCGAACTCAATCAAACTCTTAATAAAACTCTTTCTCTTAAACCCGCACACATAAGCGCTTATCTTTACACGCCTCCCCAACACAGAAAAAACCTGTTCTCGGCGGAGAAACACTCCGACGAGGAAACGCTTAAAATGTACCGGCTCATCTGCCGTCGGATGAGTCAAAACGGTTTTCACCATTACGAGATTTCAAATTTCGCGCTTCGGGGAAAAGAATCCGTCCACAATTTATCCTGCTGGAATCAATCGGATTATATCGGATGCGGAGCCGCAGCCGTATCAACAATAAACGGCGTCAGGACAAAAAACGCCAAACTTTTAACCTATATCAAATATCCTCTGAAAAGAAAAAAAGAAAGGCTGACGCCGGAAAAATTAAAACTGGAGAAAAAATTCCTGGCTGGCCGAACAAAAAAAGGAATCCCGACGAGAAAAAAACACACCCCGTTTATAAAAGCCGGGTGGCTGCGGGAAAAAAACGGCAGAAGTGTTTTTACGGAAGAGGGATGGTTTCTATCCAGCTCAATTATACCGGAACTTTAACTCAGGCGGCATTCATTTAAAAATATCGCCGAGAGTTATTCTTTGACCGATTGCAAATTCAAACGCCGACATCTGTCGGCCGCCTTCGGGCTTGACTTCTTTAACAAAAAGGGAACCCGATGTGCATCTCACCTTAAAGCCGACGCCTTTAACAAACTCAAATACACATCCGGGTTTGATATCTTCTTTGCCACCATCCGTCGTTTCTGAGGCGTCTTTTAATATAACGCGCTTGCCGCGGTAAAAAGTATAAATATTTATTTTATCAGAAAAAGCAATAATTTTCCTGAATATCATATTTGCGCTGTCGGCGCTAAAATCCACTTTTCCCATTTCTTTCCTGAGAAGAGGCGCAAAACTTACTTTTCCTTTCTGCGGCTGCGCCTTAAAACCCGGTTTTGACAACTCATCAAGCGCTTCCTTTAAAATTCCCGAAGACAAGGCAAAAAGCCTCTCCCGCAAGACCCGCGCGGTCTCAAACGGTCTAATTTCAAAAATGCGGCGGAGAATAATATCTCCTTCGTCAAGTTTTTCGTTGATAAAAAAGACGGTGATGCCGGTTTCTTTCTCGCCGTTATAAATTGCCCATTCAACAGGAGCGGCTCCTCTATACGAAGGAAGCGCGGAAAAATGGACATTCACCGCACCTTTCGCCGGAAGGCGAAAAAATTCGCCTGTAAAGATTCTGCCGAAGGAAACGACGACAAAAAGGTCGGCAGAATATTTTTTAAGCATACGGTTAAAGTTTTCGTCATCAAAACCAGCATCTCTGATAACCTCAACGCCCGAGGATATAAGCTTTTGGGAAAGAGTGGGCGAAATCTCTTTATATATAACGGCGCTTATTTTGTGTCCTCCTTTGGATTCGGAAAGAGCGCCGTAAATCCCATCTATAAAAAAATCCGACGATGAAAAAAGCACAATTTTCATGACGTTTTGGCGGCAATTACTTCAGAGGTTGCTACCCGTCCCCTTCGGGCTTCGCCCCGTCTTTTTTATTCTATAAATTTTAGGATAAAGATATATTTTCTTAACAATGGAAAGATAATCAATAAAAAGTTTCCCGTTTAAATGGTCAATCTCGTGCTGTATTATTCTGCTTTTAAGTCCGGACAATTCCATTTTTACGGGCTTTCCCGCCCTGTTTATGCCGGTTACGCTAATCTTTTCCGGGCGCTTTACTTCGCTAAAAATTCCGGGTATGCTGAGACAGCCCTCTTTCATAACCGATTTTCCCGATGAGGACTCCACGACCGGATTTACAAGACACACAAGGTCTTTGCTGAACCCGGTGGGGTTGGCGACAATCATCCTTAACGGCACTCCTATCTGTATCGCGGCAAGGCCTATTCCTTTTCCCGCACACATTGTGTCAATCATATCGTCAAAGAGCTTTTGAATTTTCGCGCCGACCGAACGCACCTCTTCCGAGACGCTGCGAAGACGCTGAGAACCGATAAGAACAACTTCGCTTACCATGAGTTATTAAAATACAAACCCCATCCCCCGAGCCTGCCGAGTGTAAATTCAACGCCGTAGCTGACTCCGGGATATGTATAAAATTTTAATCCCGTTTTTAAATTAGACCCCCATTTGTCTTCCGAAACGCCGCCGGCTTTAAGCTTCGCATATTTAACCGCCGGACCCAGATAAGGCATAATTCCGGTTAATTCCTTGGAAAAGAGCGCATTAAATTCACATTCCGTGACAGTATCTTTCTCGGCATTGCGCGCGTAGTACATTTCCGACCCTACGGAAACTGACGGCGTTATAAGAGTGTCCTCAACTAAAAGATAATCACCGCTCGCCGCCGCCGCAAGAAGAGAATGCTTGTCCGGGTCAAACATGTTTTCTCTGCCGAGCTTGAACCCGTAAAGATACGGATATGAATACTTTTTGTATCTCGCAAGATACCTGCCGCTTCTGTATTTATGGCCGAAGACGATGGATGAATAATTGTTCCAGCCAAGCACGAGCCCTATCTGGGCCGGTGAAAGATTGGCTTCGCACGTCGGAGAAACAGGATCCATGCAGAAACCTCCCGCAGGGAAAATAAGCAAACTCGCCAAAAGCGCTAAAACAAATTTAGCGCTGAGACATCTGTCAAGAACCGTCATCCGATATAAGTATTTGTTGCACCCGCCTACAACACATAAAAACCAACTTTTATTTGCTTTCATTGTAAGATTATACAAATTTTGTCATTTGATGCCAAATTTTATTGTCACTAAAAAAAATATTTTGTATGAAATCTGTCTCTATAAAATGTGATAGTTCAGATTGTCGGTAGTCGCAGGATTCAGCCGGCTACCATTTATCAATATTGTTTCTCGTGGCTGAACTAATACTATAAAATAAGATTGAGTAGTCCTGTTGTAAGCAATGTAGAGCAAATCATAATTAAAGTTGCTTTTAGCATACCTTTTATTCCGAACTCTTTTATCATAACAGCAAAAGTGGCAGCGCATGGAAAATACATCGTCAAAGCCACACTGGCTATAATCAGTTGTTTCAATGTCAGATGTAAGGGGCTAAGCATACCGACGGCAACATCCTTTCGCAAAAAACCAATTACCAGCGCAGCAACTGCATCGGTTGGTAGGCCCATTATTCCTGAAACGATCGGCTGAACAATCTTTCCAATAAATTCAATTATACCGAGAGTATAAAGAACATTTACCAAAAAAACACCGAAAAGCACCCATGGGACTGCCTCTCTTAGAAACCAGACAATTCTCATCCAAACTTTTTTCAAAAGAGCGCCCCAGAATGGAATGCGATATGGAGGAATATCTATAAACAACTCGGGCGCATGGCCTTTTAAAGTTTTATTCAGGAATACACCCAGGACTAACCATACAATAAACAAAGTGCCAAATACCGGGAAGAATCCTTTTGCGCCTTCTTTGCCTAAAAGTCCGGCTATCATAGCAATTTGAGCCATACAGGGAATAGAAATTGCCATAATCGTTGCAGCAAGAAATCTTTCTCTTTTTGTTTCCATAATCCTTGCTGATAATACACCTGGAACATTACACCCTATACCAAGAAACATTGGAATAATCCCGTAGCCATGTAGACCTATTCCATGCATCGCCCTATCTACAAGAACAGCGAATCGTGGAAGATAACCCAAATCTTCCAAAAAACTTAAAACTAAATAGAAAGAAAAGACATAGGGCAAAACCATCGCAAAAGGCACGAATAGTCCAGTCGTTAAAAGACCCATTGACTCTACAAAATCTATTTCTCCTTCAATTAACTTGCCAATCAGTATATCGTGCAGAATCCCTCCTGAACCCAAAACGCCAGAGACCTTCATCATCAGAGGAGCCCACAAATTTTTAAAAATTGGCTCCGCAATATTGCCGATAAGCCACTCGCCGATAAATCTTATAGCCCAAAAAGCGACATAAGCCATCACCAGAGCTATCGGAATGCCTCCAAACGGTGAGATTGATATGTCAGCGACTCTTTCTAAAAATGTGTGATGACGGTGAAACACCTTTTGCACTTCTTCTACAATATCACCAATCTTATGCCATTTTTCTTTTTCCTCATAATCAAAATCACTTACTTTTGCTTCTTTTGTCTCATCCACCAATTTTTTAATGCCTTCGCCGGTTACTGCAACAGTAGGGACACAGGGAACTTTAATTATCTTTTCCAATTTTTCTACATTAATATCAATGCCTGTGTGTTTTGTTTCATCCCAGAAGTTCAGCGCAAGAACCAACGGAATTTTTCTTTTTAGTAATTGAAGAGTGAGGTTCAAGCTTCTCTCTAAATTAGTTGCATCCATAATATTTATAACCACAGCATCATTGTTTTTTTCAGCAAATGCCTCATCAAGCATTTTTACTGCAATTTCCTCTGCTTTTGAAGTTGCCTCAAGAGTATATGTCCCCGGGACATCTATGACTTTAACATTCTCGTGGTCAATGTGCATAATCCCTTCCGTAAATTCAACTGTTGTCCCCGGATAATTAGATATAATTACCTTCGCTCCTGTAAGTCTTGAAAACACAACACTTTTACCGACATTGGGATTACCCATTAAAATTATTTTTTTCATAACAATCTTTTTCTCCTTGACTGCTTAATTAGAGTCGGGGAACTATGGCTCAATCTCAATCATTATCTTTTGAGCTATTCCACGACCGATGCCAATTTGCGTATTCCCCTGTGAAATAACAACAGGGCCATTCATAATCTGCTGGCTGATTTTCTTTATCCGAGAACCTATCTTGATTCCCATGTTCTCCATCTTCTTCACCATACCAGCGCCGCCATTTAGACCAACAATTTTTCCTGTTTCACCGGTATTCATTTTCACAATTGAAATTACCTCAGCCATTTTAACCCCTCCTCCAACAATAAAGACCTAACACAATAAATTATGTCCCATTTTTCATCTTTGCAAGACAGACCCTGCAATAACCTTTTATACCTAATTTATGCTCTATCTCTTTAAATCCATATTTTTTACAAATTGCTTTTTGCAACTTCTCAATTTTTTCATTTTTAAATTCAATAATTTTACCGCATTTTACACAGACAAGATGGTCATGGTGTTTATGACCAAAAATGTGTTCATAATTAATCATATCCTGGCAACGGAAAGTACTCTGAATCAAACCACTGTTAATTAGCAAAGGAAGTATTCTGTAAATAGTAGCACGAGAAATATGTTTACCCTGTTTTCGTAATCTGTCATAAAGTTCATCTATATTAAAATGTTTATGGATAGAAAACACCTCTTCCATGACATTTTTTCTTTCAGGAGTAAATTTCAATCCCTTGTTTTTCAAATACTCGCTGAATTTTCTATTATAATTTTCCATTGCAATTGCCTCTCAATTGCAATTATGTATTGAAAGTTTTTTTTTGTCAAGAGGCAAAGTGAAAATGTCTTTTTGGGTAATAGTTCAGATCGTCGGTAGTCGCAGGATTCAGCCGGCTACCATTTATCAATATTGTTTCTCGTGGCTGAACTAATACCTTTTTGGCAATAATAAAAAGAAAGTGGCAGGCCCGGGAGGATTTGAACCTCCAACCCCCGGTTTTGGAGACCGGTGCACTAGCCAATTGTGCTACGGGCCTAAACTTTTGCCTGTTTGTGCAGTGTCCTCTTTCTGCATTTGGAACAATATTTTTTCAGTTCGAGTTTATCGGTCTTTTTTTTCTTATTTACCCTGAAAAAATAATTTTTACTCTTGCAGACCGAACACCTAAGCGCGATGGTTTGCGATTCTACTGCCATTTTTTTCTTTCCTTTTAGCCTGGAACGGGATTTGAACCCGTGACCCCGTCCTTACCAAGGACGTGCTCTACCAACTGAGCTATCCAGGCGGATATTTCTAATCTTTCTATGGATACCCGCTATCCCTATCGGTTATAAAGAGGGACGCTCCGCTATAAGCGGGAGAGGGGAATCGAACCCCCGCTTCCAGCTTGGAAGGCTGGAGCACTACCACTATGCAACTCCCGCGACTATAACTAAAAAATCCGCAAATTTTACTTGGACAGGGGTGGATTCGCCTACAAATAATCCGCCTGACGGCGGATTTTCGCAGGCCGCCCCTCGCGGCGCTCGCCTTTGCTTCGCAAAACTCGCGCATCGCTGCGGTCTTCGAATCCCCACGCGAGCCAAGCAGTTGGCTCGCTCCCTATTTAACTTTTTTTTGGACAGGGGTGGATTCGAACCACCGTAGCCCGATCGGACGACAGATTTACAGTCTGTTGGATTTAACCGCTCTCCCACCTGTCCACATTGTAAAATATTACAACATTCCAAAAATTTTTGCAATCCAAAAATATCATTTCTGAAATTTTGCCATAAGGATTTTTAGTGCTCAAGAACAAGAACGGCGGATGGTGTCCGACGGGGCTGTGTGAACGAGGGATTTGCAGAATCCCCCCCCTTGGGGCGAACGAAGTCGCGAACTTTCTCACATGAGCCGCCGGGCGCCGACGGATATCTCCGCCGTTCTTTTGCTTATGGCAAAATTTCAGTATCATTTTGTCTATTTGACTTACAAAATATATTTTACTAAAATTATACATAATGGCGCAGAAAATTGCAGTTAATGAAATTTTGATATGCGACGATTCGCCGGAGACGAGATTTCTTCTTAAGACCGTTCTCACGAACGAAGGTTTTGTCGTGCTTGAAGCGGACGACGGCATCGTTGCCCAGGAACTGGCGGAAAAGCATTGCCCCAACCTTATTATTATGGACGTCGTTATGCCGGGGAGAGACGGTATAACAACCATAAAAAACCTGCATTCAAACCCCGACACCGCCAATATACCGATAATTGTAATGACAGGGAAGCCGTCAATAGTTAAATTGCTGGGAGAAGCCGAAGTCCAGATAAAAGCGGTTATAGAAAAACCTTTCCCTCTGAAAACGCTTAAGGCAACAGTCGCCGAAATTTTTAATGATTAAAAAATTTCTGCTGCTTTTTCTGCTGTTTCAGTCGCCGCTCGGCGCATCTTCCCAAGAAGCGCTGAACGAAGCCCAAAAACTCTACAAAAGCGGCAAACTTCCCGAAGCCGTTGCGCTTCTTGAAAACATATATTCAAAAGACAAAACCGATACAAAGACAAAAAATCTTCTCGTAAAAGCGCTCACGGAACTCGGCATAGATTTGAGTTTCAAAGAAAGATATGACGGCGCTATTATGGCATTCAGGAGAGCTCATGATTTGTCCCCCGACGATGAAACCATTAACGATCTTCTGGGCACGGTGCAGGAACTCACCGCTCCACCGGAGGAGGAAAAGCAAAAACCTGTAAAAATAGAGCCCCCTAAAATCGAAGAAAAAAAAGCGCCTGAACCTGAAAAAATAAAAAGCGAAAGACCGAAAACGGTTCCGACTGTTTACACCGGCGATTCAATAAAACTACAGAATGAACTTATTAAAAAAATGGAAGTTCTCGCTGAGACGTTTCGTAAAAATGTCGCCGAGCGCGAAAAAAGAGACGAAGACACACTCAAGAAACTCGACCGCCTGATTAATACGGGAGATGCTGCGAATAAAATTCTGAGCACAGCTCTCGGACACACCGAAAAAACTTTCAAAAAAACTTTCGCCTTATATCTTTCCGCTTTTCTTGCCGCTTCGGCGGTCATACTGATTATTCTTTTTTTAATGCTGCGGAGCGCCGCATTAAGACGGGAACGTTTTCTTGCCCCTGGCGGGGCCGGCCAGATTGCGAATAAGCCGGCGGCTAAAAGGATAGCTTTTGACGAAACGCAAACACCCGGAAAATTCGACGGCATAGAAATCATAGAAGCCGAACTGTCAAGTGAGGACAACACCGAGAAAAACGTCGCGCGGACGCTCCTTGAACCTTTCCTTAACGACGATGACATTGAAACGCGCGTGAGAGCAGTGTCAACTCTATACAAATACGACAAAGACGAAACCGAAAAAATAATAACAGGTTTCGCCCGTTCGGGAGACAATTCCGAAATAAAAGCATTCTGCCGGCTGATATCCTTTATCCCGGTTGAAACAGGATTGAGCATTATTGAAGAATTATACGAAAATGCGGATTCCGAAATAAAAGAACACTGCCTGAAAGCCATATCCGACATTAATGCGTCTCAAATCTCCGAGGAAGTCAGAGAGCGTCTGGAAAAAATTACCCGCGACTTGAAAAAAAACGGCTGGGTCATAGAGTGACGGAATCCTGCCGGCAGAGTTAACTTAATACCTCAAAAAAGCGTAAAAACGCCATTTTTCGAGGCGCCCTCGTCGGAACAACACAACAACTTTTTTGCAAATTGTTAAAAATCATAAACTTTTCATTTTCTCAATTCGCTGAATAATACCATTTA
>Ga0210017_1003926_pt1 | contig 12346 bp, 13 predicted proteins | sample CryGeyCG2014_020_FD_183966 | JGI IMG/M metagenome (GOLD analysis project Ga0210017, IMG submission 183966) | Groundwater microbial communities from aquifer - Crystal Geyser CG08_land_8/20/14_0.20 (SPAdes) (version 2) | ecosystem: Environmental > Aquatic > Deep subsurface > Groundwater | place... | reverse complement strand
TTTGAATTTAAAGCTTAATTTTTTTTCAAGTTTGGAAAAATCATTCATGAAAGTATAATCCGAATATCATCCAAATCATATCCGAATGCCACGAGTAATTTATTCGGAGCATTCGGATGTCATTCGTAGATTCGGATTATAATTTTTCTATTTCTTTATACACTCTCCCCATTACCCCATTGACAAATTTCCCTGAACTTTTACCACCGAAGGTCTTGGCTAACTCGATTGCCTCATTGATTGCCACTTTTGGAGGAACTTCTGATTTGCTGCTAAACAAGAGTTCATAAAGCCCTATTCTTAAAACATTTCTGTCAATAATGTTTATTTGGCTAATTGGCCATTGAGGAGCAGCTTTTTCTATAATTTTGTCAATCTTTGACAAATGAGAAACTATCCCTTTTGATAGTTTTAAAACAAAACTTTTGTCTTCTAATCCTGCTCCAAAATTCTTAAGATTACGTTCAATTATCTCTTTCAGGTCTTTTGTTTTTTTCCCGTAAAAATCCATTTCAAAAAAGGATTGGAGAACAATTGAACGTGCTAAATGTCTTGAACCCATGTTATTTCTTTGACATTTCTTCCCAGGTTAATGGTTTCTCTTCAACTTTTTCCTTCTTTTTTGCTTTCATTTCCTTCTCTCTTTTCTTTCTTTCTTTCTTTGATAATTTTCCTAAAACATCAATAATCTCTTTTCCTCTATAAAAACCACAATAAGGACAAACAGTATGAGGTTTCATTAATTTACCACACTTTTGGCATTTTGTTAAAGTAGGAGAAGTTAAATGAATATGCGCTCTCCTTATATCTCTCCTTGATTTTGTATGTTTTTGCTTTGGCACTCCCATGTTTTATTAGAATAGCAAACAATTCAATTAATGTAAAGTATGATATCTTAAAAAAAGCTCCCATTCAAAAATAAATGGGAGCTATTTAGCTATCTTTTTTTTCGGCATTCCTCAACTCTTCGTATATCTTTCGCCATTTCTCCACTTTTTCTGGATCGATATTTCCAGCAAAGAGACTGTGGCCCTTTTTCTTCGCTCCATCTGACCACGATTGCCAAGATCTGATACCAACCCCTTCCCAAGCAGCATCCACAAAATTTCCATCCCCGAGGTAAATTCCAACATGACCAGGAACATTCCCCTCTCCTCCAAAAAGAAGTGTCCCTTTACGAATTTTATCTAAGGGAACAGGTGTAACATATCTCTCGTACCACAATTGTGGACTTCCATATCCCCCCTTTTCGTGTCGAGGAATATCGAATCCTACCTGGTTAGCGCAGAAATAAACAAATCCTGAACAATCAAAATGTCTAACTCCGATACAATTGATATTTCTCTTTTTATGCCACTTTTTCCAGGTAATACATTCTTCTCCATACCAAACCTCAGGGGTAGTCTTACCAATTCCTCCACATCTATTGTATTGGAAATGTGCACCAAGATGCTTTAGTGCCTCATCAGCCATTGCTTCCTGTCTTTTATAATCCACTTCAGCCGCAAAACAAAATGTCAAATCAATGACCGATAAAAGCATACTAACCGTCATGATCAAGGCGAAGATTTTCTTCTTCATTTCTACTCACCTCCTCTGTTTTTCTTTAAATTCGGTTTAATTCTTTATTTGCTTTCCATTTACTTCTTAACATTTTTACTTCTTAAAGAACTTTGTACCTGTATTATACCAGAAAGAAAAACAAATGTCAATAAAAATTTAATTGTTAAGCAAAAGATAAATGTTATACTAAATACAACAACATGAAAATTCTCGTTACTGGAGGAGCCGGATTTGTCGGTTCTCACCTTGTAGACAGATTAATTAAAGAAAACCATAAAGTGGTTGTGATTGATAATTTATCTACTGGAAGAAAGATAAATTTAAATAAAAAAGCAAAATTTTATAAAATTGATATTTGTAGCCCTCGTATTTCGGAAATTTTTAAAAAAGAAAGACCTCAAATAATTTTTCATTATGCGGCCCAAATTGACGTTCGCAAGTCAGTAGAAAATCCGATTGAAGACGCTAAGATTAATATTCTCGGCTCTCTAAATATTATTCAAAATTTCATCCGTATAAATCCGCCAAATCAGCATAAATCAGTGTTTAAAAAAATTATTTTTGCCTCTAGTGGAGCTATCTATGGTGATACAGATATTATTCCCACTTCAGAAAATCATTTTCCCAGACCTCTTACTCCTTATGGCATTACTAAATTATCAATAGAAAAATATTTAGATTATTACTATAAAATTTTTGGACTACCTTTTACTTCTTTAAGATTAGCTAATGTTTACGGTCCAAGACAAAATTCAAAAGGAGAAGCAGAAGTGGTGGCAATCTTTATAGATAAAATGCTTAGCGATAAACAGCCAATAATTAACGGCTCGGGTCAACAAACGAGAGACTTTGTTTATATAAGTGATGTTATTGAGGCAAATATTTTGGCAATGAAAGAAAATAAAGTTGGAGTTTTTAATATCAGCACAGCAAAAGAAACTAATATCAACACTATTTTCAGAAAACTAAAAAAAATAAGTAATTCGAAATGTAAAAAAGTTCATGGTTTAGCTAAATTTAGTGAACAAAAAAGAAGCTGTCTTGATTTCCAAAAAGCAAAAAAAGAACTCGGCTGGAAACCAAAATACTCTTTAGAAAAAGGTTTAGAAACAACCGTAAATTGGTTTCAATTTGCCAAATTTAATTAATCTTTTACTTTTCAAGTAGATGGGGTTGGAAGTAATCAGAAATCTCAATCTTTTTTAATTTTATCTCTTTTATCTTTTTGTTTTGGATTACTACTTCTAAAAGTCCTCCTTTTCTGGTTTCGCCGCCAGTCATATCAAAAACAAAATTTCCCAAACTGTAAGCAATCCAACCATTTTTATATTTTTCAATTGGTTGTAGAGTATGAGGATGGTGACCAATTATTAAATCTGCTCCAGCATCAATAAAACTTCTTGCTAAAGAAATTTTCTCTGGCTCGGGCTCTAAGATATATTCTTTCCCCCAATGCAAAGAAATTATCAAGATATCTACCTTCTTTTTAGCTTCCCTAATATCTTTTTTTATTTTCTCTATTTCTTTTATTTCAATTACAGCAACCCCCGATTTATTTTCAGTGGCTTTCCAGGGAATATATTGCCCATCAAATCTTGGATAAGTATAAGCTAAGAAGCCGATTTTAGTTCCTTTTATTTCCTGAATTTTAACTGAAAATACTTCTTTTTCATTAAATCCCCCACCAATATATTCAATACCTGCATCTTTTAACCTTTTAAGACTATCTTCAAATGCTATTCTTCCATAATCAAGAGCATGATTGTTGGCAACTGAAACAATGTCAAAGTCGGCGTAAACAAGTCCTTCAATGGCTTCCGGTTTCGCTTTAAAATAAACTTGGACACTGCCAGTTTTTTTAAATTTTTCTCCTTCTTTATCAGAAATCACGCTTTCTAAATTTCCAAATAAAATATCAGCTTTTTTTAGATAATCGGCGACAAAAAAGAAGGGAAAACGAAAATTACTGCCTCCGTTTTCTTTAACCATTTTATCAACTCCTCTGTCTAACATAATATCTCCAACCGCAAAAAGAGTTACCGACGATTCTTTTCGGTTGACTCTTAAAAAATCTGTTAAAAAATTAAAAGTATTTTGGAGAGAAAAATTATTATCTGATAGGGCGATTAATAAATATAAAAATCCAACCAATAAACCATAGGTTAATAAAATTATAAAAATTGGTAAAAGTATTTTTTTCATTTTATTGATAAATATCAACTTCTAAGATAATATAATATAGACAAGATAATATTTATGAAAAATATTAAAGATTTTATTTTCTCTATTAAGAATTATACCTCAAAATATGGGATTCTAATTATTTTTTTGATATTTTTAGCATCAACTTTCGGATTTTTTTTCAACCAGTCACTTGATAATCAAAGTTTGGATTATTTAAGAATTTCCCAGTGGAATCTTAAAAAAATTATTTTTGATAACTACGGCGACCAATTGCCTTTTTGGTTCCTGATTGCAAAGCTTTACACTTTAATTTTTGGGGATTCGGAAATCGCAATTAGAATATTCTCTGTCGTAATATTTTTATTATCTGCATTTGTATTATATAAACTTTGCGAGATTTATAAAGTAAATAAATATTTAGTTACCAGTTTATATTTAGCCAATCCTTTATTATTACAAAATATAACTTACACATTTAAACATTGGTCATTTTTGATTTTAGTCTCTTTGGCAACCCTTTATTTTTTTGAAAAGTTTAAGTCAACAAAAGAAAAAAAATATTTCCTGCTATTAATTATTTCTTTCTTTGCCGGAATTTACTCAAATTTAGTTTTTCTTATTTATCTTTACGCATTTTCGGTTTACTTCTTGGTTAATCTAATAACAGGTAAAATAAAAACTAAGTTTTTCTTAATTTTTCTTATAATTGCACTGGTATTCATTTCGCCCCTTTTTTTCTACTTTACCAAAGCGCAACAACAACTTATGGAAAACCGCGGTCCTCTAAACCAAGGCATTCAATTAGTAGGCATAAGTTTTGTTAAAACATCTCTCACGTCAATCACCGGCACCAACTTCCTCAGCGGTGGTTTATCAGTGTTTTTTTGGTTAATAGTTTTATTTTTTCTGGTGTTTCAGTTAAGTCAGCGCAGACGGGTTTTTTATCATTTTATAAAACTGTGGCTGATTTCAAGTGTTTTCTTGGTCATTATAGTTTTTATGACAGTCCGTTCTTTTGCCGAAATAAGGGACTGGTATCTTGGAATAACAATCCCCTTTTTTTATCTGGCAATTATCCCAAAATCAAAAAAATTCTATATTACTTTGCTCGGCATTATTCTGCTTCTTTTAACTATATACCCTTCTATTAATATAGCACATTCAGTGAAAAATGATGATTGGAAGGGCGTGGCTAATTTTCTTAAACCACAAATAAAAGAAAATACGCAGGTTTTAATGTTATACCATCTTTATGTCGGCTCATTTGTCTTGGAATATTATTTAGACAAACCGGTAGAAAGATTATACCAAATAGACAACCCCTTAATTATTAAGTCGGATGACGTCTGGATTATCCATAAGCACGGTAATTATAATTCAATATATAGCCTGCTTTTTAAATACAATATTGAAGAATACAATAATTTTACCGGTATAAAAATTATTCATCTTACCAAAAGAAAAAACAACGAAAAAAGTAAGAGTTTAATACTTAATAACCCGGAAATTGAAATAATAAACGGCGAAAAAACAGAGCGAGTTCAATTCTCCAACGGTTCAATGCCTGCTGATTGCTGTAAAGAAGATTGGCAAAGAATCAGAATAGATAAAATAAAATCTGGTGGAGAGGAAAAAATATGCCTTTTTGCCCATCCCAGAAGCAATACAAAAATCAATCTCATCTACGAGAATATTAAATTGAGTAAAGGTATTAGATTCACTACAGGTATCTCGAACAATATGGTAGTTGGAAATCTAAGTCCGGTGTATATGGATGTTTATATTGAGAATGTTTTTACAAAAAGAATTATTCAGCCGGATATAAAAGGCTGGCTTACGACAGATATTGATACCAGTCAATATGAAAACGAGTTAAAAGAATTAAAACTTGTTGTCTATACCGATTATGACGGAAAAAGGCATTTCTGTTTTGACGCCGAGGTTATCGACGAAAACGCTCCAAACGATTATTTTTACCGCAATATTAAAAATGCGACAGCCGCAGTGGAAAATCAGCCCTGCGATATTTATCAAACCAGTCCAATTTGGCCCCATAATGAAATTAAACCTCCTTTTTTGGATTCAAAAATCTTTGAGCGCTGGGATTGTGAAGAAGATTTAGTTTCAAAAAATAGAATTTGGGACACAATTGGAAGATCATATGCTATTTCCAATAATGAATTTAGAGAAGCTCTTTGGATGCATCCTCTAACTAATAAAACTAAATCGTTAAAATACGAGGGTGTTAATTTATATGTTGATAAAATTACCGGTTTCTATGGATTTAATGATTATGCAATGTCAAACAATATAGAAGCAATTTTGACTTTTACAATCACAGCAAATGGAGAAAAAATATATGAAGATAAATCTAACCCAGCCAAAGGTTGGAAAAATTTCGAAGTTCCTCTAAAAAGGGAATTAGAAAATGTTATCTTCAGTATTACAACCACCAATGACCACTGGAATCATTTTTTCTTTAATGCTTTTTTAGAGGATTAAACCTTTATGAGTATCTCAATTATTGTCCCAGTTTATAACGAAGAAAAGTCTATTTCAGAATGCTTAAATCAAATAAATAAAGTTTTTAAAAAACTTGATTGTGAAATCATTATTGTAAATGACGGCAGTACAGATAATTCTCATAAAATAATCCTTCGTTTAATATCGAATAATCCAAGAGTAAAATATATATATTATTCCCAAAATAAGGGTTATTCCCAGGCAATAAGAAAAGGGTTTAAAAAAGCTACTAAAGAATATGTTTCTTTTATTGACGCAGACCTCCAGTACCCGCCGGAGGAACTTCTAAAGATGTATAATTACGCCCGGAAAAATAATCTGCAATTTGTCGTAGGAGAACCGAAAACAAAATATTATAACCTAATAAGAAAAATAGTATCATTCCTCTATAATATTTTTGTTTATTTTTTATTTAATATAAAGTTTAAGGATGTTAATTCATTAAAATTGATGCGTCGAGAATATTTAAAAAACATAAATTTTCAATTTGATTATGGGATGATTGAAATTGAAACTTTGCTGGGATTCAAAATGCAAGGAATACCCATAAACACCTATCCAATAAATGTTCAAAAAAGAACAGCGGGTAAATCGAAATTTTCAATTAAATTAATCTACCGCACTATGAGAGATTGTATTAAACTTAGATTCTCAAAAAATAATTTAATTAAATGAAGAGTGAGAATCAAATAAAACATTATTACAAACATATAGAAGATTATGATTGGACAAAAACAGCCGATAAATTTCGCGGTCCGGAAACTTTTTTTCATCGAGTTAGAGAAAGAGCAATAAGAAACCTCATTAAAAAATATGGAAAAGGAAAAAAATACTTAGATGCCGGTTGCGGAACAGCATTAATTTTAAGACATCTTCCCAAAAATTCTTTAGGTTTAGATTTAAATCCTCGCAATTTTGAGAAAGCTAAAAAATATGCGCCTCAAGCTCAGCTAATAGGAGGAGATATTGAAGCTATGCCGTTTTCCAACAAAACTTTTAGCACAGTAATATGTTCAGAAGTCTTAGAACACCTTCTTTACCCTCAAAAAGCTATAAAGGAAATCAAAAGGGTTCTCGAGCCAGGAGGAATACTAATTGGTTCTGTCCCTAAAGATTCCTTTATTTGGAAACTGCGTTTTTTGAGCAGTTCCCGTAAAGATTTTGAAAAAGAGCCTTATCATAAATACTATCGGAGAGATGAGATTAAAAAATTACTCTCTCCTTTAAAAATTATTCATATTTCTTCTTTAATTTTTATGAACTGGCTCTTTGTGTCCCAAAAGGACATTTAAACCATTATGAAACCCTTAATTATTATTCCTGCTCTTAATGAAGAAAAGAATATAAAAGAAATTATTCCGGAAATTTTGGGATTAAAAAAGAGCTTCCATATTCTAATAGTCGATGACAACTCAACTGATAAAACAGGCGAAACAGCAGATAAATTATCTCAGAAATACTCCGAAGTTTTTGCTCTCCATCGAACAAGAAAAAGAGGACTCGGAAAAGCCTATATCGACGGTTTTAGGTGGGCTCTAAAAAGAGATTATGATTTAATTTTTCAGATGGATGCTGATGGTAGCCACGATCCAAAATTTCTTTCTGATTTCTTGGAAAAAATAAAAGGGTGTGATTTAGTGATTGGCTCTCGCTATTATAAAGGAAAAATCAATGTAGTAAATTGGAACCTTGGTAGATTACTTTTGAGTCTTTTAGCTAATTTTTATGCCAGAATAGTAACCGGAGTACAACTTTCCGATCTTACTACTGGATTTAAATGTTTTAGACGTGAAGTATTAGAAGCTATTGATTTAAATAAAATTTTGTCTGAGGGATATTCTTTCCAAATTGAAATGAACTGGCGAGTCTTAAAAGCTGGATTTAAAATTGAGGAAATTCCCATTATTTTTTACGAGAGAAGGCATGGCGAATCTAAAATGTCTGCCAATATTATTAAAGAGGCTTTGTGGATTTTGTGGAAAATGAGATTTCAAAAATAATTTTTTAAATAATTACAATATGGCTATTGACCAAATTAAAAATAATAAAACTATAAAAGTTTTATTAACCTTATTGATCTTATTAGCCTTAATTATTTCTATTGGTTTTTTGTATAGCCCACATTTCAAATCAAAATTTGGCAGTGGTGATAATCTGGAATGGTCTGATGAAGCACAAGAAAGAGATACTTTTAAAAAAATTATTGATTATAGATATTATTCAGGAAGACCCGGTCCAAGCTCTTACTTTAATCCTGTTCAGCTTCTTGTCTGGAGATATATGAGAACCCATTATGGTACAAACCATCATCCTTATCACCTGCTTTGTAACTTAATTCATATAATAAATACCATAATTGTTTTCTTTCTTCTGAAAATATTCATAAAGAATAAATTTTTAACATTTACTGCTGCCTTAAGCTTTGGAGTTTATTATTTAAATTTTCAGACAGTGGGGTGGATAGCTTCGGCAATCGCAATAGGATTAACTGGGTTTTTTATCTTATCGACCTTGTTATTAGTAATAAAATATTTCCAAACAAAAAATAAATTTTTCTATTTCTTATCATTATTGGCTTTCTTTCTTGGAACATTTACTAAAGAGCCAGTGGTATTTGCAATTCCTATATTGCTGGCTTACTATCTTATCGTTCAGAGAGAGAAAGTTCTAAAATTTATTAAAACAGACCTGATTTTTTTACCCTATTTAATATTATCTGTGCCAATAATTTTAATTACTTTCGCCCGATTGAGTAATTCTGCGGTCGTGAATCTTTGGGGTGGCTTTAACTTGGGAATACATATGTTATATCGATTTATTGATTTTATTAATTATCTAATTACCATAATTCCCGTCTCTTTTACTATTCAAATAATAGTTGCTATTTTTATTTTATTATTATTTCCTCTTTTAATCTATTATGGCTTAAAAGATAGAAAATTATTATTCCTCTCTATTTGGTTGGTTTTGTCAATTTCAATTTATACCTACTCTAATTTCCGTGATATTTACGGCTTAGCAAGATATCTTTACTTACCATCAGTCGCCTGGTTTGGCTTGCTGTATTATATAGCTGCTAATATAAAGAATATAAAGATGAAAATTATAACTTCTTTCTGCTTAATTAATTATACAATAATCTTGAATTTGTTTTTAATATTAAGATGAAAAATAGATTAAGAGAAATAATCCCGATTCTTATTCTTATTTATTGTCTGATTATTATCCCGATTATCTTATATCATTACAGTACCTATCTTAGTAAACCGGATAACTATACTTGGGATCAAGTAGAAAAATATTTAATTAGTTCTGGAAAATATAGTCAAGAACCAATTGTTTTTAATCCCGGCTGGCTAAAGAATTATGCTACCGACATTTATGGCCTCCCCCGAAAATTTAATATTAGTGAAAATAATAATGGTTTCTATATTTACTGGCTGATTTCACTCCATGAAGATTCAATCTCTCCAAATTATCAAGTTATCGAAAATCAAAAAATTGATAATCTGTTTATAAAAAAATTAAGAAGGAAATAGCCAACTATGATTTTAGATTTAAAACAATATATTACTAAATATTGGAAGTATTATCTAACTGTCTTTCTTGTGATTTTCTCTATTTCCCATTCTATAATTAGAATAAATAAGCCATTTGGAACTGGACATTTTTTAGAAAACGGTGGAGGAATTGGTACTGCACATTTAGACAACATTAATGCCCGACAAGGAACATGGAATGAAAATTTTATTCAGAATGGTTATCTCAAAACAAAATTCGGAAAACCCGAGGGTTTTGAAAGAGATAAAAGATGTATCAAAGACCAGTATTTCAATCATCCTTCACTTGGACCGATATTATATTCCCTTCCTGTTTGGTTACTCGGAAACGAAGAGTGGGCAATTAGAATTGTACCTTTGTTGATTTTTTTATTTAATCTTTTTTTATTGTATAAGATTATAAGCCATATTTTTGACACTAAAAGCGGTTTGATTGCTGTAATTATATACTCCTTTTTCCCAGTAAATAGAGTTTACAACATGCTACCGGATTTTTACGGCCCTCTTTTCTTCACTTATACATTCCTAATAATTTATTTTATATTCAAATATGACCAGAGAGAAAAAACAAGATATAAGATATCTTTTTTTGTTATTTATTTTTTATCCTTACTTCATGAGTGGTTTTCTATAGTCAATATCTTTATTATTCTGTTTTATTATTTGTTTTTCAAAAGAAAAAAAATATACGAAGGTTTATTCTTTTTAGTCATACTAACAAATGTTGCTTTTCTCTTAAACTTTTTACACATCTACTTACTAACTGGCAGTTGGATGGTTGATGAATTAATTGGCCAATTTAGGTATAGGGCAGGAGAGCTAAATTTTATTAATTCAATACTTTTTTCACTTAATTTCCAGAAGGCGTTTGGGATGGTCGCAATATTACTGGCTATTGTAGGAATCTTTCTTTTTTTCAAAATTAAAAACAAGAAATTTAAGCTGGTTTTTTATTCTCAAGTTTTAAATTCTTTATTTTTTTTAGTAACATATGAACAAGCTTTCCAACTTCATTGGTTTCTTTTTATAAATTTTTCTTTATTTATTATCTTAGCAATATTTTCAGCCTTAGAATTCTGTAAAGAAAGAGGTTATTTTATTTTTAAACTACTATTACCTATAATATTATTTTTAATAATATTGAACAGTCAATTTGTTATCAACGAATATTACCAAGAAGATAATTCTCTTTATTATTACGATTTAATCAAAAAATTTCTTGAAACAGCTATTTATAATAGTGACGACACTTTGGTCCTTTTAAGGAACTCTAGATTCTTATTCTTTCAAGGAGATTATTATCTTGCGAAAGCGGGTTATTGTCTTGACCTAATATCTGATAATCCTTATGAATATAATAACTTAAAAGGGTTTAAAAATATTGTTTTTATCGAATTAGATGAAAATAATAACCTAAAAATTGAAAAAATTAAATAAAAAATGATTGCCCTAACAATTGACTGTGAACAATGGAACTGCCCCCTATTAGAAGGAAAAAAAGTTGAAGAAAATGACGATACTTCTTTTAGTAAAAGAGGTAATGAAGTATTGCTTGATTTACTTGATAAATATAATATAAAAGCAACTTTTTTTGTTACGGGTTTTTTTGCAGAAAAAGAGTTAGAGCAAGTTAAGATTATAAAAAAGAAAGGATATGAAATAGCCTGTCATGGGTATAATCATTATTATCGAGGCAACAAAGAGTTAAATATGAAACAAGACATAATCAAAGCAAAAGAAATTCTTGAGAATATAACTAAAGAAAGTGTTAAAGGATTTAGGGCTCCTCAACTCCAATACTCAACTAAATTAATTAAAATATTAGATGATTTAGGATTTAAATATGATAGCTCATTAGCTCCATTATATTTGCCGGGCTGTTATAATAATTTGGGCAAACCAACTAAGATTTTTAAGCCAATTGAAAACCGCAATATTATCGAAATACCTGTCTCCGTTAGTCCTTTTAGATTACCTATTAGTTGGATGTTTATTAGATTATTTGGTATAAGTCGAACAATCGCTCGCTGTAAAAAATTATTAAAGAAAAAAATTACCCCGGTTTTGTATGTTCATTCTTGGGAATTCATCAAAATGAAAAGTAAATATGTGCCTTTTTATTATAATTATCGCACCGGTAAATCTTTTGTTGAAAGTATTGAGAAATTTATTTGTGAGTTTAAAAATATCTCTTTTGTCACCTTGGAAAACTTAATTAAAAATGAGTAATTATATTTTAATATTGATTTCTGTTTTAATTGCTGCTCTTGGCCAAATACTTTTGAAAAAAGGGGCTATTTCTAATGCTAATATTTTAACAATTCTCCGAAATTATCTCATTTGGACAGGCTTATCTTGTTATTTTCTTTCAGCTTTGCTGTGGATTAAAGCTCTTTCGAAAATGAAACTAAGTAATGTTTATCCATTTACTTTTTTGACTTATGTTTTGGTTATGAGTGGCTCATATTTTTTATTTGGAGAAAAAATAAATCCTATTAATTTATTAATAGGCTCAA
>Ga0210017_1003924_pt1 | contig 12347 bp, 12 predicted proteins | sample CryGeyCG2014_020_FD_183966 | JGI IMG/M metagenome (GOLD analysis project Ga0210017, IMG submission 183966) | Groundwater microbial communities from aquifer - Crystal Geyser CG08_land_8/20/14_0.20 (SPAdes) (version 2) | ecosystem: Environmental > Aquatic > Deep subsurface > Groundwater | place... | reverse complement strand
GATCGAAAAATTAGGTGTGGTAACATTTACTCCGGCGGTTGAATTTTCTATATCGGTGACAATTCCGTCTAAAGGGGAAATTAAAGTCGCATATTTAACCGCCAAATTGGCAATTTCGTAATCTAAAACCGCATTATTTAAGGTGAACTGCTGGCGGTCAAGTATTCTTTTAATTTCTTCAGTTATCAGTTTTCTTTCCTTGGTTTCTTTATATTGGTCCTGGGTGTCCTCAAAATTCCAGCGGGAAGTTAAATAGTCATTCATTTCCTTCTGCAGGGTTTTCTTAAGGCTTTCTTTATCCAGGGAAGCTACCGCCTGCCACTTATTCACCCGATCGCCTTCTTTTACACCCAGCCAAGCCAATTGACCGGAGGTTTGGAAATGAAGCACCGCAAAGTTTTGCGCGTCGATTTTACCGGCAAAAATAAGATATTTTTCCAGATTACCTTTTTTAACTTCGGCGGTTTGCGCTTTTTTTAAATCCAATCCCGGAAGAGATTTTTTATTTTTATCCAATCTAATAAAAAAAAATCCACCGAACAGAATCAAAGCGACAATGATTAAAATTAATTTTTTTGACCTGAATTTCATGCGGGGAGATTATACACGAACTTGATATTATTTCAAAATCCTGATTTACTTAATAGTGTATGAAAAATAAAACCTTTCTTCTTTTTGTTTTACTTTTTTTCTTCTTTTCTGGCACATTATGTTTAGCCCAGGAAAAAACGGTTGAGGAACAATATCGGCTTTTTTTAGAAAAATACCGCGTCTATCAGGCGGGATCGGATCCTTATATCAACGCGAAGTCAAAATATCTTTCTTATCAGTCGGTTACCAGCCGGGCCGATTATCTTGATTTGGCAAGAAAGTATTTGATTTCGGAAATTGAGGCGGCGGAGTTTTATACCGTTTTTGTCCGCCGCCGGCTGGCCGAGGCGACCAAGGTTCTTAACTATCAGGAAAATTTTTATTTTATAAAACTGGATGACGAAATAACCTTTCTTTCTCTACTCAAAAATAGAGTTAAAGATGCCTCCTCAACTTCTGACCTTTTAAATTTCTGGACTGATTTTGAGACTCATTTTGAATCAATTTCTTCATATGGTTATTCCGTAAAATCATACATTGAAATCGCTTCCCTGGAAAAGATTGACGAAAATTTAAAAACCACTAAAGACAAACTGGATCAATATTTGATTGAGAATCTGCTTGACGACTCTTATGCCGAAGCGGCCAGGGACAATTTTTCGGTTTTGGAAAAAGATTATGCAAAGATTGTTTCCCAGATGAACAACATAAAGAGCCGCAAAAATAAACTTTCTTCCGAAAAGGCGTCAAAAGAAACTGCCGAGGTGATTAGAGGTGAGGTTAATCAAATCTTAACCCCAATTCAGGTTTTGATTGCGAGTTATCAAAAGTTATTACAAACTATCGTTCCGAAATGAACAGGAAATCTTTGATGGTTTTTTTAAGTATTTCGTTTTTTTTGGCGGTCTTGTTTTTAATTTTTGTTTTTTTAAAAAGTAAAAATTCAGCCGCGACTTCGCTTCCCTATTTTGCCCCAAATGCCACTCCGACATTGGTTCAGGCAGCTCCAACGCTTGTTCAAATTGACCCTCTCTCTCAAAAAGGAAAAGACTTAATTAATGATTTCAGCGCCATTAATAACGACGTTGAAAAGGTTTATAAAGAAGACACTCGGCTTCTTCCTCCGCAGTTTTACTTCGAAAAGGAAGTAACCCAATAGTGATATAATCTTCCTGTGGACAGCAATTCTCCGTTGGCTGACCAATTGAGACCAAAGATTTTTTTGGATTTTGTCGGCCAGGAACATTTAGTTGGGAAAAACGGCATACTGACAAGGTTAATCGGGAAAGATCAACTCCCATCGATAATTTTTTGGGGCCCCCCGGGTTGCGGCAAAACCACCCTTGCCCGTTTGATTGCGACTCAAACAAAAAGTTTTTTTATTCATTTCTCCGCCGTTACTTCGGGGGTGGCTGAAGTTAAGAAAATTGTACTCCAGGCTAAAGAAAGGGTTAAACTTTATGCCGGCCAAAGAACCATTCTTTTTGTGGACGAGATTCACCGCTTTAACAAACTTCAGCAAGACGCCTTTTTACCTTTTGTTGAAGACGGAACCATTATTTTATTTGGAGCAACCACCGAAAATCCTTCATTTGAGATAATCGGGCCGCTTCTTTCCCGCTGCCGGGTTTTTGTTTTGGAGGCACTTAATCAGAACGATTTAATAAAAATTATTGACCGGACTTTGAAAGAACTTAAATTAACAATTAACGATAAGGCAAAATCTTATCTGGTCGAATCAGCGAATGGTGATGCCCGTATCGCCATTAATGTTTTGGAGATTGTTTCTAAGATTGTTAAAAAAACAATTAAAATCAAAGACATTGAAGACGCTTTGCAAAAAAAGGCACTTTTGTATGATAAAGGAGGAGAAGAACACTATAACACCATTTCCGCTTTTATAAAGAGTATGCGGGCATCTGATCCCGATGCGGCTCTATACTATTTGGCCAGAATGGTTAACGCGGGTGAAGATCCCCTCTTCATCGCCCGGCGGATGGTGGTTTTCGCTTCCGAGGATATCGGCATGGCCCAACCGACCGCCCTGGTGGTGGCTAATGAGGTTTTTCGTGCCTGTGAGACCATTGGCTTTCCGGAATGCCAGGAGAATCTAGCCCATGGGGCGGTTTACCTGTGTTTGGCCAAAAAGGACAGAGCTGCCGTAGATGCCTATTTTAAGGCCCTGGAAGACGTCAAGAAGCTGGGTAACCTGCCGATTCCGCTACTTATCCGTAATGCACCAACTAAGCTAATGAAGGACCTTGGATATGGCCGGGATTATGAGCCTTACCATGACAAGATCAAGAGTTTTTTACCGGACGAACTTAAGGGAAAAAAATATTATTAGCCTTCCAAGACGTCGTCTTGGAACGTGGTGCCTCCTAAATTTAGTGCGCCTGGAGTGAATTGAACACTCAACCCCTTGTTCCGAAGACAAGTGCTCTATCCGTTGAGCTACAGGCGCAAAATCAGTGAGGTGTGAAGGATTCGAACCTTCGACCAATCGCTTAAGAGGCGACTGCTCTACCGCTGAGCTAACACCCCGAACAAAGAAAATTATAACATTTTCAGCTTCGGTTAAATATACGATTAAACTTTAAAATTACTTTTTGCCAGAAGTTGTAGCGGAAACTGGTTATAGTGGAAGCAGGGAAAACTTCTATTTGGTACTCCCCCATTTTTTTCCAGCCGAAAGAAAAAATCCCTGACTTACTTGAGGAATTAAGGGTAAAATCAAGAGTAACTTTGTCGTTGGGGTATATTTTTTGATTGTCTGACAATAACAAATCGCTAACTTCCAGGTTGATGTCTGAATTTTTATCAACAATTTTATTTGAGGACTCTCCCCAAATAGATTGGCCGGAATTTTTTATGGCAATTTTACCGACAAATTCTGTATTGACTGGTAGAAATGGCGGCACGGTTATAGAAATAACTTCTGCCTTGAATTCCTGAATTGGATGCCAGGCAACTTTTGCTAAAGATTTAATTTCGTTATATTGCTGACTGGTGTTTCCGTCTGGATCAATCCAGGAAAAATCGACAAATAATTCACCCGGATAATTCAGAACGAAAGGAGTAACCGCCACTATCTTATTATCCTTAAGCCAAACATTCTCAAAAGCATATTTCATATATTCTGCAGAAATATTTTCGGAATAATAATTTGAAATTTGAAATTTGAAATTTGAAATTTGGTGTGGCCAACCTGTTTCCGTTATAAAAACTGACAAATCTTTTTTAACTCCGAGCCGTTTTAAATATTGTAATTCCCATTCGTATCCTTTAACCGAATGTTTAGAATTTTCCCAAGGCTTTCCTAAATATCCGTGATTGGGATAAGAATGTGAATTCCACCCGTCGATTTGTTCAAAAATTTCCGGCACTTCATGATTCATTTGCTGCATAAATTTGAAAGATTCCATCGTGGTTTTTGAATTTGGTGCAGCAAGGTCCAGTCCCGCGTTTAGTATCATAAATTTTGCAGTTTGATTTTTGAATTTTGCACTAAAATCCAAAAGAATTTCGGCATACTCTTTTGGATTTATCTCGCCTCCCCATTCTTTTGCCTGGTTTGGCTCATTGAAAATAATGATATATTGATCAGATACCGGCCAATTTAAGCTGTTTAGAAAATTAACCCAATTATTAACGTCATCAATTTTTGGTTTAGCCCAGTTTTCAGCTTCTAAATGTGTAGCAATTCTGACGATTGGAATAAGATGTCTTTCTCGGCATTCGTTCATAAATCCCTGCCATTTATCAAGATTCATATCATCATCTCGAATAACAGTAGTTACCCAGCCCCAATCACCGCCTGAAGAGTTAACTAGTTCTTGTGCTTTTGGTAAATCATAAGGTTCCAAAATATGAATGCCGAATTTATTAATCGGTTCGACAGCAAAAACAGTTTTTTGGGAAAATATGGCTAGAAATGATAAAATAAGAAAGATTACCAACATAATTTAATAAGCAATTATAGAGTATGCAAACAATTGATGACAGGATTTCTGAAATTGAAGATGAAATCCGCAAAACACCCTATCATAAAGGCACCGAACACCATATCGGAAAACTTAAGGCCAGAATAGCGAAGTTAAAAGAAGAAAATTTTCAGAAAATTTCTAAAGGCGGCGGTGGCGGCGGAGGTTATGCGGTGGCGAAAACCGGAGACGCTTCGGTTGTCTTTGTCGGCCCTCCCTCGGTGGGAAAATCTACTTTATTAAACCGACTGACAAACGCCCGGTCGAAAGTCGGTGAATACGATTTTACGACATCGAATGTGGTTCCGGGAATGATGGATTATAAAGGCGCAAAAATTCAAATATTCGATATTCCGGGCATTATTGAAGGAGCGGCTAAGGGCAAAGGGAAAGGCAAAGAAGTTTTATCGGTCGTCAGAAATACGGATTTGATTGTCATTATGATTGACATAAAAACAATAAAAAAGATCGGGTCCATAAAAAAAGAACTATACGAGAATGGTGTCCGTTTAGATGAGAAAAAACCTCAGGTAGAAATAATAAAACAGTTTTCAAGGGGAATTAAGGTTAATTCTTCAACGAAGCTTTCTTTGTCATACAACACGATTAAACAGTTGGCTTTGGAATTTCGTTTGCCCAATGCAGAAATTATCATTAAAGAAGATGTTTCTTTAGACCGGCTGATTGACTGCTTTATGACTAATCGGGTTTACCGTCCGTATATTGTCATTGTTAACAAGACTGACCTTGGCAAACCCAAAGAACTCAAAGAAAACGACAATATTATTTTTATCAGCGCCCAAGAAAATCAAAATCTTGAAAAATTACGGGAGGCAATTTGGGAAAAATTGCAGTTAGTCCGTGTTTATTTAAAGAAAGACGACGAAATTGATCTTCAATCCCCTTTTATAATAAAAAAAGACAGTTCCTTAAAAAATTTGCTGGAAAATATTTCCATTTGTGATAAAGAGACTTTTACTAAAGCCAAGATTTTTGGTCTGGGGGCGAAATACCAAGGTCAGGAAGTAAGTTTTAACTTTGTGCCTCAAGATGAGACAGTGGTGCAGTTTGTGTAGCCAGCTGTCCGCAGGAAGCGTTAATTTCTTTGCCGATTGATCTTCTGACGGTATAAGAAATCTTGTTTTTTTCCAGGGCGCGGATAAAAGTTTCCCTCCTGCCCATACCTGAAGGTTTACATTGTTTGTCAACCGGATTTAAAATAATTACATTCAAATGAAAAAGTTTGGAGCCGAATATTTTTTTGATTTGGTCAATATCTTCAAAAGTGTCGTTAAATTTATACATTAGGGCATATTCGAAAAATAATTTCCGGTCAGTTTTTTTGACGTAGTGTCCGGCAGCTTTCATCAACTCCGTCAGCGGGTACTGTTTGGCAATCGGCATAATTTCCTCTCTTTTATTCTGAAAAGGACTGTGGAGAGAAATTGCCAGATTGATTTGGGTATTTAAATCAATAAATTCATAAATTTTGGGAATTATGCCGGCAGTGGAAATTGTAATATGCCTTTGGGCAATGTTAAATTTTCCGGGTTTATTTAAAATTTTAATTGCTTGATAAGTTTCTTCCCAATTTAAAAATGGTTCCCCCATTCCCATAAAAACCACTCTCGATACTCTCCCTTTTTCTTTTAAATAATCATTCCAAAACTCGACTTGGCCGGTAATTTCCTCAGCGGTTAAATTTCGGGAAAATCCCATTTTGCCGGTGGCACAAATTTTGCAGCCCAGCGGACAGCCGACCATCACCGAAACACAGGTTGAGTACCAATCGCGGTATTTCATTAGGACTGATTCAATTTGCAAACTGTCGTCAAACTGCAACAAAACCTTAGTGGTTGAATTATCATTGGTAGTTTCAAGTTTTATCGATTTCATCATTTGTTTTTTTAGAGAATAATGATTATATTATAATTGTTTTGTGAATAATAACTATTTCATTTGTAAAAACTGTGGCAAAAAAGTTAATCTAAATGCCATTGGAACCAAGCACCGCAACCATTGTCCTTACTGTCTTTGGTCATTACATGTTGATGGAAAAATATATGGTGATCGAAAGTCAATCTGTCACGGCTTGATGGAACCTATTGGCTTGGCTTTTAAAGATGAAGGCATAGATAAATATGGTAAAAAAAGGCAGGGCGAAATAATGATTAATCATAAATGTCAAATATGCGGCAAAGAATCGAAAAACAGAATTGCCGGAGATGATAATCCGGAAGAGATATTGAGGATTTGTAGCGAAAATGACAAAGTAGAAATCAAGAAGCAATTATTGGGTGAAAAAAGAATCTGACACCGTGGGAATGAAGAAAAGTTGGTCAAGCTTGCGCTTGCTTTCTTCACCCCACGGTGTCGTTTGGTCAGGCTGGGTTGAGCTCGGTCGGGTTGGCGGTGAAGCGCCAGTCACTTTCCTTGACCCAGTCTGGGTCATTTTCCCGTTTGTCGATCGCCTCGACGGGAACGGATTTCCGTCCGGGTCTGAGTGCCCTTACGAAGGCATGATATCCTTTTCTACGGAACTTCAACCTCTCACCTCTTCGGACCTGAGAACACTTTTTTCCCAAGCACATCTCGGTAGTCTCCTTTCGAGATATGATAAACAGGAAATCCCTGTTTATTTCGAGAAAAACCATACGACCAACGATAAAAAGAACTAAAAAAACAAAAAAACAGACGCATTTGTCTGAATTTGTCTTATCTAAGTTAGATTTTATACGAAAGAAGTAGAAATTGTCAAGAGGAGACTATGGGATATGGGGTGGCGTACGGGAGTTGAACCCGCTGAAATCGCTTCCACAAAGCGACGCCTAAACCGTTCGGCACACGCCACCATATTTTACTTTATATTATTTTTCAACTTTTTTTCAAAATCTTTGAAATTATGGATAAGGTAATGGCAATTTAAACATAACCAAACTAAATTATTAAGTTTATTATTTTCCCTATTATGATCAATGTGATGAGCAATTAAAACTCTTTCGTCTGAAAAATTGCATAGTTTGCAGATAGGTTTTATTTTGTTTCGAAGCAAAACTTTCCTATAAGAGTTTCTACCGTTTACCCATTTTTTGCTTAGTTCTCCAACATATTGCTTATTCCTCCAAAGAGTTTGACACGACTTACTGCAAAAATATTTTTTACTTTTAGATCGGGACAAAAGTTTTGGTGAACGATATATTTCTTTTCCGCAAGTAAAACATTTTACGATTTTACCCTTTAATTGTGCAGCTGATCGACATTTAATTGAACAGTATTTTCCCCAACCTAATTTAAGATGACTAGGTTTTATATAAAATTGTTTAAAACATATTTGACATTTAGCCATTGGCATAACTTTATTTTAATCAAGATTATTGTTATTGTCAAAGTACTTGCTTCTGCAGAAACAATTAAAAACTCTTGGGATAATTTCTGTGCGCCAGGAAGGAATCCTTCCATGTCTTAGCACTCGCCTTTTCAATTCTACTCAAATACGGCTCGTGCTGCAATATTTGGCGGGCAGGCGAACCTTTATTGTGCCGCTGGAGTGAATCGAACACTCAGTCTCTTCCTTAGAAGGGAATTGCTTTATCCGTTAAGCTACAGCGGCTGGGAGTATATCTACAAAATCGCTCGAACTCATTTTACCAAAAATTACTGACAAATCATAGCGTCGGCGGCTGCGGCGAGGAAAAGGGGTTTAAGGGGAAAGGGAATCCTTCGGCAAGCTCAGGACACGGTCGTCGCAGCCGCCTCCGCATTAAGTTTATCCCGAGCGAAGTCGAAGGGCTCGTCCCGCCATTCGGCGGGGCTCGCTTTCCGCAAAATTTTTCGCACCGTTTGAAAATTAGGAAGGGAAAAGAAGAAAAAATGTGTCGTTGCCCCGCCCGCCCGTGTGCCGACACATACTCCCAAAAATTAATTCCACCAGCGTTGGATAACCTTTATGTAGTTTAAAACATACTTTTCTAAAAATCGTTTTACATTTTTGTTTTTTATGTTTTTTACTCTGATCTTTAACTCCTTAAGATTGACTACTTTGGAGATTCGAGCAATAGCTTGATAATCTTCTGGAAGTAAACCTTCTCTTCTGCCAATTTCTTGGGCGATTTCTACTGCTTCACCGAGATATTCCTTAAAGGCATTCGCCGGATTGCGCTTCTCGTATTTATAAAGACCTCTTAACTGCTTCAGGGGAACTTTTTTTGTCTTATCTCCTTCAAAAATGTTGTTTAAAAAAATCTCCACTCCGAATCGTGTTTTGGCCATTTCTTCAAGATGGGGAAGTAAATCCTTTTTGTAATATGCCCGTTCACCTGTAAGATTGGAAAAAGGATCAGGTATCCACCCGCTTGATGAATATCCCAAAACCGCTCTAAATTTACTTTCTAAAACCGGCTCAAGAAGAGTATTTATATAGTCATCAGAAAGATTAGTTAAGTCAGCATCAAAAAAAGTAATAATTTCACCCTTAGCTTTCTTTATTCCTTCAACTAAAGCGTAACTCTTTCCCTTGTTTTTGCTAAAGTTAATCAGCTGTATTTTGTCTTTAAAATCCTCCAAAACTTTCAAACTTTTATCGGTAGAGCCGTCGTTAATACAAATAACTTCGTTTATTAAAGGATTATTTAATAAAACCCCAACTACTCCGGCAACAGTTTTTTCCTCATTAAAAACAGGAACTATGGCAGAAACAGTCTTTTTCATTTTTTAATGCTTTTTAATATCTCAAATTGAATATACTGTTTGGCAAAGACAGCTAAGGCCACTATTTCTTTCAAAACCCCTTTTAACCCCCATTTCTTAACTTTCCAGACATGGCCTACGTCTGCCAACTCAAGATTCTTATAATTTTTTTTATTTTTAAGGAAGAAGTTTACAATGATTTGTTCTACTCCGTACCCGGAGTTACCTATCCTATTAATTTCTAAGAAATCTTTCTTCCAAAGAACCTTTTCTCCTCCTAAGGCAGAGATAAAACTACTTTTCTTTTTCCCTGAAGGAAGAATCTTTTGGCCCCACGAATATCCTTGCAAAAAACTCAGCTTCTCCTGGACACCCACTACCATATCTACCCTACCTTCTTTAACGGGCTCAATTAACTGTTTTAAGTGTTCTTGTTTTAAACCGGTTAAGTCGGCATCACAAAACAAAAGCAAGGAGTTTTTTGCCGCCCTCGCTCCCTTATAAAGTGCAAACCCCTTGCCCATATTCTCCTTATTGTTTAAAAGCCTGATATTAAAACCCAACCCTTTAATTATCTGAACTGTTTTGTCCGTTGAACCATCGTTAACAACAATAGTCTCGTCTATTAAGGGAGAACCAGTTATTATTTTCAAAACATCGGTAATAGTTTTCTCTTCGTTATAGGCTGGAATAATGGCAGTAACTTTTATATTTTGTCTTTCTGTAGATTTACTAAAAATATCTTTATTAGCCATATTCTTAATTTTTTCTCCAGTCTTTCAATAAGGGAGCATTAATTAACCTAACCGCTGGGGTTGGGATTGCTTTATCAAATTTAATTTTGTAAATCCACTTAAGACCATTGATGTAGAGTCGAAGGTGTTTATAAAAATGCTTCTCTTTCTCATTTATTGTCCCAGCCTCCTTTGTCGTCTCTTAAATTCCAAGATTGCAATATCAAGCTGCCTTTTATCAAAGTCTGGCCAGTGGACTTTAGGAAAATACAGTTCGGAGTAAGTAGCTTGCCAGGGAAGGAAGTTAGAAAGTCGTTGTTCACCCGATGTTCTGATAATAAAATCCGGGTCGGGCAAGCCAGCGGTGTCTAAATTCTGACTTATTAACTCTTCGGTGATTTCTTTAGGTTTAATCCCTAAAGCTGTTAGCTTGCGAAATGTCCTAGTAATCTCATTTCTGCCTCCATAATTTAAGGCGGCATTGACAATCATTTTTTGGTTGTTTTTAGTCAGTTTCATTGCCTTTTTTAATACTTTTTGTAAAGATAAAGGAAGTCCTTGAAGATTGCCTAAAATTCTTATCTTCATCCCTCGTTTGTCTGCATCTTTCATCTTGTTGATGGCAAAATCTTCAAAAAGCTTCATTAAATAAGAAACCTCTTTTTCAGCTTTTTTCCAATTCTCGGTAGAAAAAGCATAAATAGTGACAATTTTTATGCCCAAGTCTTGAGCATATTTGACAATCTCCTCTATCCGCTCCGCGCCTTTTTTATGGCCGATGAAGGTGGGTAAGCCTTTTTCTTTTGCCCAGCGACGGTCACCGTCAACAATAAAACCAATGTGGTACGGTAAAGCCTTTTGATTAGAGTGTAATCTACTCATTTTTTGACTCCTTTCTTTGAAAAAGTGGTTGATTGAAATAAAAATAAATTCCTAAAAGAAATAAAAGAGTGAATATAATAATTGGGGTTAAAATCGGTCCAACCCAAGGCAGTGGAATTAAGAAAAACACATCAATATTCAAAAGGTTTTTTGGCCAGCCAGTAAAAAGATGCAAAAACACATAGTAAAAAATATCCCATGTAGAGAAAGCAATAAGAAAAACCCCAAGTCTTTCTTTTAGTTTTTCAGCTGACAATAAAGCAATCGTGATTAAGATTATTATTGTGCTTGCCTCACGGAGCAATTCTATTTGGCTTATAAACTTGTCGGGAAGAATTAGGGTTCCAGGAGATAAAAAAGCAATAAAGCCGAGGTTCAACACTGCTTTTGGGTCTGACGGTAAATACCCAACATCAAAACCAAAGAGTTTGCGCAAATAAACCACTACGGCGGCTTCCATAAGGGCAAAAGCAACAGCAAAAACACTGATAGTTAAAATCCGCCATAAAATTATTTTTGTTTGTTTATTCATATCTTAAAGCATCAATCGGGTCCAGTTTAGCCGCCCTCATGGCTGGCATTGTGCCAAAAAGGAGGCCGACGGCAACTGAAACAAAAAAGGCCAGAATGACTGACCACCAAATAAGTGTCATTGGGAAAATAAGATTTAACAGTAGCGATCCGGTAACGCCAAAGACAATTCCGATTAAACCGCCGCCAATGCTTAAAATAACTGCCTCAATCAAGAATTGGGCCAGGATGGTTTCTGGAGTAGCGCCTAAAGCCTTTCTTAAGCCTATTTCCCGAGTGCGTTCGGTTACCGAAACAAGCATGATGTTCATAATACCGATACCGCCAACCAATAACGAAATTGCTGCTGTTCCTCCAAGAGAGATAGTAATGACCGAAAGAATGGAGGAAATTGCCGATAGGACTTCTTTCTGGTCAACCACAGTGTAGTCGTCTTTTTCTAATCTTGTTGATAATACTTGATCAACCTCTTTAATTGCCGCCGAAACTTCATCAGGGGAAGCTACCTGGCCATAAATCATATTAACGTTGTCTAAATTAAGCTGACGCTGGGCGGTAGTCACAGGAATGATTGTCTGTTCATCAACATTAATAAACCCCATTGCTCCTTTTTCTTCCAAAACACCAATTACTTCATAAGGAAAATCGCCAATGAAAATTTTTTCTCCCAAAGGGCTCTTGTCACCAAAAAGGTCTTTGGCAACTGTGGCCCCTAAAACCGCAATTCTTCTGGCAGAGTCGACATCTTTTTGGGTAAAAAATTCTCCCTCTCGTAAAGGAGAGTTGCGTACTTTAGTATAGTTATCAGTAGTACCTATCACCTGGCTGATTTTTGACTCATTGCCAAAACGAACCACGCTGTTTGATAAAGTTATAGCGACGGTTTCTTCAAGCAAAGGCACATCTCTTTTAATGTTTTCTGCATCAATGATTTTAAGTT
>Ga0210017_1003923_pt1 | contig 12349 bp, 12 predicted proteins | sample CryGeyCG2014_020_FD_183966 | JGI IMG/M metagenome (GOLD analysis project Ga0210017, IMG submission 183966) | Groundwater microbial communities from aquifer - Crystal Geyser CG08_land_8/20/14_0.20 (SPAdes) (version 2) | ecosystem: Environmental > Aquatic > Deep subsurface > Groundwater | place... | reverse complement strand
TATCGTTAATCCCCAAGAATTAATTAAACTTTTAGGAGCGGCAATTTTAAATGTTATTACCCCTTGGCCTTCAAAATAATATTTCAAATAACCTCTTAAAAATTAAAATTGTATGAAATCAAATAAATTTAAAAAAGTTTTCTTGTTTTTTCTGATGATTCTCTTTTTATTCACCCCTTTCTTTGTTAAAGCCGTGGTGTTTAAGCCAGAAGTTGGTATTCCGGCCGAGGGAACATATGCTATCCCCGCCGAACAACCGATGACATTCGGAACAAATCCTGGGGAAACGATTTTTAAATATTTTGGCGCTCTTTACAGTTGGGGCATTCGAGCAATCGGCGTGATTGCGGTGATTATGATTATGATCGCTGGGTTTCAATGGATGTTGGCTGGCGGTAATGCGAGCAAAGTGTCAGCGGCTAAGGAACGGATGAAGAATTCAGTGATTGGTTTGATTTTAGTGATTGGCGCTTATTGGATTCTTAATTTTATTAATCCAGCCTTAGTCAAATCGCCGAAGTTAAATATCGAGGGGATTGAACCAAAAAAATTAGTAGTAAAGTCATCTTGTCTTTATAGAGTATTTGATTTTAAAAAAGTCGAGAAGGAAACCGGAAAAGATTTTTGTTCACTCGGATCGGGGTATGAATGGAGCGAATTAGCCAATTTAAATATTTTTTATTGTAAACCGGCCTATGGTCAATCTGGAGCGGTATGTTCTGAGAAGAAAGACTCCTTAAATTTAAAAAAAGGAGATAGTTATGAAAAATGCGAGAGAAAATCAGGGAAGATTGAGTGTACAGGGTATAATGAAGGTGATATAGAGTTTTCATCAGGTACAAGAACGGTTGGAGAAGAATTTGAAGTTGGAGTTGGAGTTGGTGGTGGAGGAGGAACAGTAACAGGCCTAGAGGTTAATCCATACAAAAATTATTATATGGCTGGTGACCAAAATTGTGAAGGATTAGAAAAACCAAAAACTAAAGTAGGCGTCAATGTCGTTGGATGTTGTTGTCCCAAAACTGATAGAGGATCTGGTTCTCCTTGTAACACAGATAAAGATTGTCCAGAAGACGAAATTTGTAATACCCGTTATGTAAATGAATGTTTGAAGCCGGCCGAAAAAGGAGTGGGTTGTGCCCGCGATGAAGATTGCAAAAGTGGCAAATGTAAGATTAACTGGTGGGGTTTTAAAATAAAAATATGTGAATAAATGTTTATAAGTTTTGGTTTTTTGAGTCAACATTAAATTTTTTAGTTTTATGTCTGAAAAAAAGAAGAAAATAATTTTAATAATTCTTTTTTTAGCGGTGGCGGTTTTTTTTGCTTGGCTTATTTATATTATTTTTTTCAAGCCTAAGCCGCCGGTTGCCCCGCCTGAGATAAAACCGCCAGTGGTTGAAGAAATTCCGAGATTGCCAGTGACCCGCGAGGCCTGGGAGAGAATGACTGTTGAGCAAAGAGCAAAACTCGGTTTGCCAACCGAGCAATGGGCCGAGGAAGTTGAAGTGCCGGTTGTCCCGCCGCCAGTTGTCAAAGTGCCAGAGATTGATGAAATAGCGGCTGGCGGGAGGACATGGATTAATCCAGTTTCTGATGTTAAAACAAGGGCAGCGACTTTAAGTTCTGATGGCAGAAGCAGCGTTTATTATGACGAAACAGATGGACATTTTTATAAGATTGACGAAAATGGAGAGAAAGAACTGATGACTGATCAGGTTTTTTATAATGTTGAAAAAATTAATTGGTCGCCAACTAAAGATAAGGCAGTTCTTGAATATCCGGACGGCTTTAAGACAGTTTATGATTTTGTCATGAAGAAACAGTATGTTTTACCTAGAAACTGGGAAGACTTTTCTTTCAATCCTTCAGGCACTCAAATTGCTTTTAAGTCAACGAGTAAATATCCAGAGAATAATTGGTTAGCAACCGCTAATTATGACGGAACAGGGGCAAAACCGATTGAGCACATGGGCGAAAATGCAGATAAAGTGATGGTCAGTTCTTCGCCAAATTATCAAACGATTGCTTTCTCCCAAACTGGCGAACCACGAGGAACTTGGGTCCAAAGCATTTTATTAATTGGTTTCCATGGAGAAAATTTTAGACCAATAGTTGTTGATGGCCGCGGCTTTGAGCCGGCTTGGGCGCCTAAAGGCGATAAAATCACTTACAGTGTTTATAGCATGGACAATGATTATAAACCAAGACTTTATTTGGTGAATGCCCAAGGCGATGAGATTGGTTCGGGCAAGATAGATACCGGTCTTAATACCTGGGCGCATAAATGTAGTTTTAATAAAACAAGCGATACTTTATATTGCGCTGTCCCGGAGGATTTGCCAGAAGGTGCGGGGATGATGCCAGAATTAGCCACTGGCACAAAAGATAAATTTTATAAAATTGATGTCGCCACCGGTGAAACTTTTCTTTTAGCCGAAGGAGCGATGGGCGGTTATGATGTTGAAATTCTTTATCCTTCTGATGACGAAGACCTGCTTTATTTCATAGACAAAGAGACTGGTATTTTGAGATACATTAAATTAAAATAGAATTAAGAAATTAGAAATTTTAGATTTTAGATTTTAAATTTTGAATTGTTTGAAGGATGCAACGTACCAAAAAAATTTTTGTTTGTTCAAAATGCGATGCTCAATTTCCAAAATGGTTAGGACAATGTTCAGAATGCGGGGCTTGGGGAACAATTAGCGAACAAGTAGTTTATAAAAATGAAAAAGAAGAGATAAAAATTGCGGCTGGCAAAATTATTGAGTTTAGTCAGATTAAAGCAGAGAGCTATCCCCGGTTGAGGACAGGCATTGAAGAATTAGACAGAGTGCTCGGAGGCGGGATTGTTCCCGGCTCTCTTGTTTTATTAGGCGGTGAGCCGGGTAGCGGTAAATCTACTTTAATGGCGCAGATTGCCGACAGAATTGTAAATTGTAAATTGAAAATTGAAAATTTTGTCTTGTATGTCTCGGGCGAGGAATCAGCCGGGCAGATTAAAATGAGAATGGATCGTTTAAAAATTTCAGATAAAAAAATTCAGTATTTAGGAGAAACAGACATTAACATTATTTGCGCGACCATTGAAAAATATCAGCCAGCCTTAGCAATTATTGATTCAATTCAAACAATGTCTGATCATGGTCTGCCATCAAGCCCGGGCACGGTCAATCAGGTCAGGGTTTGCACTGGCAAATTGTTAAGCATGGCTAAACAAACAGGGGTGCCAGTTTTTATCACTGGTCATATTACCAAAGAAGGGCTGGTCGCTGGCCCAAAAACTTTAGAACATTTAGTTGATACGGTCCTTTATTTAGAAGGGGATCTTTATCATCATTTTAGAATTTTGAGAGCGGCAAAAAATCGTTTTGGCGCTACGAATGAAGTTGGTGTTTTTGAAATGACTGAAAATGGTCTAATGGAAGTAAAAAATCCTTCAGAAATTTTTTTGTCTCAAAAAGAAACAAATATTTCCGGTTCGGTTGTTTCCGCTGTTCTTAAAGGGACCAGACCTTTTTTGGTTGAAGTTCAGGCTTTAGTGGCTAAAACTTTTTATGGTTATCCACAAAGAAGGGCAATCGGCATTGATTTCAATCGTTTAGGACTGCTGGTCGCCGTGCTTTCTTTGCGTTGCGGTTTGCCCTTGTCAAGCTTTGACATTCATTTAAATTTGGTTGGCGGCATGGAAGTTGAGGAGCCGGCCATTGATTTAGCTGTTTGTTTGGCCATTGTCTCCGCGTTAAAAAATAAAATAATTGACCCACGGTTGGTCGCTTTTGGCGAAGTTGGTTTGGGCGGTGAGCTTAGACCAGTGAGTTTTGTCAGAGAAAGAATCAAAGAAGCTTCTAAGCTCGGTTTTAAAAAAATTATTCTCCCGAAAAAGGCTCAAGAGAAAATTGAGATTGCTGGTGTCAAATTTATTGAGGTTTTAAATTTAAATGAAGCGATTAAAATGTTATTTAAATAAATGATTTACGGCATACTCTTCTTTCTATCTTTATTTATAGGTCTTGGCGTGTTTTTTGATTCTGTTTGGCTCCCGATACACAAAAAAGATTATGAACGAATTGTTAAACTGGCTCAACCAAAACCAGGTGAAATTTTTTACGATTTAGGCTCAGGAACAGGTTCATTATTATTTTATTTAGCAAAAAAATATAAAATAAAAGGTGTGGGCATAGAGATTTCGCCAATTTTTTATTTATATTCTAAAGTAAAATCGTTTTTTTATCCAAATGTTGTTATAAAATTTGGTAATTTTTTTTATTTTAATCTTGAAGAGGCTGACGTAATTTATGCTTTTCTTCCACCTAAAGCTTATCCTAAATTAAAGAAAAAAATTGAAAAAAAATTGAGAGAAGGGACAAAAATAATTCTACCTTACTGGCCAATGTCAGAATGGAAACTTCGCCAAATAAGCGAAAAAGAAAATAGCGCTACTTTTTATCTTTACAAAAAAGAGAAGGGACATCTATAAATTTAGATGTCCCTTAAGTTTAGTCTTCATTCTTTTCTGCGGCTTCTTTACCAGCCTGATAGCCTTTGTCATAGCCCTTCTCGAACTCTGAATTAGTAAGACCTACAAGATCCAAAAGTACGCTAGCGCCAGAGGAAGATACTTTTCCTTCTCGCCCAGCCTGATAGCCTTTGTCATAGCCCTTCTCAGAATCATTTTTTTCGTTTCCCATTTTAATCATCTCCTTTTTTGAGAGATTTCTTAAAACAGATTTTTTATCTGTTAAGATGACAATACTATAGCAAAAATTTTGATTTTGTCAACCGCCTTTTTTATTCTAAATAAATAATTTTATCTAGATCAGGGCTTAAGCTAGAAAATTTTTCTTCCCCAACAGTAGTTCGACCCAAGGTCGAGACACTACGGGGCTCTGTAAAAAGAGGCAAAAAAAGATGAGTTGCTTCTTTTGCTTTTTTAATAATTTCTGTGTCTGTAAAACGGGCAAGTTTAAATTGTTTGAAAAATCCTGATTGTTCAAAGCCATAAATTTCTCCTGGCCCTCTGAAAGAAAGGTCTTTTTCCGCTAATTCTAAGCTATTTTTTGCTTCGATTAAAGCTTTAAGCCGGCGATTAATAAATTCGTTCATTTCGCTAGGCATCAAGAAGCAAAAAGATTCATGTTTTCCGCGGCCAATTCTACCTCGGAGCTGATAAAGTTGGGCCAAGCCAAATCTTTCTGCGTTTTCAATCATCATGATTGAGGTATTAGGGATATCAATGCCAACTTCAATCACTGTGGTCGAAACTAAAATATTTATTTTATTTTTTAAAAAATCAGCCATAATTTTGTTTTTTTCTTCTATTTTTAATTTGCCGTGGAGTAAATCAATTTTAAATTCAGGGAAAATTTTTGAAAGTTTTTTTCCCTCTTCTTTGACTGATTTAACTCCTAATTTATCTGACGGGTCAATCAAAGGACAAACCACAAAAATTTGTCGTCCTTTTTTAATTTCTTCTTTGACAAATTGATAAACCGGTTTCACCCCGTCAAATAATTTCGTCTTTGACGAAATTCCTCCTTCGGAGGATTTGACGGGGTAAATAATTTTTGTTTTTACTTCTTTTCTGCCAGCTGGTTTTTCTTTAATAATGGAGAGGTCAAGGTCGCCATAAAAAACTAAGGCAACAGAACGAGGGATCGGCGTGGCGGTCATGGAAAGGAAATGAGGACATAACGCAGATTGACGCTGACTAGACGCAGATTGACGCTGACCATCTGCGTTTATCTGCGTATTGGCCTGCGTAGTTCCGCGGGCAATGAGAAATTGACGTTGGGCAACACCAAAACGGTGTTGTTCATCAACAATAATTAAGCCAAGTTTTGAAAATTTTATATTTTTTTGAATTAAAGCATGGGTGCCAATAACCAAGTTTACCTCTCCCTTGGTTATTTTTTTGATTAATTCTGGTCGTTTAATTTTCCTTTGATTCAGTTTCAAATTATCTTTAGTGAAAAGAGCAATTTTGAATTTATAGCCTTTTAAAAATTGGGAAATATTTTTAAATTGCTGAGAAGCGAGGATCTCAGTTGGGACGAGATAAGCAACTTGGTAATGATTAAGGATAACATTTAAAATAGCCAAAGAAGCAACGACAGTTTTTCCGGAACCAACTTCTCCTTCAAGCAATCTATTCATCGGTCTTTCTTTTTCAAGATCTTTAATAATTTGCCAGCTGGCTTTTCTTTGCTCATCAAAGAGATTGAAAGGCAAATTTTTGACAAAATTTTGGGTTTCTTTCAGTTTGAATTTTATTAAAGGCGCTCTTTGGCTTTTAATTTTTTCTTTGAAAATTTCATTTCTTAATTGAACTTGAAAAATTTCGTCAAATTTAAGTCGAGAGATGGCCATTTCCTTTGATTTTATATCTTTCGGGAAATGAATTTGATTTAAAGCAAAAGACAAAGGAGGAAGATGATATTTGTTTTGAATCTGGTTTGGCAACCAATCATCAATTTTTGTTTGGAGGAGAGCTGTTTTAATTAAAAAACGTATTTGTTTTTCACTTAAATTGGCGGTTAAAGAATAAACAGGAACTAATCGGCCAAAATGGAGAGGAGGCCTGCCTCGAAAAATTTCATAAGTAGGGCTAGATAAAGTTAAGCCATAATATCCATTTTTTTCTATTTTACCAGCCAGATAAACTTCCATACCCGGTTTTAAAATTTTTCCAAGATAAGCTTGGTTAAACCAAACCACTTTAATGGAGTCAGTTGAATCCGAAACAATTGCCTCAGTGATAATCATCCTTTTTTTGAAGCTTCTTTTATTAGTAATAAATTTTATTTTTCCTCTCACCACCCCTGAATCCCGAGTTTTGAGTTGAGCGATGGTCAAAATTTGTCGATAATCATCATAGCGATAAGGAAAGTGATAAAGAAAGTCTCCTATGGTTGAAATTTCCAGTTTTTTCAATTTTTTCGCGACTATTGATCCAATTTTAGAAATTTCTATCACTGGTGTTTTTAAATTAAACATGATTTTAATTCTATCATAAATTGACAAATGAGAAAATAAGAATATAATTAAAAAATGATTGGTCCGAATACAAAACTTGCCAACTTGCCCCCATATATTTTTGGTCGGATTAAGAAATTGAAAGATGAAATGAGAAAAAAAAGAATAGACGTCATTGATTTAGACATGGGCAATCCAGATCAAAAAACATCTCCTCAGATTGTTGAGAGATTAGTAGATACCGTGAAAAACCATCCAGGTACACACCGTTATCCGCAGGCTAAAGGCATGCCAAAATTAAGAAAAGCCATTGCTCATTGGTATATTAAAAAATATCACCGAGAAATTGATCCGGAATCTCAAGTTCTGGTTTTAGTGGGTTCTAAAGAAGGGGTTTGTCATTTATTGATGAGCTATCTTAATCCAGGCGACATCGCCCTGGTCCCTGATCCAACTTATCCGGTTCATTTTAATGGTGTCTATCTGGCTGGCGGTGTGCCTTATTCAATGCCTCTTAAAGAAGAGAATAATTATTTGCCTGATTTAGAAGCAATTCCGAAAAAAATTCTTTCCGTCTCCAAAATAATTATTTCTTCTTATCCGAACAATCCAACGACAGCCACGCTGCCTGACGAGATTTTTTTTAAAAAGTTGGTTGCTTTTGCTAAAAAATATAATTTGATTGTTGTTCATGACTTTGCTTATGTTGACGTTGTTTTTGATGGTTATCAACCGCCGAGTTTTTTGGCTGTGCCTGGAGCAATGGATGTTGGCGTGGAGTTTTACAGCTTCTCCAAAACTTATAACATGGCTGGTTGGCGATTAGGTTTTGTGATCGGCAATAAAGAAATAATCGCCAATTTAGAGAAATTTAAATCTTTTGTTGATTACGGCGTTTTTACCGCTATTCAGTTAGCAGGGGTCGCGGCGCTTGAAGGAGGGCAGAACGATATTTTAAAAATGCAAGAAATTTATGCCAAACGTCGTGATTTCATGGTTGAGAATTTAAATAAAATCGGTTGGTTAGTAAAAAAACCAAAAGGAACCATGTATTTATGGATAAAAATTCCAGAAAAGTTTAGCAAAAAAATGAACTCTTTATTCCCGAGCGATAGCGAGGAATCAAGGTTCTCACCGAAGGTGAGGTCCTTGGAATTTAGTGAATATTTATTGAAAGAAACAGGCGTTGCTGTGGCGCCAGGTTCAGGCTTTGGTCAATATGGCGAAGGATATATTAGGATGGCCTTGGTGACAAATGATGAAAGATACTCACATGTGATTAAGAGGTTAAAGGAAATTTCGAAATAAGAATACTTGTTTTTATTTTAGCAATGTGGTAGAATGGAATAATGGCCAAGTCGTTTAAAGCTAAACATAGTGAAAGAATTATTTTTCCTTTTGACAAACAGCAACAATTTTTATTAATGGCAAGAGAGAAATTAGATATTCCGTGGTCGTCATTCGCAAATAGAATGAGAATACACAAGAGAACGCTTAATGACTGGAGAAGAGGAGAATATTCAATGCCCCTTAGTGTTTTAAAGAGAATTTGTAGGATATCAAAAGTAAAAATGCCGACAGACATCAAAATCAAAGATGCTTTTTGGTATGTTTTTAAAGGTGCTCGTGTTGGCGGCAAGGCAGTGTATAGAAAATATGGCAGAATTGGCGGTAGTCCGGAATATCGGAAAAAGAAATGGTATGAATGGTGGGAGAAAAAAGGCAAATTTATTAAAAGAAAAATTTTTAAAAGAAAATTGATAAAAAAACCGACAAAAAACCGCTATTTAGCAGAATTTATTGGAATTATGTTAGGAGACGGCGGCATTACTCCATCTCAGATACAGATAACTCTTAATAGTAAAAATGAAGTCGAATATGTAGAATTTGTTAAAAATTTAATTAAAAAATTATTTAAATTAAATTCTGGTATTTATAAATTTAAAACAAATAACGCGGTAAGAATACAAATTTCGAGCAGAGAATTAGTCGACTATTTACTTGGATTAGGTTTAAATCAAGGCAAGGGGCAAAAGCCTAGAGATATTCCTCAGTGGATTTTTGAAAATCTAAAATATCAGAAGGCTTGTTTAAGGGGGATATTTGATACAGAGGGCTGTGTTTATACGCACACTTATAGAGTTAATAGGAGAGTTTATTCATATAAAAAATTGTGCTTTCGTAATCGATCTCAGCAGTTGCTAGAATCGATAGCTAAAATTTTAGTGAATTTAAACTTTAAGCCAAAAATTACCAATGGACAATCTGTGTCATTATATGATTCAAATGAGACGAAAAGATATTTTAGGGAGATAGGAACACATAATTCAAAAAATCTGAGGAGATTTAATAATTAAATTTTATTGGGAGGAGTCGGATAATGGTTATTCCAACGGTTTGCTAAACCGTGACGGCCCTCAAAAGCCGTTTGTGGGTTCGAGTCCCACCTCCTCCGCACTTCGCCGTTACGTCGCTCAAAGCTATGTAGCGTCGTGCGCTAAAGCTACGTGTGGCCTTTGGCCGCCAGTAAGTTTTTAGCGAAGTGTCACCCGTAGCCTTGTGCGAAGGGTGGTAGAAATATAATATGTGATATGTATTACGTTACTTCGCTGAAGCTCCGGCTGGCCTATGGCCATTTTCTCTTGTTTGAATTAAAGAATTTGTTATAATAAGTTGTAAGTTGTAAGTTGTTAGTTGTCAGTTGTAAAGTTATTTAATTAAAGGTCGAAGATTATATAAAATTTTAATTTATGTTTATGCAAACTTGGAATGAAATCATTATCACCTCCTTCCAAAATGTCTGGCTTCAGGTGGCTAGTTTTTTGCCAAAGCTGACCGCGGCGCTCATTATTTTGATTATTGGGTCAATTATCGCGATCGCCATCGGCAAATTAATTCGGCTAATCGTTAAGAATTTACAGATTGATGCCCTCTTAGAGAAATTAGGAGTGATGGCTTTTTTTCAGAAAGGTGAAATCAAGTTTAGTTTCGCTACTTTACTTGGTTGGTTAGTGAAATGGTTTTTAATTGTTGTTTTCTTGATTGCGGCCGCAGAAAGTTTAGGACTTTCTCAGATTACAGAGTTCCTAAACAAAGTTGTTGCCTATTTCCCCAATGTCATCGTGGCGGTGGTTGTCTTAATGATTGGTATTGTTTTAGGAAATTTTGTTCAGAATTGGTTTAAGAAATTTTTGGAAGCGTCTAAAGTTGTCTCAGCTCATTTCTTGGCTGGCATGGCCAAATGGGCTATTGTGATTTTTAGCGTTTTAGCCGCTTTGAATCAGCTTAAGATCGCTACTTCTTTGATCAACACCCTTTTCACTGGTTTTGTGGCCATGGTGACCATTACTGGCGGCCTCGCTTTTGGATTGGGTGGTAAGGATTGGGCAGAAAAATTGATTAGTCAAATCAGAAAAGATATTACAAAAGAAGAGTAGAGAAAGAGAGGAAAATGAAAATTTTTGTTAAAACCAAGGTAAACGCCAAAGAAGAAACAGTCAAAAGAATCGATGAAACACATTTTATCGTCGCCGTAAAAGAGCCACCAATCAAAGGGAAGGCGAATAAAGCGATTTTAAAAGCTTTGGCTAATTTTTTCCATTTATCTCAAAGCCAAATGCAAATTGTTTCTGGTTTTACCAGTAGAGAAAAAATTGTTAGAATAACTTAGCGAACTGACGATGAAGTTTAATAAAAAGTTGACTGTTATTTTAGAAGTTTTTGTTTTAATCGGTTTTCTTATTTTTTGGCACTTTTATAAGGACCTCTCCTTCGGCGAGAACCTTGATTCCTCGCTATCGCTCGAAAATAAAGAACCTTCATGTCGACAAATAAAAATTAACGACCAAGTTTTTAGAGTAGAAGTTGCTGATACTCTGGCAAAAAAGCAAAAAGGGCTCGCTGATCGGGAAAATATGCCGCAGAATTATGGAATGATTTTTATTTTTGAAAAAAAAGGAAAATATTCTTTTTGGATGAAAGGAATGCGCTTTCCTTTAGATTTTCTTTGGATAGATGGAGATAAAATAGTTGAGATTACCAAGAATGTTGCTGTAGACGTTCGTCCCGAGGACTCAGTCCCGAGGGATAAAAATTTTTTAATCCTTCGTCGCGACTCCTCAGGATCTTCGACTTACAGCCCTCGAGTACCAGCAGACAAGGTTATCGAACTTAACGCTGGCATGACAGAAAAGACAGGCATCTCTTTGGGTGACAAAATTATTGACGAAAAATAGTTTAAAATAGAAAAAGGAGCCGGTTTTTTACCAAGCTCCTTTTATTGTCTAAATTTGTAGACAATATTTTGTCTTTTTCAATTTGCATTTTCTCAGAAAAGAGGACTGATGACATAAGCCATCTTCCCCTAAATCTTCACAATGTTGTATCTCGATAATTTGGTCCTCTTGTCTCCGCCACATCACCCCCTTCTTTGCTTCCTCAAGATTGTTGAAAATCTTGAGAGCTGCTTGTAGCGAAGTAGCTTCGATAAGAACGTTGTCTTTTTCTACGACAACATCTTCCACGTTTATCTTTTTTTGAACTTTCCAGCCGTAGAATAAGAGAGTGGGATTTCCTTCTACTTTAATAAATTTGTGATGGGAATACATACCATTCATAAATGCAACTCGGCGTCCACAACCCACTTTAAAAAGACTCATAACCCCCTCCTTTTTTTGAAATAACTACATTTAATGTAGCATTATTAAGATAGCAGAAAAATAAAAAATGTCAACCCCGTTAGAAGTTTTAAGTGAGCTCCGTGATCCAGAGAGCGCTAAGCCGTTAGGCGGCTTCGCCTGATGACTTTTTAAAAAGTGAGACTTGACCGAACTTCTAACGGGGTCAAGTCTAGTCGTTTCTTGACGATTACCTCTAATTTGAGATAATAAAAATGATGACAGAAAAAACTTTACCATTTTCAAAATCCCAGATAGAAAAAATAATAAAAAAATATCCGACCCCTTTTTATCTTTACGACGAAAGAAGAATAAAAGAAAACGCTAAAAAATTAATTTTGGCTTTTTCTTGGGCTCCCGGCTTCAAGGAGTATTTTGCTGTCAAAGCTTGTCCAAATCCATATATTCTAAAAATTTTACAAGGAGAAGGTTTTGGAGCTGATTGCAGCTCCTTACCAGAGCTAATTCTTTCAGAAAGAGTGGATATTATTGGCGAGAACATCATGTTTACTTCAAATGACACGCCGGCTAAAGAATATCAAAAGGCTAAAGAACTGGGCGCGATCATTAATTTAGACGACATTAGTCATATTGCTTATTTAGAAAAGCATGTCGAAGATCTGCCGGCACTAATCTGTTTTCGTTATAATCCAGGTCCTTTAAGAGAAGGAAATCCAATTATTGGAAAACCAGAA
>Ga0210017_1003919_pt1 | contig 12360 bp, 9 predicted proteins | sample CryGeyCG2014_020_FD_183966 | JGI IMG/M metagenome (GOLD analysis project Ga0210017, IMG submission 183966) | Groundwater microbial communities from aquifer - Crystal Geyser CG08_land_8/20/14_0.20 (SPAdes) (version 2) | ecosystem: Environmental > Aquatic > Deep subsurface > Groundwater | place... | reverse complement strand
TGTACGACATCGGCACCATCACCGTGCTGCCGCCCGGCTATCTGTGCTGCGGTTATCCGCAGAACGCCTCGGGCCTGGGCAACAAGGCCGACCAGATCACCACCGACAACCGCGTGCTGTTCCACCGCGTCGCCAACACGCTCAATTATCTGGACATCAAGACCGTGATCGTGTCCTGCGGCACCTGCATGGATCAGTTGCTCAAATACGAATTCGGCAAAATCTTCCCCGGCTGCCGCCTGCTCGACATCCACGAATATCTGCTGGAGAAGGGCATCAAACTGGAACAGGCGACGGGCGTGCGTTATCTGTACCACGACCCCTGCCACTCGCCGATGAAGACCTATGCACCGCTCAAGGTGGTGAGCGAGTTGATGGCCACCGCGGTGCCGCTGAACGACCGTTGCTGCGGCGAATCCGGCACCTTCGGCGTGGCGCTGCCGCACATCGCCACCCAGGTGCGCTTCCGCAAGGAAGAGGAGTTGCGCAAGGGGGCGGCGGCGTTGCGCAACGATGGCTACGCGGGCGAGGTCAAAGTGCTCACCTCCTGTCCGGCTTGCCAACAGGGATTGTCGCGCTACGCGGATGATGCGAATATCGGCACCGACTACATCGTGGTCGAAATGGCGAAGCATTTGCTGGGGCCGACCTGGCTGGAGTCATATATCTCGCAAGCGAACGCCGGCGGCATTGAGCGCGTGTTGCTATAAGGAAAGCATCCATGCTGTCACTGGAACCCACTGACGATCGTGCCCATCCTGCTTTTCGGGATGTCGCCGCCTGTCACAAGTGGCTGGGACAGTTGCAACTCACCAACCTGAATCTGGCCCAGTCCAGCCTGCGCAGCGAACTCGATGAATTGAACCGCCTGACCCTGTCAGGAAAAGCGCGCCTGAATATCCTCGAAGCCTTGCGCGAGACGGTCGCCCAGGTACAGAACGACTTCGCCAAAAAACTGGTCGGCAAAGCGCTGCCGCTGGCGGACGAAGAACTCGACCTGCTGCTCTCCCTCGCCGACTTGTGGCAAGCCATGTTGCACGGCTATTTGCGTTGTATCGAAAGCAGTGGGATGGGAGCCTTGCTATATCAGCGGTGCCTGTTTTATGCCCGGTGTAGATTAACCGCTTTTACTGCGGCCGGTTACGCGCCGGACCCACGCAGCTGGCAGCAGTTGCACGCCCTCTACGCCGCCATCGAAGCATCGCCGCTGCGGCGGGAGGTGGTGCGCGATCCGTACTTCCACGACAACCTGCCGGTGACTTGCCAGACCCTGTATCTGGCGACTTTGCTCATGCATCACGCGCGCTTGCTCGGCCTGCCCCGCAGCCAGCTGCACTTGGCCGAACATTGGCTGCTGCACTGGCCCGACACCTTGGCCCTGGTTGCAAGCTCCAATCTAAGCAAGGGGGATGCGCCGCCACTCGTCGTCGATCTGCACGGGCAGCAAGGTCTGCGCAGTCTGGCCTATGCGCAGCGCAGCGACAGCCTGCGTTTCCTGCCGCTGGTCCCGCTGTCGAAGCAGATCAGGGTCAAGACCATCCTGCTCAAGCAGGGACAGACCCCGCGCCAACTCGAATTGGGCGATTCCTTATCAACCCAGGATTGCATCGCGCTGCTGGATAAGCTCCATGCCGGCTGGTGTGATGCGCGCGATGACTCGCTGGCCGATGTCCCGCGCCAGACAGAGAGCGTGCATCTGTGTGCGGGGCTGGAAAAAAGTTATGGGCAGATCGCACAAAAACCGTTCAAACCGGTGAAGGACGTAAGCAAAGCAGTGCGCGATGCGCAGCAACAGATCGCCACTTTTGGCCGCGAGCTGGATCAGACCGGACAACACAGGTTACAGGAACTCGGTTTCGTGCCGGAAGAATGGCAGGTGGAAAGTAGCGGCCTGCTCCAGGCCAGGCTGTTGCGTCTGCACCGCTCCGGCGAGCGGCTTGCGCCGCGGCAGATCGTCATCGTGTTTGCGCCCGAAAGTGATGGCTACAAAGCGGGTATGGTGCGGCAAATTGAAGTCACCCAGGGCGGCCTGTTGTATGTGATCGTGCATTTCCTGCCGGGCAAGCCGCAAGCGGTAATCGCGCAGGCGACCGCCACCGATCAGCCGCTGGTGCAACCCAGTTCCACACCGGCCCTGCTCCTGCCGGCGCTGGACGATCTGCACATCCCGGCCAGTCTGATTCTGCCGCGCGGCTGGTTTATGGCCGTGCGCGAAATGGAACTCACTGCCCCCGACCGCAGCAAACACAAAATCATCCTTGGCATCAGCGTGGAAACCGGCAGTGACTACGAGCGGGTCAGTTTCAAGCTGGTGTAGCGGGCCACTCGCGCGCGCTCCATTCCAGCAAGGCGGATGCCGGCATCGGCTTGGAGATACCATAACCCTGAACGATGGGGCAACCCATCTCCAGTAGTGCCTGAAAGTGCGCTGCATGCTCGGCTCCTTCCGCCACCACGGTGCGATCAAAGGCATGCGCCAGCCCGATGATGCCTTGCACGATGGCGTGGGCACCCTTCTCTTCCAGCATGACGCGCACAAAAGACTGGTCGATCTTCAGTGCATCGACTTCGAGCTTGCTCAAACAAGTGAGCGGCGAGTAGCCGGTGCCGAAATCATCCAGCGCAAACCCCACCCCGAATGCGCGGCAGATCCTGATGATCTCGCCCACCCGCGCAATATCTTCCAGCGCGACCGTCTCCAGCACTTCGATTTGCAGGCAGCGGTGGCAAGGTCGCGGGCAGCAATGTTGCATCTCGTCGCGCAGTTTGTTGATGAAATCGGCAGACTGCAGGTGATAGGCGGAAATGTTGATGCTGACCTCGACATCATGCCCGTCCTGGCGCCACTGGCGCAATTGCGCGCAGGCACTGGCGATGACCCAGTTGCCCAGCTCGATTTCCAGCTCGGTATTTTCGATCACACGCAGAAATTCTTCCGGCTGCAACAGCCCCCGCTGCGCATGGTGCCAGCGGATCAACGCTTCCGCACCCACCATGCGCCGCGCCGCCAGATCAACTTTGGGCTGGTAATACAACTCGAATTCCCCGTGCTGTAGTCCGTGCCGAATCTGTTGCAACAAGGCATGGTGCGAACGGGCACGCTGGTCGTTTTTGGCATCGAACAGGTGATAACGGTTCTTGCCGGACTGCTTGGCGATGTACATGGCCTGATCGGCATGGTGCAGCAGCGTGTCCGCATCCTGTTCGTCTTCCGGATAAAGCGAGACACCGATGCTGGCACTGATACGCAGTGATTTCTCCCGCAACTGAACCGGCTGGTTGATCGCCAGCAGCAGCCGATGGAGACTGCTGACACACTCTTCCGGTGCCTGCAACCCAACCAGTAACAGCACGAACTCGTCGCCGCCGAGACGCGCAACCGTATCATCTTCGCGGATGGTTTCCTTGATGCGCCGCGTGACCTCAACCAGCACTTGATCTCCCGCTTCGTGGCCGAAGTTATCATTGACCGACTTGAAACCGTCCAGATCGAGATAACACACCGCCATCAATCCCTGTTCGCGCTTGGTGCGGGCCAGCGCCTGCGCCAGGCGGTCTGCCAGCAGCATCCGATTAGGAACCCCGGTCAGCACGTCGAAGTGGGCGATATTCTCCAACTGTTTCTCCTGCTCGAGGTGTTCGCTGCGCACCTTTTCGAAGTTGTACAGCACGGCAAACAGGATGGAGAGATAGAGACAGGCTGCAGTGATCTCAAAGGTCGAATAGGCGTCCGGGAACCACGGCAGAAGATGGCCTGCCAGGATCATCGCCACGACTGCCAGCAACCAGCGCAGGCCAATCCGCGCGCCCTGCAAATAGAACGCCCCGGCCACGAACGGGAAAAATACCCCGATGCGAACGGTATTGTCATGCAGGAATAAATAGACCAGCGAAGCGCCGACGAAGACCGCCCCCAGCGCCAGATTGGCAATCCGCTCGACCTGCTCGGGTCGGCGCTTGAGCAGAAACAGACAAAACAGGCTGACGACCACGATCAGCATATTGACCATACTCATCAGCGGCGTGACAACCAGACGATAGATCCCCAACAGTCCGGCGGTCAACACCACCAGCCACAACGCCAAGCGCAGGAACCTGACCTTGTAATCAAGTTCGCGCTGTGCTGCCAGGGAAAGATCAGTTAACACAACGAATCCTGTCTGGATATCATGGCACTCGGTTAAGGAATTATCGCCATAAAAATGGTGGGCTGAACACTTCAAAATGGTACGCTTTTGTTACGACACGAAAGCCACCCATCACAGGAGGTCAGCCCGGATGAAGAATAGCAAAGTTGAGCGAATTCGGCAGAAAGTTGCGATATTGAGACAGCAGTTTTTACAAGAGGATGCCGGCCTCTTTGCCCGCGCCCTCGGCGACCAGGCGGTTGCGGCGGTCATGAGCGGGTTGGTCACTCCCTACCGGGAACGTATCTATCCGCCAATGGACACACTGCGACTGTTCGTTGGCCAAGTCTTATCGTCTGATTGTGCCTGCCAAGATGTGGTGGGACGACGCCTCTCCGAACGCATTGCACAAGACCAATCAGTGAATGCACTCAATACAGGCTCCTACTGTGATGCCCGCCAGCGACTCCCGACCACGCTGCCGGTGTCGCTGAGCATCATGATCGGTGAGCGGTTGGAAGCGATGACACCCTCGGCTTGGCGGTGGCAGGGGCGATGCGTCAAACTGTTCGACGGCACGACAGTCACGATGCCGGACACACCGAGCAATCAACAGGCCTACCCGCAAAGCCGTGAACAGAAGCCGGGTTTGGGCTTCCCCATCGCCCGTATTGGCGCGCTCATTGGCCTGTCCAGCGGCGCGATACTGGGCTACCAAGTGGCGGCATGTGAAGGTAAAGGGACGGGGGAACAAAGTCTACTGGGGAATTTGCTGGATCATCTCAACACCGGCGATGTGTTACTGGCCGATGCGCTACTGGCAACTTGGTGGATCATTCATGGCGCGACTAGCCGAGGGGCTGAGGTCGTGATGCCACAACATGGTATGCGAATTACCGATTTCATAGGTGGCAAGCGACTCGGCAAACATGACCATCTGGTGCAATGGCCACGACCACCAAAACCAAAGACGACGAGTGCGGAGGATTACGCACGTTACCCGGAATTCATCACGATGCGCGAGGTGGAGTCCAATGGTCGCATACTGGTAACGACGTTGCTTGACCCGGCATATGCCTCGGCACAAGCGCTTGGTACGCTCTACAAGATGCGCTGGAACATTGAGGTGGATTTCCGCACCATCAAGGCGACACTGGAGATGGATATGCTTCGTTGCAAATCGCAGCCAATGGCAGATAAGGAGATCGCGGTATATTTCCCGGCCTACAACTTGGTGCGCTGGGCGATGGCGAAAGCGGCATTGCTTGCGGATGTATTGCCACGAATGTTGAGCTTTGCCGGTGCAAAACGTCTGCTGTGTGCATTTGCCGATCAGTTACGCCGAATATCGACCAATCAAGTACACACGCTGATCGAGACCGTAACAGCCTGCATCGCGACACTGCGATTGCCACATCGGCCTGATCGAATTGAGCCGCGCGCAAAGAAACGTCGACCCAAAAATCTGCCGCTATTAACCGTACCGCGTCAGGTTGCGCGTGACCTCATTTATGCCCAGCGATTGCTTAACCGAGTGCCATGATGGTCTGTCCCCAATTATTCCTGGATTCAGGCAGAAGGCCGGAATCCAGACTACCTGTCTGGTTCCGGCTCGTCCAGCTCAAGTCGCTTCAAGGGAAGTAGAGCCAACAAACTGGCCGTTGCAATCATACCTTACCCAGGAGCTGGATACTTTTTTCAAACGCTCCCATATACTTCATGGCTGTAATCATCGAACCCTGAAATTTGAGTTTACGCGTCAGCAGCGCGGCGCGACCGGACAGGCTGCCGTCGCAGATGGCGCTCCATATTTCCGGAGTGGCTTTCATCACGAAATCGGGCTTCGACGGCGCGACCCCATGGCTGGCGGCCACGGCACGGCCATTATCCACCCGCAGGAAGGCGCTGGGTTTTTCACCATCCACCCAACCATATTCGATCAGGGCAGAAAATCCAGACAGCCCTTCGACCAGTTCCCTGTTCTCGTTCCACATTTTCTTGTAATGCTCAATCCACTTTGCAGAAAAGAATTCCATTGTTTTTATTTCCCTTTAAAAAAACCCACCACCGGCAAAACCGGGGCGGGCAATGTCAGGCTAAACGCTTTGTCTCAGAGCATCAGGACAGCGCCTTGAAAATTTGGTTAAATGAAGCTTCGCCATTACGGGCAAAGACACCGGTGTTGCCTACAACGCAGACAGAAAACTTCGGCCCCGAAAGAGCAAAGCCCTTGGCTGGGGTCCAGCCCGACTCGCCGCTCATGGCCGTATAGCCATCGACCTGCATACGAGCCACATGCATATTGGCTGCACACATCGAGGCAGCCATGGCGGCATAATCCTCTTTGAGGTCTCCGGCAAAACCCGTCAATTTTCCATCATCACTGAAAGTGCCCGCAGCGAAGACCCCCTTGATTTTCAGCAGCTTATTAAGATCAGTCATTTTGCTTCTCCATGGATTAAATGTATTTTAGATGCTTGAGAGAATCTCGAAGCCCTTGTCGAAATCCGCGCCCTCGTTTCGAACGAACACACCCACGTTACCGCAGATAAGCGCGCTGTTCTCCGGGCCGGCAACGGCAAACCCCGAACAGGGCTCGAAACCATCCTGTCCCGTGTAGGCAGTCCAGCCCGAGGCTTCCATTTTGCCCATCAGCTTGTTGGCGGCGCACATCTGCGCCGCCATTTTTGCGGCGGTGAGCGTAATGTTGCCCATGTAGTTGAGTAATTCGCCGCTATCGCTAAATTCCCCAGCGGCAAATGCGCCTGGTATTCCCATTGCTTTTTGCAGATCAGCCATTTGTTTCTCCTTTGCAGTTTAAGAAATGAACCGCGGGTTTCATGTTCCGCAACCATTCTATAAGCAACTAATGTGCCATCAACTCAACTGATTGATTATAAATATATATATCTTAATAACACAAACCTTTCAGATGTTGCACTTGCAACATCTATCTGAAATTGATATTTTATTATCAATGAGATAGTGCTAATGTTGCCGTTGCGCAACATGTAACATACATAACAGGAGGATGAATGTATCCGCTGGCAATGGGAGATGGCTTACTGGAAACATTGGTGGATTCCATCGAGGAAGGCATCGTGGTGGCTGATCGCAGCGGCCATGTGCTGTTCATGAATCAAGCGATCAAGGACAGCCTGGGAATATCCAGCCTGACAAGTCTTTCGGATGTATGCGGCGTAAACCTGCGCCTTGCCATCACCGGCAGCCAGATCGCTGCCGGTTTCGATGATGCGGTTAGTCGAAAACAGACGGGCTGCGTGGAGTTCGAGCAAAGCTTTAGCATTGATGGTGAAAACCGGCACTTCCGCATTCGTGCCAGCATCAACCGTCAGCCCGGCAGCAAGGAAGTGCAGCTTCTCCTTTTCCGCAATATCACTCACGTCAAGCAGCTGGAAGCGCGTCTGAACCAGGAAAACGAGAGTGAGTTTGTTAGCCACGATACAGGTATGCGCGAGATCATTCGCCAGATCCATCAGGTAGCCGATACCTCGGCCTACGTGCTCATGCAGGGAGAATCCGGCACGGGGAAAAGTATGCTGGCCAGACTGTTGCATCGCCTCTCGGGTCGTGCGGCGAAACCTTTCGTGGAATTGAACTGCGCTGCCATTCCCGAGAATCTGCTCGAATCAGAACTCTTTGGTTACGTGCGCGGCGCATTCACCGGCGCGTTGGGGGATCGGATGGGACGCTTCGCTACTGCGCATGGCGGAACCCTGTTCCTTGACGAAATAGGTGAAATCCCTCTGCACCTGCAAGCCAAACTGCTCAAGGCCGTGCAGGAAAAAGCCTTCGAGCCGATCGGTAGTAACCGCACCCAGACCGTGGATGTGCGTATCGTTTCTGCCTCCAACCGCTTGCTCAAGGATGCGGTAGAGGCACGGTTGTTCCGTGCCGATCTCTACTACCGACTGGCGGTGTTCCCCATACATATCCCCCCGCTGCGCGAGCGCAAGGCAGACATCCCCCTTTTCCTCAGTCGTTTTCTGGATCGTCTGGCAGCACGTGGCTATCCTCAGGTGGAACAGTCCGATGAGGTTCTCAGAATGCTGCTGGACTATCCTTGGCCAGGGAATGTGCGCGAACTCGAAAACGCCATCGAACACGCGGTCATTTGCGCCGTGAATGGCCGTATCGAGACGGTGTCGCTGCCCCAGGACGTGCGCGCCTATTATGGTGAGGCAGCGCCTATAGTGCGGCCGGGAGAAAGCCGCAAGACCTTGTCTGACGAACAGTTGCGCGGCCAGATACTGTTTGCCCTCAAGCGCAGTAATGGGCAAAAAAATGAAGCCGCCAGGATGCTAAATATCGACCGTGTCACGCTGTGGCGCCAGATGCGGCGACTGGGAATGTGAATGAGCCCCATCCGGTCTGGCGTTGCCTCGTCGGCTTGGTTACCCATGCACGTCTCTACCACCTCGACGAACAATATCATCGACTCGCAACGCCTAAAGGTACCGGAGTCCAATGTCACTAACTTAAGCATGCTGCAATATGCAGCTGTCGTTGTGCCGTAAGCCGCGCACGCAATATTTGGCGCGGTTCAGTGAGCAATTGAAACGGCTTCGGTCTTCGCTTCAGTGCCCTTGGTTCAACCCGCCCTGGTCTGTGCGGTAGCTTCATTTGTGCAATGCCAGCCAGAAGATGCGCATGGCGCAGTGCCAGTCGTCCGAGCGGGCAATGACGCAAATTCTCCTCGAACGCATTGAGCATCTGTAGCGCCCCCTTGAAACTCAACTGTCGCGGCAGCACGCGCCCCAGATGCGCAGCCTGTGCCATCACCGCACGCACCAAATTGTAGGCGAGTAGATGCACGGCAATTTCCTTCTTCACCATCTGCGGACTCTTGCAACGCAACACGTCCATACACATTGATGTCTTGATGGAGCGCAAGTCCAACTCGATCTGCCAGCGGGCACGATACAGTTCAAACACATCCCGCTTGCTGACTTCCTTGGCATCAACCAGCGTTGTCACCAACGTCCAGCCGCCGATATTCACTTCGCGCATTCTGAGTATCTCGGGCATGCTGGCGTAAGTGTCTGCGTCCATCCAACTCGGGCGCTGAAGCCTGGGCCAGCTCACGAGGTGATCTTTTGCCCCCAGCCGCTGACCGCGCCGGAAATCCGTATGTCGGCGTTGATGCTGCCGGATCACTACGTCAACGCCCAACTGCACCAACATCGCAATCAGAAAATAGCCCGCGTAGTAGCGATCTGCAATCACGATGTCGCCGCGCTGGAGCCGTTGCGCAAGCTTCCATAACAGCGCTGTTTCCCCTGTCTGCTTGCCTTCGCAGGGGCCAACTGCCCAATCAAGCACCGCCCCGCAGGACAGCGACACAATGGTGACCAGCCGTGCCAGCGGAAATCCAAGCCCCGGCTTTTGCGTCCGGCTTTGCGGAAAGTCCGCTTGGTTGGCCGCCGTGTCGGGCATGGATACTGTCGTGCCATCCACGAGTTTCACCTCCCGATCCCGCCAGCGCCATGCCTGAGGCTGTTGTGTGCATAGCATCGCTCCCATCTCTCGTCCCAAACGCTCAATCAGCCCCAAGGCCAGTCGTGAACGCGCTTTGCAATACGCGGCGGTATTCAGGCTGCTCGGGAGGTGTCCCAGCGATACTTGTCCGCTCACGCCTCGCGCAACAGCATCCTGACAGCTTTGATCTGCGCCCAGCACCTGTTCGATGAACAGTGTGAGGGTTCGCAATGGATCGTAGATGCGTTGCCGGTAGTGGCCGCACTCTTCGGCAATCCACTTCATTAACGATCGCTTCGGCAGGACATCTCCCAACACCGCGCCAACCGTTTGGACAAATCGCGCGCGAAACCGGCGCACTTGTTGTTCGGCAAGATGCCGTTTCTTGCTATCATTCATGGCGGCTGATCCTTTCGCGTTACGCATCACGGATTCGACACCCGCATGATAATGCGACGAGGCTCTCAGCCGCCTCTATCTATTGAACAGAATGATTCTTCCCTTAAGTTAGTGACATTGCGGTCTGGATCTGGATGGCGGGTTGTCCTCAACCCCAATTCTAACGCCAATCCGGGCGAATCAAACCGCGTCGTGCATGCGGTTCGATCGGAAGCGTTTTAAGGTCTGACGCGAACGACCGGAAAATGCAGCGAGAAGGTGCTGCCCTGCCCTTCCTCGCTGGTGATCTCCAACCGTGCCTGGTGGCGCAGGGCGATGTGCTTGACGATGGCCAGCCCCAGCCCGGTGCCTCCGCTCTCGCGCGAACGGCTGCGGTCGACTCGATAGAAGCGCTCGGTCAGGCGTGCGATGTGTTGCGGCGCGATGCCGATGCCGCTGTCCTTGACCGAAAACACCGCCTGCCCGTCCTGTTGTGACCAACGCATATCGATATTGCCGCCGTCCGGGGTGTAGCGGATGGCATTGCTGACCAGATTGGAAAAGGCGCTGCGCAATTCGTTGCGACTCCCCTGCAGACCGGCCTCTGTTTCTAGCACCAGGTTCAGCTGATGCTTGTGCTGGCTGAGCTGCAGTCCTTCCTGCTCGATCTCGCGCAGCAAAGCGCAGACATCCACCTCTTCCTCGTGCAGCGGATTTTGCTCATTCTCCAGGCGCGACAAGGTGAGCAGATCGTCCACCAGATGTGTCATGCGCCGGGTCTGTTCGCCCATCAAGTGCAGGGCGCGCTGCGCCATGTCGGAATCGCGCGTCGACATATCCTGCAGGGTCTCGACGAAACCGTTGACCACGGTCAGCGGTGTGCGCAATTCGTGCGAGACATTGGCCACGAAATCGCGGCGCATGGTCTCGATCCGCTCCAGTTGGGTGATGTCGCGGCTGATCAGCAGGCGCTTGCCTTCACCATATGCGATCAGCTTGATCGACAGCGTGATGTCGTCCTGGCGCGTGCCGCGCAGGATCAGCGCCTGGCCTCCTGCACCGCGCGCCGCCAGATATGCGACGAATTCGGGTTGCCGCGCCAGATAGGTGATCTGCTGGCCAATATCGAACGCGCTAGTGAGGCCGAAATGTGCCTCGGCCAGCGGGTTGCACCACTCGATGCGATCGGCCTCATCCAGTATCACCACGCCCTCAGGCAGGGCGGCGGTCGCCTGTTCCATCTGCTGCAAGGCGGCAATGTGTTGTGTGCGCTGCTGGCGATTGACCCGCATCATCTGGTAGAGGCGTGAAAACGCGTCTTCCCACAAACCGGAACCTTCAGGCATGACACTCTCTTCCGGTGCCCCAAGCCAGCGCAGGAGTGCAATCAGGCTACGCAGATGTTGCAACAGCCGCCACGCCAGACCGACGGCAACCGCCAGCACCGCCACCAATGGACCGAAAATCGCCCAGAGCAGGAGAGAAAAAAGCAGCAGAAAGAAGGGATAGAAAAGCGCACGCTGCCAGAAATCGCTCACGATGCTGATCCGGTTAAAGGAAGGGACGGGCGGATTATCCCAGAAAAAGTGCCCGGTAACGGAACACGGCTTGTATCAGACTTGGCTTGCTGTATCACGCGATGAATGGCGCTGCTCCCACGGCAGCGCCATCAGATCACTGCGCGGAAAAGCGATAGCCGCTGCCGCGCACCGTCTGCACCAGCCCCTCCAGACCGGAGGCCTCCAGCGCCTGGCGCAGGCGGCGGATATGCACATCCACCGTGCGCTCTTCCACGAACACATGGTCGCCCCACACCTGATCCAGCAGTTGTGCCCGGCTATACACGCGCTCGATGTGGGTCATGAAAAAATGCAGCAGACGGAACTCGGTCGGCCCCAACTCGATGTTGGCGCCCTTGGCGCTGATGCGGTGGGTGGCCGGCGACAACTCGATGCCGCCGATGCTGACCAGCTCTTCGCTCATCTGCGGCGTGCGCCGGCGCAACACGGCGCGGATGCGCGCCATCAATTCACGCGGCGAAAAGGGCTTGGTGATGTAGTCGTCAGCACCCGCTTCCAGCCCCTGTATCTTGTCGCGTTCCTCGCCGCGCGCGGTCAGCATGATGATGGGAATGTCGCGGGTGCGCGCATCGGCACGCAGGCGGCGCGCCAGTTCGACGCCGGAACTGCCGGGCAGCATCCAGTCTAGCAGGATCAAGTCGGGCAGTGCCTGCTTGATCTGTGCCTGCGCCGCTTCCGCATCCAGTGCCTTGACCGCGCGGAAGCCGCATTGCTCCACGTTGAATGCCAGTAATTCCTGGATCGCCGGTTCATCCTCCACCAGCAGAATCGTTGCT
>Ga0210017_1003918_pt1 | contig 12360 bp, 11 predicted proteins | sample CryGeyCG2014_020_FD_183966 | JGI IMG/M metagenome (GOLD analysis project Ga0210017, IMG submission 183966) | Groundwater microbial communities from aquifer - Crystal Geyser CG08_land_8/20/14_0.20 (SPAdes) (version 2) | ecosystem: Environmental > Aquatic > Deep subsurface > Groundwater | place... | reverse complement strand
TTTCTAACCAAATAATCAAAAGCTTTCTTTGATTCTTTACCCCAATACCAGGAATCTTCAAAAGCCTGAATTTGAGCTTGGCTGTCCTGCGAGCCATCTTGGGCTGTTTCTTTGAAAAGCACATTATAACTTCGCTTAGAATTAAACGGCGGGTCTAAATAAATCAAGTCAAAAAAGTTATCGGGAATTTTTTCCCGCAAAATATCCAAATTATCGCCAAAAAATAAAGTTCTGTTTTGCATTATTTCTATTCTACATTACTAGCCTCAATTTTTCAAGAATTGATTTTTAAATTATTTAATGCTAAATTGCATTTAATGCAGAAAAAAATTTATTTAATTCTCGCAATTTTGATCCTCGCTTCTTTTTACTTTAGTATTTTTTGGTTTGAGTGGATTTTAGTATTTGGACTATGTATATTATTGTTCAAAGACTTAATCAAGCGGCTTAAATCAAAAAACCACAACTCTAATCTTATAATCTTTTTAATTGAAATTGCGCTAATAATTTATTTATTGTTCCCGCTGCATTTGATTTTGGCTATTGGAAGTTTTACGACCACAATAGAATTAATGCCTAACAATACATCGTCGTGCGATATTAAACGCATGCAATGCAGTAAGCAATACGAAGAGTGTAATTACAACAACACAAGAAATTGCATTTGTAGAGCATGCTTTACTAGCTTAAATTATTATGATTGCAATGTTTGCTTTATGCACGACAAAAATCTTGCTTATTGCAAGGACAGCGAGTGCGGTCTCGGCTGGTAAAAATAGACCGCCTGCTTATAAACTATTAAGCAAGCGGTTTTCTTGAGCTTTTTGGTATAATTCTTACCAATACCATTCATCAAATCCCATATCAATCGGAAAAGCATGTTTCCATAATGGTCCAAAGATTAACCAGCAATGAGTTTGAATTTCGTTCGCAATTGATGCTTTGGAACGTTTGTGATATGGCCAACTTTTTCCTGATTGTCGTTGATATTCTTGTATCGTCCAATCAGCAAGTGTTAATGCACCAATATAATCTAGACCAAGCATAAATCCATCCCATGTTAATTGGACGGAAACACCATTACCCCAAACAATTACATTGGTGATGTAATTGCTAATTGGATACTTTGGTGGAGCGGCTTGCACTGTTATATTTTCTGATTGCACAAGAATAATTTGAGTATTGGTTTCGCCGTCTAGAACTTTTTCAAGAAAAGCAAAATCATAAACATGCCCATCAGAAGATTTGATTAACAAAGTCCCTCCTTGAATATCCCTGCTAATAAATATCTTATCCGGCTGATTATTAATAGCGGTTATACTATTTTCTCCGCCACAACTAATAAGCATGGCCAAAATTGTTAAAAGAGCTAGTCCTCCAGTTTTGAAACGCATTTGCGCTTCACCTCCTTAAAGTACTGTAAATATCATAACGCCTTGATTTAAGATGTCAATGTGTAGTTATCCACAGGCAAGATTAAAATCACAATTTCAAGAATTGATTTTTGGAAAAATCTGTGCTATCTTTTTAAGAATGCAAAAAATACATTTTATTGGCATAGGCGGTATTGGTATTTCTAATATAGCTTTTATTTATCTTGAAAAAGGCTGCCAGGTTTCTGGCTCGGATTTAAAAGAATCAGAAATCACCAAAGCGCTTCAAAAAAAAGGCGCTAAAATCTTTATCGGCCATAAAGCAATTAATCTTAAAAAACCCGATTTGGTTATTTATAGCGAAGCAATCCCAGCAAACAACCCTGAACTGCAAAAAGCAAAAAAACTCAGCCTAGAATGTTTGTCAGGCAGCCAGGCAATCAGCCGATTAAGCAAAGGCTATTTTATTATTGCTGTGGCTGGCATGCACGGCAAAACAACCACTGCCTCAATGATTGCTCAAATTTTGATTAAAGCCGGTTTTGACCCAAGCTTTATTATTGGCAAAAAAGATGGCTGGCGCTGCGGCAAGAGCAAATATTTAATTATTGAAGCTGACGAATACAAAGACAAATTTTTAAACTATTATCCTGATATTGCTGTGATAACCAATATTGAAGCCGAACACATGGATTATTTTAAAAATCTTGAAAATATTAAAAAATCCTTTTGTAAATTTGCCAGCCAATCAAAAAAAGTAATTAAACACAAAAAGCACAATCTTAAACTGCAGATTCCGGGCAAACATAATTTATACAATGCCTGTTTGGCTTTTGAAGCGGCTAAAGCTTTGAATATCAAGGATTCTGTTATTAAAAAAGCCTTGCTTGAATACAAAGGCTCTTGGCGCAGATTTGAGATCAGGGGCAGATATAACCAAGCAATAATTATTGATGATTATGCCCATCACCCGACTGAAATTCAAGCGACTCTGCAAGCGGCTCGCGAAAAATATCCCAAAAAACAAATTATTGCTGTTTTCCAGCCGCACCAATATCAGCGATTAAATTTATTATTTAATGATTTTGCCAAATCTTTCAGCCAAGCTGACCAAGTGATTGTTACTGATGTTTACAGCGTAGCTGGCCGCGATTCTGTAAGGAACGGTTTCAAACCGTTCCTTACAAGCCAAGATTTGGCCAAAGCGATTAAAAACGCTCAATATATTAAATTTAATAAATTATCCGGATTTATCAAAAAAATTAGCCGGGCAAATCAAGTTATTCTAATGCTCGGCGCCGGAGACATTATTCAAATAAGCGACAAATTGAATCCTGTTAAACCAATCTGAAATCATAAAGACTCTTTCGGGTCTTTAAATCTCCTGCATCACCGGCAAAGTAATCGTAAATATTGACCCCTTGTCTTCACCCTCGGATTCGGCCGTGATTTCTCCGCGATGGCCTTGAATAATCTTTTTGGCGATATAGAGGCCCAAACCGGATGAATTGACATTAATCATTTTAGCACCCCGTCCTTTTGAAAATCTCTGGAATAATATTTTTTTGTCTTCTTCAGTTAAGCCAATACCAGTGTCTTTGACTTTAATAGAAACCGTCTTTTGCTCTTGATTGAACTCAGCTGATATTACTACCTTGCCATTATCTCTGGTGTACCAAATAGCATTATCAATGAGTTTGTTTAAAGCTGATTTGAGATAGGTGTCGTCAGCCATAATAGTTGGCAAAGGCTCTTTTGACTTCTGATATTCTAAATCAATGCTTTTAGCTTTGGCAATGACTGCAAATATATTCATTGACTGATTAATAATGTTATCAATTTGTACTGCTTTAAAGTCAAAGTCAGGCAGTTTGCCTTCAAAGCTTGATGCTTCCATAATTGAGTCAACAATAAGCAGTAAGCGGTTGGCAGCCGCATAAGAGTCTTTGATAAATTTTTCTTTCTGCTGACCAGCAACATCGCCTTCGGTGATCATTGAGAGCATGCTTCTGAAGATGGTTGTTGGTGTGCGCAGTTGATGGGAGATGGTGTTTAAGAGTTCAGTTTTCATACCCAGAAGTTCTTTCAGACTAATATTGACTTTTTCCAATTCTTGAGCTTGGGTTTGGATTTTGCGGCTAGAGGCTATTTGTTTAAAAGTTCCATGGATAAGCAGGTAGGCAAAGACAATTACTGAGACAAAAATTGGTATTCTGATAAAAAGTTCTAAAGAGGATCGAGAAAGTAGCACTTCTGTTAGGACAGATACCACAATGAGCAAAGCCAAGATTTCTATACCAACCACTTTAAGCCCCAAAAGATGATGTTTAAGAATCGCATAAATAACAAAGAAAATCACGAAAAGAGTACTGGCCGGGCCCATTGCTACCCAAAAGTTGAAGTATCCAAAACTAGGCAGAATTAAATTAGTTGTTCCGCCGACTAAAATAGTGAACAAAACACCCATGAAGATATAAAGTGCTTGGGTTCGTTGGTGTCCTTCTGAACGACGATAAGTTCTAAATAACAAATAAAGGGCAACTGCCAAAAATCCTATCATATAAACAAAATAAAAAGGATAAAGTAAACCATAATGAGCCATTGCTTCTCCTCCAAGAGGAATTTGAGCTTCTTTTATCACATAGTCTGTAAAAGTAGTTAGCGGGAAAAAAAGAATCAATGAACCAAGAACAACTAGTTTTAATCTTTTACTTAATTTATATTCAGAATGTGGAAAAACATTGGCAAAAATAAAAAGAGCTGTGGCGATTAAAAGCCCGCTTCCATAGATTAACCTTCCCCAAATGATTGCTTGTTCCGGAATCCTGCTAAGATGAGTAATAAGTATTGCCACGCACCAAATCACTAAAGTAGAGGCAAAAGCACTAAACCACAATATAGAAGCATTTCTCATGTTCTTATGAAAAATCCAAGCAGCTACAAATGCATTAATCAAAGCAGTAACAATAATAAGACTACTTGCAAAATCTATCATATTACTTTATAATAACATAGATTTTCTAAAAAGAAAATCAAAATTAAAAACACGAAGTTTATTTGGGTAGTTTTATTTATCTCTTTAGTAGAGACAAATAAGCTTCGTGTTTAATTAAAAGCGCATCAGCATCGCTCCAAGAGTAATGCCTGCGCCAAAGGTGACCAAAAGAATTAAGTCGCCTTTTTTTATCTGCCCTCCTCCAATAGCCTCATCCAGAGTAATCGGCAATTCGGCAGAAACTGTGTTGCCGTATCGGTCAAAATTATAGGCTGTTTTTTTAGGAGGAATGTCTATGCATTCAAGCGCTTTTTCAAACAATGGACGACTCGGTTGATGAATAATTGCAAAATCAATATCATTGACTGTGTAACCTGTTTGTCGCCATAACTCCGTCATGAACCGCGGCAAGTAAATTTCGGCTAATCGGAATAAGAGCTTTGGCTCTCCTTCTCCCATATAAAAATGCCCTGCAAACTTTTTCGGAGTATTTGGGAATGGAAAACTCCAAGGGGCAGGCCAGTGAATAATATGTGCAAACTCGCCCAAACACCAAAATTTGCTTCCGTAAATAATACTGGCATTATTGTTTTTATCCGGAGTTTCAAGAAGTATAGAGCCTGCTCCATCGCCAAAAATAGCTTCATGCTGGACTATTTTTTTGGGGGCTATCCTGTTGACCAGAGTATTCGCTAGAACAAGGATTTTTTCAGGTTTTTCAGATGTTGCAATCATTTTGACTGCAACATCTACGCCAGCTAACCATCCGCTACAGGAAGCTCCAAGATCAAAAGCTGGGCAGCGATCAGCCTTTAGTTTGCCCTGGACAATACATGCTGTAGCCGGCTCCACAACCTCTTTAGGAGTTGTCGAAACAATAATCTGTGTCAGTTCTTTTGCATCAACTCTCGCTTTTTCCAAAGCCACTTTCCCGGCTTTGACAAGCAAATCAGAGCAATGTTCATCATCAGCCGCTATTCTGTGCTCTTTTGTTCCTAAAAGCTTTTCCAAGGCTTCAGGAGAGGATTTATTAAATTTTTTAACAAAATCCTCATTAGTGATAACTTTCTCCGGCAAGTATCTGCCTGTTGTGATTTTTACCGATATCACTTTATTTCACCTCTTTTTTTATGTATTTTTCAACGTTCACTCTTACTCCCACCCTACCACAAAGAATTAAATTTGTAAAGGTTTAAGAAAGAGCGGATTAGTGGATAATCAGCAAGACTATATTAATGGTAAGTAGTATGTAATATAAAGACCTTATCGACATTTTAGCTTGAAACACACAAAAACTCTTGACAATCTAGATCCAGTTCGAGTATGATTTAAGTATAATATCAGAACGTTAAAAACTAACTTCTTCAGTTCAATTAAAACTACTACCCTTTTTAAGACAAGGCGAAGATCATATCAATGGCGAGGAGCTAGTATGCCGCGCAAAAACAGAACTCAATGTCAACCTTGGCCAACTTGATGCAGAATTTCTACTGAAGCATCAACACAAAATTCCAGAAGAATTCAGAGATTATTTCCTAATTTTTCCTGGGACTATCTGGCGTGATCGGTGTGGGGATAACCACATTACTTCCTTGCACTGGTATGACGAACGTTGGCGTTTGTCTTTCTGTGATCTTATCTGCGATTTCGGTGGTAGTGGCCGCTTGGTTTGTTCTAAGTAAGTAGATTTGGGGCTTTGGAATTTAATTCCATTGCCCTTATTTTTTTTATTTATACTAAACAAAGAGAAGATTTATATAAAATTTACAAAAACAAATAATAAAACGTATCCTCTTTGCTGCCAAGTTTCTGATCATAGTTCCTGAAACGCATTTTATTTTTTTGGTATTTGCGCAAAATGATTTTCGTTACTTCATCTGCTTTGGTATTTTTTTTAAGCAAATTATCAATATTAAAAAACTGAACTTTTTCTATTTCATCAGCATCTTCTATGGATAACGGAGGCAAAGATGCAGTCTTTACCAAGAACACAATCCAAATATTGTTGCCAACTTTACTGTTATGCCTATGACGGATAGCAATAACTCCCTCAATTTTTATATGAGTGCCGTCAATGATAATTCCTGATTCTTCGTACAGCTCTCGCTTAAGAGTCTCCAGCAATGTCTCACCGCTTTGTACTAATCCCGAAGGAAGCAACCAGCGGACAGAGCTCCTTTTTTTAACAAGCAATATTTTATTATTATTAGTCACCAACGCTCCTACACCAAAAGAAAAAAAAGCGCTCCTGTCTTCATATTTTTTCATATATTCTATATTTTATATGTTTTTTCTTAATAAGACAAGAGCGTGCAATAAATTTTTGCCTCCTATTTAAGTACAGGCAACTCTTTGCTCCAAAAAACTAACCCTCCAGTACTTTTAGCAAAGCCTATAGCTTTAAAGTTCATTTTCATGGCTAAATGTGCGGATGCCTGACTTTCGCTTCTAACTTGGCCTAAATTATGCCAAATATCATCTGGTATAAACTCTCGCGACAAAAAAGTTATCGTAGAAAAGTCTATCCCACTATTAAAGGATTTTAATCGTTGAGTTAGGGTACCAGTAGAAGTGATAAGAAAATTTTTAGGAACATTGTCGCAATTAACTTGCCATGTTTGCAAAATTTCCAACCTTTTTTTATGGAGCAATATATGCAAACCCTTGCCCCTTTCCACGGGCAGCACAGCTGTGCTGCCTATTTCGAGATAAGCAGGAAGAGTGATAAGATGTAATCCGTCTATCCCTTTTAGGAGAACTGACGAAACTAAGCCATACTCCATACAAGATATAGGAACAAGATTTCTCTTTTCCTCTTTAGCCCAAATCTTTACACCAGCAGGATAAAATTTGATAGCGCCAATAGCGATTAAAACTTGACTCCTAAAAATTCCTAAATAAAGAAGGAATCGCTGCGAGCCCAAGAAATCAAAATTGCTGTTGATTGTACTTTCGGACCAAAAAAGATTATACACTCTTTCTGACATTTTTAATCTCTCTAGCGCTTCATCCGCCTTGGTTGCTTCAATCAGGCTGAGTAAATTAGCAAATTCTGAAACACAACAGTTTTTTGTGTCCAAAAATACCACTGAAAGATTTTGCATAATAACCTCCTGTTTGCTTTCCTTAAAATAGACGCTTCAGTGCGTACACTAGTAAATCCTCGTGGTGGCCCACCGAACGAATAGTAACTGGAATTTGTTCCTTAATGAAAAGCGAATTTAACTGGCATCGATAAAATCCACAGATATCTTTAAACTTTTCCACTGCCTTAAAAGGCAAAGAAAACCACGGGATTATCTCTTCGTAAGGTATAAAGAAATTACCGTTTTCTATTTCTTCTCGTTCCTCGTTCCTCGCGTTTGATGATTCCACAAGAAATCCGTGGAGACCGATAATATCGCGGAGCTCATCCCAGCCGCCATCAAACTCCAGTTTTAAGGTCTCAATAGGGAAATCAACATCCCTAAACTTATTTTCTATTCTCTCTTTTCCGCTTTTACGGGTAATACAAGTTACCACTTTAGCCACATTAAAACCAAAGCGGATGGCATTTTCTACTACATAACCCACAAGCCTTCCGCCATAAATCCCAAGATCATAGATAATCACGTCCAGGCCCTGATTTAACCGATGAAGTTTTTCTTTAAGATCCAGAAGTTGATCTTCGGTATTTGGGAAATTGGGTCGCGCGGAGACGCTAAACAAGCGTTCTTTAAAACTATGCATTACTCTTGATAATTCGAGATCATGCACAAAACTATTTCCAGAAGATCTCCCGAACACATCATCACAACTCAAAACAGGCGTGGCAACAGACCGTAAAAAATCATTAACCGTTCGCTGTAGATCTTCTTCATCTATAACTGTAATACTAGAAGGATCTAAGATGCCCTCTAATAAATTTTCAACAAATTGATTCTGAAGATGGTAAATTTCATTTTCCATCTTGACTGAAAATACAATGCGATGTTTATACCTTAAGGTACCGACCAAATCTTTTGTTAACACGTGAACAGCCATTTACATCCTCCTATTATTTATTTGATTTTCAAGTTCCACTCTTATTCCACCCTACTACAAAGAATTAAATTTGTAAAGGGTTTGTCAAAGAAAAAGAGCGGATTACCATAATTAGCCCTCAAAAATTTTAATAAAATCTATTTTTTTAAATCTCTTCTATATCACCCTTCTTTAAATATTTTGGAATTTTGTCCCACTCGCTCATTACTTTTTCTTTACCAATTTCGTTTTTATGCCAATTATTTTTTGTAAACCCATAAATTTCATAAGTAACTGGAATTAGCTCTATATTTTTTGGAAAATGCTTTTTTAATGTCATCAAAGCCCGACGGGAATGATAATGTTTAACAACGGCGATAATTTTTTTCATATTACTAAAGCCCAATTTTCTCTCTATTATTTTTTTAGAGAATAAAACATTTTCCAGCGTATTTGTTGATTGACCTTCTAAAATAATATCTTCCTGCTTAACTCCTAATTCTATTATTTTTGTGCTCATCTCTTGCGCTTCATTTTCACCCGTAACTCTATTGGTGCCACCGCTTACTAAAACTTTGGGAACAAATTCGTGGCGATATAATTCATAAACCTTATTTATTGCTTCCTGATGCCGAGTGCCAAAAACTAAAGCCAGATCAGCTTTCTGTGGTTTAGATTCTAAAAAAATATAATCGGTTATTTTTTTAATTTCTTCTCGGCTCATAACTTTTTATTATTGATTTTAATTATAGCAAATAGAAAAGGGCTTCTCAAGTTGCTGTTTTGCAACCAAGAAGCCCCGTGGATTAATCATCCCTCCATCGGTATTGTTCCGGGAATGTGCGGAAAACCTTATTGACCAAAATTGAATAAATCCTTCCGGCCAAATCGGTCACGGAGAAATCTCGGATGTTTAGGATCAATTGCGGCAACTTACTTGCAGAGACAATAAAATGTTCGGCAGTGATCAACTTTTCTTTGAGTTGGGTAATTTGCTTTACGATGTCTTGATAGTTAAAGCCCAGCTTGGCCCAAGAGAGCAAGGACTTTAATGCCTCTTTCTCTAAAGAAAAAACAATCTTGCTCAAAGTATCAAAACCTAGCCTTTGGTTGAAAGCAGGTGCCTTTTTGATGCCCCAAATTTCTTCCTGATATGTTTTCCGAAGGAGATCAATCCATTCTACCGATATGGTTTTGAGAGCCATATAGATAGATGCGATAAGCGGATCAACGAGATATTCGTGGTAACCCTCGAGAGGACTACGCCAAACAAGCCTGTTTTCAGATGCCATTATTTCTTGTATGGGCGTACCGTCGAAGATTCTTAGAGATTTTGCAAGAGTTGGCGTAAATCCGTGGATCTCTAAGAAATCAATATCAACTTCTAATGTTTCGATGGTAGTATAGGGGTTAAATATCATAAACCCCGGCACTATATCAATGCCAACTTGTCGGAGTATATCAATTGATTGACGGATGGTCTGTAAAGATTCTCCTTTCCGGAACAATCGCAATATTGCTGGATTAGCGCTTTCAATGCCAATAAGAACTCGCTCAAACCCAGCCCGCCTCATCAGTAATGCGATTTCCAAATCGATATCATTTGAGCGACAAAAGCCCATGAGATGCAGATCGCCGATATTTCGACGGATTATCTCATTACAGATATCGACCACATGCTGACGGCCGTTTAAACCTGGTCCAAATAGATTCGGATCGTTGAACTTGAAAACCCTTACGCCGTAGACTCTTCTTAGTTCTTCAATCTCATCTATCACATCGATTGGATTTCTGCCGCGCCAATTTGAACCAATGGATGCTCGTTCAAAAGCTTGGTTACTACAAAATGTGCATATCCCATAACAACCACGGCTAGCCAAAATAGTGGCATAGTTGGTTTTTTCGAAACAAATTGGAAGAAGATCTCGACTTGGCCAAGGCAACGAATCAATATCTGGCTTAGTCGCTGGTTGATTTATGATAACTCTACCGTCTTGCTTAAAAGCGATGCCAGGTAAATATTCCCATTCGGACGACTTATTTATTGCTTTGGCTAGATTTAAAAAAACAAGCTCTCCTTCTCCTAAAACAATTGAGTCGATAGTTGGTATCTGTTCAAGTATATGCTTGGCACTCAATGTAGCAGTAAAACCTCCACAGCATATATGAGAACTCACTCCTTTGCTGCGAAGTTTTTCCGCCAGCAGCTTGACAGATGGCAAAGCCCTTTGCACAACAGAGAATCCTATAACCTTGGCTGGTCGCTTAATAATTTCGGCAGCCGTTTGTTCAAGGGTTAAGGCTAGAATATCGGCGTCAAATATTTCAGCTGAGTAGCCTTCACGCCTTAGAATCGCTCCGATATACATCAATCCCATCGGTTCTTTAGGATTGTAATCGGCGATGCGACCGGACTGATACATTGGCGGTAAGACGAGTAAAGCATCAATCTCACTCATTCTTTTTCACCTCCCTTGCCGGATTAAATCTAATAATCAATGCGCCTACACTAGCAAGTCGCTCCTCAATTTTCTCATAGCCACGGTCAATATGATAAACTCGATCAACAATAGATTTTCCTTCTGCTGCCAAAGCAGCTAAAACTAAGCCTGCGCCCGCCTGGAGATCACTAGCCATAACCGGAGCTCCTTTTAATGTGGCAACACCAGTGACAACCGCTTCATCAAGATGAGTCTTGATATTCGTACCAAGACGGTTAAATTCCTGAACATGCATAAAACGATTTTCAAAAACAGTTTCTTTCACGATTCCGGTGCCCTGAGCTACACTCATTAAAGCCATCATCTGCGGCTGAAAATCAGTCGGGAAACCTGGGTATGGCCAGGTAGTGAAATTGACTGGTCGAAGTTGTTCTGTTGCTTTTGCTAAAGCTCGGCTGTTCCCCAAATCAACAATCTCTATCCCCATTTGACGCATTTTGTCAACAACAACGCCAAGATTCGAAAGAATAACATTCTTGACAACTAACTCTCCTTTAGTAATAGCAGCTGCTGCGAAAAAGAATGCTGTCTCGATGCGAGATGGCATAGCATCATACTCAACCGCTGACATCCGCGTGCAACCTTCAATTGTCATAATTGGTGTGCCAGCTCCTTTAATTCTCGCTCCCATCTTATTTAAGAAGCAGGCAAGGTCGACAACTTCTGGCTCGCAGGAAGCATTAACTAGGGTTGTCATACCCTTGGCTAAACAAGCAGCCATCATAATGTTTTCCGTTCCAGTGTGGGTCGGAAAATCAAAGTGGAAAGTTGCTCCTTCCAATCCGTTCGTCTTGGCACTAATTAAACCTTCTTCTTGGACAATTTCCGTCCCCAATACTTTCAATGCATCGATATGCATATTAACGCTTCGCGCACCAATAGCACAACCACCGGGAAGAGAAATCTCGACTTGCTTGAAACGCCCAAGTAACGGACCTACAACCAAGAAAGAAGCCCTCATCTGTTTGACTAAATCGTACGGAGCAGTGAAATTATTGATTGGTTCGCAATCAATCTCGATCATCCTATGATTGCGGTCGTAGCTCACATTTGCGCCCATTTGGCGCAAGATTTGAGAAAGCGTTGCAACATCTCTAAAGTCAGGGACATTATTGATAACCGTTTTTCCGTTTGCGGCCAAAATCGAAGCGGCCATCATAGGCAGAATGCCATTTTTAACCCCTAAAACTTCGACTTCACCTTGAAGCTTTTGGCCTCCTTGAATCAAGAATTGATCCATTTTACAATTCCTCCTTGTGTATTTTTCTTTTCAACGAACAAATTAATCTAAAAAACGCTAGCAAATACTAGTATTTTTACACTATCATGCGTAAATCTATATGTCAAGAAAATTTTAATCTTATAAGCGACAAATTAAATCCTGTTAAAAATTCTCAATAATAAATACTTTTTCTAAATCTTTAGGATTAAACAGCGGCTGGATTCTAATCTTTTGAAAAACTTGATTATCATTTTTCGAGACATCAAT
>Ga0210017_1003916_pt1 | contig 12363 bp, 11 predicted proteins | sample CryGeyCG2014_020_FD_183966 | JGI IMG/M metagenome (GOLD analysis project Ga0210017, IMG submission 183966) | Groundwater microbial communities from aquifer - Crystal Geyser CG08_land_8/20/14_0.20 (SPAdes) (version 2) | ecosystem: Environmental > Aquatic > Deep subsurface > Groundwater | place... | reverse complement strand
GCGAGCGGAGGAAAATATATAGACCCCCGCAATTTTGCAAAAGATTTTGCAAAAGCAAAATCATAATATTTTTGCAAAATTGCGGCAGGTACGCAGTACCTCGGCCGTTAGGCCGAGGGGATCTATTACCGAGCTTGTTTATTTGATTTTAACATGCATTTTTGGCGCCGGAAATACTCAAGAGTTTTTATGCCGAGGATAGCGAGGGAGTAAAAGCGCAAACATTTTTACTCCCGACCTGCGCTTCGCGCTCCGTCGGCCATAGCCTTTGGCGACGTGCGACCGAAGGCTTCGGCAAGGCGAGGCGTCGCAGGCAGCAAAGGGGTACCAACCTCTTTATTTCCAGGTCCTTTTTGTTGTAATATACCAGTTCTCAATTTGCGAGAAACGGTCGGAGGGAGCGACCATTATTTTAAAATCGGCTCCCATTATTTGGCTTGATAAAGGATACAAATAATCCGGCGCATAAAGGAATATGGCGGGCAAATCTTCGGCAACAATCTGGTCAAATTGCTGATATTTTTTTGCTCTTGAAGCCGGATTTAAATCCTGCCTTGCATCCTGCAATATTGCGTCTACTTTGGCATTTTCATAAAGGGATAAATTCTGTCCCGGGTCTTTTTTTTGGGAAGAATGCCAAAAAGCAAAAGGGTCGGGGTCAATATTCAAAAGCTCGCCAAAAAGCAGAGCTTGATATTGGCGAGGCCGGATGTTTTCCTGAATTAAGCTTGTTGTCTCTTTAGTCTCAACATTAACTTTCGCGCCGACTAAAGACCACGCATCTTTTAGGAAATTGGCGGTCTTGGAAAGCTCCTGCCAAGTAATGGTTGATAAAGTAAATTCCAGATTTTGACCGTCTTTTTCCCTGACTCCGTCATTGTTATTATCCACCCAGCCCGCGGATTGTAAAGTGCTGCTTGCTGCCTCCAAGCCATAACTATAAGTTTTTACATCATTTGAAAAGCCGAGCATCCCCGGAATAATAGGCGAATCAATTTTTTTCCCAAATCCCAAAAGGATATCATTAATTAATTTATCTTTGTCAAGCGCCTGGGCAAGCGCTATCCTGACATTTTTGTCGGCGAGCGCTTTATTTTCCGATTGATTAAAAAAGAGAGCAAAATATCGCGGCAATGTTATTTCAAAAATATTAAACCCGTTTGTAGAGCTGTTTTTAAGATTCAAATAATTGACGGGTGAAATGTAGCTTAAGCCCTGAACTTCTGATTTTCGCAAAGCCGAAGCCGCTTTTTCCTCATCGGGGTAAAATCTGAAAATTAGCTGTTTTATGAATGGACCGTTAAGATAAAAGTTTTTTGATGCGGCCAATTCAATTGATTTTATTGTGCCGTCTTTATTTTTCTCTAATTGCTTAAAGACATAAGGGCCTGAACCGACTGGTTTTAAATTCTTTTCATTTAAAGCGAAGTCTGATACGGAAATATTCTGCCAGATGTGTTTCGGCAGAATTCCGAATGTCAGATTATAAGGAAAAGGGGCATAAGCGTTTTTTAGCTTAAAGCGCACTGTGAATTCGTCAATTTTTTCAAAATCTATACCGACCCAATTAACCCGCAAAGGGCTGCGAAAATCCGGGTCCTCTATAACCTGCAAAGTAAAAATGACGTCATCGGCCGTGACTTGTTTGCCGTCATGCCAAAATGCATTCTTTTTCAAAAAAACATCGTACATTTTGCCCGAATCGCCGATGGCATAACTTTCCGCCAAATCGGGGATTAAATTGCCTTGGCTGTCGTATTTCAAAAGAGAAGAAAAAATGATCCTTGCTAAATCCCTGTCAGCGTCGTTCGCCGGCGCAAGCACTGGGTTCAAATATCTGGGAGACCCGATGATTCCTTCGTTCAAAGAACCGCCGACGGCGGGAACAACTTGGGTATTTTTTATATAAAGGCGGAAGCCCGCAAAACCCAGTGAAAGAAAAAATAAAAAAATAAACAAAAAAATCAGGTTGCGTTCCTTTTTGCTGATGATCTTAAAAAACTGGCTCCATTGAAAAGACGATGGCCATCTGGAATTTTGATTGAAATTTTTCGAGGAATTAAAAATGGTTTTAGGGCAAAATTAGATCAGGTCAGCAATATATTTATTACGGCAGCTGCTAAAAACAGAATAACCAAAACAATCGTGCTGACAAAAAGAAATTTTTCAAAACCGCGCTTGGTATAATAAGAAGCGCTGCTCCCGCCCATAATAGCGGAAGAGCCGGTGCCGCGCTGCTGAAATAAAATAGCTGCGATAAGAAGCGCAGAAATAATAATTTGGGCAATTTGGATGATTTGATTCATACCCAGTATATCAACCCTGTATATCAACTTCGGCAAAAAGACTGAGGTGCTGTATAGGGAGGAAAACTATTTAATATTATTGATTGATGAAAAACTTAATTAATTTTTGCTTCTGACGACAACCGAAGTTGTATTACGGGGTCAACCTCGACTGCGAATTTGTTAAGTTGAATTTTGCGGTGTCTTTTTAAACAAAAAGCTGACTATCCAGTTTACAATACTGACTAAAATCGTGGTTAAAACAAGGGCAACCAGACCAGTTATGCTCAATTGCGAAACAAATTTTGTCAGCAGCCATATTGTTAAAATATTAATGACTAAGCTAAAAAATCCGAGAGTTATGATTATAAGGGGCAGGGAAATTAATTTTAAAATCGGTTTGATTATTATATTAATAAGAGATAACACAAGCCCGCAGATAAGAAAAATCTTCCAGCCGCCCTTGACTGTGACGTCGGGAATAAAATAAGCGGCTAAATAAATAGCCAGCGAATTGGCTAAAATTCTGATAATAAAACGCATCATAAAAACTAAAAAAGCGTTTAGCTTTCATTAATAAGCTTATCAAGATTGGGGACATGAGTCAAGTTAAGAAGCTTTCCGCCTGATTATTTTTTGCAGCCCAAAAACGCTTTTGCCCGAAACCGCCATTTTGCGCTTTTTGCGAATTTCACGGGTTTTAGCTCGCTTTTCGAGCTGTTTTTCTAATTCTTCTAAAGTTTCTTGCTTCATGCCAGGTAGTAGAAATTCGACTTTTAATATATTAAAAAAAATTATAATAACTGTAACCCTTAAAATAACCAGGTAATAATTCACATATTATTCTTTATTTTTGTTCGCCTACGGCGAACCTGTCGAATTTTCACTACCTGGCCATGAAGATATCTATAATAAAAAATTGCAAAGCGATGGGCCTCGTCGCGGATATGCTGGAAAGTGACTCGCAGAGATTCGGGAAGCCTGGAAATTTTCAGCGGTTTACTGCTATATTCAGTATAAATCTCATCCTCCCTTTTTGCCAGAGCAAAAAGGGGAATTTCCAATTTCCCCGGCCTCGCCTCGGCTCGGCCGAGGGCGGGCCAATTTCCAATTTCCAATTTCGCCGCGTTCAACTGGGCAATTCCGCCGTCAATCAGAATTAAATCTGGTAGCGGCCATTCGGGATGGCCGAAGCGACGTTTCAAAACTTCGTTAATCATTGCCACGTCATTTACGCCACGGACGGTTTTAATACGGAATTTTCGGTAATCTGATTTTGACGGCTTGTTTCCATAAAAAACAATCATTGAGCCGGTGGCAAATTTGCCCTGAATATTTGAAATATCGTATGCCTCAATTCTTATCGGCTCGCCGGCGTACAGCCGCAAAAATTGAGAAAGAGAATTTAAGGAATTCAAGTAATTTTCTAATTTATTCCCTGAGCGTAAGCCGCCGTAGGCGGCTGAAGTCGAAGGGTCTGGCTTTCGACGCGCCCTTTGGGCTTGCTCAGGTAATAATACGGTGGAGTGTGCCGGACAAAGTCCCAAATGCCATTGAAGGCAGGGTTTATTATACGGGTTTTTACAGGTGCGATAAGGGATGATTTTTCGCAAAACGCGAAGGACGTGCTTTAACTCGCGTCCGTTGACAAAAGGCCCGATACCATTAATTTTAATTTTTAAATTTTTAATTTTAAATTTATTCTTATGTACGACCTCCACCCTCGGCCATTTGTCTTCGCTGAATACAACCCAAAAATAGCTCTTATCATCGCGCCATTGGATATTATAACGGGGTTTATATTTTTTTATGAGCTGGTCTTCAAGAAGTAAAGCCTGCTTTTCGTTTTCGGTTTTAATCCAGTCAATATCAGAAATTTTTTCAATAAATTGTCCCGTAAAAAAGTTAGATGATTTGGAAAAATGTGTTTTTACGCGCTTTAAAATATCCCGCGCTTTACCAATATAAAGAATCCGGCCACCTGCGTCCTTAAAAAGGTATACCCCCGGTTTTTGCGGAATTTGTTTGATTTTTTTGGTTAACACTTTTTTCATGATTGTGGATAATTATACAATTTTTAGATAGACATTTCAAGGCGGACTGGTATAATTAAATTAAAAGAATAGACTAATTTAATTATGAATCAAATCTAATACACTCTTCCTGTTTTTATTTGGATTATGTGTTTAAATTTGATTCAAAAAAATGAACAAAAAAATCATATTTTTAGTAATCGGACTAATAATCAGCACGATTTTTTTTGTTAAGATTCAGTCGGCTTTAGCAAGTGGTGAAACGATTACTGTTATTTCTCCCAACGGCGGAGAAGTATGGCACCCGGGAGAAACCCAAAGAATAAGATGGAGTTCCAGTAATGTCAATTCTGTGCAAATTTATCTATATGATCCGACCGTACCCGAGAGCGGCGGGACTATTTATGTCACCCCCAACAATACTCCTATTGCAGCCTCTTTGGGTTATTATGACTGGGTTATTCCTTCTTTGAGCCAGTTGCCGGCCGTAGGCGGAACGAGTTACAAAATAAGGGTGCAAGATGCGAGCAATGCAAATATACAAGATTCCAGCGATGCGATATTTAGTATTGTGGCAGCGTCTGCCGCTACTATTACCGTAACTTCGCCTAACGGCGGGGAACAGTGGCAAAAAGGCAATGCTTATCAAATAACATGGTCTAGTGTCAATTTGATGGGCAAAAGCGTAAAAATTTCACTCTATAAATCTGGCTTAACCGTCCCTGTTTTAGATAATATTGGAACTGCTTATGCCTTGACTGGTTCGTATATTTGGACTGTTCCTACAACATTAAATACAGGCACTGATTATAAAATTGCGGTTATATACGATAGTTCAGTTGGCGGCGCTCCCAACGAATCAGTTGTTGATTACAGCAACAATTATTTTTCAATTGTTTCATCGGCTTCCCTAAAAACCTTGAAAATAACGGTTCCCAATGGCGGTGAAATTTTGCCGGTTTATTATAATAATACTGTTGCCTGGGAGACACAGGGCGTCATAAATAAAGTTAATATCTATTATATTTCTGAAACAGTACCAACTGACTACAATTTAATTGTTGGCAACCTGACAAATACCGGAATTTATAGCTGGTTGCCAGGCAGTTTGCCCAACGGGAAATATAAAATTAGAATAGTTTGTGTTGACACATCTGACACTTCAGTTTTTGACGAAAGCGATAATTATTTCACCTTATATGGTGCATCGTCCGCAACATCAATTACCATTGTTTATCCCAATGGCGGGGAGACATTGCTCAAGGGCAATGTCTATACATTCCGTTGGACACAGCAGGGCATGAGCGGAAAAAACGTCAGGGTGGCGCTCTATCAAAAAGACCTGACTCCGCCATTATTTGAAAATGTTGCTGGCATAGCGCCTGCTGAATCCGGATGGGTTTCTTGGGCGATTCCGACGAGTATCGCCGCTAAATCAAATTATTATAAAATTGCGGTGATATACGATAGCTCCACCGGCGGGGTGGCCGGCCAATCTGTGGTTGACTATAGTGATAATTTCTTTAGCATCAGCGAAGCTGTTACTGTTCCGCCAAGCGGCTGTCTCCCCGATAACACGCTTATCAAACTCCCCGACGATCCCAAAGTCTATATCATTATCAATTGCCAGAAAAAATGGATCCAGACAGCCGAAGAATTTAAAGATGATGGCTATAAATGGGAGGATGTCAAAGAAACATCTTCACCGGTCTTGCAGGCCTATAGCGATTATCTTCAAGCTGCCTCCAATCTCTTGCGCGCCATTGGCCAGGAAAGAGTCTATAAAGTCGTCAACGGAAAATTGCTTTGGGTCCCGACGATTTCTGCTTTTAACGCCCAAGGCCTGAAATGGTCTGACATTCAAAGCGTGCCCGAATCTGAAATAAATAACTATCAAAAAGCAAAATTACTCAAAGCAGCCGGCGACCAGAAAATTTATTATATTACTAATTCGGGCCTCAAGCGCCATATCCTCAACGAGCAAGTCTTTAATTCTTATAATAACAAATGGAATGATGTGGTTAGCGTTTCTGGCACCGAACTAAATGCTTATCCAGATAACAACCTGATTAAACAAGAAGGTGACAACAAAGTCTACAAACTGGAAAGTGGCCAGAAACGCTGGATTAAAACCGCTGAAGCGTTTAATCGGCTAAAATATGACTGGAACAAAGTGGCGCCGGTTAATAGCACGGAAGTCAATGTTTATCCAACTGGAACAGAGATAGAGTAACTTTGCCTTGAGGTGTTAAAAAAAGCAAAAATCCCCGTTTAAACGGGGATTTTTGCTTTAAAACCTAAAAATTATTTTTCATTCTGATAGTGAAGGAACTAATAAAACGTATTTGTGAAGATTCTTTAATTGATTTTGATTCAGTTTCTGGGAATGATCAATCGCTTCTTTGATTAAATTGTCATCGAAAATTAATTCTTGGCCAATCTTGAGAGGGAAGGAGCCGGTCTTGCGCTTCAGATAATCTTCAATGTAAATTTTGTGCTCCGGAGTTATATTTTGTTTCAATTCCGGATGGGCTTCCAGATATTCTTTTGCCGCCGCTCTTGCGAGATGTGTGACCCCGGCACCCTTATTGGCCTTTACCGTGAATTTGGCATTTTCGTAATTTATCACATCCGCTTTATCCATTGAGGTTTGCGCACTTGACTGCTGGTTGCTCTGGCTCTCTATATTTACCTGTTCGGGCTTGACCACGCCTTGGTTGTTTTGTTGTTGCGTGTTTTGTTCCTCAAGATTTCCCGGCTGATTTGATTTTTGATAGGTGGAATAAAGATAAATTCCACCGGCGATAATCAGAATGCCGATAACGGAAAGAATGAGGTTGGAACGGTTATTTCCCGTCCATTTGCTAAAGCGCGACCACCAGCCGCCTTTTTCTCCGAACTTTGGTCCGGACATCATTAGGGGTTCTTTTGAACCCCCTTTTAGCTGTTCCATGTTTGACACCTCCTTCCAGGTGCCACAAAAACTTTTTTGTCACCAACCATAAAGCTTGCTTTAAAAGTAATGACAGCAAAGTCTTTATGGTTGATTAAATATTATCCTCCTCGCCTCGTTTCGCTCGTCGAAGCGGGCGTCCTCCTTGTGGATTTTGGTAAGAACTGAAGCATTTTGTGTAAACTCGCGACTGAATTTCTTTTTAAATAAATGCCTCGTGTTTACGTAAAATGCGGAACCCCGCACCGTCCCGCCCTGGCGGGATTGGTGCGTGGATGTAAATTTATAATTTATTAATTTCCCTTTTTTCGCGCAAAGGCTTTGATAACCGAATCTAATTTTCCATTTAAAATTTCTTCTAAATTATGCCATGATTTGCCGATTCTATGATCCGTGATTCTGTCCTGCGGGAAATTGTATGTCCTGATTTTATCGGAACGTTCCGCGCCTTTTATTTGCTCTCGGCGTTGCTGGTCCAGCGTTTCTGACTGCTGGCTTTGCTGTCTTTCATATATTTTTGAACGCAGAATTTCCAGCGCCTTTTCTTTATTTTGTCCCTGTGAGCGCTGGGTTCTGGATAAAACGATAATGCCCGAAGGGATGTGGCGTACTCGAACAGCCGTTTCAACTTTGTTGACATTTTGGCCGCCGGGCCCGCCCGCGCGGGCAGTGGTGATTTCCAGATCTGCGGCATTGATTTTGATTTCGGAAGCCTCGATTTTGGGTAAAATCGCCACGGTGGCGGTTGAGGTATGGATGCGTCCGTTTTTTTCAGTTTTGGGTATCCTTTGCACCCGATGCACTCCGCCCTCGTTCCTTAATAAATTATAAGCTTCGCCAGAATTTATTTCAAGCGCGATTTCTTTAAATCCGCCGATGGAGCTCGGGCTTGAATCTATTACGTTTTGCCCCCAGCCTTTGCTCTGCGCAAAACGCGAATACATTTTGTATAAATCCATAGCAAAAAGAGCGGCTTCATCGCCGCCTGTCCCGGCCCGGATTTCAAGGATTATGCCCTTCGGTGTTTCTGTCATTTAATATAGCGACATCGCAAGTCGATGGATTTGCGATGTCAAAAAATTATTTTCGTTTGCCTTTTTTCATCTGTTTTCCTTTTTCCACCATCTTTTTGAATCTTTCAACTCTTCCGGCCGTGTCAATCAGTTTTTCTTTGCCGGTATAAAAAGGGTGGCAGGCAGAGCAGATTTCAACAAAAATTTCCGGCTTTGTTGAGCCGACTTTGAAAGTATTGCCGCAGGCGCATTTGGCAACGGCATCTGGATAATATTTTGGGTGTATATCTGATTTCATAAAATCGCTAATAAAATCACGAATTCAGTCACTAATAATCGCGAATAATATTCGGGAGCATTCGTGAAAAATTCGAGAGATGATTCGTGATATTACTTGCTTATCTTATCACAAAATAGAATTTTTGCAAGCAGGGTAGTAGAACTTTGGCTGCCGCCTTCGGCGGCGGCAGGAATTATTTAAAAATAAGCCAAAGTTTCACTACCCTGCAAGCCGGGCAGTAGAATTTTGGCTGGCGCTAGAAGCGCCGATCTATATAATAATGCCAAAATTTCACTGCCTGGCAAGGGAATCAATAATTTTTATATTCATAATATTGGGCTGTTGACCCCGTTAGAAGTTTTACTCTATAGATTGTTCAATTTGACAAAAGTAAACCGAAGGCGATTCGCTGAAGAAATACTCTCCGTTCTTAAGGCCGACTGAAGACTTCTGGCGGGGTTGATTTATTTTAGTTTTTAATATATACTGTTTTTATAAACCAGATAAAAGAAATTGACTACCGGAAAGTGGTTAGTTTATTTTTGCACACTGGTGTAATTTTATGCCAGGTAGTAGAAATTCGACCGTCCCGCGAAGCCCAGCTAAGCTGGGCGAAGCGGGACAAAAAGCAACTTGGATTTTGCTACGTGGTAATCATAATTTTAACAGACGACTCAGCTATTGATAATTTATCAATAACAAGTCGAATTTTCACTACCTGGCATGAGCGAAGAAAAAAACGATACAGTTCAGACGGAAAAAAAGATTGAGATAAAACTGCCCACAGCCGAGCAGCTTATTGAGGCTGGTGTTCATTTTGGCCACAAAATGTCAAGATGGAATCCCAAAATGGAGCCTTATATTTTTGGCGCCAAAAATGCCGTCCACATAATAGACCTTGCAAAGACTCTGACAAAGCTAAAGGAAGCAGTAGATTTTGTGACAGATATCGTCGCAAAAGGCGGTTTAATAATTTTGATTGGCACAAAACCGCCGGTCAAAAAAATAATTAAGGAGGCGGCGCAATCTGTTGGGATGCCTTATGTTAATCGGAGATGGATTGGCGGCGCTCTCACTAATTTCAAAACAATTGGCAAGCGGCTTGAGTATTTCAGAGACCTGGAGAAAAAAATGGCGGAAGGCGAATTAAAAAAATATACTAAAAAAGAACAGCTCGGTTTTCAAAGAAAATTGGAAGAAATGGAAAAGATTTTTGGCGGAATAAAAAATCTAACCAAATTGCCAGAAGCCATATTCGCCGTGGATTTAAAAGAAAATCAGCTGGCGGTGAGAGAGGCCAAAAAGAGCGGCGTAAAAGTTATCGCCATAGCCGACACAAACACAAGCCCGGAGTTAGTAGATTTTCTGATTCCGGCCAATGACGATGCCGCCTCCTCGGTCAAAATTATAGTTGACACGATAGTTGAAGCGATTAAAGAAGCTAAAAATCACTAATTTATCACTAATTTGGTCACAAATATTCACGAATAAAAATTCGTATAAATTCGCGAGCCAGACCACCACAAAGCTGGAATGTTTTAATAAAACTACGGCTGGCAGAATTCGTGATAATTTGTAACCCAACCTGGGACACCACTTATATATATGATAACTGCGCAACAAGTTAAAGAATTAAGAGATAAAACGCTGGCCTCAATGGCCGACTGCAAAAAAGCCCTTGAAGAATCAGGCGGTGATTTTGCGAAAGCCGAGGTACTTTTAAGAAGGCGGGGAAAACAAGTGGCGGAGAAAAGAGCCGAAAAAGAAGCAACACAGGGGATTGTTGAATGTTATGTGCATTCAAATAAAAAAATAGGAGTGCTTGTTGAGCTTAATTGCGAAACGGATTTCGTGGCCAAAAATGAAACATTTAAAGAATTGGCCCACGACATCGCATTGCACGTGGCGAGCATGAATCCGCAATATCTTGGCGTACAAGACATTCCCCAAGACCTTTTGGCAAAAAAGAAAAATGAATTTATGGAAGAGCTGAAGAATTCAGGAAAACCGCAAGCCGTGCAAAATCAGATAATTGAAGGAAAATTGAAAAAATTCAGCGAGGAAATCAGCCTGCTTGAACAGCCGTTTGTCAAAAATCCCGAGCAGAAAGTTGGCGATTTGGTTAGCGAATATATGGGTAAAATCGGAGAAAAAATTAAAATCGGAAAATTCACTAGATTAGAAATCTAATTCACCCTGTTAAATATGCTTTGGGCATAAATTTAGCAGGGATAAAAGATTAAAATTAATTTAACAGGATAAATGAAGAATTTAATTTTATATATTGCTCCCTGGGTTGTAGCCGGTTTAAGTCTGGTCGGCGTGGCGGTGATAATTTTCAGAAAAATCCCTTTGCTTTTAAAGCTGCCTGCCAAGCCCCAAGAAGGGCAGGAGCAGGTATATTTGTTGAAAGCTTTGTTTCAAAGAATAATTTTGAGATTAAGAGGATTGCGTTATTCACATTATCAGCCGGCGCTTGCCGCTTGGTTTGAAAAAACTCTGCGGAAATTGAGACTTTCGCTTTTGAAAATAGACAATTTATTTCTGAAATTAATAGGCAGTTCTAGAGAAAAGACCCAAATTTGGACGGTCCGTTCCCGCGCTTGGATGGAGCAGCACCGCTTGAAAAAGATTCAGAAGCTTAAGGTATTGGAAAAATTGGACCAAGCAGAAATATTTGAAACGATTCAAAAAGCAAAAGAAGAGGTAAAAAACGGAAAGGGAGAAAAAAAACCAGCGGTTGAAAAAGTAATATTATCAGAAGAAGAGTTGAGGCAGAATGAAGAGAGAAATTGCATAGATATGATTGCCCGGGATCCTCGCAGCGTTGAAGCATATAAGCGTTTAGGATTTTTTTACTGCGAACAAGGCAATAAAGAAGACGCCAAGAATTGCTTTAGGCAAGTTTTGAAACTAAATCCCGACGATTTGGAAGTCATCAGTAAGATGAAGGAACTGGTATAAAAAAGTGCTCTCATATGTGCCGAGATAGCCTGCCTGCCGGCAGATTCAGCGGCAGAGTCCCGCACCTTTAGCCGAGGTAGCTCAATGGTAGAGCAATAGTTTTGTAAACTATAGGTTGGAGGTTCGATCCCTCTCCTCGGCTCCGAGGCTAAAGGTGCGGGATAAACAGTAGGTCGTGGGTTCAAATCCCTCTCTCGACTCGATTTTTTACGGGTAGGTGGCAGAGCGGTTAAATGCACGAGTCTGTAAAACTCGCGTCCTCTGGACTTCGGGGGCACGCCCCCACACCAAATGCTAAGTAGTATTTTAAACAATTTAATTTATTAAAAAGGGTGGGTGGCAGAGTGGTTAAATGCACGAGTCTGTAAAACTCGCGTCCTCTGGACTTCGTAGGTTCGAATCCTACCCCACCCACCAGAATTTGACTTTCGGGAATTTGTCCGACGAGATTGGCCGCGCTTCGCGCGGCCGAATCGGTCGGGCAAAAATCGGAAAGTTTAATCTTGGTGCAATTATATGACCAAATCCGAACCTTTTTTGAACGGAACTGACGGCGCGCTTCGCGCGCCAAACTGAACGCTCGGGCGGGCCCCATAGCAAAGCCTTCGGCTTGCTACGGGGCAAGCAAAAAGCAAGAATTTTTGTTTACCCCGTAGGGAAACGAAGTTTCTCCTTCGGGGCCCGCCCTCGCTTTCCGCCGCCGCCGAATTTCGTATTTCGCTTTGCGAAATGCGCCGCCAAGAAAATTTTGTTTGACCTTTTGTTGAAAATTTCATATACTAATAATAGCAAGTGGGAATGGTATCTGTAAAGTAATCATACTAAAACTATACTA